>Ga0208980_10000051_pt1 | contig 50387 bp, 51 predicted proteins | sample WetSurMetagenome_3_FD_187993 | JGI IMG/M metagenome (GOLD analysis project Ga0208980, IMG submission 187993) | Wetland microbial communities from Twitchell Island in the Sacramento Delta, sample from surface sediment Aug2011 Site A1 Bulk (version 2) | ecosystem: Environmental > Aquatic > Marine...
AAAGACCGCCTCGCAATGACAATTTAATTGAAGCTTTTATTATGTGTTTACGTGATCATTGCGGCGTATTGAAATTCGGTGAGTAATTACCCACAAGGGGTTTACGTAAAGTCAGCAATATTTTACGTTATCGTTAGGAAAATATTTATTTCTACCAGAGTGAGGGCTGTTACCATTGCCATGTGCCACCAGTTCATAAATCACGGTAGTACTTCACCAAAGGTAATGCGGTGTAGCCCGCCTTCTCGTAAGATCTTCTGGCAGGTACATGGGATTCGTCTCCACCCGTGCTTACAACAGCCAATTTCATCCCACCCTCCTTCATCTTTTGGAGCGCAAAGGTGTTCAGTTGTGTGCCGATCCCATGATTCTGGTATTCGGGGAGGACTGCGAGTAATTGGAGCTATCCTGTTTTGTCATTAGATAGCTCATAAGCAATATACCCAACAAGCTTTCCATCCACTTCTGCAACCCACAGGCCGATCTTCTCGTCTTGGCTGAGTTTTTTCAACTCCCTCCGTTTGATTTTTACGCCAATCAGGATAAATGATTGGATAAATGTGTGGTCCCAGTATTTTTTCGAAGGAGATGAAAATTGGCTCAAACGCGTGCAGGGTAAGAGTAAGTAGGTCGTTTATATCACCGGTTTTATATGGACGAATGATTACATTCATTTTATTTTCCTCGGAAGATTTAATGATCGTAATACCCAACAATTGATTTTGCTGGGTACTTACAATAGATCATAACAATTATAGAAAATCTACGGCATAACTGCTCACGGTAAAATTGATATGAGAAGACTCTTGAAAGGCTTATTTTCATCTTCAGAGCCGACCAGGCAGGTTACAACCAAGGGGAATTAAGTTTATAATACCTCAATCTTATGGCAATCACTGCTATTCTCCTCATCGCTACCCACCACGGAGATCAACCATGACCCGCCGACCCCCCATTTCGCGCCGAACGTTCCTGAAGCTGACTGCCACCGTGGCAGCTGGGGCTGCCCTGGCAGGCTGCGCACCGAAGCAAGGCTCAACCATCCCCACTGAGGCAAGCGTCACAAGAATAAATCCGACCATACCACCCAGCCCAACCACCGGGATCAATACCACAGGCAGCTCTACGGCTGAAACCAGTCCAACGGAGACCTCCTCCAACCCGGAACCGAGCTCAACCAGCAGTCCAGCCTATCTGGCGGTTGTGCATGGGCCAGACCCGGCAGCCATCACACGCGCAGCCATCGAGGTTCTGGGTAGCATAGCTAGCTTCGTCAGCTCAGGGTATGACGTGATCATCAAACCCAACATCTGCACCGATTACCACCCGCCAGAATATGCCACTACCACCAATCCGACCGTGGTGGGCACCCTGGTGAGTGTGTGCCTGGAGGCGGGCGCTAAACGCGTGCGGGTGATGGATTTCCCGTTTGGAGGAACTGCCAAATCTGCCTATGCTATTTCGGGGATTGCTGATGCGGTCGAGGCAGCTGGGGGTGAGATGCATGTGATGAGCCACTCCAAGTACACCAAGGTTGACATTCCGCAGGGAAGGGATCTCCACTCGGTGTATATATACCCGGACATATTGGAAGCGGACTTACTGATCAACGTTCCCATCGCCAAGGACCACGGCTCCACCCGATTGACATTGGGAGCCAAGAACCTGATGGGAGTAATCCTGGACCGTAATATGATGCACATGAATCTGTCCCAGCGCATCGCTGACCTGACCAGCCTGGTGCTACCAACGCTAACCGTGATCGATGCAGTGCGCATCCTGACCGCCAACGGCCCCACCGGCGGCGACCTGGGGGATGTGAAGCAGATGGATACCGTTATCGCCAGCCGGGATATCGTGGCAGCGGACGCCTATGCCACCACTCTGTTTGGCCTCACCGGCAGTGATATCGGCTACATCCAGGCTTGCGCCGACATGGGTCTGGGCAGTATGGACTTAAGCAATATCGACCTGCGGGAGATCAGCCTGGGATGAGCTGGGCTAGCTGGCGGCGAATCAGGCAAGCCGCACAAATTCTCTTCTTCGTCTTTTTCATTATCCTTATCTTTGCCGTGGTGCAAAAACGGGTTGCCCCGCCACTGGCGGACATTTTCTTCCGCCTTGACCCATTCGCAGCTGTGGGGGCAATGCTGGGCAGCAGGCAGTGGATTCCCAAGCTTGGGTTGGCATTGCTTACGGTTGGTGTGACCCTCATCATCGGCAGGGTGTGGTGCGGCTGGATTTGCCCAATGGGGAGCCTGTTGGAGTGGGTATCCTTTCGCAAAGCACGCCAACGGGCTGAGACGATCTCCCAACGCTGGAGATTGGTGAAATATTTCCTGCTCGCCACCAGCCTGGCGCTGGCACTATTCGGCGGGCTAACCCTGTTGGTTTTCGATCCTATTGCCATCTTCACCCGCACGCTGACCACCACTCTCCTGCCAGCCTTATTCTACGCAATCAATTCGATCGAGAACGTCCTCTATCGGGTGGATTTACTCACACCGGCGCTGGATGGGTTCGAAGGGTTGATGCGTGGCACAGTTCTACCGGTGGAGCAGCCTGCCTTCGCCCAGAACCTGGCCATTGCAGCGCTATTCTTCGGGTTGATCGCCCTGAACCTGCTGGCACACCGTTTCTGGTGCCGTTATCTTTGCCCGTTGGGAGCTCTACTGGGCTTGCTTTCGAAGGTCTCCCTGTTCCGCCCAGTGATTGGAACTGCCTGCACCCAGTGCACCCGCTGCGCCATTGTCTGCAAACCAGGGGCAATCGACACCAACCCAGAGGATTTCCACATCATGCCCTCCGAATGCACGATATGTCTTGACTGCATGGCAAATTGCAAACCGGGTGACATCCGCTTCCGCTTTCTGCTGAAACCTGCCCAGCGGGAGGAATTCGACATATCGCGGCGCCAGGCTTTAGAGGCTTTCGCTACCGGAGCCGCGGGTGCCCTGTTATTGGGCACCGACCTGCGATTGCGAGAGGAGAATCCGTGGCGTATCCGCCCACCGGGGGTGACCGATGAAAACGATTTCCTATCCACCTGCATACGCTGCTCACAATGCATGAAAATCTGCCCAACCACCGCCCTGCAGCCAGCATTCACGCAAGCAGGGTTAACCGGGACATGGACACCATTGCTGGTACCGCGCGTGGGTTATTGCGACTTTGGCTGCAATGCCTGTGGTCAGGTCTGCCCATCGGGTGCCATCCCGCGGCTCCCATTAGAAGAGAAAAGGCAAGCCGTGATCGGCAAAGCCACCATTGATCGAAATCGGTGCCTGCCATGGGCGAGCGGGATGCCTTGCATCGTATGCGAGGAGATGTGCCCCACCCCGCAAAAATCTATCTCGTTGGAAGAAGCCCAGGTAATCGATTCAAACGGTCAAACCATTACTGTTAAGCGCCCCTCCGTCTGGCGTGATCTGTGCATCGGTTGTGGCATCTGCGAGCATTACTGCCCATTGGAAGGCAGCGCTGCCATCCGGGTGTATGACGCCTAGGTATGGCCTGTTAATTGCAACCCAATGCTTACTGAATCCATCGATAGCAGCCTACAAAATGATGTAGAATATCATCATTGGGACCGACTTATTGGGTGAACGCTGAACGCAGCTAAGGAGAAGAGTATGAAAAAGAGAATTATCTTCATTTGTTTATTATTGGTAGTGCTGGCCTTCGCAGCCACATCCTGTAAATTACCGGCAAGTGGTAACCCACCAACGGCCAGCCCTCAGGGACCGATTGTGCCTACATCAACCACTGGTGTGGCCGCTGAACCGACTAACACATCCGTCCCACCGACACCGGTGATGGTGACGGTGACTTCCATGCCACCCACAGCGGTTCCTCCCACCGCGGTGCCACCCACGGCGATACCACCTACCCCTCCAACTCTTCCCCCAGCCAGCCGAATCCAGTTCGTTGCTGGAGGGACATCAGCAGTCCTCAACGGAAATATCGACAGTGCTCAGACGCTGTATTATGTTCTGGGAGCCAGCGGCACCCAAACCATGAATGTCAAAGTATGGTCACCCAATGCAGATGTTTACCTGGGAGTCTTTGGCGCAGATGGGCAGGTGCTGCTCAACAGTGCATCCCAGGAGACGCTGTGGTCTGGCACCCTGCCCGCCACGCAGGATTATTACCTTAGCCTGACCGCAACAGGCGGTGCAACCAGCTATTCCTTATCGGTGGAGATTCCCCCGCTGGCAGCTACACCCACTGCCAATATTACCGCAGTGCCGGGCTCATTTGACCCATATGCAACTTACGGCAATCCAACATTTGATGACCCTATGACCGGCGAGAATATCAATGACTGGGTCAATCCGAAAACAGGGCTTCTGCCAAACACCAATTACATCAAGATTACTGAAACGGGCGCTAAATTCTACGTCACCGGAAAGCTAAAAGGTTTCAGCACATGGTACTTCCAATGGCGTGATCTGGAGGATTTTTACTTTCAATCGACGTTTGACTCAGGCGCTTGTGCAGGAAGGGATGCCTACGGCATGATTCTCCGAGGTCCAGAACATCAGGCAGGTGTGTCGTATGGTTATGTGGTGTCGTTCTCATGCGATGGCCAGTTCAATGTTTTCCGGTTGGATGGAGCCAATCCATACACAATCAAAGACCTAGTGAGTTGGACAAAAAGTGACTACATCCTGGGGGGCACCAACAAGCAGAACGTGATGGGCATCCAGGCAAATGGTGACTCATTTACAATATTTGCCAACGGGCACCAGATTGCCCAGGTGACAGACAACAAGTATGCCTCTGGTCGTTATGGGGTCTTTGTCAGCCCAGATGTGACCGCCAATTATACCTACCGCGTCGTCAGGATGACTTACTGGGATTTGATTCCAAAATAGTACACAGGTCACCTAATAATTTATAAATCCTCGGGGCTGTTTGGAAATATCTACCAGACAGCCCCGAATTATTCCCCGAAGTGGTGAAATGTAGATAAAAATTGCGAAGAACTTGGATTGAACCCCTTTAGGTTGACAAAAAAAGAAAGCGGCCTCAAGGATAAATCAACGAGTCAGGCCGACTCGAAGTTGGTGAAGCGGAGAAATGGACAATGGATCAATATTATTCCAAAGCATATAAGGATAGCTAACGTATTTGGAAGCCCTGACATCTTGCCCGCATCCCGTGTGTGTGCTAAAATTTAAGGCTGCACGATCCACTTTTGAAAGTTATCGAACCACATATGAATCGGAGTGAAGTTTCTGGATTGACTGTTGTAGTAGTCGCGACCTCAGAAGAGGTCAGCGAACCAGAGAGTCCTGACTTACCATCAGGCTTTTTCCATTTGAACAGCGCTGGTATCTATCTGGAGGCTTAGCCAGGGAGCTCTCTTTTGAGCATCTTTACTTCCCGGAAGCTAGGCTTCCGGGAAGTTTATTTAAAGGAGAGTCCAATATGATCACCATTTACAAGAGCATTGAACACGAACTGCACACAATTGATGAACCAACTGTTAACAGCTGGCTAAATGTCATCCAACCCACACCAGCGGAAATTTCTCGGTTGATAGAGCTGGGCATCCCCCAGGATTACATTACATACAGCCTGGACATTGATGAGCGTGCCCGTACTGAGCGGGAAGATGGCGAGCATCTGATCCTGTTGCGTATCTCGTATTTTGAAGGTGAGTCTGCCGATATTCCGTACATCACTATTCCCTTGGGCATTATTCTAACAGACCATTATATTGTCACCATTTGTCGCCAGGAAAACGAAGTTGTGCAGGAGATGACAAAGCTTAAGGATCTCTCCACGGTTAAACGCAACCGGTTTGTGTTACGTTTGCTTTTTAGAGCAGCAACTCATTACCTGACCCACCTGCGCCAGATCACCAAATCTGTGGATGCCCTGGAGGATCAGCTCCAACAATCGACCCGTAATAAGGAAGTACTTGCACTGCTCAAGTATCAAAAAAGCCTGACCCTGTTCACCACCGCCCTGAAATCACACGAGCTGATGATGAAGCGCCTCCAACAGAGCCAGATGTTCCGCGCCTTTGAAGAAGATGAGGACCTATTGGAAGATGTGCTCACCGAAACCCAACAGGCTATCGAGATGACCAATATATCAAGCAATATCTTGAGCAGTATGATGGATGCCTTCGCTTCGATCATCTCAAATAATCTGAACACCGTGATGAAGTTCCTGGCTTCGATCACCATCATCGTCAGCCTGCCGACCCTGATCACCAGCTATTATGGGATGAATGTCAGGCTACCTTTTGATGACCATGTGCTGGCTTCTATAGGGATTTTATTGCTGGCTGTGGCCGTGACGGCGTTAGTAGGAATCATTTTCTGGAAACGGGATTGGTTGTAAAAGGCCTGGGTGATGTCTCAAATGGCATTTTTGGGACATCACCAGGTTTATTCTTGCTTTAATATCCTCTATACAAATTCTAAGCAAATCTACATAGTGAATTAATCATAACCTGCTAAAGTTGGGCATTCCTATCCGAATCTGGTGATTTCGAGGCACATCATGGATGAATGGCTAAGCTTGAGTCAGGCAGCAAAACAATTAGGGGTCCATCCAAGCACCGTCCGGGTATGGGCGGATAATGGCTATTTACCCACTCAACGCACGCAGGGTGGTCACCGACGGTTTCGCCGCTCAGATGTTGAGATACGCATGCATACCAGACATGATACGGTAACCCCTGAAGCGACAACCCTGTACGCCAATGTCTTACGCAATACACGCCTGCAAATCAGCGAAAGTAATTTGGAAGCTGAGCAGTGGTATCTTAAGATGGATGATGAAGCCCGTCAGCAGTACCGGTTGAGCGGGCGCTCGTTAGTGCAGGGATTGATCGGTCACCTGACCTCAGACGATGAAGGTTTGGAAGCAGAGGCACGATCACTCGGTTACGAGTACGCCTCACGCGGCCAGAGAGTGGGATTAACCAATATTGAAGCAGCGCATGCATTCCAATTCTTCAGGACTATGGTTATGGATTCGATTTTGACGACCTATGAAGATATGGAAGTAAGCTCACCAAAAGTGTGGGCGGAATTATTTCGCAGGATGAATACTTTTTCGGACATCATCATCATCACTTTACTTGAAACTTACGAAGCCATCCAGCGTGGAAGCCATATTGTCACGCACAATGTGGATAATAAATTAAATCACGGAGAATAAAATGCAATACCTTCCTATTCTATCAACGATCATCACCTTCGTCTTTGCAGTATCGGTTTTTAATCGTTTCAGGATAAAGCACGGATTACATCTTTTATTTTGGGGTATAGGTCTTGTGCTGTATGGAATTGGCACGCTAACCGAAGTGCTGATGATGTTTACCTATCATGAATTTGCGCTAAAGTTATGGTACTTATGTGGCGCGATGTTGACGGCAGCCTGGCTTGGGCAAGGTACGATCAACCTGCTGGTGCGCCGGCGAGGTGTTACCGGCACCCTGAACATAATCCTCATTACTGTCAGCCTACTTGCAGTGATGCTGGTGCTCCTGGCGCCAATCATGCCTGCAGCAGCAACTTATAACATAGCACAGCCAGCATCGGCACAATACAAAGATATCCTCACCCGTTCTAGTGTTGTGGTCTTACTGACCATATTGCTAAACATCTATGGCACATTCACACTGGTGGGAGGCGCTATCTACTCTGCCTATATATTTTGGCGTAAGAGGGTGCTGATCAACCGCATGATTGGTAATATCCTTATTGCGATAGGGGCTATCATGCCGGCTATGGGTGGCTCATTCCTGCGTATGGGATTACCCGATTTTCTCTATCTGAGCGAATTCCTGGGAGTCATCCTGATGTACATTGGTTTCCTGCAAGCTACTGCTACGGTACCGGTAAAATCCACGTCCGCGGCTCCCAGCGCTTCTTAACCATTGAAAGGTTAACCGGAAAAGGTCAAGAAAGGATTTTCTATGGAGCGTAACCCAAGCAGCTATTCCACCATTGATGAGTATATTGCCACTTTCCCTGAGGATATCCAAAAAAAATTGGGAGAAGTTCGGGCGACAATAAAAAGTGCAGCTCCTGAAGCTACAGAAAAAATAAGCTATCAAATGCCTACATTCTTTCTTTATGGAAATCTTGTCCATTTTGCTGCTTTCAAAAATCATATTGGACTATATCCAGCACCGAGTGGAATTGAGGCGTTTAAACATGAATTATCACAATATGAAGGCTCAAAGGGCACTATTAAATTCCCGCTTGATAAACCGTTACCCCTTGATCTGATTAGTAAGATTACCAAATATAGGGTTGCGGAAAACCTGAAAAGAGCGGAAACAAAATCGAGTAAGAAAAAAGGTAAGTAAGGATTGACCATAGATCGGTTCTCACGGGCAGTAGAGGTGAGCACCGGAGTACGGATGCCTTACTACGAGCAGGGAGGCTCATCGGGTATCCCTCTGGTGCTGCTGCATGCAGTCGGGGACTCGCATTATGTCTTCGAGGGCTTACTGACTCACCTTCCTGATTCAGTCCACGCATTCGCTCCCACAATGCGCGGACACGGTGATGCCAGTCGCCCTGAATCCGGGTATCGCTCAACCGACTTTGCGACCGACATTGCTGCCTTCATGGATGCTGTTCATCTTGAAACCGCGGTGATTGTCGGTGGCTCGAGCGGTGGTTTAGTCGGACAACGTTTCGCTATCGACTTTCGCGATCGCATCTTGGGTCTCGTGCTCCTCGGTTCACCCCTAACGTTTGCAAACAAACCCTTCGCGCAAGGATTATGGGATTCCACAATCTCAAAACTGAAAGATCCCATCGATCCATCATTCGTTCGCCAATTCGCCGAGAGCACACTATCCCGAACCGTGCCAGATACGCTGTTAGATACAGCGATTCGTGAGAGTCTTAAGGTTCCAGCGTTCGTGTGGAGAGAGACCCTCAAGGGCATACTCACCGACGACTTCTCGGCTGAACTTGTCAGGATAGCAGTCCCTACACTTGTCATTTGGGGCGATGGAGACACTGTTTTACCACGGGAAGACCAGGAAGTACTTACGCGTCTTATCTATGGGTCACGCTTGATTGTGTATCCGGGTGCTGGGCATGTCTTTTATTGGGAGGAACCTGCCCGTGTCGCAGCCGATCTGGTGGCGTTTACTAAAGAACTTGCTGGTGGAGTGGCTTTGCGGAGTGAATTTATGAATAAAAAAGGAAGGAGTTCATCATGAATCAAGGTATCGGAACAATCATATATCCCGTTAAGGATATAGCTCAAGCAAAGAATCTATTCAGCAAGCTTTTAGGTGTTGAGCCCTATATGGATCAGCCTTATTATGTAGGTTACAAGATTGGAAACCAGGATATTGGGTTAGATCCCAATGGTTACAACCGGGGGATGACCGGAGCCGTCGGTTACTATCATGTCAGCGACATTGATAAAACACTGCGGTTACTCCGTGAAGCTGGTGCAACAAATGTACAGGAGGTCAAAGATGTCGGCGGAGGTAAGCTGATTGCCTCTGTAACAAGCGCAGAGGGTAACGTCATCGGTCTTATTCAACTACCATAGGAGGCGTTTAAATAAATTAGTATTTCCACTATGCCAACCTTACCAGGCGGCTCACTATAACACCTGAAGAACAAAACCTCATTGTAAAGATAAGGCACATAAAATAAATTTTCTCAGAGTACACACCAACAATTGAAGGGTTGCCAAATGACAAAAACAATCGTACACTCAACTAATGCACCAAGGTCCTTAGCGGGATATAGCCAGGCTGTGAAGACTGGTGGACTTATCTTCGTATCGGGTCAAGGTCCATTTGATCCCAAAACAGGGGAAGTCGTTGGAACAACGATCCAACAGCAGACAGGTCAGTGCCTGAGTAACATTGAAGCGATCCTCCAGGAAGCTGGTAGCACGCTTGATAAAGCCGTTAGCGCGACGTTCATACTGGCTGAGGAGAGCGACTTCGCTGGAATGAATGAAGAGTGGGGAAAGTGGTTCCCAACGGATCCACCCGCACGACAGGGTGCAAAACTTCCGATACGTCCGAAAGGGATGAAGATTTCAATCGCGCTTATCGCAGAAGCTTGAACGAACAGGATTAAATAAAGCAAGAGGTGATCGGTAGGATTTTTCGTAATACACAAGCACTTGGCCAGCTTGAATAGATCACATCTCTCAAACCATACTCATATATGCCGTGTTTCCGCGGAAGCAAATCGTTAGCATCTATAGCGCGGCCGTTGACATCGTTCTATTTTAAAGTATGTGATATTCTATTTCTGCTATAATCGCATGAAAGAACGATTCCCCAACGCGTAAGCCGTGTCTTCAATTGGCCAAAATCACCCTATCCTTTCTGGTTCTTATATTAATAACCTGCGCTTGCAATTCAGGCATAAGTCTGAAGGACACAATCGCCCCCTCTATTCCTACAACACCCTCATCAGATTGGTACGCAGTCTATTTCACGGATCCAACCAGTCCAACTGCTTCTTCTTACCGGGGTGGGATTGATGAAAATCTTGCGGCGGCTATCGACCAGGCCCGATTAAGTGTGGATGTCGCCATATATGATTTTAACCTTTGGTCTTTACGCGATGCTCTGATCAACGCACATCGCCGTGGGGTGGATGTGCGTATGGTTACTGATAGTGATAATATGGACGAGCTGGAGATTCAGGAGATTAAAGATGCCGGCATTGAGGTAATTGGTGACCGAAAGGAAGGATTGATGCATGACAAGTTTGTCATCATCGACCGCTCCGAGGTCTGGGCCGGCTCGATGAACTTCACCACAGGCGGAGGCTATATGGACAACAATAACCTAATCCGCTTGCGGTCATCCAAATTGGCTGAGGATTACAGGCGTGAATTCGAGCAAATGTTCGTTGATGATCGTTTTGGAGCTGATAAAATCCAGAACAATCCAAATCCAACGATTACAGTAGATAACAGCCAGATCGCGGTCTATTTCTCGCCCCAGGATGGCACACTGGAACACATACTGGAGGCGGTGAATTCTGCGCAGGAGAGCATTTTCTTCCTGGCATATTCCTTCACCTCCGACGAATTGGCGGATGCCTTGATCGAACAGGCAAAATCGGGTGTGAATGTGAAGGGGGTATTCGACAAAGACCAGTATCACTCCAACTCAGGAACTGAGTTTGACAACCTGCATAATGCTGGGATTGATGTCAACCTGGATGGCAACCCACGATTGATGCACCATAAGGTCATCATCATTGACCAGCAAATCGTAATCACCGGCTCGTATAATTTCAGCAATAATGCCGAGCATAACAATGACGAAAATACTCTTATAATTCATAATCATGAGATTGCTGCGGACTACCTGGCAGAATTTCAAAAAATTTATGATCTTTCCCAAAGGTGAACGATGATGGAAACGAATGGCAAATTTTATTTGGGTCGCTTCTTTGACCTCCAACAAGCCAAGACAACCGAGCAGCCCCTGCTTTATGAGCCAGGAGACCTGACCACCCATGCTGTCGTGGTAGGGATGACGGGTTCAGGTAAGACTGGACTATGTATTGACCTGTTGGAGGAAGCAGCGCTGAACAATATCCCTGCGTTGATGATTGACCCGAAAGGTGATATTACCAACACCCTACTGCATTTCCCCGATCTGTTGCCACAGGATTTCCAACCCTGGGTCAATCCAGATCAGGCACGCCGGGCAGGTAAAACGATGGACCAAGCTGCAGCAGATGCTGCCCAGGTCTGGAAACAAGGACTGGCGGATTGGGGTATTGACCCAGAGCGTATCATGAAGCTCAAGAATTCAGCCCAATTCGCAATATACACACCGGGATCAGATGCAGGCATCCCGGTCAATATCCTGGCATCACTGAAAGCCCCATCGCTCACCTGGGAGAGCAACAAGGAAACCCTGCGCGAAAAAATCTCCGGCACAGTGATCGCTTTATTGGGTCTGGTGGGCTTACAGGATATTGACCCGGTACGCTCGCGTGAACACATCCTGCTCTCCAATATCTTCGAAAATGCCTGGAAACAGGGGAAAGACCTTGACCTGGGTGAGCTCATCCTGCAGACCCAAGCACCTCCATTCACAAAGCTGGGTGTGTTTGATGTCAATACCTTCTTCCCAGAGAAAGACCGCTTTGAGCTGGCAATGATGCTTAACAATATTCTGGCAGCCCCGGCTTTCCAGGTGTGGATCGAAGGGCAACCGCTGGACATCCCCTCCTTGCTGTATACCCCGGAAGGGAAAATCCGGCATAGCGTATTCTATATCTCCCATCTAAGCGATACGGAGCGTATGTTCTTTGTTACATTGCTATATTCGGCCGTCGAAACCTGGATGCGCTCACAGACCGGGACGACCACATTGCGGGCTCTGGTCTATTTTGACGAAATTTTCGGGTACCTACCTCCTGTAGCCAATCCGCCCTCAAAACAGTCTATGCTGAGAATGCTCAAACAGGCGCGCGCATTTGGGGTAGGGCAGGTACTGGTCACCCAAAATCCCGTCGATGTGGACTACAAGGCACTATCCAATGCCGGCACATGGATGATCGGCAAGCTGCAGACCGATCAGGACAAACAGCGTTTATTGGATGGTCTGGACAGTGCTATGGCAGGTAGCCTGGACAGGGCTGAGTACGATCGACTCATCTCCACTTTAGGTAAGCGGGTTTTCCTGTTGCATAATGTGAACGCCAAGGGGCCAGTGTTGTTTCAAACCCGCTGGGCAATGAACTACCTGACCGGACCACTGACCCGCACTCAAATCCCTGAGCTTAACAAATTGGCAGGAGCCATATTAATGGCAGCCATGACTGGAGAAGGAATTTCTCAACCAACTGTAGCGACAGGGCAAGGTTCGCCTGTGCAAACCCTCCCACCAGGTTCAACTGCTGTTGCCAAAGGTGGTGGGGATTTTTCATCCACCCGACCAGCCATTCCTTCCGGAATCGATGAGTATTTCATACCCAATAATCTTACATTTACCCAGGCATTCAAGGCTGCCGGGCGTGAATTACCAGCGGATGCTCTCAACCAGGGATTGATCTACCACCCGATCATTCTCTCCCAGGCGAGCGCCCGTCTGGTCAACTTGAAATATAAGCTTGATATCGATGTATATAAAACCGCATTGGTGGAAAACCCTGACCGGCGCGGTGTTATTCGCTGGGATAATTTCCCGGCAGATAAGATTGAGCCATCAACACTCGAACAGGCTCCTGATCCTGAGGCACGCTTCACTTCGCCTGAAGCTCCCTTGAACGATGTCAAGCTAATGAATTCATTACAGAAAGACTTCCTCGAGTGGGTATACCGCGGCAGTGAAGTGATGATTCGCGCAAATGAAGAGCTCAAACTATACGCTACGCCAGAGATGTCGGAGGGCGAGTTTCACACACAGTGTTCTGAAGCAGCTCGTGAGGCATGTGAGGCTGAGATCAAGAAAGCAACAGCAACCTTTGACACCAGGCTGCGTACTCTGAAGGATAAATTGGATCGCGAACAGCGTGAGCTGGAGCAGGATAAGTCGGACCTCAGCAGCCGCAAGCTAGAGGAAGCCGGTAATGTAGCGGAAACCGTAGCAGGTTTATTTGGATTGGGTCGCAAGCGCTCCTTTTCTACATCCCTCTCCAAACGGCGCATGACCTCACAAGCCAAGAGTGACGTGGACGAATCGATCGAAGCAATAAAAGATATCCAGGAACAGATTGCTTCCATTGAAACCGAGAAGACAGCAGCTATTCAGGCAGTAAATGATAAATGGGGTGAGGTAGCCAATCAGATCACTGAGATTCCAATCTCTGCTCAAAAGAATGATATTCGCCTTGACTTCTTCGGAGTGGCGTGGATGCCATATCACCTGGCAAAGGTTGGTGAGCAGCTGATCGAGCTACGGGGATTTTCAGCTAAATAGCATGTTCACATCCGAAAAACATTTCACGATTCGTGATGCACGGGGCAATCTCATACAGGTGGATCTCAGGAGGGATAAGCGCCTGAAGAAAACCTCGCGCTGGGAACGCCTACCCGATGGTAAGTTATTGCTACGGATTCCACATCGGTTACCCAGGTATAAAGTAAGCAGCCTGCTTGAGCAAATTGCAAACCAACTGGACAAGACCACAATAATTCACGCCCAACGGACAGACTCTGACCTGCAGCAACGCGCAGAATTGATCAACCAAAAGCATTTTAAAGGGAGCATCCAATGGAATGCCATCCGGTGGGTGAGTAACATGCAGTCACGATTGGGTAGCTGCACGCGGGGAGGTCCGACGGATGGTCAAATTCGCATCAGCAACAAAATTAAATTTTGGCCAGATTGGGTGGTCGATTACGTGATTGCACACGAATTATTGCACCGCAGGCATCCCAACCACTCAGATGTATTTTGGAATGAACTGAGAGCTGCTTATCCACTTACCGAGCAGGCGCGCGGCTTTATACACGGAGTGGGCTTTGCGGCCGGACAGCCCTTAGAGGATGATTAGGAAGCGTACCGAGCTCTATGCTTGCATACCTGGTACAAATCTCGGGATGCTCTGAACTATAATTAGTTGCGAGGTTATTGACATGGAAAACAACCCGTCCCCTCCTGCCGATTACATGAATGCGGTGGGTCTACTCAATCGCCGTGAAATCGAAGCGCGCATGCTTGCGCCTTTGATAAATACCCTGTGCAACGAGTTTGACCGTGAACGGATCCTGGAGATCGTGTGTGATGCCATCCAGGAGATTGCACGCCAACAAGGTGCTCAGCTGGCTAATAGCCTGGAAGCAAACGACATGGAGCATTTTGCGACCGTGCAGGAGACCTGGAAAAAAGACAATGCCATTCAAACGGAATTACTTGAGCTGACGCATGAGCAATACTCATTTAATGTATTTCGTTGCCGGTATGCTGAGATGTATTATCATTTGGGTATTCCTGAGTTGGGGAAAATGCTTTCTTGCAACCGCGATTTCGCCCTGATCGAGGGTTTCAATCCAAACATCCACCTTACCCGCACCCAAACGATCATGGAAGGCGCAGACATCTGTGACTTCCGCTTCAGGTTGGCAACTTCTAAAAAACCCCGCGGATAATTTGCTTGACGCAGGTATCGGATTATGCTAGTATCATCTAGTCAGAGCCTGCGAATCGAAGTAGCCAATTAACGACTTCACAGCTGTGATGACTGAATGAAGGAGAGAGAATTATTATGAAACACAAGCACTCTTCCCGTACTTTTCTCATAATCCTGCTAACTGGAATACTTGTGTTTGGGTTGATGTCTTGCAAATTGCCCGCCTCGAAAGGTCCTGAGGCAGCAAATGCTACCAGTGAGGGGTTCCCTGTCCCGGGGGAAACCCAGCCAACAACAGGTGGAGGGAGCGTCAACACATCCGCCACGCAAACGTCTCAGGCATATCCTTCGACGACAATTCCTACTCAAGTACCCCCACAATATCCAACTCAAAGCTCGGCTTATCCTGCACCTACCAATGTGCCCGGTGCTCCCACGCCCACAGCTGCACCAGTTATATATGTAGAACCTACTCCAGGAGGACCGCCTTCATCCTATACTCTTGCGGAGGGTGAATTTCCATTTTGTATTGCCCGCCGGTTTGACGTCAATCAGAATGAGCTGCTTGAACTTAATGGCCTTACCGCCGACTCCTTCGTTTTTGCCGGCCAGGAGTTGAAAATCCCACAGACTGGCAACCCATTTGATGGAACCCGAACCCTGCATGAGCATCCCACCTCCTATAAAATTCTAGAAGGTGATACTCTTAACACCATTGCATGCTACTTTGGTGACGTCTCTCCGGATATGATCGCCCTACAAAATGGCTTAACCACCACAGACTTACCCCCTGGAGAGGTTTTGATCATCCCATAGGCGTTATCCGCATTCTTACGAAGGTTTAAACACATCGGTGGTTTAAACCTTCGTAGATTTTAAGGAGTATTATGACCGTTGAAGTGATTGACCGGAAGACCGTTTATCATGGACGCGCCTTCGATGTACGGCATGATGAAGTGCTGCTGCAAAATAAAAAGACAGCCCACCTTGATATTATCGACCATGTTGGTGCGGTAACCATCCTACCCCTGGATATTGATGGGCGTATCTTGTTTGTCCGCCAATACAGGCACGCGGCAGGCAAAGAGCTACTCGAACTGCCTGCTGGTACTCTTGATCCGTCTGAATTGCCTGAAAACTGTGCTTTGCGGGAGATCCGAGAAGAAACAGGGTTTGCTGCGGATAAGCTGCTCAAGATCGGTGAATTCTTCCTCGCCCCTGGCTACTCCACCGAGTATATGCACGTCTATCTTGCCACCGACTTACATCCCGACCCGTTGCCGAGTGACGCGGATGAATTCATCACCCTGGAGCCTATGACCATTCAGCAAGCCTATGAGATGGCACTCAAGGGTGAGCTTCAGGATGGAAAAAGCCTGGCAGCCTTACTTCTAGCGCAGCCTTTAATCCACAAGATGTAAAAACCTGATCGTTTTGGGGAAGGATTCAAGAATCGAACATATACCTGATGAATTGTTCTGTTCACTCAGGATGCTTAAACTGGGATTGATGGCGACTTCTTGTTTAAAATTAACGATTCAAGGAAACTGCGATTAACGACGGCGACAGGGGATTCAATTTTCAATTCAGGGTAAAGTGGAGAGGTCAATGTGGCCTCATAAACGATGAAGAAATTACTGGTGCCCTCGGTGAGCAAGGCGGAGAACTCGAACCGACCAGACCACTCAATCGTCCCGCTGATGTCATATGTGCGGGTGGATATCTGGACTGCATAGGGAAACAGTCGTTGAAAACCACCTTTCATGACACCTTGCAATCCCATATACTCGCGCTTGCCCAGGCACACGGCGACCAGCTCAGAGCGGACCAGATATAGCTGCGGGGTGTAATTCATCACACTAGATGGCTTATGGATGGGCGCTATACTGGCATCATTTATTTCTATATGCGAATTGGTTGTATCCGTCAGCATGCCCAATAACCCGCTTTGGATAACCCTGATCTGACCAAAAATGTAATGGCTGCTGGTCAATAACTCAGCTGGGACGAGGCGATTGGTTATTGGCGAAACCATTGCATTTCTCCATTCACACTTATCAACTTTGAGGTTGAGGCCGATTCATGCTACCTGGTTGATTACGCCGGCGTATACGATGATTTTGACCAGTAGTTGGACTTAACAACATGTTCAACCAGCTGACTGCACGGGAATCATATTCACGCTTTCCGCACACATCACATACCCATGAAGGGAAGTTTGGAACTGTAATGAGCTCATCATTCAACCAGGTAAAATAGGTGAGATATTCCAATCGAAATACACCGGTGTGGCACTCCGGACATATGCGAGAGTATTCCTCAAGTGAGTCATCCGCGGAGTCATCCTGGGATTTTACTGATTCATCACTCATTTTTCAATCGCCTCAGCTTCCTGAACGATTTTAACCCCCGCGCTTACACCCAGGCGGTTCGCACCTGCTTTGATCATTGCCACTGCATCATCGTAATGGCGAATGCCACCTGCAGCCTTGACGCCTATTTCAGATCCAACAACGCGACGCATGAGTTCCACATCATCAATAGTTGCACCTCCAGTGCCAAAACCAGTGGATGTTTTCACAAAATCAGCTCCCGCGGCTTTGCTAATCAGACATGCCAGGATCTTTTCGCGGCGAGTTAATAGCGCTGTCTCCAGGATGATTTTGGTAATTGCACCCTGGTTATGGGCAGTTTGCGTCACCGCCTGGATATCATTCATTACCAGACCGTAGGCTTCAGATTTCAACGCCCCAATATTAATTACCATATCAATCTCAACCGCACCTGCATTGATGCACGCCAGTGTTTCAAACACCTTATATTCTGGCAAAGCTGCCCCCAGAGGGAACCCCACCACAGCGCAGATAGCTTCAGGTGCGTCTCTCAGAAGGCCGGCCGCCAGTGGCACATAAGCTGGATTTATGCAGACGGAAGCAAAATGATATTGCATGGCTTCCTGGCATAAAACCCTGATTTGTGCGGCTGTCGCTTCTGGTTTAAGCAAGGTATGGTCGATCCATCCTGCAATTTGCTTGCCCACCGGGATAGCTAACGGCGCCGGAGCAGGTGGTAATTGGAGCTCATAATTATTGGCTAATGATACAAGCTGAGATAGTTCCATGATCATTTTTTCCTATCAACGAGCTGCATTCGCCAATTTCACATGGTCGATCAAACCCCATTCGAGTGGAGGCCAATAAACCATAACAGCCTTTCCAACCACATAATCCATGGGAACGGTTCCCCAATCATGAGAATCGGAAGAATTATTACGGTTATCGCCCAAAACAAATAATTGACCCTGAGGAACTTCCCATTTACCAGTGTAATTGACCTTCACATCCAAATATCTTTCATCCAGAGGTTGACCATTTATATAAACCGAGCCATCCATAACTTCTATCACATCGCCCGGTAAACCAATGATACGTTTGATGTATTCTTCTGCAGGGTTTCGAGGGAAGTGAAAAACGATAATGTCACCGCGGTGCGGGTTTCCAAGACGATAACTCAAGCGGTTGACAACCACATATTCACCGGATATCAGTGTTGGTACCATACTGTCGCCGTCCACCCGGATGCGGGCAGAGATTATGTTGACCCCCACAAACAACACCACTGAAAGGACAAGCGTCTCGAAAATATCCACCACAATCCTTAAAAATCCGGAGCGTTTTCTTTTGGATTGAGCTTGCTCGGGAATGTACTCTATCTGATTAGTATCCAAATTGCCTCCATGTTCAAAGCATTATATAACCGCTCTTCCATCAGAGCAAGGGAAGGTGGATTAATGGATGGTGAATCACGAACCACACCAACAATCCATGCTACCGTATTATTTCCTACGCGGCCGTAATACAATGCGTATGGGGGTTCCCAGAAATGCATGCTCCTGGCGGATACTATTTTCCAAAAATCTCAGGTATGTGAAGTGGGCTAGCTTCGGATCATTCACATGAAGCAGAAAAACGGGAGGGTCATTTCTTACCTGGGTGCCATAGTATATTTTAAATTCTGTTCCAGCATGAGAGGGGGCAGCATGCCGGTCTTGGGCTTGCTGTAGAATACGATTGATTTTTGAGGTCGGTAGGCGAGTCAACCGCTCCTCTTGAACCCGTAAAGCCAGTGGAATGACCTGGTTCACCCTCTGACCCGTTTTGGCAGAGATGAACAGGATCGGGACATAATCCATGAAATTTAATACCTGCTGGATGGTATGAGTGAACTCATCCATGGTGTGGGTATCTTTTTCGACTGCATCCCACTTGTTCACCAAAACCACACAGCTCTTCCACTCATCCAAGATAAAGCCGGCAATGTGAGCATCCTGGGCAGTCAGGCCAGCCGTCGCATCAAGAACAAGAAGAACAACATCTGATCTTTCAATGGCTTGCAACGAACGTAATACGCTATATTGTTCGACACCTGGTGTAATGTGCCCGCGACGGCGTATCCCTGCCGTATCGATCAATAAGATAGGAATATCAGCGAAGGTCAGTTGAGTATCGATCGCATCTCGTGTGGTTCCCGCAATTGGGCTCACAATGGCACGCTCCTCGCCCAGGAGTTGATTGAGCAGGCTGGATTTTCCCACGTTGGGTTTGCCAACGATAGCGATCTTGACTGAATCATCCTCAACTTCTTCACCTTCAATTTTAAATGTGGCGACCAAAGCATCCAGCATGTCGCCTGTGCCAGTTCCGTGCAAGGCCGAAATTGGAAATGGCTCTCCCAAACCCAGTTCATAGAACTCCAAGGCAGCTAATCGGCGAGACTCATTTTCACACTTATTCACCACCAAGAGCACAGGCGGTCTTGCTTGGCCATCCACATCGTGTTGATGTTTCCGTAAGATTCTTGCCACTTCGTGATCTGCTGGCGTCACCCCGCTCTCAGCATCCGTGATAAACAGCACAGCATCAGAATCCTGAATAGCAATCACAGCTTGAGCACGGATTTCTTCGATAAAATCAGCTGATCCGATCGAAAGAGGTTGTTGGGTGCGGCCTGGGCCAGTCTGGGAGGGATCAATACCCCCGGTATCCACAATATCGAATATCGTGCCTGCCCATTCAGCTTCCATTACCAGGCGATCTCGGGTAGTGCCGGGGATATCATCCACGACAGCCAGGCGTCCACCTGCCAGGCGGTTAAATAAAGTACTTTTCCCAACATTGGGTCGCCCGACAAGGGCGACGATCGGCTTTGTCATAGAATATCCTTAAGGATTGCCTGTAGGCGTTGGAGTTCGCAGCGGAATAACGGTTCCAAATGGCGTGGCAGTTTGGACAGGTGTGGATGCAATTGTGATGGTAACCTCAACCGTCGCAGGAAGCATCGACACCTTCTCCACTTTTTCAGGCAGGATATTAACCACTGGGATTACTTGATAGGTGCCCTCATCATAGCCACTTAAATCTACCACAACCCTCACATCCGCTGGACCAAGGGTATTCAGCACGGGCACAGGACCTGTAAGGATAACATCGATGGTTGTCGGTGCCACAATTGCTTCCAATCCAGGAGCAAGGCCGATCACTTCCACAGGCAAAGAGATTGCCAGGCTCGACTCAATCGCGGCGATGCTCACCTGGACCAACACCTTAGGGTCGCCAACCACTGAAATTCCAGCGGGCAGATTCAGCTCCACAAGGGTCTCGAAGTCATCTTCTTTCCCGGTGAGGTCGATCGGTTGAGTCTCCACATAGCCTGGTAGATTATTTACCAGCTGGGGATCAGATGAAAAGACAATTTTTCCGACCGGTGAGACGAATATATTGGTGAGGCGATAACCGCTGGCCACCTGTCCCACCGAGACAGGTCGAATTATCACATAACGATAACCACCGAGTAAGGTGATCGGTTGAGTAATGGTAACTTTTTCTGGGGTTACAGTCAGCCCGCTGACAATCTTGCCTTCCACATCCAATAATAAAGGTATTTCATCGGTGATGATCGTCTGAGTCTTATTGGTGATATCCAACCTCACACGGGCTTCATTTACCAGGGAAACGAGAGACTCTGGCCCAGTCACAGTCACCTCAGATGGTTCGAGAACAGGAGTCTGTACCTGATAACCAACGGGAGGTTCGCCCTGAACGATCAGATTTACCGGGAAGACCTGGGAAATGATTGGATCCAGGTTGATGGTCAATGAAGCTGGGTCCTGGCGGATCAGACGCACAAGGCGTGGGGTGATCTGCACTTGAACCGGAACAATATGCTCTCCTGGGCCCAAATTAGATAAATCTACCCAAGCGCGCACTGAACCCTGGTCATTGTTCAACTGAGTCCATACTGAGGTAGGCGCCCTAAGGACAAGAGTGACATTTTGGGGTAGTTCGTCCATGATCTGTAATCCGGGATCCTGCCCAATGATCTCGATCGGTACAGACCTTGCAAGAATATGCTCTTCATTTGGATCTGAAGCAACCACGGCGGACACCCAAACGATGACTGCCAAAACGAATGCAATCAACAATGTGCCCAGGTTTTTCGCCAGCCATCGCAGGATCTTCACTGTTTAAATCTCTCCTCCAGGTTTCTTTCCGCCCGGATAAATCCCTTTGAAGAACTCGGCGAATCCTTGACGTTGTGTATTGGGATTGAAGAATGCACTCAGGATATTTTCCAGCCGGTCTGCGTCCAAACGGCGGATCATCCTCCCATTCGTTACAACGGATATTGTCCCACTTTCCTCAGATACGACCACTACTACTGCATCACTTACTTCTGAAATCCCTAAAGCCGCCCGGTGACGCAGACCCAATTGACGATCAGGGGTATGAGCCAATACGCCACTGGCAGATAGCGGCATCACGCATGCTGCAGCCAGAATTCGCGAACCCTCCAGGATGACAGCTCCATCATGCAGGGGTGTGTTTGGATAAAAAATCTGTAGTATCAATTCAGGGGTGATTTGTGCATCGATGTTCACGCCGGTGCGTACAAATTCCTCCAAATTATCGATGCGCTGCATAACAATCAGTGCACCATGTCGTCGGTCGGAGAGACGGATAGAGGCATTAGCCACCGCAGCGATAGCCCTTTGAGTGCCAGGAAATGTTTTAGCTGCTCCAAAAATAAAACCGGCCTTACCAAGGCGCTCCAATGCACGCCGTATCTCTGGAGCAAATATGACTGGAATTGCCAGCACAAGAGCAGGTAGGGTAGTACGCACCAACCAGGAAAATGCGGGCAATACCGTGGTACTATTTAATAAGCTACCAAGAACAACCAAAAGAAGGATCCCGCGCAGCAAAACCACTGCCTTGGTGTCTCGCAATAAAATCAAAGTCCCGAAAAATACCAGGGCAACAATCGCCAAGTCAAGAATACTCAGCCAATTGAGCCGCTCGACAATAAAGCTCAAGCTTTCAATTAGATAGCGTATAAGATTTTCAAAAAAACCCTGGCCCATTATCTTATCCGTTGGTTCTGTTTCATTGTGTAGATTTCATCTTGCATCACTAAAATGATTAGATATACTCAGTTACACCGGTCGCAGGACACGGTCTTTGCGTAACTGCTTGAAAAACAGGGATTCCCCAAGCCCAATGGTTTCCTGAGCAGCTTCCTGCCATGCCCGCACTCCCAAGGATTCAATTGTGCGTGGCTCATAACCCAGAGATTTCCAGACTTCATCCTGCCTGGATAATTCACCAGGCAAAAAGAGAAGAGCGATCTCGCATTGTAAATCGCGGGAGGTCCGCTCAACTTCGCTCAAAAGAGCCTGCATTGCTTTTGATAGCGATTGTTCAGGCTCAATATACACTTCATCCGTGCGTTCCACCAGATTTTCGACCTGCCATCCTACAATCCCAACCGGCTTGCCGTCCAATTTGAGGAATAAAAAGGCTTTTTCACCAAAGGCTGCCATGATATCTTCACTGGTGGGTTGAGTTTTTCCATCACTCAGCCGGCCAATTAACGTTGCAATCTCCGCGGCATGGCGGGGCCGGGCTTTCTCCACCATCAATTCCCCCTTCGGAGCTTCGACAGGCCTGGTAACAGCCGTTTCATCGGTTGGGAACAGCTCTCTCCAGGCTTTAGTTACCTGCTCCCAGGTGTTTTCAAAAGAGCCTTCATTATTAATAACGGTGTTGGCTGCTTTAACTTTTTCAAGCTGAGCGGGCTGAGAATTAATTCGCTGGTGTGCTACCGCAGTGCCCATGCCACGTTTTTGGGTCAGGCGAGTAATCTGGATCTCCTTTTGGGCAAAGGTTACCCAGATAGTATCACATGCCTGGCGCAGTGGACCTTCCAACAGCTTAATCGCTTCGATGACGATCACCTTCTGAGGGGCACGCCGGATGAGTATATCCACCGCCTGGCGAACCAGTGGATGAACGATTGATTCGAGCTGAACGAGAGCCTCCGGATCTGAAAATACCACATGTGCTAATTTAGCACGGTCAACCTGCCCATCCGGTGCCAGGATCCACTTTCCAAAAGAATCGATCACAGCCTGATACCCCGGAGCACCAATCGCGATAGCTCGATGGCCCAGCGCATCAGCGTCGATGCCATAGGCTCCCAGGTGTTCCAGCATCTTGCGTACCACACTTTTGCCAGTGGCGATATTTCCGGTTAAACCGATGACGAATTTGCCTGGCCAGGCACTCATTATGCCTCCTATTATCATTTTAGCCGCGCTATAGCAGAATGTCAAAGGTTATGGATAAATTTTTAGTAGAGGCTCACCTCCTGATGGAAAACTATGGTATGGTAACGATACTCCAATATCCAGTTCCGAAATTGGTATATTGAACCAGCTTATCATATCAGTCGCGATTATTGAAATAGGGTGGACATAAAGTTATAGGTTTGCATTAAAATACTTGGATATGTTGGCTGAGCCAAAGATTTACTTATTGCAACGATTTAACCTGCTTTGCAGCAGAGAACCTCAATAACTTACCCCAGCGATGATCTTGAAAGGTCCCTCATCATGGCAACAAAATCACACCCCGGGAGCCCCTACCTCACTACAGTAATCTATTATCTTGGTTTCATATGCCTTGGTATGACAACAGCAGTGCTTGGCCCCACCTTACAAGGCTTAGCAAAAAACACTGATTCCACCCTGGCTCAGATCAGCTCATTGTTCTTATTAAGTTCTTTTGGATATTTGCTTGGATCATTTGGCGCAGGAAGACTATATGACCGGGTTAAAGGACATCCGATCTTGTGTCTTGCACTACTGATCCTTGCATCGATGATGGTCCTTGTTCCACTCGTGAAAGCGTTACTTTTTCTTCAGGTCTTATTCTTCATCATTGGGAGTGCAGGAGGCAGTCTTGATGTAGGTATTAATACGCTGATCGTCTGGCTGCATGGTGACCGTGTGCCTCCATTTATGAACGGCTTACACGCCTTCTTCGGGATTGGAACAACCATTGCCCCGCTCATTGTGGCCGCTGTATTAAGCAACATGGGATCATTGAATAGCGTCTATTGGGCATTAGCCATCCTGATCCTACCCGTTGGTCTTCTTATCCTTTTTTCCCCCAGCCCATCTCATATCCTGGCCAGGCAAAATGCGATAGACCGACCTGCTGTTCCCATTCTCGTCTTCCTGACTGTGGTGATCTTCTTTACATATACGGGCGCAGAATTGGGATTTGGTGGCTGGATATATACGTTTACTACATCCCAAGAATATGCCAATCCCAGGATGGCTGCCAGTATCAATGCCGCATTTTGGGCCGCTTTAACTGTGGGACGCCTAATCTCCATCCCTCTTGCCGTTAAACTAAAACCTCAAATAATCCTGTGGGTGGATTTCTGCGGGATTATTGTTAGCCTGATCATCGTTATTTTTTTCTCCTCCACCGAAATGCTTCTTTGGCTTGGAACGATTGGGACAGGGCTATTTATGGCCTCAATCTTTCCCACCCTCCTGAATGATGCCCAGAGTCGGATGCATATGTCTGGTAAAGTAACCAGCATGTTTTTCATTGGATCCAGCCTTGGCAGCATGGCCATACCCTGGTTAATGGGTCAGCTGATCATCCCATTTGGAGCTACTGCCGCGATAATTGTCGTCTTGTGTAGCATCTTGCTCGCCAGTGGAACATACTTTATTCTCAACATTAAACAACGAACCGCCTCTACTCTACCTCCTCAAGTTTCATAGAGTGAGAAGAGCGAAGAACAATTATGATGCCTGAATAGTGAACGGTAGAGCCTAGAAAGGGAACTGGATATTAATTAATAGCGCGATAAACTATAAAAACTGATAGAATCAATTTGTATCATGTGTTTCAAGAGAAATCAATAGAGATCGTTCAAAGGAGATAGAATGAAGAGGATTGTTCGTCAACTTTTATTCATCATAATTGTTGCCTCACTCCTGCTAACAGCTTGTAACAGCCCTAAACCCGTTCCTGCAACAGAGACCCAAAATCAGGTTAGCCAGCCCACAGAAGTGTTATTGACTACAGCGCCACCAACAAACACTCAGCTGCCAACTGATACCCCGCTTCCAACCGAAACCCTTATGCCGACTCAACCACCTGCCGCGACTGATACACCAACACCGGTCGCTACGCTGGTGAACACACCTATAAATGTTGTATCGGGCCCAACTGCTCATGTAAACGAGAATACAAATTGTCGAAGCGGACCCTCGTCGGATTATCCATTGATTATTACAATATTGAGTGGTCAGGATGTGAAAATCGTTTCCAGAACCACCCAAGACAGTTATCTCATCGTAGAAAATCCCACAAACCCTCCACAGACTTGCTGGTTGTGGACTCAGTACGTCAGCACCAGTGGCGATTTGTCAAGCCTGCCGGTAGCTACTCCACCCCCGCCTCTGATGAGTTACAGCATGGTTTTTACCAAGATCGAATCTTGCGCCACATATTCAATGGAATTCAAAGTGACCAACACTGGATCTAAAACTTTACAATCATACACAATTGTGGCCAAGGATTTATCCGAACATACCCAACAAACATCCAGCAGCACCAATTTTAATCTCCGGGAAAATTGCGCAGTTGATGAAGAGATTGGTTTCGTAGACCCAGGAAAGGTAGGTTATGCCTACGCAAGCAATTTCACCTATAACCCGAGTGGCCATTCGATGGAAGCAACCATTACAATCTGCTCTCATGATGACCAGACTGGCGTCTGCGCTACTCGAGTGGTTAAGTTCAAGCCATAACAGATAATTCAGATGCTTTAATAAATCAAAACGGGGCAGCTAAAAACTGCTCCGTTTTTATTCTTCTTAAGATAACAGAAGCCTCGTCAGGCTAGAGGCATCGAGGGGATTTATGTGGAAGCTTTTTTACTAATTTAATGGCAAATGGGGTTAGTTTTACTTGCTTTTCATTGCCAGGCGTGGGTCGAGGGCATCGCGCAAGCCATCACCCATCAAGTTGAATGAAAGCACCACCAGAATGATGAACAGCCCGGGGTAGAAGACCAGATACGGGGCAGTGAACACCTGGTTGCGTTCTGCGCTCAGCATGGACCCCCATTCCGGTGTGGGTGGCTGGGCTCCCAGGCCAAGGAAAGACAGGGCAGCTGCATCCAGGATTGCAGTAGCAATACCTAATGTCCCGATGACGATCAACGGTGTTAACGAGTTTGGCAAAATGCGTTTAAATAAGATATATAAGGTATTACCACCCAAGGCGCGTGAAGCAGCGACAAAGTCCATTTCGCGCGTGGAAAGCACTGCAGATCGAGTTACACGCGCATAGGCAGGAATGGAGACGATAGCGATCGCCAGTAAAGCGTTCGTCAATCCCGGACCGAGACTGGTCACGAGGGCAATGGCTAAAAGGAGGGATGGAAATGCCAGCAGCACATCCATGAAGCGCATGAGGACATTATCCACTCCGCCTCCCAAATAACCTGCTAATGCCCCAATGGCTGTACCAATAATTATTGCAAAGGTTACGGTGGTAAAGCCGATGATCAAGCTTAACCGAGCTCCATAGATAACCCGGCTAAATTCATCGCGCACATTCCCATCAATCCCCATAATATGCTGAGGCTGGTCTGCTGGGCAACCCAGTAGATGGATACAGGGGGCCTGGCGCGCCTTCACAGCTTCTATGCCAATCAGCACCTGCTGAGGGTCATATGGCGCTATCAGAGGAGCAAAAATGGCGATAAGTAACAATAAAGCCAGAATGACCATGCCCAAAACGGCTGATTTTCTTTTGAACAAGCGCCGCCGGGCAGTCCCCCATAGAGAAACAGGTTTATCAGAACTTAACTTCTCAGCCTGTAATTTTGCCATCTCACTGGCGGAGGTGTCCTGAATAAACTCACTCATTTTGATCAATCCAGACGGACACGCGGGTCGAGGTATACATAAGAGATATCGACGATGAGATTTAAAACCACAAAGAAGATGGCGATGACCACGGTAAAGGATTGGACAATGATGTAATCGCGGGCGGTGATGGCATCATACAGAATTTTACCCACGCCAGATAGGTTAAAGATCGTTTCGGTGAGCACGGCCCCACCTAATAAACTACCCAGGGATAAGCCTATGATCGTCACCAGAGGCAAAAGTGCATTGCGAAAGCTATGTTTCATAACTTGTGCATAACGCGAAGCACCTTTGGCGCGCGCGGTACGGATATAATCGGTGCCCAATACATCCAGCATGCTGGAACGGGTCATTCGGGCAATCAGTGCCAGAGGAATTGTACCCACCGCAATTGCGGGTAATATGATGTGTTTTAGAGCATCAAAAAATACGTCCCAGCGCCAGATCAGTATAGCATTCACCATATTGAGCCGACTGATGAATTCCAACGCACTCGTTGCGCCTTTAGATGCCACATTCAAGCCCCAAACAACATAAAAAGGATCAGGCGACATCCCCGGGGAAAGACGTCCCGAGGGTGGCAACTGGAACGGAGTACCTTTCAGTAATAAAGCAAAGATATAGGCCAGCATCAATCCCAGCCAAAATACAGGCATAGATATGCCAATGTTAGCCACAAGCATGGTGCTGATATCGACTGCAGAATTCTGGCGTACCGCCGAGATGATCCCTAGCGGAATACCCAAAATAACCGCGAAGAACATGGCTGCGAAGGCCAATTCAAGCGTGGTTGGCAGGCGCTCGACCATCATTTCTGTCACAGGCCTACCATAGCGAATTGACACACCAAAATCACCACGTGCAATCTGCCCCACATATTCCACAAACTGGGTTAAGATGGGTTTGTCGAAACCATATTTGTGGTTAAATTCGAGGCACACTGCCGGGGTGGCTTTTTCACCCAGCATGGCACGGCAAGGATCTCCCAACGCCCGGGCAAGGACAAAAGTGACGATCAGGATCCCAAACAAGACAGGTATGCTAGATAGAATGCGCCGTGTAATGTAAGTAAGCATATTCTGAAAAGCCCCCGGCGGAGAGTGAAACTCCGCCGGGGATCGGAACAAGGTTATTGTTTAAGTTTATGGAGCTGGTGGGGGTGCATTCAGGAAGGAGCCAAACAGTGAGTTGAAGTACTCAAATAACCCTGAGCGACCTACGTGCAAGGGACTGGAGGCATCCCACTGCATGATGACAGACTGGGTCACATCATTAGCATCGAAAGGATCACCATTGCTGAAGGTGACATTCTCGCGCAGGTGGCAAGTCCACTCGGTCAGCTCTTTATTGGGGTCACAGGAGGTAGCCAACATCGGCTCAACTGTGGTTTCGCCAGTTTTATAGCGATATAAACCTTCTTGGAGTTGAATACAAGCACGGATGCTCTCGCCATCAGTTTCATCTCCACAGTACAGGGAGAGTGGCTCAGCATTCTGCATCCAGACAAAGGTATCCTGTCCCTCGATGTAGGCTGGGGGGAAGTACTCATTACCCAGAGCGCTGACATTGGCACCCTGGACGGTGGCTTTATAGGCTACTGCGGAACCACCATGCGAGACGGGGATCATAGGCACATGCTGTTTGACGGCATTATTGGCAGCCGTGTAGAAAGGTTCACGTGCTGCATCGTCTGCCAACTGGGCACCCTGGGCCAGGTTTTCGGTAATATCATCCCACTTCGTGCCAAATTGCTGTGAGGCGCCTGCACCAAAGTGATAATCCATGAAGTTGGTCATATCCGGGTAATCACCCGTCCAACCCAGCAGGTGCAAACCTCCCACAGTACCCTTTGCCGTTTCATCCAGAAAAGCACCTGATTCCATGACCACAATCTCAGTGCGAATGTTAAGGTTTTCCAGCAGTTGTGCCTGGAGATCCTGTGCTACCACGCCGGGTTGTGGCAGATAGCCGCGCACTACATCACGGTAAGTGATGGTGGTATCGAAGCCATCCGGGAAACCTGCTTCAGCTAACAAAGCCTTGGCTGCTACGGGATCGAATTCATACCATGATTCACCCGTGCAGGCATTGGGTACCGCACAGGGAGTGAAGTGTGAGGCTACTTCAGAACCAACAGGGAAGAAGTTATCCACCAGGCGCTGGCGGTCAATGCCCATGGCGATTGCCTGACGAACTTTCTCATTATCAAAAGGTGCGAAAGTATTGTTCATGCCCACGTAGAAGATGTTGAGTGCCGGGCGATCGAGCTTCTGCAAGTTCGGATCATTCGCTACCACTTCGAAATCTGCCGGGCCGATGTTGTCAATCCCATCGACAGTGCCCGATTGCAGCTCTAATAAACGTTGGGCAGCTTCAGAGCTCCAGCGAAAGACAAGCGTGGGGGTTTTGGGAGGCTCGCCCCAATAATTGGGGTTTTGAACGAAGACCATCTCATCGCCTTTCTTCCATTCTCCCAGCATATATGGGCCGGTGCCTACCGGTGTATCCAGAAGCGCACCTGTACCACCGGTTTCCTGCAGGTATTCAGCGGAATAAACCGGGAAGGCTGCGAAGGCAACCTTCTGCAGGAATGCCGGGTCAGGAAAGCATAAGGTGAACTTGACGGTATATTGGTCAACGGCCTCAACGCTCTTAAGCTCACCACCATACTCACAATCGGGAGCGCTTAATGAGACACCTTCATAGGGTGGTGCTTCGGTAGGAGGTACCTCGGTAGGTGGAACTTCAGTTGGAGGTACTTCAGTAGGCACAACCGGTGCCTGAGTTGCAGGTGGTGCAGTCACCACCTCGGTGGGGGTTGGCGTAGTGGCACAAGCCGCCAGGACCATGCTGAACAGCATGATACCTGCCACCAGCAAATATAGTTTATTGTGCTTCATCTTTCTCTTCTCCTTTAGTTTTTTGAAATACTGTTTTCGACGTACATACGAGAATTATTGTTTTTAATTTAATCCACCTCCTTTCCATTATTCCATAGAATGGTCAACAGTCATTAATTCAACGATTATACAACAGCTTTGCATCACATTCGATATGATTATTATTATGAAACGTTATAAAAAATAAATAATTGACCATCTTTTATGGATTACTCTTTTCCGGACGTAAAGTTCAAGGTATACTAAATCTCGAACGGAGTACCTCCATGACCGAGAAAATCTGGGAAACCCTGAAAGTTCAGTATTGCCAACATGTGGACCAGAAGGTAGGCTTGCAAGCTCAGGTCGTTTATCCACCGGATATCATGCCCGACCAACCGGCACGCATCCTGGCGCATCGCTGCAGCCATGGCTTCGCCTGTAACCTGGATGGGCGTCCAAGCTGCATCTGGGCTGGTACGAACCCAACTTTTGATCCATTTAAAGAATAGGAATATTTCGACAGTTGGGGTGGGTCTGAGATCTGCCCTACTTCATTATTGTTATTTAATCACACCCAGCTTACGACCCACCGTGGTGAAAATTTCCAAGCCTTTGTCCAGGTCTTCCCGGGCATGCGCGGCAGAGATCATCACGCGGATGCGTGCCTTGCCCTTGGGAACGGTCGGGAAACCAATGGACATGGCAAACAGGCCATTCTCGAATAGCTCGCGGCTGAACTGCTGTGCCAGGGGAGCTTCACCAAGCATAATGGGTGTGATGGGGGTAGTGCTTAAGCCTGTATCAAAACCCAGGCGGTGCATCTCGGCTTTAAAATAGCGTGCATTCTCCCACAGCTTATCCACCAGCTCGGTGGACTCTTCCAGAATATCGACAGCTGCCAGGCAGGCAGCCACATCAGGAATGGTCATGGCAGAGGAAAACAGGAATGGACGCCCACGCTGGCGCAACCACTCGACCACCACCGGGTTGCCGGCGGAGACTCCACCAACCACACCGAAAGCCTTGGAGAGGGTGCCCACCTCAACGTCCACCTTGCCATGCAGGCCAAAATGATCCACGATACCCCGCCCGCCGTTGCCAATCACGCCCTCACCATGGGCATCATCCACCATAAGAATGGCATTATACTTTTGGACCACTTCATGGATCTTATCCAATGGTGCTATGTCACCATCCATACTGAAGACACCATCCGTAATGACCATCGCCCGTGGGAATTTCTCGCGTTCCTCGGCCAAGACCCGGTTCAGGTCTTGAGGGTTACAATGTGAATAACGGATGATCTTGGCGCCACTAAGCCTGCAACCATCGATGATGCTGGCATGGTTAAGCTCGTCAGAGAAGACCGCATCATCCTTACCCACAAGGGCTGGGATGGTGCCCATGTTGGCAGTGAAACCCGATTGAAATGTGATGGCAGCATCCACCCCTTTGAAGGCCGCCAAACGGCGCTCCAACTCGAGGTGCAGATCCATGGTACCAGCGATCGACCTCACTGCAGCTGGACCGACACCATACTTCTTCATCGCTTCCTGGGCTGCCTGAACGATACGCGGGTGGTTGGCCATCCCCAGGTAGTTATTTGAACAAAAGTTAAGCACCCGCTTGCCATCTACTACCAGCCAGGCACCTTGAGGTGAGCTGAGTGTGCGGATGCGATTATATAATCCGTCATCTTTAAGTTTTTGGATCTCATCCTGGATCCATTGAAGCTTATCAGTCATTATGCGCCTCTTTTTTCATGGATTGTAATAGCAGCCAACAATTATTTTTTCGGCGGTTTTGGCTTTCGTCTTCCGCCAAAAGTGAACATGTGAGAGAAAACTTCCTTGGAAGACGGAATGGGAACATTCGGTGCAGCTTCGGTGGCAGCCCAATTGGCAGTGGTCCTTTCCTTGATCCATTTCTCGCGACCAAGCCTGGCGCGGGTTAGCTCCATAATTAGCTTATCTCCGTCTTTTGAAGAAATAAGTTGTCGCGTTTGGTATAAATTCTCCATCAACGCATCCATCCACCGCACCAAATGCTCTTGCGCAGAGAGCGCCTGAGTGCCAAGGGAATTTGCTTCCCCAAATTGCGCGAGGGCGCTGGTGGCAGCAGCATAAGGGCGACCAGCCAGCTTACGCGCCTCGTACCACCCGGGTTGATCCACCGTGGTATTCAAGAGAATCGCAGCAATTAATTGAGGCAGGATGTGGGTGGCTGCCATCATGCTGTCTAGCTCAGCAGGATCCATAAACAGATGCTCGGCTCCCAGCAGGTGGCTGAAGTCGGTGGCAAGTTTAATAGCATCCGATGGCACACCCTGGGGGGATAAAAGCCCCATCATGCCGTTCTTGAACAGGTCGGGGTGGGCAGCATCAACGCCACTGTCTTGTGTATCGAGGTAGACCGGGTTGATGACAGGCGCCAGCCCGATGTAATAGCGATTGGGAGGTAGCATCTCCTTGACCCACACCATCACCTCGTTTTTCACCGGGGCAGTATCCATGATGACCACTTCCTCCGCTAGATCGGGTGCGATGATTTTCAGGGTCTCTTGAATCTGGTCCAAAGGCAACGCAAGGACGATAATGGCAGAATTTACCACCGAGTTTGGCAGATTAATATCCACTTTATCGAATGCACCCATGTCTTTCGCCCGGTTGGCAACCCTGAAATCCTTATCATGTCCCACTCGAAAGAACATATCTTTGTGTTCCCCCAAGGCAAGCCCCATGGAGGTGCCAATTTGCCCCGTACCAATGATGGTGATTTGTACTGTCATCTTATTACCTCTGCTAACTATCGTTATCAACAACCCGCAGCATATAAAGCAGGTTGCATTCTTCATCACCCACACCCTGCACATTGGGATGATGGTGTTCACGGATCAAGGTTTCAGTCAGAGAGCTTACCCCTGCCTCATGTGCCAGATTTGCTCCCCACTCGGCATGCTGTTCAGCTACAATAAATGGCATCCTCCAATCGTGCGAGCCATCCCATTCCTTTGTTCCCAGGCTTCCCCACTGGCGTGCCTTTCTGGGTGTAGCAGCCCTGGCTAAAACAACCATCGCCCGTTGCAATAAATTAAGGCGATAGCGAAGCTTACCTACATCATGCAGTAATGCTGCCACGAGTAAGTCGGGTTGTGTTACGTTCTGCTCAACCAGGGTGTGGAACATCATTGATGCGTGGTTCTTCTCACCAGGTTGAAGTTGTATGAATAGTTCCATTTGCTTCGGGCTTAATACTTTCTGCACCAGCTCAAGCTCACCAGGATCATTTTTTACATACGCCATGCGCCAGAATTGGCGCACCCGATACAGAATACGCACAAGCTTTATGCACCGATCAGAAGCCGGGTGATAAAAATGAATGCCGGTTGAATGACTTTGCCGATCACATCGATACCAACCATAGGTAATACGATCAGGATGACCATCAGGATCATTGGTCCATAGGGGCGAATGCTTTCAAGGGCACGTGCGGCACTTGGAGGCAGGAAGTAATCCAAGACTTTCTCCCCATCCAGAGGAAATAGCGGAATGAGGTTGAACAGCATCAGCCATAGATTGATGCGAATAAATAGAAACACGAAGAGTGAAAGGGTCGGCAGGATTTCTCCGGATACAGGGGTGACATCCTTGATTGAAACTACTCCAAGCCGGAAGAAAATGGATCCGACGATGGCCATCAACAAATTCGACATAGGTCCAGCGAGCGAAACCCACATGGTTGCGGAGGGTGACCTGCGCTGCAAAATATAAGGATTGATCGGGACCGGCTTTGCCCAACCAAAACCGACGATGATCATCATAAGCGAGCCGAGGGGGTCCAGGTGAGCCAGGGGATTGAGCGTCAGGCGCCCATTTGCCCGTGGAGTATCATCTCCAAAGTGATCGGCCACCCAGGCGTGCGCAAACTCATGCACTGGGAAGGCAGTGAGTAAAATGATCGCGTAGGTGATCAGCATTGGAAGGGAGGGTAAAAAGTTAAGGGCCAAGGGGTTTCTCCTCAGGCAAGGATTATACCATCCAAGGGTATTCCGGCTGCGTGTTATAATGCCCTCATGCTGCCCGATTTACGGCTGGATGATGTCCTTCGATTGCGTAAACCACACCCTTGCGGAGGCTATGAATGGAAAGTTGTCCGGCTTGGTGCAGATATTGGTCTGGAATGCCTGAATTGTGGACGGCGCGTCTTATTACCCCGGCGCCAGCTTGCCCGCAGGGTGAAGTCCATTTCTTCCAACCCGGATGCTCCAAATTCACCCAATGGATGATCTCCCCTCCAAACACCCCCATATCCTGTTCCTGTTTTCAGACACCGGTGGAGGTCACCGTAGTGCTGCAGAAGCGATTATAGAAGCCATTCAGCTAGAATTTGATGGCCGCATATCCACCCAGATGGTGGATATCTTCCTGGATTTTGCCCCGCGGCCACTCTCCTATCTCCCAAAATGGTACCCATATATGGTACGCTTACCCGATGTCTGGGGGGCTGGATACAAGCTGAGCAATGGCAGCCGTCGAGCCAGGCTGATCGTTGAAAGTGTATATCCATATGTGCGCCGCAGCCTGCGAAAGCTGATCAGCCAAAATCCAGCGGATATGATCGTATCCGTTCATCCATTGGCGAATGACCCATTCTTGCATGCCCTGGGGAAGCATCGCCCACCTTTCATCACGGTGGTCACCGACCTGGTCACAACCCACGCTCTCTGGTATCACAAAGATGTTGATTTATGCCTGGTCGCAACTGAAGAAGCCCGTCAACGGGGTCTGCTTGCCAATCTTAGACCTGAACAAGTGAAGGTTATCGGTTTGCCAGTGGCGGATCGCTTTTGCCAGCCAATCGGTGATAAAGATATCCTGCGCCATCAGCTGGGTTGGCCTCCAGAAGCTCCGGTGGTGCTGCTGGTAGGAGGGGGTGAGGGTATGGGTCCATTGGAAAAAATCAGTCTGGCAATCGCTCAGGCAAATCTTCCCATTACCCTGGTGGTGGTTACCGGTCGTAATGCGGAACTGAAGCAGCACCTGGAAGCACAGCAATGGCCAATGACGACTTTGATTTATGGCTTTGTGCATGAGATGCCTGATTTCATGCAAGCCGCTGATATTCTGGTGACAAAAGCTGGTCCGGGGACGATTAGCGAAGCACTCAATGCCGGCCTACCCATGATCCTGTATAGCCGTCTGCCGGGTCAGGAGGATGGCAATGTGGATTATGTAATTTCCGAGGGGGTTGGCGTATGGGCACCCAAAACCAGTTATATCATCAGTGCATTACATGCATGGATCACCCACCCCCAGCAACGCGAACTGGTTGCGGATGCATGTTGTCAGGCAGCCCGTCCAGAGGCAGCCCGGGAGATTGCCCACATCCTAGCCAACCGGTTAGGGATTCAAAACGAATAGGCATCTTCTATGGCTGCCAAAAATCGCACACCCATCCGGTTTAGCCTGCTTACAGTGGTTGTTTGGTTAGCAGTGGCTGCAGGGATCATCTTCCTGCTCTGGCAGGTGATCACCCGCATTTCAGGCAATAATCTGCCGGTCAGTACCGCCACGCCTAATTTAACTCAGGTGTACCAGACCATAGCATCCATGTTGGTCACTCAGCAAACCAGCACAACCACAGCCGCCGCCCAGACTGTTACCCCATCTCCTACGGTTACACTAGCCCAGACACCTTCCACACCCCTGCCATTACCAATCAAGACCAGCACACCTGGAGGTATCGCCCAAACCATCCCACCGCAGGTGCATTGTGATCAAGCAGCCGCAGGCAACCCAATTGATATCACTATTCCCGACGACAGTTTGATTGCACCCGGTCAAAGTTTTGTAAAAACCTGGAAGCTGGTCAACAACGGCTCCTGTACCTGGACTACCTCCTACTCTGCCAGGTTCTTCTATGGCGACCGCATGGGGGCTCCTGAAACAGTCCCTCTCCTGGAAACTGTGCTTCCGTCACAAAGTGTTGAAATTTCCATTGAAATGGTCGCACCCCTGGTAACCGGCACCTATCAGGGCAACTGGAAGCTGAACAACCCGAACGGAGTCCTATTTGGCATTGGTCCGACCGGGGACTCGCCTTTCTGGGTGCGCATCATTGTCTCCCAAAACCCATCCAATAGCACCACTCCAGGAGTCACTGCCACCTTAAGTACCACCGCGTCTCCATCTCCCACGACCACCACCGCGCCACCCATCCAGGCAAGCGGTGAGTTATCGCCTGTTCCGGGCGATTCCATGGATCTGGACACCCTGACAATTAATAATGGTGATGCTGACCTGGTATACCAGGTGGATGCCAACAACTATCATTGGCTGGCTCCCAATGATGGGTCAATGATCGGTGTGTTTGGTAGCTTGCAGCCCAATTTATCCGATTGCCAGCCTGCCGGAATGAGCCCCGCTCCGATAGCAGTGGAGAGCCTTTCAGTTGGCACGTATTTGTGCTACACCACCAACGAAGACCGTTTCGGCAGGGCCTTCCTGAAAGCGGTTAATCCGAGCGATTTCACCCTAACTCTGAACCTGCTTACATGGGCATTACCATGAGTACACTCTACCTGGTAGCTACCCCAATCGGGAACCTGGAGGATATCAGTGCACGTGGCTTATGTGTGTTGCGTGAGGTAAAACTGATCGCAGCTGAAGACACGCGCCAGACCAATAAGCTCTTGCAGCGGTATGATATCCACACCCCAAGCCTAAGTTATCACGAGCACAACAAGCTAGTGCGCCTGGAACGGGTGCTGGAGGCGTTGCAGGGGGGTGACGTAGCACTGGTCTCAGATGCCGGTACCCCTGCCTTGAATGACCCTGGCTACGAGTTGGTGCGGGCTGTGATCGACGCAGGGCACATAGTCAGTCCTATCCCTGGGGCATGTGCGCCCGTCGCAGCCCTGGTGGCTTCAGGTCTTCCCACCGATTCCTTCCTGTACCTGGGATACCTGCCCCGTAAGTCTAGTGAGCGCCAGAGCCTGCTGATATCAGTCTGTAATCTACCTTATACGCTTATATTCCTGGAAGCGCCCCATCGAGTGCTTGCCTCTCTGGAAGACCTGCAGTCAATATTGGGTGACCGGAAAATTGCACTGGGGCGCGAGTTAACCAAGCTGCATGAGGAGATTTTCCGCGGCAGCCTGAGCCAAGCCTTCCAGCATTTCACCGATAACCCACCGCGTGGTGAATTCACCCTGGTGGTGGCTGGTAAAACAATCCAGGTGGAGCGTTGGACCGAAGATCACCTGAACAGTGAGCTTCAAGCCCACCTGACCCTGGGAGAACCCGCCTCGAAAGCTGCAGCCAAGCTGGCGGTAACATCGGGCTGGTCGCGCCGAGAAATCTACCAGCACCTGCTTAAAATCCAGGGAAAAATAGGCTCGTAAAAAACCTGACTTTTATTATGAAAAGGCCAGACATAGATTATGGATCTAAACGATACCACCTCCTTCCCAAACATCGACAGACAGAATTATCTAGCAGAGATCGAAAATTTACCCACGCAGTTGGAGAACGCCTACCAAATTGGCATGCGATTGAGCCTGCCTGATTGGCAGGGCATTCAACGCGTGCTCATCGCGGGCATGGGCGGCTCGGCTATCGGAGCTGACCTGCTGGCCGCCTACGTTGCCCCACTCTGCCCGGTGCCCATCTTTGTTCAGCGTAACTACAGCCTGCCGGCCTGGGTAAAGGGGCCCGAGACATTGGTGGTTGCCAGCTCTCATTCTGGTAATACCGAAGAAACCCTGGCAGTATTTGAATTGGCGGCAAAAAGTAACTGCCGTATCCTGGCACTGTGCACGGGCGGGAAATTGGCTGAAGAAGCCAGGGCTACAAAACTCCCATTGTGGAGCTTCGAGCATCACGGGCAACCACGTGCCGCGGTGGGTTATTCCTTCGGAATGCTCCTGGCATTGCTGCGTCGCCTTAAGCTGATCCACGACCCGGGTGAAGAGCTATCCGAGGCAGTCAGAGCAATGCACAAACAAGCAACCAGCCTGCAGGCAGATGTTCCCGTGGTGCGTAATCCCGCCAAGCGTGAAGCGGGGCAGTTAATGGGACGCTGGGTGATGGTCTTTGGGGCAGACGTGCTTGAACCAGTTGCCAGGCGCTGGAAGACTCAACTCAACGAGCTGGCCAAGGCCTGGGCACAGTTCGAAGCGCTGCCAGAGGCAAACCACAACGCCCTGGCTGGATTGATGCAGCCTGAGAGAACGCTCTCAAGCAGCATGGCGCTGTTCTTGCGGGCATCTTCCTACCACCCACGCAACCAATTGCGGGCGGACCTCACCAAGCAGGCTTACATGCTCGAGGGGTTGAATACTGATTTCTATGATGCTCAGGGGGAGACACCTCTAGCCCAGCAGTGGACCGCATTGCACTTTGGGGATTATGTGGCCTATTATCTGGCGCTGCTGTATGAGATCGACCCCACCCCGATTGAGGCATTGGAAGGGTTTAAGCGTAGCCTGACAGAGCGTTAGGACAGTGTAACGTTAAGCGTTTGAAGATTTAGAATTACACTTATCAGTTACAGATCTTTGTCGAAAAACCCTGCTTTTTTTATCTTTCACCACAGAGTATTTTGTTAGAAACAATCCAAACGCGACCTCAATCCCGAGGGAGTGTTATATTTTCCAATAACCACACCTATTCACTAGTATAGGACATATATCCCACCTAATTATGACAAACCTAACTGCATGAATATTTGAATACGTTATAACATTTCCAGATTCATCCCAACCCCTCCGAAAGGAAAACCTATGAAATCCCGAAACGTTTTTATTGCCCTTGTCTTCCTTGTAATCTTGTCAATTAGTTGCAATATCCTGACAAATACAGGTGTCAAGGTGATCACTCCGTCCAATGTGATCATCAGCGAGAATCGCGAAGTCAGTGGTTTTACTGCCATTGAATTTAGCACTTTGGGGAAGGTAAACATCATACAGGGTGACAAAGAGTCGCTAAACATATCAGGCCCCGACAACCTGGTCCCCGAGGTCATTACTGAAGTAAGAAATGGAATCCTAATCATCAGGACCAAAGCGAATCTCAATATCAACCCTCTTGGCAGTGATAACCCGTTGACATTCACCATCGTGGCTAAGGAACTTACCTCACTCTCAGTTAGTGGGGCGGGAGATGTACAGATAGAAACACTTTCTACCCCCAGTTTTGACATTACGATGAGTGGAGCCGGAAAGGTTCAACAAAACCAGATCACAACGGATAATATCAATATCACCTTAAGTGGGCTGGGAGGAATTGATATTTCTGGTCAAGCTACCCAGGCTACTATTGATATCTCCGGCGCAGGCGGCGTGAATGCCCCAGACCTTAAGACCCAGACTGCCAACATCACCATCTCGGGTTTGGGCAGTGTCACGATATGGGTAACTGACCAATTGACCGGCAATATCAGCGGTGGTGGGAGTGTTTCCTATTACGGTAATCCCCAGGTCAATACAACATCCAGCGGTTTGGGCAGTTATAAATCTCTGGGAGAGAAATAATTTAGCTAAAATACTGCCTCAATTACCCGATTTTAAAAAACCTCATCCATTTACTTAGATTCATCAAAGTGAGGAATTATTAAAATGTACATAAAAATTGGAAAGATCTTCCGTGTTATTCTGATCATCCTGACCGCGTTTTTGTTCTTGACCACCTTTCTGGGTGGGATCGGATTGATGGTAAACCTGATCGAGATGCCGGTTGAGCTGCTGGAAGGCTCGCCTTTCGGCGATTACATCATTCCAGGTCTGGCACTCAGCGTGATAGTGGGGGGCAGCGCCCTGGTTGCAGCCATCCTCTTGATCCGTAAAAATAGGTTTTACATCCTGGCATCAACCACAGCTGGAATCGTCATCATGTTCTTTGAGTTTGTCGAAGTAATGATTATCGGCTCTCCAGCCGGAATTGCACGCACCCTGCAGATTTTTTATTTCGCCTTGGGCACGCTGATCGTGGTCGCATCCATGGGAGCCTGGTTTCTGGAATTACTTGCTGAGCCGAAATAAAATCTGAAGATTTCTATTCAGAAAGGAATTATTTTTGAAACCAAAATTTTATCCCTGGCTCATGCTTTTCTCCCGCATCACCCTGTTCTTCCTCGTCCAGGCATTCTTTGCCCTCCTTTTCTTTATCATTGGAAAAACCCCCGCCTGGGAGAATAGTGCAAATTGGTGGCCGCTGACTGTGGCGATGGCAAATCTGATATGCTTGTTCCTGCTGATCGCTGTTTTTCGGGTGGAAGGAGGTAATTATTGGCACTTATTCCGCATCGAGCGCCAGCATATTTGGGGAGACCTGCTTGCGCTCTTGGTGCTCACCATCCTTGCCGCCCCTCTCACATTTCTCCCAAATGTGTTGCTAGCCCAATCCTTGTGGGGTAACTCTGCTGCTGTCGGCGAGCTTTTTTACCGCCCCCTGCCGTATTGGGGGGTGTATCTCGCCATCCTTACCTTTCCTATCCTTCAAGGTCTGACCGAAACCCCCACCTATTTTGGGTATGTCATGCCGCGTTTCGAAGCCCAGGGCATGAACAAGTGGCTGGCTATTTCCATTCCTTCTCTTGTGCTTGGGCTACAACACATCGCCATGCCCTTCCTATTCGATGGGCGCTTCATCGTCTGGCGAGGGTTGATGTTCATCCCCTTTGCTTTTTTGATCGGTTTTACTTTTCACTGGCGGCCCAGGCTACTGCCTTATTTTGTCGTCATCCACATCTTGATGAATATGTCCACCATCATAGCATTCCTTAGTGTGGCTTATTAGCCTGAAAACGATAGAAGGAATATTTATGAACTCTCCGATTATTTCTCAATTAGGACTAAAAACCGATAACTTGAAAGGAGAAACCATTATCGTCACCGGTGCGGGAGGTGGGATTGGATACGAAGCGGCACGGTCGCTGTTGTGGTTGGGCGCGAACGTTGTCATCGCTGAGAACAATGAGACAAACGGGAATCAGGCAGAAATTAAGCTTGGTGAAGAGTTTGATACACAACGAGTAACCTTCATACGCACGGATGTTGGCGATGAAACCAGCGTGATGAACTTATATAAGGAAACGATGATTCGTTTCAGCAAAGTGGACGCAGTGATCAACAATGCCACTATCGCGGTGCTCGGTATGGTGAAAGACCTGCCCATCGAAAAGTGGGACCTCAGCTACCGGGTGAACCTGCGTGGTCCAGTGCTTATGGCTCAGACATTCCTGCCGGATATGATCAACCGGAAACACGGAACATTTGTTTGCGTATCATCGAAGGGCACTGCTTTCCTGGGTGGGTATGAAACCTTCAAAGCTGCCCAGGTGCACCTGGCTGATACGCTCGATGCCGAGTTGGAAGGCACGGGAGTCATCGCCTTTACCATCGGTCCGGGGCTCATCCCCACCGAAACAGCCTTAACTGCGGTGAATCAGCTTGCTCCATTAATGAATATGACCGTCAAGGAATTTTATGAGCTTAACAAGGCGATTGTGCTGACACCCGAGGAAGCCGGAGCAGGTTTTACCGTCTCGATCGTTTTTGCTGAAAAGTTCAAGGGCACAGAGATATCATCTATCCAGGCATTGAAAGCCGCAGATATCAACTTTGGATCAGCAGAAGCAGGTGAGACCTGGGTAATGTCTGGTACGAGTCAGCGTCAGCATGCTGCAGACTTATGTGAGAAAGTACTCCTTACTCTGAAGGAACAATCCAATGGTTGGAGGCAGCGCTCCATTTTTGAGCGCCAGTGGGTGATCCGCGATTTTAAAAAGACCTCCGGTATGAGTGCTGAGGAATGGCTGGACACATTACAGCAACTGGAAGCGAGGCTGCGAGGTGAGGGTTCAATCTCGGTACCACCACTTTCAAAACTGGCGGGATACTACAACCATCTGGTTGAGCTGGCCAAAGGATATGAAAAGGATGCCGCTAAATTACAGGAAAACCTGGAGCATGTTTATGGTTGGCGCGATGAGGTCCAGCAATTGGAAAATCTATTGAAGTAAAGCCTTCAGGGTTTAGGCAAGATCATTCTTCTCGCACGATTTGCCACCTAGTTTAAAAAGAATGAGAATCAAACATTAGAGCTCATATGTCACGAATAATCATAATCACCGGAGCCAACAATGGAATCGGACTCGCTATAACAAAAACATTGCTTACGGCAGGGGACCGTGTCGCAGCACTTGACCTATCCGTCGATCACCTTGATCAAGCGAACCCAAACTTACTCCCATTTATCTGCGACGTAACTGACCCGCAACGTGTCCAAAGCGTGGTGGATGAGGTTCTCGCCCGGTGGAATACCGTAGATATACTGATCAATAACGCCTGTTTGGCTTTGTTCACCTTGTTCGAAGAACGCACAATCGAGGATATCCGCCGCGAGTTCGAGGTCAATTACTTCGGTTATCTCAACTTGATCCATGCTGTGTTACCTGTGATGAAGAAACAGGGTCATGGTGTGATCCATAACTTCAGCTCGGGGGTCGGCTTTACTGGCATGCCCGGCATGGTTGGCTACACCTCCACCAAGGGAGCTATCGAAGCGATGACTCGTACCCTGGCACTGGAATATGCCAGGCAAGGAATTGTCTTCAATGTGATGCACCCACCTCTAACCCGAACCAATTCTGCTGCCGGGTTTGGCATCCCGCCAGAGATGATGGCAGACCCTGAAATTGTTGGGCGTGGGATGGCAAAACTAGTCGGTAAGACCAAACCTGTGATCGCCTCCGGCTTTGTCAATCGAATTCAGCTGTGGATGAGCTACCACTTACGTGTACAGATGGGCAAGATGATGAATATGATGGCAGAACGGGCACGACAAAATAAGAAGAACACTTAAAACTGCTGGGTTTACAGCAGAAAGAGCACCCTCAAACCAACTTGCCAGTGCGTCTGTTCTCTAATAAAAAACTTCCGAAGTTCAAAATCCTTCAGAAGTTTGTGTTTTACACGGACATTAAGGTTTATACGCCGTGATCTTGGCACTGAAGACAGCTTCCCTGACCGGCTTGTCTCCCAGGTCGACTCCTTCATCCAGCTCGACCATGGTGGATTTTGTTCCATCACTGATCATCACCTGGCGACCTGACCCACAGCACGACCCACTATCGGCGATCTTCACGTATTCATCCACGGTTTCTTGGTCAAAATAAACCGGGGTTAGCTCAATGTTGGTAAAGCCAGCTGCTTCAATGGTGGCAATATAATCATTCACATCCAGCGCACCAGCCACGCAGCCTGCCCAGGCACTCAAGCTGTCTTTAATCTCCTGTGGTAAGGGGCCATCGGTGACGATATCGCTGAGGGCAAGCTTGCCGCCTGACCTCAGTACACGAAAAGCCTCACGGAAGACCTGTGGTTTATCGGGCGACAGGTTGACCACGCAGTTGGAGATGATGACATCCACGGTGTTATCAGCTATTGGAAGGTGCTCGATCTCACCCAGGCGGAATTCGACGTTGTTGAAGCCCATTTTCGCTTGATTAGCACGCGCTTTTTCGAGCATCTCAGGAGTCATATCCACGCCGATCACATGCCCAGTCTCGCCCACCTTTTTGGCTGAAATGAAGCAATCGATGCCGCCACCCGAACCGAGGTCAAGCACGGTCTGTCCAGGCTGCAGTGAAGCCAGGGCGATCGGGTCGCCACAGCCCATCGATAGCCCGGTGACTTCCTCGGGCAACACCTCCAACTCAGAGATGGGGTACAGCTTGCTGGCGGTCAAGTCCACGGTATCTTTCGAGCCGCAGCAACTGGAAGTGCCTTTGGGTTTGAAGCTGGCAGCAGCTTCACCGTAATGCTGTCGAACGGTGGTGCGGATATCGGCAGGTTTTTCTTGTACATTTGATTCTGACATGGCCTTTACTCCTTGGTTAAATTTTCAGTTTTATAACGATGATGTTTTATTGTTCTAACAAAATATTATCGGTTATAAGGAGATTACTTCGCTCGCCAAGAACGCTCACTCGTAATGACAATTCTCTTCTTTGCCCTTGCGAGGCAGTTTGTACCCAGATCCTGAGCGAAGGGGTGGGAAGCAATCTCTGTCATGGCAATAGAATATCAATTCATAAATGGTTTTTCCTGGTTTGTTCCAGGGTATTTGAAACTACCAATCACATGTTGTGGATTATATCCATAATATTCGATACGTCAAGAGGAAGAATGTCATATTAATTCATTTATTTCGATAATATTCGCGTTTCCTTGACATAAACAGCAACAAATGATAATATGCAATCCAGATACATTGATAAATTTAGATGGTTTATAGATCAGGATAATCCCATGGACAATCTCACCTCAACCTTAGTCACCCAGCTACTGGAAAAGGCACTGGAAAACACCCGGCCTGAAGAACGGCTGTCGTTCGTTGAAAAGCTGTTTTCCCAGCTGCCACCGGCAGGCCAGCAGGAGTTCCTGCTCAACCTGACCCACACGGTGCTCGGGACCGGTACCTGCTCGACGGTGTATATCGATGACAGCGAACACGAAGGTACCATACCGAGGCAGATCCAGTTCATCCAGGCTTCCCCTGAGGACTTTGCCCCTGGGCAGATCTGCTGCCAGGCGTTGACCAGTTTCGCCAGGGTGGACGGCGTGGATGATGAACAGCTGGAAAGTGTTGCCCAGATGTTCAACGGGCTGGCAGACGAGACCCGCGTGCGGATCGTCAAGCTTCTATCAAAAGGCGAGTTCACCGTGGACGAGTTGGTGGACGTCTTGGGCGCTCCTCAGTCCACCACCTCTCACCACCTGCGGGTATTAAAAGAAGCTAATTTGATCAAAGGTGACAAGCGTGGGCGGAATATCTATTATTCGCTGGTGAAGCCGGAAGAGGCACTTGAGGTGGAGTGATGCTGTTTCTAATATATATATAAAACAGATAACAGTAGGGGCACGATATATCGTGCCCCTACGATTATATTCACCAGGGAATCGAATTTAATCAATGGAAAAAGCGCGGGCGGAATATCTATTATTCGCTGGTGAAGCCGCAAGATACCGCGATAGAGATGGAATAAATAGACCACAAAGCCTGCCTGCGAAAGCGAGCAAGGAGTGTTAGAGATTTTTCTTGTTAAAAACCTTTGCGAACTTCGTGTTATCTTTTTTTATAGCTAAGCAATCCACCCCTCTCTTGACAGCCCCCCAGCCTCATGTATAATCCCCATCAATCGATCTAACAACGACCAGCGCGGAAACGAGTATCCCATCCGCCTACCAGAGAGCCACCGGTTGGTGAGAGGTGGCAGGCAACAGGGTGAAATCCACTCCGCCGGACCGGATATATGGTCCAATTGCTCACGCAGATCCGGAATATCGCCGGAATAAGGGAGCCGGGTAAGCCCGTTAGCGCTCATTGGAGGCCAACCTAATCATTCACCCTAAAACGGGAACATCAGGTTGGCAAATTGCAGGTGGCACCACGGGAGCCCCCTCGTCCTGCTGGAGAGGGGGCTTTACTATTCATCTTGGAGGTGCATTTATGTTAGACATCAATATCATCCGTGAGCAGCCCGACGTGGTACGCAAAGCTCTGGCAGACCGTCAGATGGATACCACCCCGGTTGAGCAGATCCTGGAGCTCGACCAGCAACGCCGCCTGACCATACAGGAAAGTGAGAGCCTGAAAGCCCAGCGTAATGCGGTGTCCAAGGAGATTGGAAAAGCCAAGGAACCGGAAGAAAGACGGGCGAAGATTGAAGCCATGCGCCAGGTGGGCGAGCGGATCAGCCAGCTGGACGAGTCTCTGCGCAAGATCGAGGAAGGGCTGAATGCCATCCTTTCAGGTATTCCAAACATCCCTGATGCGCGCTCTCCCTATGGGAAAGATGAAGGTGATAACGTGGTGCTGCGCGGAGTGGGAGGCATACCCGAGTATGATTTTCAGCCCAAAGCGCATTGGGATCTGGGTCCAGCTCTCGGTATCATCGATTTCGATCAGGGGGTCAAGATTACCGGCTCGCGCTTTTACGTGCTCAGCGGGGCGGGGGCACGCCTGCAACGTGCCCTGATTGCCTGGATGCTCGACCTGCATATCCGCCAGGGTTACACCGAGAAGTACACCCCCTTCATGGTCAAACAGCAAACGATGTTCAGTGCCGGTCAGCTACCCAAATTCGAAGATAACCTGTATCACGACGTGGAGGATGACCTGTGGATGGTTCCCACCGCAGAAGTGCCTCTCACTGGTCTCTATATGGACGACGTGCTGGAAGAAGCCAGTCTACCGCTTTATTACACCGCTTATACTCCCTGCTTCCGGCGCGAGAAGATCAGCGCGGGTCGAGATGTGCGTGGTATTAAGCGTGGCCATCAATTCGACAAGGTAGAGATGTACATCTTTTGCAAGCCGGAGGAATCGGATCAGCTGCTCGAGAAGATGCGCGCGGACGCTGAAGAGACTGCCGCTGAGCTAGGCCTCACCTACCGTGTCAAGCAGCTATGCACGGGTGACCTGGGCTTCAACGCCCGCCTGACTTATGATATCGAAGTGTGGGCACCCGGCTGCAACGAGTGGCTGGAGGTCTCGTCGATCTCAAACGTAGGAGATTTCCAGGCACGCCGGGCGAACATCAAGTATCGCCCATCGGAAGGTGGCAAGCTGAGGCTGGTACACACGCTGAACGGCTCAGGGTTGGGTATGCCTCGCACCCTGATCGCCGTTCTCGAGCACTACCAGCAGGCAGATGGCAGTGTGGTCGTACCAACCGTGTTACGCCCCTGGATGGGCGGGATTGAAGTGATCCGACCAGAAAGAAAATAAGGGATCAGCATGCCGTTTTGGCTGTCGACAACCATAATGTGGACCACCCTGGTCATCATGCTGGTGGGCTTGTTCGGGTTGATCGTGCCCATTTTCCCGGGTATCGCCGTCATCTGGCTGGCCTCATTGGGATATGGGGTAGTGACCGGGTTCACCACCCTGGGTTGGGTGCTTTTCGCTGTGATTACCGTGCTGTTCATCACCGGGGCAGTCATTGACAACGTTTTGATGAGCGCCAAGGCACACCAGGAAGGTGCAGCCTGGAGCACGCTGGCGTTGGGGGTGGTGGCAGGTATCCTGGGTACTATCTTTTTCCCACCCATCGGTGGTCTTATCGCGGCACCTCTGACCGTGCTGCTGATTGAGTACTTTCGCCAGGACGACTTCAAGAAAGCCTTGTTAACCCTGCGTGGGTTGGCGATCGGCTGGGGGGCAGCTTTTGTGGTGCGGTTTCTAATCGGGGCAGCCATGATTGGCATCTGGCTGGTGTGGGCAATAAAAAGATAGAAATGTAGCGATTAGCAATATCTGGGCTACGGTTTTAATTTGGCCAGGGGTTATTCACCTCATAGGGCGATCGAACAAGTATAGGGGGCCCGAGTTTTCGTGCCCCTACAGAAATATCTACCCGAATTGGTCGCAACCCAAAACTATTCCGGCTTAAAAAATACCATCCCAACCCCCATTTTCTCCAATCCCTCACTGGCCCAATATTCAACCAGCGCTGAGCCGTCGTCCAAGGCTTCGAATAAGGCCGGGATGGCGCGCTCATCACCGATCCTTGCCAGGGAGCGCACTGCCTCAAGGCGCATCAATGAATCTCCCTGTGCCATAGCTTCTAGCAGCTGTGGAACAACCGGGCTGCCGATGGCTACCAGCGCATCACCAGCCAGGCGCCTTGCCAGGGCATCACGATCAGAAAGCATTTCGATCAGGGTGTTGGATGCCTGGTGGGATGGGTGTGACCGCAGAGCCAACCCGGCACACCAGCGTACACTCATGTCCGGGTCAGAAAGGGCTTGCACGAGTAGACCGGGCACGCGTTCATCCTGCACTTCGACAAGAGCCCGCACCGCCCACCAACGTACTTCTGCATCAGGATGGGATAATCGCCTTTTAAGAGGTACTACAGCCTCAGATCCCCAATCTGCTATGTGAGATAACGCCAGCTCCGCCTGCTCATCGTCCCCACAGCTCAGCTGGGAGAGTAAATCCGATAATTCCTCCATAAAACCAATATATATATTTTTTTGGGATTATTTGATCACTATTTAATCATCCGGAGGTGGTACTGGTAGATCCTCCACCTGGGTGTTGATCCACTTATCGCCTTCATCGATCAGCATAACCGGGATGTCATCCCGGATGGGGTATTTACGCCCGCAATCCTGGCAGATCAGCCAGGATTCCTTGTAATAATCTAATAAGCCGTCTTTTTCGCGCACGCAGTTCGGGCAGCGCAGGATTTCAAGCAACTCTTGACTGACCATATTTCCTCCGTAATTCTCTAGCTAGTTTCTTATCATCGGCATACCAATCTCCATGCATCCAATCCAGCAGCTTGGCTAGGAGATTAAAGTCCTTCACCTGCGCCTGGGGATGGAAATCTGCCGGGTCAAAAGAATATTCTACCCCAAAAACAGCCTTCCCGGCAGCCACAAACGGTAGCTTGTTGAAATGATGATTTTGCTGATCAAGAAATTCTTTCTGGCGGCGTTTCGAGTATGTAGGATTACTCCAACAACAAACAATCCGACGGGGATGAGCAGGAGCAGTCAGAGCTGCTTCAGCCGCCGGAATGTGGGGTTATTCATTGATGATAATTACGGTGTTTCGGTTGGCTCAGGGGTGGGCACTTCCGTCCCGGGTCCATACTGGAATTTGGCCTGCCAGGGCAAGTAATGGGTATTAAAGACATCATCGTGGATGAGGACATTATCACGATACACCCGGCGGTTCACCGATACATCGGCACCATCCACAGCCCAGTCGATTTGTTTGATATCGCCCTTGGAGAGTTCAGGGTTCTCTTCATATAAGGGAGCGGGTGGCTCAACGATGTTCTGCAAGCCAGAAGTATCCCAATCCACTGTACGGCCGTCGGAAGTGGAATAGAATTTCCAGGTGAGAGAGCTACTGCCCACGTATGTCTCCATCAGCAACCAATTGGGGGTGTCATTGGTGAAGCGAAAATCTACCTGTGGGGCAAACACAGTGGCATCCAGCCCGGCCAGGTTCTCATCGTGCCCGCCGGAAGCGGTCTGCTCATAATATCCCACCCGATAGGCATGGAACCAGCGCTCGTCAATCTGGTAGCCCCCAAAAAAGGCAGTGCGGAACAAGGTGGTGCTCACCTGGCACACGCCTCCCCCAACCCCCTTGATGGTGCGGTCGCCGAAAATGATCAAGGCTTCCGAGTATCCTGTATCCAGGCTCACATCCCCAAGGACGTCCGCCATGGAGAAGGATGCCCCAGGCGGCACCAGCAAGCCGTGGAAGCGTGAAGCAGCTGTGGTGATATTCTGGATACGCGCAGCACTCGAGCCATAAAAATAGGATGTATGGGCACTGACCAGCTCAGTGATGCCAAGAGACTCTGCTGTGGCATCATTCGTCACCGGCGGATTGGTGGTCTGCAAGACCAAATCTACGTTATGCTGTCCGTTGAGGATCTGCTGGTTGATTTGTTGGAGGCTGGAATCCACGTCCAAAGCGCGCCCGATGACCGCAGATTGAAGCAAATCCAGCTGGCGGGTGTCATCATTAAAGATGAAACGTGCGTTTTGCGGATCGCGCGTAATCTCTGGGATAACATTTACAAGGAAATTCCTGAGCGTATCCGGGTTCAAGCCAACCTGATAACTCTGTCCTTGGTCAGACTGTATGCGCTGAATGGATAACATCTGCGCGAGGGCGACCGGCTCAAAGGACCATGGGCCAGGATCACCTTCCTGGGCATTGGGGATACGCAACGTCAGTGGTGCAGATAATATCTTCCGGACGATCTCCGCCTGGGCGGTTGCATCCAGGATCACAGGGGGTGTCTCTTGCACCACCAGGGGAACCAAACCATCCGTCATTGACTGCAGCTGAGTATCCAGACTGGTGAGGGCGGTATTTACATCCAACGTCCGCCCAACCTGCCCCGAATTGACCACAACATCCACCCCATTCACGCCCAACGAAGCTTCGACGATAGGACGGTCGACCTGCTGGGCAATTCCCTGCAGGTAAGTTTGTGCTATGCGCTTATCGAAGACGAATACTGGTGACATGTCAACGCCTGAAGACCAGGCTCGCCAGCGATCTGCCAGGCGAACGGACTGCCTGCCTGCCCTGCCCAGGTTAT
>Ga0208980_10000052_pt1 | contig 49944 bp, 37 predicted proteins | sample WetSurMetagenome_3_FD_187993 | JGI IMG/M metagenome (GOLD analysis project Ga0208980, IMG submission 187993) | Wetland microbial communities from Twitchell Island in the Sacramento Delta, sample from surface sediment Aug2011 Site A1 Bulk (version 2) | ecosystem: Environmental > Aquatic > Marine...
CTGATAATGAATATGCTTGTTCCAGAATCCAACTCAACATCTTGACCCAGTTCGACACATGGAAGATTTTCAGATTCTACATTAACGATTGCCAAATCATTTTCGATATCATCCGCAAATATACTTTTAACAGGAAAAAAGCTCCCGTTATAACATTTAACCAGTATCTCACTTGAATCTTCTATCACATGATGATTTGTTGCAATTACTTGCATACGAACAATGGATGACAAGCAGTAATCAGGTAGGAGGTAATCCAAGAGCTGTTCATATGTTTGCTGTGGCAAATAGGTATGATAATGATGTCATGGAGCATATTAAAGCTCGAGCAGCTTTGAAACAAAAACCTATTAGGCTTTTATCATACCAATATACACCGGATGAAGGTTTAATTCTTTCAGAAATACCTTTAATATAGCTTGATCCTGTGCTGAAACTTCAAGTATACCGAGTAAGGTTCAGAAAATATCCTAATAAATCAATAATTACAGCTGTATTAGTGTAAGGAAAAAATTATCGGTCTCTCCGAAACAACCACCCCGGCGGATACGGCTCTACAACATATACCCAACTATGAATTGCAATTCACCTCACCCGCACCACCTCGCTCTTCGGCTTGCGAGGGCGGGCTTCGGGGGCTTCGTCGGCATACCCAAATGACACGGCGGCGATCAGCTCGCCCTTCTCACCCAACCAGTCGCACAGCTCCTCGTAGGCGATGAACACATCGCAGATCCACAGCGACCCAAGCCCCAGGTCCGTTGCTGCCAGGAGCATATTCTGGATGGCAGCTCCGATGGACTGGATGTCGAGCACATCCCCAAACATCTGATCGGTGGTGTGCTCTTGCCAGGGGGGCAAACCATCAGGATTAAATACAAACACCGTCACTGGAGCCTGCTCCATCACCAGTGTGGAATACTCTGTGCTACCAATATCCTCTCTCTGGGCTTTGCCTTGTACGATCGCCTCCCGCATGATGCGCAATATCTCTGCCCGTTTCTCTCCCCGCACGATGACAAATCGCCAGGGCTGCCGGTTGCAAGCGGAGGGCGATTGGATGGCGGCATCGAGAATACTCTGGAGCAGCTCTTCCTGGATGGGGGTGTCTTTGAATTTGCGGATGCTGCGCCGTGCAGCAATTGCCTCTAAGGTATTCACAGCTTTCTCCTCTCACGAAAGTGGTATCACCGGTCATAAAATAATAACGGTTGTGACATCCTTTTGAATGATAACGGTCGAAGGTCCAGTCAAGTCGGACCAGCATTTAATCGGGGTGACATTTTACGGCAAGTCCTGACCTTCTTCCACCAACGCCGGCACAATCTTGGCGATGCGATAACTGTTCTCGATCTCATTGCCAAGCTTCAGGTTTTTCCCGATGCTTTTCCCGTAAGCGAAGAAATCTTCATAAAGCTTATCAGGGTTGGCGTTAGCCAGCTGAGCCAGGCTGCCATAACCCGCCCCGACGATATTGGAAATGGTCGCTTTGCTCGCCCAGGGCAGGCGCGATAGATCCGCCCGGTTCACCAGCTCAGTGATGATTTCCCCGGGTAACCCGCTGGATTCAGCCAGTGACCGGCGCCTTGATGGGGTGATCCCCTGCTGTAATAGCTGCAGGTTGGTGCGGATCCCCAACCCGCTCAATAGCTTGATCGCTTCGCTGGTGTCTGGGTCTGCGCGCACCAACCCGCTGAGGTATTTTTCCCCCGGGATGAACCAGTAGATCAGGTATTTCCACACCATGATTGTAGATAGCACCTCGACCCCACTTTGATATGTGAAACTCTCCAGCTTCTGGCGGGTTTCTGTGCGCACCTTCAGGTACAAAATATTCTTCACACCTGCTTGATGCAGCTCTGTAATTATGCTGGTTAATTTCGAGAGATATTCCGTGTAACGATTGCGTGAATCACCCCCCAATAACTTTTGGGTATAGTCCACCAGCTGTGGCATGGAAAAGTTAAATGTGTTGGTTACAAAAGGATACCCATAGGAAACATTCAAACGCCGGCATAAATCTTCATAATCTTTAAGCGGAATCAACGCTTTTTGTACTGCATCCCAGTTGACAGTCATAAACCCTCCGCATATTTTATAGGTTATTATAACTGCCTGGCGCAACCCCCAATTTCCCCTTCAATCGCCTGATTTTCTGATGAACAAAAAATCGGGGAATGAGGAAGTAACAAATTATGAATTATCGGCCTAACGTGACTGTTGAATGAAACGTGATTCGGTAGGATCGCCAGAGATTGCTTCACCCGGCATGCAGTGAGCCCATAAAGACACAGCCTGAACGCCGGATTCGCAATGACAATTTTAAGAAAGTTAATGGGGCTGAATTTTTCAGCCCCATTAACCAGATGCCACGCTGGGACATTCCTTCAACAAATAATCCTTGTTAGTCTCGCTCGCAGAAACAGCTGGCGAGATTGCGGGCACAAAACGCCCTAAATATACAAATCGCGGCGGTTATAAACCAGGTAAGCGACTGCCACACAGACAACGATAATTCCAAGCGAGATGAGCAGGTAGGTACTATTCATACTGCCGTTACGGAAGAGGTCGGCTGCATCAAAATACTTGAACGGTGTGAACCATTTGAGGAAATCCAAATTTTCCTGCATCCCGGAGACGATGGACATGAAGTAGGTGGCCAGAATGATAGCCACTGCGGTGGAGGCCGAGCGTTTGTACTGCTTCATCACACAACCCAGCATTAACCCGATGGCCAGGAAGATCAGCTCGATCACGAACATGGCTCGCATTTCGAGTGCCAGGTAGCTGTAGAAGGCCTGGTCGGGTTGGAACGATTGCACCGCCACCACTGATAATCCCCAGGTGACCAGCACAAAAGCGAGGGAGTTGACCAGGGCAGCCAGCGCCTTGGCGGTGATCACTCTGCTGCGAGAGATTGGCAGCACCAGTGAAAACTCAACGGTCTTGTTTCTCTCTTCCTTGGAGATGATGTCGCTGCCCCACATTGCAGAGGCAATGGCACCCATCAATCCAAAGTAGATGAACATGATGCCGTAGAAACCGCTCAGCGTGGTCAGGTTAAATGCCCGCATGCTAAAGGCATCTAACATGGCTGGGGGTAGCGAGTCCAGCATTTTCAACATCTCGGGGTCCCCAGCAAAGGCAGAAAATTTGGAAACCGCCATCATGATCAGCACGGCAATAATAACGCTCCAGACCAACAGTGATTTAAGGTTGGCTTTGAGTTCACGAATAAAGATGTTCATTTGGTACCTCCTTATGACACCGCCGGGATATCACGGCGGGTGTATAACCAATAACTTGCCACCAGCGCCACCACGATGACCGCCAGGTCAAGGAACAATAGCGGCGTATCATACGAGGCGTGCAAGATGATAAAGCTCGGGTCCAGGTGTTTAAAGGGCGTGAGTAACTCCAGCTTGACATCTCCAAACACACCGCTGAAACCATTGAGCACATACGCCCCGAAAGCCAGACCCAGGCCATACGGGGTCACGCTGCGTAACCGCCGCACCAGCAGCGAGACGACCAGCCCAATACTCATAAAAACAAGCTGGAAGACCAATAGACTAAGCAGCAGCAGGATCAGCGTGCTGGTAGAATAATCGTGCCCACTGCGGAAGAGCAGGATGCCAACGAAAGCACTCGCCCACACCACCAGTTCGGTGATGAGCAGGCTGCTGACCGCGGCTAACAGTTTGCTGGTCAGTATTTGGGTGCGGCTGACTGGCTTACTCAACAGGAAGTCGGCGGTCAATTCACTCTCTTCGATCGAGACCAGGCCAAAACCGTAATTTCCCGCTTGAATTGCCAGGCACAACTCGACGAACACCAAGGTGAAACTAAAAAAACCCAGCACGGTGGCCAGATCCATCTTATCCAAACCGAAGGCAGCTCGCAATTCAGCTGGATATCTGGCTAAAAATTCGTTCATCACTGCCGCCTGGTCCGAAAATACGGGGAAGAGGGAGAAAAAGAACAGGATGAGGAAAGCCAGAGACAGCGACCAAATGATCACCGATTTGAGCCGGGCACGAAATTCGTGTGTATAAATATTTGCGCTCATAGTTTCTTCCTATTCATAGTAGTGCATGAAGATTTCTTCCAGCGTTGGCTCCTCAATGGTTAAATCGGTAACCTGAACGCTGCTGATCTTCTGCAGCACGAGGTTGATATCACCCTTGAAGAAGAAATGCATCGCACTGTCCTCCGTCTGCAAGTTGGTCACCCCAGGGAAGTCAAAGATCGCCGGGCTCAACCCCTCGGCAGTTACGTTCACCTTCTTATAATTATTCTGCTGCAGGGTGCGGATATCGGAGATTTCCACGATTTTTCCCTCACGGATGATGCCTACCCGGTTGCATAGGCGCTGTACTTCACCCAAGATGTGGGAGGAGAAGAACACGGTCACACCACGGGCATTCTCCTGGCGGATCATGTCGAAGAATTTACGTTGCATCAGTGGGTCGAGACCGGCGGTGGGCTCATCCAGGAAGAGCAATTTGGGGCTGTGCAGCAAGCCCTGGACGATACCAACTTTCTTCTTGTTACCATACGACAGGTCACTGATGCGGCGGTTCATTTCGAGCTCCATGATGTCTGACAGCTCCTTGATGCGTTGGGTGCAGTCACAATCGAAAAAGCTGGCTGAATACTTGAGCAGGTCTTTGACTTTCATACCTTCATAGTAATAAACTTCCGAAGGCAGGTAACCAATGTCACGCCGGATTTCTGATCCATGTGTGGTCACATCCTTGCCAAAAACTTTAGCACTACCGCTGGTGGGATGGATCAGCGATAGCAGCAGGCGGATGGTGGTGGATTTGCCAGCGCCATTTGGACCGATAAAGCCAAAGATTTCGCCTTCCTCCTCAGCAAAAGACACATCTACAATACCACGCGATTTTCCGTAATACTTGGTGAGATTGTTTACTTCAATGATGCTCATAGAGTTACTCCTTGGATAGATTGGAGAGTGGGAACCACTCTCGTAGAATAGACGTATCGAAGAGCGGCAGCGAGCCGGGGCTCACCCCGAGGATGCGTTCCATTGCATCCTGGTGGGAGGCTGACAATGTCTCCAGGTCTTGTAAAGTCTCCGCAGTGATTTCTTGTTGAGATATTAACTTAACCAGGCTGTCGCCAAAGCTCTGCAGTAGCGAAAAAACGATTGCGCTGATCTGCTCGGGAAATGTTGTGTGGAAGGTGCCCTCCTTAACGCCTTGGCAGACGATGTTGGTGAGCAAGGGGGCGATGAGTGGAAGTACGGCTGCCTGTGCTTTAAGACGCAGAACAGCATTCTCATCCGCATACCACACGTTCATCACGGTGAGCAAGACTTCCTTGCGGTCCGTTTTCCAGCGTGATGCTGCATCAAACAGGCGATGCAGTTTTTCCGGTGCAGGTAAGTGCTCATCCTGGACGATGGGGATAAGCAATTGGATGACCTGCTTCGCCATTCGCTCGATCAAGGCTTCCAGCAAGGCCTGCTTGGATTCGAAATAATGATAGAAGGCACCTTTGGAAATATGAACCTCTGCCAGGATATCCTGGATCGACATCTGCTCATAGCCCTTGGTATACACCAGCCGCTGAGCAGCGTCCAGGATCTCATTGCGGCGCAATTCATATTCTTCTTTGTTGACTAACCTTGCCATCTTTGTGCTCTTTAATAAACCGACCGCCGGTTTATTATTAGAGATTATATAACAGAATGGGAGAGCTGTCAATGGGTAGGTGAATTGATGACATAGTTATTGTGGTCGTATAAGATGCACATAACTATTAGGTTCATATCATTCAGTAGGGAATTGTATAGACGCCCCAGTCGGGTGTCTATAAGCAAAGGTGATTTCCCAATACTAATTATCATGGCGTAATGATGAACTCATTGGAATAGATCGGTATTTTGCCTGCATCGAGATAGTAGACGATTCTCAACACCTCATCTTGTTGGAGATGCAAAGACTCAAAATTGGATAGCGCTAGTTCGAAAGAGCCCTTGTCTGATAGGATATGCCGGATATAGTCACCCCTTATTTCGCCGCTTCCAAATAATGGCTCAATACTCGGACAAAAACCAGCAAAATACCCCCACTGCCCATTGGAGAACTTTTCTACTGACGTGGGAAAATTACCCAATGCACACCATGCAGGGCAATAGATATCAATTGAGTGATCTCCAAGATTTCGAATGCTGATGTGTACTGTATTTCCTGTGTGATACTCCCGTCTATCGGTAGAGACAGACACTAGAGAGATATCTTGACGGGTCTGCCATGATGAAAAATACCAGACCACGACCAGGATAATTATGGCAAATATACTGATCAGCAGAATTCTAACTTTGGAGTTAATCATGCCCTCTGGCTTTGTATGATTTTACTTCCAGCTTCTTTCTTACGGCCCGGCTGCCTCAGATAGGTTATTGCTTATCTATATCCTTAAGTGCTTTGATATATACATTCCGAACGCCATTATTCTGTTCTGAGGTGATCAACCCCAGGAATATCCTGGTTAATTCTTCCTGTTTTTCCAGATTGTATTTGGCAATCTCGGTCAGGGCGAATGCTGCGCACCAGCGGACGACGGTGCTCCCATCGTTCAGGTTTGCAAGCAACTTGGGTATGGCCTTTTCAACTTCATGTGGGTATTTGGGGGCTAGATTCCCAATTGCTTCGGGGCAACCCCATCGAACTCTTGGGGCTTTGTAATCTATGTATGCAATGAGTGTATCTATGTATGGCAGCATCCTGTCTGGAGCATCTTTCGAGACGTATTTCATCACTTCTGCGGCAGTCCCTTTTTGGACATCGTTGCCCGTCCTGAGAATGTCAAATAGCTGAACTAGGGCTGCATCATCGCTTATCACCATGGCGGTCATAATCGCTACCTTTTCTTTTTCCCTCATCTTCAGAGACATGATCTCAAGCAGGGCATTTTCCATTTGTCATTCACCATATTTTGCAAAGTCTATCTCTGAAACTGCTTTCAATTCACAACCCTGCGCCTTCAGTTTCTGGTTCCATTCCTCAATCAATCTGCTGGCATCCTTGCTGTAGCTGCTATGGCCGTCGCTTATTAAAATCACCCTGTATCCCAACTGCCGTGCACCCAGGCAGGTGGCTTTCACACAGCCGTTGGTGACCAGACCCATGACCACCAGGCTGGTGACATTTTTCACTCTCAACATATTTTCCAGGTTGGTATCCTCAAATGCATTCCCATGTTGCTTGTGGATGATGATATCGGCATGTTGGGGATGAAGATCGGGGTGTAACTGCCAGTTCAGTGATCCCTTCACCAAATTTATAGAATCGGAGTGCTGGATATATAACACCGGCACCCCATTCAGGTGAGCGCGGTCAACGAGGGTGTTGATATTATCAAGTAGCTCAGCTTCTCGATAAATGTGTGTGGATTTCTTGAACAATCCCTGTTGGACATCAATGACCAATAGCGCGTAAATGCCCTGATTCATTTTCTGTAACTCTGTGAGTGTCATTCCCATCATCCTGATTGCTTTTTTCAAAGATCCTGATGTTGGAGAAACCATAAGGTTGATTCTACAATTTTACAGGTTTTCAATCTGCACAGGCTCGATCTCATCGGCAGGCTCAAACTTAAAAATGCGCGAATAGAAATATAGCTCCGCCTCCAATGCGCGTTTATTATTCTCTGCTTTGACGAAGCCGTGTCGTTCTCCCGCAAAGGGCAGATAAGCAACTGGCAATCCACGTGCGAGAACGGCATCAAATATCATCTGTGATTGGTTGGGTGGCACAATCGGATCATCCAGCCCCTGTATAAGGATCAGAGGGCAAGATATTTGTTCGATGTGATGAATGGGTGAGCGAGCGATATAAAGATCACGACGCTCTGGATAGGGACCAATGAGAGAGTCCAGGTAGCGCGATTCGAACTTATGCGTTTCTTTTGCCATGGCCTCTAGATCACTGATCCCGTAGTAGCTGGCGCCGGCTTTAAACAGGTCATAGAACGTGAGCGCACATAACGTCACATAACCACCCGCACTTCCACCAGTAATGGCAAGCATATTTCCATCCACCAAGCCCTGCCTCACCAGATAGCGCGCCCCATTGACACAGTCTGCAACATCCACAATGCCCCATTGACCTTTGAGCCGTTCACGGTAGAGGCGGCCATAACCGGTGCTACCTCCATAATCCACATCCAGCACAGCAAAGCCGCGTGTCGTCCAATATTGGATCCCATAACGGAGAAATGTGGATGTCGAACCTGTTGGTCCGCCATGACACATCACTAATAGAGGAGGCAGCTTCCCCGGTGAACCAGTAAAATCTCGGTTTTTTGGGGGATAGAAATAACCATACGCAGTGAGACCATGATCCGTTGGAAACTCGATGGATTGGGCAGTTGAGAAATAATCAGGGTCAATAGAAATTGAACGACCCCTGCGCAACACTTTTATTTCCTCGCTATCAATATTGAACTGTATCATCGACATTGGCTCAATTGCCGAACCAGCGATTAAAAACGCCTGTCCGACTGCCACGCGTAGTTCACCAATTGTGGTATAGGGGATATGAAACTGGTGGAAGTTCTTTGTACGCAAGTCAAGAGACGCCAGGTGGTAATTGTCATTCTTGGAGTATACGCAGATCAACTTATCTGCAGATTCAAATCCATAAGTAGACAGCCCAAACACCCATTGAGGCTCTCCAAATTCAGCTTCCATGGGGCACAGCGCCTCTACTTCTCCTTGGGCTTCATGCCAGCGATACAAATTCCACCACCCGGTTCGATCCGAGACGAAATACAGCACACCATCGGGGGACCATTGAGGCTGGAATATTGATTCAGATGCTCCTCCAGCCACCAGGATGCATTTACCTATCGAACCATCTGACAATATTTCCGCTACCCATAGCTCAGTTCCATCCCAGGGCATGTTGGGATGGTTCCATGTGAGCCAAGCGAGCCTGGTACCTTCCGGATTCAAGCGTGGCGTGGAATAAAAGTCATTGCCAGATACCAGAATCTGTTCATCTTTGTTACCCACGATAGGAATACTAACCAGTGTATTGGCAGGCTGTAAATCACTGATGGTGTGGTCTTCGCGTACCACGATGAGCCTGCCATGAGGTTTATCCAGGATCGCATCGGTGTAGCGCATACCGTCTATCCGTGTAAAAGGTTGCGGGTCAGTGCCAGCTGTTTGCCGATACAAGCGTTGATCGGTGAAATTTGAAAAATATACAACGCCATCAGCAACCAGATAATCACTGCCACCGTATTCATGTACACGGGTGCGAGCATTAAAGCCCGGTGGAGTCAGCTCAATTACCGGCCCTTGAGAGGGCTGGCAATTAATAACGGTGCGCCCGTCTGGGCGTAACTCGCACCAATACAGACAGTCGCCATCCAATTGGATACCATCGAGTCCGATAAATTTAGCAAAAACATCATCAGCAGTAATGGGAGATTTCCATGAGCCATAGGGGGCAATCTTAGGGGTCATTTTAATATCCTCCGAATAATTTATAAAAGTAATGTTACGCCACTGGCACTTACGTGTCTATGGAAAGGAATTATACGCCTGTTATTCCGTACAGGTGAGCAGAGGCTAAGCAGTCATTTGCGATGAAGAGTGACTCTCCGGGTTAATCCAAATTGTGTCTTACCAACTTACTCTGCGGTGTTCGGTTGTCATATTTTTGGTCGAATGACCCAACAGTGGATGAAACAGGTAAAACAGCAGCTTTATGTTTAAATAATACTTACTCTCCGCGTTGGGAGAATTTAAAACAAAACGGGGCTGGTTTTGCCAGCCCCGTTGGAGTTGAAAATAAGAGTTAATCCACCGAGAAGTTGTCGTCCTCGGCGATGTCATCTGCCAAGGCGAAATCATCCGTGGTGTAGTCGTCTTCGAATTCTCCATCGATGCGGTCATGCGAGATAGCTTCGTCGGTATCCTTCAGCACAAAGCGGCCGTGGACGAAACCGGTACCAGCCGGGATGAGCTTGCCGATGATCACGTTCTCCTTCAAGCCATACAACGGGTCTTCAGAGGCGGCAATGGCAGCCCCTGCCAGAACCTTGATGGTGTGCTGGAATGATGAAGCCGAGAGGAACGAATCGGTGCTCAGCGAAGCCTTGGTGATGCCCAGCAGGGTTTCCAGGGAGCGCGCCGGGCGCCGGCCTTGTGCCAGCAGATCCTCGTTGACCTTCTTGAGCTCCAGCAGGTCCACCAGGTCACCAGGGAGGTAGTTGGTGTCACCAGGGCGGGTCACCTGCACCTTGGAGGTCATCTTGCGGATGATCACTTCGAAGTGCTTGTCGTTGATGTTCTGACCTTGCGAGCGATATACTTTCTGGACCTCGGTCAGCAGGTACATCTGGGAGATATAACGTCCCTGGATGCGCAGGATGCGGTGTGGGTTCAGTGAGCCCTCGGTGATGGGCTGACCGGGTTCCACGTGGTCGCCGTCCTTGACCAGCAAACGGGCATTGGTGGGGATTTCATGTTCAGCTTCCTGGTGCACCTCATAGGAGACGATCACCTTGGTGCCAGTATCGCCCTGCTCGAGACGGGCGCGGCCGGTATGCTGGGCTACGATGGTGGCGGTATCGAGGAAAGCCACCACATCCCCCTGGGCAACTTCCGTGGCGTCTTCCATAGCGACCGTCCAACTTTCGGGGATGGTGTACTCATCGCTTACCATCTCGGAATGCTCAATGCGTACCAGGCGCAACTCTGAATAGCGGTCCGACTGCATGATGCGGGCGGTACCGGCGATCTCAGCCACCTTGGCTTCACCTTTGGGCATACGACGGGCTTCAAACAGCTCTTCCACACGGGGGAGACCCGTGGTGATGTCTCCACCAGCTGCCACACCACCGGTATGGAAGGTGCGCAGGGTGAGCTGTGTGCCAGGCTCTCCGATGGACTGGGCGGCAACGATGCCAACTGCTGAACCCATCTCAACCATCTTGCCACGACCCAGGTCCATGCCATAACATTGGGCGCAGATGCCGTGCTCCAGCTCACAGGTGAGCGGAGAGCGGACGATGACTTCAGCCACATCGGCGGAGGTGAGGCGGCGGACCAGGTCATGGCCCATCACTTCACCACGTTCAGCCAACACTTCACCTGTCTTTGGGTCAACCACATTCTGGGCGATCACACGCCCGAACAGGCGCGTGCCCATGGCTTGTCCGGCGACATCATCACTCTTGCGGATGGGAATGCCATCTTGAGTGTCGCAATCCAGCTCGTTGATGATCACGTCTTGAGCAACATCCACCAGGCGGCGGGTGAGATAACCAGCATCGGCAGTACGCAGAGCGGTGTCGGCCAGACCCTTACGGGCACCATGAGTGGAGATGAAGTATTCCAGGGCATTCAAGCCTTCACGGAAGTTCGAGCGGATGGGGTGAGAGATGATGCGCCCGGATGGGTCAGCCATCAGACCGCGCATGCCGGCAAGCTGAGAGATGGGTCCAAAGCCGCCCTTGGTAGCACCAGAGTTGGCCATAGTGGCCAGGTTGCCATACGGGTCCATGTTACGTTTCACTGCATCGGCAACCTCATTGGTGGTGCGCTGCCAGATGCTGATGACGCTCTCGTTCTGCTCCTGTTCGGTGAGCAGACCGCGGCGGAAGTCACGCTGCACCAGTTCCACCTCACGCAGCGACTTGTTGATGATCTCCTGCTTTTCGGCAGGTACATGGATATCGGAGACTGCGATGCTGTAACCGGAGCGGGTGGCATAGGTAAAACCGATTTCCTTGATGCGGTCTGCTACGTCGGGAGTTTGGCTTTCGCCGCCGACCTCGTACAGCTCAGCGATCAGGTCTTTGAGCTCACCTTTATCCAATTTCCAGTTTATAAACTGGATCTCAGGTGGTAAGATGCGGTTGAAGATCACCCGCCCGACGGTGGTCTTGAGCAAACGCTCTTCCTGCTCTGGCAGGCGGTCACCATTTTCGGCATACCAGGTTTTTACCACCACCTGGATCTCAGAATGTACTTCCAGCTGATCCAGGTTATAAGCCAGCTCCACTTCATCGATATCGGCGAAATTGCGACCATCTCCCATGTGTTTACGGGAGGTATCCGCCGTCGTCAGGTAATAGACGCCTAAAACCATATCTTTGGATGGGCTGATGATGGGCTCACCATCGGCAGGTTTAAGTAAGTTGCGCGAGGCGAGCATCAGTTCACGCGCTTCAGTGACCGCTTTTTCTGACAACGGCACATGGACAGCCATCTGGTCGCCATCGAAGTCAGCGTTGAAAGCTGTAGTCACCAATGGGTGCAGCTGGATGGCTGAGCCTTCAATAAGGATAGGCTCAAAAGCCTGTATACCCAGGCGGTGCAGGGTGGGTGCCCGGTTAAGCATGACAGGACGTTCCTTGATGACCTCTTCAAGCACTTCCCATACTTCTGGGCGGTTGCGCTCAATGAAACGCTTGGCACCCTTGACGTTGGCAGCGTAATTGTGGGATACCAGACGGGAGATGACGAAAGGTCGGTACAGCTCCAAGGCCATGCCCTTGGGCAAGCCACACTGGTAAAGCTTGAGCTGTGGACCAACGACGATCACGGAGCGGCCGGAATAATCCACACGCTTTCCCAGCAGGTTGCGGCGGAAACGACCCTTCTTGCCTTTGAGCATATCGCTCAAAGATTTTAGCTCACGTCTTCCACGGCGTGAAAGGGCTTTGCCCCGCTGAGAGTTATCAATCAACGAGTCGACTGCTTCTTGCAGCATACGCTTCTCGTTGCGGACGATTACATCGGGTGCACCCAGCTCTAGCAGACGCTTGAGGCGATTGTTGCGGTTGATGACACGCCTGTACAGGTCGTTCAAATCGGAGGTGGCAAAGCGCCCACCATCCAGCTGGACCATGGGGCGTAAATCCGGCGGTATCACCGGCAGGACGGTAAGCACCATCCACTCCGGTCGGTTACCGCTTCGGCGAAATGCCTCTACTACCTTCAATCGCTTGGTGGCTTTCTTACGCTTCTGCTTGCTCTTGGATGTGCGGACTTCTTTCCACAATTCTTCCGCCAACTTATTCAAATCCAGGCGACGAAGGATATCATAAAAAGCTTCAGCGCCCATATCGGCACGAAATACCTGACCCCAACGGGTCTTCAGCTCACGGAAGCGGGTTTCTCCCATGAAAGTGAGTGGACGCAGATCAACCAGTTCGTCGCGCAGGCCGTCGTTCTCATCCCGAACCGTATCGGTTTGTTCTTCCAGCTGATTTCGCAAGCCTTCCATGGCCATTTCGGCTTCTGCTCGAATACGCTCGATATCCATGCGCAGGTGCTCAAGCTCACGTTGTTTCTGGTCTTTCAATTGGCGTTCCAGCTCTTCCAATTGCTCCTTAACAACCGTTTGAAGGCGAACGAGATGCTGGTTACCGACCTTCTCCCCGGCTTCAACCACCACTGTGTCCGTTTGGAAAGTGATGGCGGTCTTGGTTACCTTTCCTTGCTTATCCGCGATCTGGGTTTCAAGGCGTTGACCCTCTTGAATGATGGGATCGAGCTCGGCTGATTCATCGTAGTGCTTGTTAATGTGCTGGCGTTCCTGTTCCTTTTCCGCCAGTGCCCGGTCACGCCCTGCCTTGGTTTCGGCAATCTTGGAATTGATCTGGGCGGCAAACTCGCGCTCGGCAGCGATTATGTTATCGTCCAAGCGCTTGGTTGCCTTGAGGCGTGCATCTTCATCGACATAGGTAACGACATATTGGGCAAAATAGAGCACGCGGTCCAGGTTTCGGCGGGAGATGTCTAATAACAGGCCCAGGTAGGATGGAATTCGCCGGGTATACCAGACATGCGCCACTGGGGCGGAAAGCTCAATATGCCCCATTCGTTCGCGGCGCACAGACGAGCGGGTTACTTCCACCCCGCATTTATCGCAAATGATCCCCTTATATCGGATATTCTTATACTTACCGCAATAGCATTGCCAATCACGGGTCGGTCCGAAAATGGCTTCACAGAATAATCCATCCTTTTCAGGGCGTAAACGCCGATAGTTGATGGTCTCAGGTTTTAATACTTCACCATATGACCAACTACGGATAGTTTCTGGGGATGCCAGGCTGATACGAAGTGCAGTCAGTCCTTTTGTTTCCACTCAGTGCCTCCAGGAAATCAGACGAACAAAAGCCCGCGCTTGAGACTCTTCTTCTCAAGCGCCAGGCGGTAAACAGTCATATCTTCGATTCATGCAAACTTAGATTATACCTAAAATGATAGGATTTGGTCAAGAGGGATAAATAAGAGAAAGATTAGGATTTATTAGCCGTTATTCTTTTTTTCCCTTTAGCTGGCGGAAAGGAATCGCCATATAAAAAGTACTGCCTTTTCCAAGCTGGCTCTCCACCCATACTTTGCCTTTATGGCGCTCGGTGATCGATTTGACGATCGCCAAGCCTAAACCTATCCCCTGTCTTTTCTTGGCTTCTTTTTGGCCTCCCCGGTAGAACTTCTCAAAAATACGCGGGATATCAACCGGGGCAATCCCGATGCCGGTATCACATACTGAGAAGACCATTTGATCATTGTCGGGCTCAACCCGCACGGTCACCTTGCCTCGGGGCTCGGTGTAAATTACGGCATTCTCCACCAGGTTGTGCAAAGCTTGTTGCAATAATGCGTAGTCAGCCTCCACCAGAGGAATTGCATGTGGTGAAATATCACTGGAGATGACTACTTGCTTTTGCGAGGCCTGGAGTTGCAAAGCCCCAATCACGCGCTCCACCACATCCTGGACAGGGATCATCTCCAGCTGCAAGTCTACACCCGCGTCAATCCGACCCAAGTCTAATAAGCTGGTCACCAGCTGGATCATTCCATCAACGCTGGTGAGAATCTTGCGTATATATCCCGTCTGCTGCTCGTTCATCTCGCCGACCATCTCGAGCATGGTAGCATATCCCCGCATGGTGGTCAGAGGATAACGCAGATCATGACTCACCGTGGCAACAAACTCAGATTTAAGGGTGTCGAGCTCCTTAAATCGGGTGACATCACGCATGATACATATTCGCCCAACGGGTTGACCCTCAACAATAACGGATGAAGCGGTGGCGAGGTAAATTTTGCCATCCAAAAGCTCCACTTCAGCAGACTGTTTTTCTTCCGATACGACTTGCAGAAGTTGCAATAAGGCGGGTTGTTGAATGATGGTATCGATCGACTTCCCGTTGACGGTTTCACCTGGTAAGCCTAATACTTGCCAGGCAGCGGGATTTGCCAGAAGCAACCTTCCCTGGTAGTCCGTCACAAGCACGGGATCTGGGGTTGAATTGAGGATAGCAGCCAGTCTCTGACGACCGATCTCTGCATTTGCAAAAAGCTTGGAATTTGCTGATGCCAAGGCTGCCTGCCCGGCGATGGTGGTCAGGAAGCGTATCTCATCTTCACTGAACTGGTGTGGCTTGTCGTATGCCAGCCAAAGCGCACCATAGGACATATTTTCATGATGCAGTGGCAATGCTAATAGAGCTTCTGGGCGGGGAGCGTTCGGCGGGAATGTGAGCAGCCTGACCCGGCCTAAATTGTTCAGTGCGACACGCTCTTTTTGTCGCGTCATGGGCAGGATTTGATCATCCAAATATGCGAATTGCTCGTTGTCACGTCCAGAGCCGAAGCGAGTGACGGGCGTGGAACCGCCCTTCATTTCAGGTAGAGCTTCGGGTGATAAAACCACGCGGACTGCCTGAGCACCGGTACTGAGGGCTGCTTCCATCACAGGTTTGACTGATTCTTCGAATTCAAGGCTGGAAGCGACTCCCCTACTAACCTGTAACAAGCGGTTCAGCTCATCCAGGCGGGCTTTAAGGCTCGAGCGCATATTCTCGAATGCATGACGTAATTGCCCAACCTCATCATTACCGTCGATTGCTAATGGGCTATCCAATTGGCCACTGGATATTCGATTGGTCTCGGATGCAAGATTTTGCAATGAGGCGGTCACCGCACGAAGTGAAAAGCGCAATACCAATGCGGCAATCGAAAAGAGGATAATGATCATAATTAGCAATGGTGCAGCAATTTGCAGTGCCAGCTGTTGGGCTTCTTGGACTGGGACCGATGTTACGACAGTCCAAGCTTGATCATACATAGGCTGTGAAAACATCAAGCTCTGGGTGCCATCCGGGTCAACGCCAACATAGGATACTCCCTCGTTTGCTGTTTGACTGGGATATGAACTCATCACCCACTCGCTGGAGGTACTGTATAGTATTGTCCCATTCTTATCGATCAGCATTCCGTCGCCATTGGAATCGGTTAAGCTGTTCAGTGCAATGCTAATAGGCTCGAAATAGGGGTTGGTAGCCAGTTCCGTTCGGCCAACCAGGATACCAACAGGCACCTTGGACGCATCATATACGGGTGTCATGAATGACAAACGGGCTGACAACCCGCCTGGGGCTGGGGGAAGGGTAAATATCTGGATCGGGAATCCTTTTGATGCCGGAGTAATACCTAAAATTTCATCCGTGGAGGGATAGGCAGCATGAAGATCATCCTGTGGATAGCCGGTCACCGTCTGGCCCTGCGTATCCAGCAAGTAAAGTTCATTAAAATACGAAACAGGACGTAAACTCTCGCCTATCAGGAGATTTATCTCGGAGATATTGCCACTCGTCCAGAGTGGATCTACTGCCATGGCCTCGATCAGGTTCTTTCCGGTCACCAGGAAAGTTGGAACGCTATTAGCGGCCATCACGGCTGTATTTTCAAGACGAGTATTTAACATATCGGTGGCGGCTTTCCTGGAAACGATCCAATCTCCGCCCATTAACCCAACCACTAATATGATTGCCAAAGGTGTCAGGCTGGAGAGGAAACGGCTCTGTAGCCGGCGCTCAACGGGAGAGGGTTCCAAGGGACCAGAAAAACCCCACAGGCGAGGAAAAACAAGTGCAACGACTTCTGAAAGCGCACCTCCGACCAAGAGCTCAACCGCAACCACCAGGCAGAAAATGTCCACATTTGTAAGGGCATATTCCAAGCGGCTTACCAGACTTCCTGTCGAGGCAAAGACTGTGTCCAGCACATATAGCACCGGATAGATCAAAGCCAGCAAGGCTGTTGAGACGAGCGGGTGGCGTAATGCACGGAAAACCCAGGTGCGGTAACGTTGATGAAAAGCCGCTCCAAGGCAGGTGGCCATGAATGTGAATTCCAGGAGGGTGAAGGCTCTATGGGTACTTAATGCCGTGATTGCCACTCCGGATAGCGCACCCAGGATCGCGGCGGGAAAAATTCCTAACAATCCCGCAGCCAGCACCCATGGCAAGGCTGCAAATACAACCACAGCTTGTCCGACCAATCCATCCGCTTGAGCCTGCGGAGGCAAAGCATCGCCACCAGTAAAACGAACAATGAAGAACAGGTTGGTCAGGATGGTAAGGAACAACAACCCGATAAATATTCCCCAATTTAAACGCGACCAGCGTTTGTTTAGCCGTCGCCAACGAAATTGTAGCAGTACAATAACGCTAAATAATATAAGCCAGCCTACCCACCCAATTAATTCTTGTGGTAGATCGATATAAATGGGGTTACCAAGCAGGGTGAAATCAATAACCATATCAGTGGAATGACTTAGGGTGTTTAGCTGAAATGATTATAGCATGTATGTAGATGACCTCATGCAGATGTTGTAAACCATCTTGTAAAATTGGGCTGGTGTGCACATTTATACCCACTCGATCGTCTCTTGTGTAGCGAGCGATAAATCTGCGTAGGCGCCCCGGCGATATTCCGGTAGCATCGCAGACAGGATATACATGGCTTCGTCGGTCATTAAACGAAGTGTTTCTTTCCCTGCACGCTGACCATTGCTTTTAAACCGAAATGGATTTCCAAAGCTCACTCTGGCACCCGGTTCGTGCCAGCGCGGTAACAGGCGAAACGTGGGAAAGCCAATCGTGCCATCAATTGCCACAGGCACGATGGGGACATCTGCCCGGGTGGCCAGGTAAGCTATACCCTCTTTCCCCTGACGGAGCTGCGGACCACGATGGGCTTCTGGTGCCACCAGGATAATTTCACCAGCCTTTAACACATCCAGGGCACCCTGGACAGCGCGCCGGTCGATTTCCTCCCTTTGGACCGGGATAACCCCATAAATGCGAGGGAAAATACCCACGACCGGGTAGGAATACACCTCGATTTTAGCCATTGGAACAATATTACGCGGCAAGACATTCAATACCACAAAAGGATCAATAAAATTGATGTGATTGATCATCAGGATTGCTGGACCCTTCGAAGGTACTTTCTCAATCCCCTCAACGTGATCGATTTTTGCCAGCAGTGTGAAGCCAATGGTGCGAAGTAAAAACCGCATGACTCGGCGGCGCGTTTCAAAGCGTGAGTGATCATAACCCTCAGGCGACCAAACAGACGTCCCTTTACTTTTTTCCGTCATCCTGCCTCATTTTAAGTTTGATAAACACCCCGGTATTCAAAAGGCACACGGGAAGCAATCTCAAAAAACCAACTTTTTTGCCAGTTCAAGGACCTGCTCCGCATCCAGACCATCTGAACATAAGATATGCGCATCCTCAGCCGGACGCAGAGGGGCGACTTCTCTGGTGGAATCAATCTGATCCCGCTGGCGTATGATTTGGAGGATGGTGTCATAATCTGCTGGCTCTCCGCGCTGGCGTAATTCTTCATACCGCCGGCAGGCACGTTCTTCAGCAGAAGCATCCAGGTAAATCTTCAAGTCGGCCTCCGGTAACACAACCGTGCCAATATCCCTCCCAACCATGACCACATTTTTACGTAAGCCAATTTGGCGCTGCTGGGCAGATAAGGCTTTACGAACACCCACATAAACAGAAACCGGAGAGACATTTTCATCTACTTCGGGCCGGCGAATATCCCAGGTGATATCCTGCCCACTCACAATCACATCATAAGCGCGCCCATCTTGAACAGATGGAGGGCACACATCGATTTTCGTATTCTCGGCGAGCTTTGTGATGGCAGCTTCGTCGTGGATATCCAACCCCTGAGACAATGCCAGCCAGGTGACGGCACGATACATCACGCCTGTATCGAAATATAAGTATCCTAATGCCTGTGCAAGCTTGTGCCCCAGAGTAGATTTCCCTGAGGCTGCCGGTCCATCAATGGCAATAATCCTGGCAATTCCCATGCCCACTCCCGGAAAATGAATAAGTTTATGGAACAGTGCTATCGCTTGTATCTAAGGTACCACCAGGGAAGATATCTCCCCTAGCCCACAAAATAATCTGGTCCTGGCTTAATTTAACTTGACGAAATGCCAGCCAATTAATGAAATTGGGAGGAAAAACTCCCTGCCAGCTGGGATAAAGCCTCCAGACAAAATCCTGTCCGCGGTATTTTTCTGTAAGGCTGGGAAGCTCAACACCTCCCGGGGTGATGACTACTGGGGGAGTTTCGGTTGCAGACAGGGAGGTTTTGAAACGAGCATTCGGGAAGTGGCGCAGCTCCCATTGAAGGGCAGGAGAATCCACCAAAGCGACGATTTCCAGCTGATCTTTCAAGCCGGTACTCCAACTGGAAAGATCAGAAAGCGTCCGGCTAAGTAAATCAGCCTGACCGGCAGTTGCCGGGACAGGCCAAAATTCCTGCGCTCCATTTTTCCGTACAATGGTCATCCCCCATGTATTGGAAAACAACCACAACCCAAAGACCACGCAAAGTGCCCAAACCACCCCCAGCCTGGCCGCTGACGTCGACCATACCGTTGCCACCAGTAAAATTCCGATTAAACCTAATAAAAACGCTCCAATGATAATGGCGTAGTAGATCACCATGTTCGTCTGGAAACGACCAATGGAGAGCAAATTCATCCAACTGACAACTACCAGGATAAATAGAAGTAACCCCAAGCCAGCAGCAACCAAGCGGGTTAAAATGTCTCCTGGGTCGGTGATCAATAAACGGCTTAGCTCTACAGCGGTTAAAGCCCAGAGAGGCACCAGCGCCCATGCCATGTCACCCACCTGCCGACCAGCATAGAGCAAGGGCAATAACAAAGCCACCAAAGCCCAGATACTCAAACCCAGCACCAGCTGACGAATACGAAGCTCATTTTTATCCCTAAGCCAGACATGCACAGCACAGATGATCCCGAAGATCAGTAATAACGGCTGATACACCAAAAGGCTGGAGGGCAGGCGTAGAACGGGAATTCCGGACGGCTTTATCCAGGCATTGATAAAAGCCGGGATTGTTTCAGCCAAAGCCCCCAAACCTTGTGGAAAGCGCAGGAAAAGTGTGCCGACAACCAGCAATGTCGCCGCCAGGGCAGCAAGCAGCACTCCGATTGAACTGGTTGGGATGGGCTCTGCAGGCACCTCATCCTTGTCTTCGTCCGATTGAAATTGGCGAGATCTCCGCCACACCAGGCGGTTTATACCCCAGCTGATCCCAAGGATCAGCATACCCTGCAGGAAAGCTGGACCTGAGAGCAACGCCAATCCAGCGAAGATACCAGTCCAGATCATAGATCGTTTGTGGAGGCAGGTAAGTGCCAGGAGTGAGAATGCCATGGCAGGCATCAGGCTGCCAGCCTGACGGGAGAGTGATACCAGCCCTGGGTCAATTGCAAGGCCAAAAGCCATTATCAAACCTGCCCGGTGAAACCAGGGCGAATCTTCCATCCAATTTCTAAAAAAATAGGGTAACCAGATGATCAGACTGCCCGCCAGGGCTGGGAGGAAACGAGCCAGGAAAGTTGTATCACCAAAAATGGTAAAGAACAAGCTCGTCAGGAGGATATACGCAGGCTGTGCGCCAAAAACCGTAGCATCACCATGTGCCAAACTCAAGGCTTGAAGAGCCCATCCAGCCTCAGTATCGCTAAGAGGTGCAACACCCAGCTGAAAGAGGCGCAGGCTTAAGGCCAGCAAGAAAGCCAGGATGTAGAAGATGAGTTCTGTGTTAGGTTGTCGTGATTTCATGGCTCAATAGCCCGTATTATACCCTCAGTGCTAAATAGATTTGGGGTTGGCGGTAGACGACCAACCTCAGAGGCAGCCTAAGGAATCAGCTGCATCACTGCCTGGTTGCCGGTGACAGGTAGAAATAATAATCCGTGGCTCGACAAATGCTACCGTCTCGGCTCTCACTGAACCCAATGCGTATATAAGCGAATGATTGCACACCTATCTTGACCTGGCTTGCTGATGGTTTGCGGCTAATCTAAAGTTTTAGCTCAAGGGACTTTATATATCGTCACCTGACCTTGATTGAAGACAGGTTGCAACACCCGATCGAACTTGCGTAACGCAGTACCCAGGGTGCAACCGCGCTCGGGTTGGCTACATAAACTCTGGATATAGTTAAGCTCAGGGTTACCGAGGATGACATAGCTAATATCCCACTTATGTAATAAATCCAACGTGGTTTGAGCATCCGAGGTGGTATAGATGGTGGCAATATCGGGTTCCCGTTTTCCCTGTTCATCATAATTGCCGCGCCACTGACTCTCATGCACCGCCCATCCAAGCATGGTGGGGAAACCTGTGAAGGCGCTGATCCTGCCTTCATAGGTATATGAGCCGCCACCAGGGGGGACGCTGGGCGCCTCCAGAATGACAGGTACACCGTCAGCTGAGACGCCCTCAAGTGCATTTGCATCCAACCACTGGATGGCTGCCCAATCGTCAGGATTATGCCCTGCAATCGTACTTGTTCCATCCAGGTTAGCGGATTTTGTAAAATCGGCTGCCCGGCTGGGGATTGCCATGATTGGGTAGATCATTCCTAGGCCAATCACGATAATTGCTCCCAATAAAAACAGCAGACGGCTGGCAGGCTTCTCAAGCCGGTCCAAAACCCACCAGACGCCATACGCACTGGCACACCCCAACATCACCCAGGCCTGGTAATAGAACTTGAATACCGTATTCATGCGCACGCCAAAGCTGTCACGTAGATAGACAAACTCAACAATCAATGTGAGCGCCAGACCGGTGAAGATGAGCAGGAAGACAAAAGGGTCACTGCCGAATGTATGGGATTTTGATTCATCTACCGTTCCCTCATCCTCTGTCTTTGATCTTCGATGCAGTAAGGAGCCCAGGTTAGCCACGACCAATGCCAGCAGCGCAGAGTCCATCAGCAAGAGCCATGGGTCGCGCAGGCGCGCGGTAACACTGGCAGAAAATGCCTGGCGCAGGGTCAGCCCACCCAAGACGGATTGGACCGTTGTCACCATGGTGCTATTCGGCAACAATTTCTGCAGGGAGAGCACCAAGGCTATCAATAGCAGGATCACGATAAACAGACCTATACAGATTAATAGAATGCGCCACCACCAATTCAAAGCTGATCTTAATAGCCCAGCATTTTCCTTGCTCCGTTTAATCAGGTAAATCATCAGAAAGCATGCGAGCAGGAAGATGAATGTGCCAAACATGACCAGATATTGTGGCAAACGGGTGGGTGGAAAAACATAAGGTAAAATTCCGGCAGCTTGCGAGCTAAAACTCAGGTAGAAAAAGACGTATAGAAATCCTGAAAGGACACCCAGACCCAGGCCAAGGACGATGGAACGGATGATGGTATCGCGATCCAGGCGACCTTTCACCATAACGGTACCCAATCCATATGCCAGCACCACCAAACCCAGGTAAATGGGCAGGTCCCAAGTGTTCAGGAAACCCAGTGAGCCAAGAACTAAGGCGGAGAATATAAACAACAGCCAATCGTTATCGAGGGTAAAGCCAGCCGGATTCCACCATTGCCGGCTGGAACCGGGATTGGAAACATTACTTTCGTTGGTCGATGGAAACTCAGCTTTGTTGATCTGGCGCAGGAACAAATTGAATGCCACCCCAATCGCCAACAACACAAAAGGCAGTGCCAGAACATGGGGGTGATTATCACCCAGTAGAAAGCTAAAGAAGGGGAACTCATCGATGGGTTGAACACCAATATTCACACCAGCGAAAGTTTTATCAGCTAGGACACGGGAAGCCCGCCACCACCATATGAACATCTCACCCGGATACCAGGTATTAATCACAGGCGCTTTAGCCAGTTCTGGGATATCGATCCATCTCCAGAAGCTATCAGGTAACACGCCGGAAGCGTGCAGTGACTCCAACACTCCTTCCAGGTTACCCATTACCGTGACCATCAAGCCACCCAACACGCCAGCCGCCAGAGCTGGGCCCTCGGGCGGAACAGCTTTATCACTTCTATGGCGAGACTTGAGCGTGAATGCCACCAGGTTATACACGACGCCAAAAGCGCCAATCAGGCTGAGGGCAAATAGCAGGGCATCATACAGGTCAAACCCCACGCCAGGAAGTGCGCCTGAAAGGCGCGTCAGTAACGCCATCATTACATAGCCAAAGTAATAATAGGAAATCGCAAAGCCTGACAACCATGGGTCAAGGGGCGGGAAATGCTCGCTTCGTAAAATGGCATTCTGAAAAGCAATTTCCATGAACTTTTCACCGCCGGAGGGCTCAATTTTATAAGGGGCATAGGCACGCAATAATGCCCACCCTACCAGGGCAAGGATGAAAAGTATTTCCACCGCCAGCACCAGTTTCCATTTCTCACCCAGGAAGGTGCGAATCCGGGGAAGAAGGTTGCCTTTATAACGGAAATAAAACCAGGCAGAGATACCAGCCAGGAGAAAAATGGATAAGAGCATACCGCCCAGATCATTACGCAATAAACCGGTGCTGGCTCCAATCCATAAGATATAACTGATCAACAATAGACCAAGCGCTTTAGAAAATGTGTAGCCTCGGTCTGGCAACCAGCGAAAAATTCGCATGGCGGTTGGAAATGCAATCCAACCCAACAGCTGCATGATCATCCACCAAACCAGGATTTGGATCATTTCATCACCTCATAGATGACCGTGTTCTCATCCCGATAAACTTCGTTCCATAAAATGCCGTTGAATGCTGGGAATTTATCCAGTCCGGGTCCAGGATAGGTAACCTGTTCAAGCTGACCTACAACAACATATTTCACAGCATATAGATTTAGAAATTGCTTGGTGATGTCAGTATCCACAGTGGTATAGAACAGGTCAATATCGGTTATCCGTTTAGTCACCCAATCGGGCGGATTGACAGCACGCTGTTGCTGCTCATGCCATTCCCAACCAACCACGCCTGGCAAACCCGTGTTGATGGTAAAACGATTGTACCAACGATACAAATTGCGTGAGTTTGCTTCCACAATTACTGGTGACCCCTGGATATTTTCCTGCATCCAGCGGATTGCTCGGTAATCCTGGCTTAAATCCATGGTTATACCAGCTTGTTCAACCGGGGTATTCTCTCTTAAGGTCGGATAACTTTCATAATAGGATGCAAATGGCATATATGCCATGCCATCCAGGGTATGGGGTGCATTGGGCACCCAGCGGTCTTTAATTTTCGCCATGCTGCCGTACAATGTGAACAGCGCCGCAGATATTACTAGGAATCCGAACGCCACCCGCCAGGAGATGCGCCAACCGGGAAGCCAACGGCGGACCGGTTCAAGCAGCCACCCGAGGGCAGCAGCCGCGCTCAAAGCAAACAGAACCCACGAATGCAGATAGAACTTGAACACAGTATTCATACGCCCAATATCCCCCCGAACCACCACTAGCTCAACGATTAAAGTAATCAGCAGTCCTGTTCCGATCCAGAACAGCACCAGACGCTTGGTATCGGGCATACCTGGGCGTAATATTAAGACTCCTGCCCAGGTGGCAAGTGGAATAATGAACCAAACAAGGGTTGCCCCCCTACCCAGGGGTAGTTTACTCAACAGGGTGATATTCTCAATCCCTGGGATTTTAATGCTTACAAGCAAGCAGATCAGAAAGAGGCTGATAAAAATCAACGCTAACAACCCGCTGAACTTTCCAAGCTTACGTAATGAGCTCAACGGTGTGCTCGCCATCCACTGGCGAGTTTCCCAGACCATCCAGGAGACAATCACAAACAGGAACAAACCCCAATGGGTGAGGTACGACCATAAAGGTGTGTGAGTGCCGAACCAGGGAATGACCGCGCTATATCCCTGGGCATACCATAAACGGTAGGGAAGATATAATCCGTATGCGACCAAAGCCAGCAGAACCATCCCCATAATTGCGAGGCTGAGGCGTTTTACCGGGGGCTTAATTTTAGATAAATTCGATAAGCGCCCAATATCTGCATAACGAAAGATTGCATACCCAAAAACCAGCATTCCGATGGGCAAGTAGGTATAAATGTCGGATAAATTAGTGGGGTAGAGCGCTCCAATTGCTAACCCCCCCAATAGTATGCTCAAGGCTCCCGCCCCAATACTCTGCCAGCGCGTTTTTCCCATCAACACCGCCACCACCCAGGTCAGGGCGAGCATGGCAATTGCCAGGGCGATCATGTGAGCATGCAAGTCACCGTATAGAAAAGTGAACAACGGGAACTCGGTAATCGGTTCCACATCCCCTGGTGCAGGAATTGCCCGGCTGGGGATCCAATACCAATCACCCAGGGGATACGGCATTTTTGCTCCCTGAAAAACCATTTGATAAAGCCCAAGGGGCACTCCCATTAAGCGAGTGAAGAAGCCAGTACTGTCGGTCAATCCGCCCGGAATGCCGATCTGCTGCCAACCTTTCACGATCATGCGTAACGTGCCCAGGTTGCCCAGCACTGAAATGCCAAATGCAGAAGCCAATCCAATCAGATATGGCTTCCAACCGGGTGTGGGAGGTGGTTGTTGCTCATCATTTGTATCTGATAACTCATCGTCCCTGTGGCGCGCATAACTCAGGTTGTAACCAATGGAAAACGCGCCCATTGTCACCATGCTGAACAGCGTGGGGATGATCAGGTTATATGCAAACGAGGGCACAATGCCCAGCCATTTAACCAGCACACCCACAAAGACATAACCCCAATAGTAATAATTCATATAACCACCCGCATACCAGGGGTCGAAGGGTGGGAATGTAGTGCTTTTCAGGATGGCATTGAAATAGGAAAAATCCATTGGCTTCTCACCGCCCTTCCAGGGATGCCACAAATCCGGATTGCCTAAGCGGATAAGCAGGAAGATGAGGAAGAATGCCAGGACCAAACCCTCAATAATCAGGAAATATCTTCGCTTTGAACGCCATTCTCTTCGCAGCTCATCTCGCTGATGATGAGCCAGGAATGCTCCCAATATAGCGATCAGCAGGATTACCATGGTGATCGTCAGCCGGCTGAAGGGGATGTTTACTGAACCGCCCAACCAGGTGAGGTATGCAAGGATAAGCATCCCTGCCGTGCGAACGAGCGGATACCCATGGTCAGGCAATCCCGGAAGGGTGACCCTGAGCAAGGGATACACCAGCAAACCCAGCAGGCTCACCGATATATACCAGACAATCACTCCAAGCACCTGGTAGCGGTTCTGCCATGCCTGTGTGTCAAACAATTCCGACCAGGTGCCGCCATCCGTCTGTTCAGCCAGGCGCAGATCGGGGAATTTCAGGTTTGCAGGATGGTAGGCAGCTTTTTTTGGGGTAATGCGTACCATCTCAGAGAAATTCGTCCGACTCAAGATTTGGCGGGCTGTTTCTGAGTTATAGGTCTCATTTTTACGGAATACAAGCACCTTTGGATGATCATAAACGGTGAAGGCTTCCTCAGCAAACTGGTCATTGATAGGCGTTGAGCCAATCACCGGGTCGGATTGGAAGATTTCCATCAGATCAAAACCCAGGTCTCCATGGAAAACACCTGGTTTAGCGACGCTGTAACACCAATATATGCTACGGGTGTCGGGGCACCCCAATAAATGGCGATAGTGAAGGGTGGTCATCGGAAAACGCTCAGGAAGGCGTGGCAGAGAACCCCACTGGCGATTGGAGCTTACCAGGATGTATTCAGTCCGATCATAGATGTTAATAAAATGCTCCAGCTTATCGGGGCTATCATCGGTATACATATTGAAGTTCAAGCCCGGCGTATATATCCCACCAAAGGCGTCATAGCCATCCACGCGCAGTGGCAGACCATCATCCCATTCTCCTTCGTTTGCGACTGCAGAACCACTCACACTGACACTATCACTACCTGATTCCAATGCCAGTGAGAGACGGTAATTTTTGTCTTGTTCAAGGCTGATTGGGCGGTCGAGGCGCATGGTGTATCCCGCGCCTCCATTTTCGGCTTGCTGGCTAAAGTCGGCGGTGAGGCTTCCCGTTGCTACCAACTGGTTGTCGCCGGTCGGCCCAATGGTGAGCAGTAAGGTATTTTGTCCGGAGGCAGGGCTCTGATCATCCAGCTTGTTCAGGACAGCCCCCTCCAAGAATCCACTTTGTTGAGGTGTAAAAGCAACGATATAAGGTGAATCGAGCGTGATCACACATGGCTCGGAGCCCACTGCCGGCTGTACCACAAGCTCTGTGGAGGTCTGGATATTGACATCCACAGGTCCACAAGCATCCAGAACCTGTTCGCTATCAGCAACAGCTAAGGTCAGGTAATACTCTCGACCTGCTTCCACGGGTATGGGTGTGTCAAAAGTAAGCTGATACCCATTTGATGACCCATCACGGGTTATTGTGGTTGGTACTGATAATCCGTCGATGAACTGTGGTGCTGAAAGAGATACATTCAAGCCATCTGGGTGCAAAGTCTGGGTATCAATGATGTGGGCGAGATAGACATCATTCACCACACCACTGGCATTGGCAGTGAACATCATCTGATAGGGCAAACCTGGCTGGATTGTGGTCCCATAAGGGATTGAAAGAGGCTGGTTGTAAGTCTCATTTTGCCCCTGAATATGTAGATTTATCGGACCGGGTATGTTCTGATAAATCCATTCGGAGGCTGCCACGCGGGTGATTGGACGGGTATAGATTTGGCTAAAACTCAACGCCCACAGGAAGGTGGTGATGAGCACAGCACTGCCAACTAGAACAGATGCGATGCGGGCCCAAGGAGATGCTGGTAATCGAGAATCGTTCGTTTCGTCAGGAATCGGATCTCGCTTGCGCTTTCTAAAATTCCAAAGCTCTACCACCGCCCAGGCTGCATAAATCACCAAAATGGGATAAGTGGGCATCTGGTAGCGCATGGTCGGGTTGAATTGGAAGGATTGCCAGATGAAGTAGAAGCCTCCCCACAACCACAAAAGGAGGTGCCGCTGCCAGTCTCCATTGATCATGCGCCAACCTGCCCACAAGAAACCAAAGAAGGCCAGGATTCCCAGGGGCATTCCCAAACCCCACTCGATCATATTTTGGGCTGAGAACCAGACTGGACGACGTGCCCACTGCAGCGAGGGCGGGTAATCAATATCACCCGCAGCCTGACTACGCTGCTCTTTAATATTGGCTACCCATTGAGGGTTGGGGCGTACGCCGAAGAAACCCGGACCATAAAAGGCATAGGGTTGGAAAATGCGGAAGACCAGGATGCTCACAAAAGCAGCAATACTCAGATAAATAAGGGAGTTTACCAACCAATGCATGCGCTCATGGGCTGGTTTTTTCCAAATTACCAACCCGAACGCCACCGGGAGTAAAAATGCAACCGGTGCTGAGTTCAGTTTGGAAGCCACTGCGCATCCTAGGGCAACACCGAAGGCGATGGATAGAATAAAGTATGGATGCTTAATAAACGAAATGATGCTGGAGGATAAGGATTGGGACGGTGAGGCATCCTCAATACCTGAAGAAATGGGAATTGGATTCTCACTTACTGCCACATTTCCAATCCGGGATTCACGCTCCACCAGGCTGATCCTCACCACGAAATAGACAGCCAACAAAGTGAAAAAGTTGGAGAAGGTGTCCATGGTGAAAAAGTGAGACTGCTGAATGTTCAGAACAGTGAAAGCATAAAAAGCAGCCGCCAGTAACCCCACCGGTTTATTAAATACGCGCCTACCGATTGCATATACCAGAACCACTGCTAAAAAATCTACCAGGGCAGAAAACACTCTTCCCACAACAGTCATCTCATTAAAACCGGAATGACCATAAATCCACTCCACCACATAACGAGTCAGAAACATGGGCAGCGTGCCATATACATAAAATGAATGACCACGGTTATTGGGGTTGAGTGGTGAGCAGGAAGCATCAAAATAGCCACCCCAAGCCTTACAATCTGGGTAGGCATCTCCAAAACTCGCCCGAGATGGAGTATCCGTGGAATTTGGAGGGGTGCCCAGGGCTTCCGCGGGTGTTCCAATCGGCTGAATATCCGCACCAACCCAGATCAGGAAACGCTCATCCGGGTGCAGATATTGCCAATCTCCCCAGTTAATGCCAACAAAACGAAACAAGCCTCCAAAGAAAAGGACATATAACAGCAAAATATCAAATATTAAAGGAGTTACCCACCGAATTTTTTTCTTCGGAGTGGGCTGACTTGGAGAAGCAGACAGTGCATTATTCATAATAATTTGATATTTTTATATATAGGTAGATTCAACATAGATGCTTTATTTGTTTAACAATTATCTATGGAGAGGATGATCTTATCGCAAAAGGAATTAAACCAGAGATATTTGATGCTGGTGGTACCATGTATATATAAAAATCCTTTCCGACCTTTGATTTGTACTTCGACAGATTGCCTTGAGGGAAAAGCTGGCGTAGCAGGTCCAGGTTTGGTCGGTCCTCGAGATTTACCAGGAACATCTTTGGACGGGGGTCACCCAGAGTGGCAGCGATTTGATCGAGCGGAATGGCATAATCGCGGGTAGGGTCACCCGCATTCATACCCACCAGGCGGGTATCCACCCAATATGGGTAAGGCACTACATAGGCAGTCTCGGTGCTTCCGTACATCGTTCCAAAATCGCTCACCACTTTCCCCATTTCCGAGGTGTTCCAGGATGATAGCTCATAAGAACGCTGGTACTGGTTAAATACCAGGTCGTAATTACCCAATCCAGAAATGAATATCAGGGTGATAGCCAGTGCCCAGGATAGAACAGCTCCAGTTTTAGATGGTAACCGTCTTTCTATGGCAGACATCAGTCCATCCAGAGATATCGCCACGATCAAAAAAACCGGAACGATAGCACCTGCGGCGCGATTCAACGCGGGGTTCTCATCTGGAAAAGCCAGTGAAAGGATGGAGGGTAGCATCAACAAGGGAACCGAGAGTAACAGGACCAAATCCTGCCACGGGCGCTGCCTTATGTATCGTACCAACAACAGCACCACACCCAGAAAGTACAGCCCAGCCGAGATGACATCCAGGGCAGGATGGTTGGTGACCGAATGCACCCATATTTGACCGTCCGACCAGAAGAACATGATCGAAGCATTCCACAGGTTTTTTAAGAAAATTAACAAGGCTGGACCGGGCAAGGGACGTTCGGTCGTTCCAAGCCGGGAAAAAGCACGTAGATCGAATATGGTGGGGTACTCTATGAAAAACCGCACTAATGGTAAGAAGATAATGAGTGATATCAGCACCAGAACGAGCAAACCAGCTATGGTCTGCAGGCGTTTCCCACTGGCTGGAGCATGCAATAAATAAATTGCAATGGTAATCAGGATGACAATTGGCAGGATACGGACGGGAGTGTACCCATGCAAGCCTATCCCCAGGAACACACCCGCAAGGAGGAAATCGTTACGCTTGGATGTACGTAGCCCTCGGATCAGGTAATAAAGCACGGGTGCGACAAACAATGGATAGAGCGGGAAGCGCAACCCCACGCGTGAGATGACATTCGGCCAATAGGCCATCCCTGCGAACAATACGGCGAATAAACCGATCCGTTTATTACCAAATTCCTTTCCCAGGAGATAAAGAAAAGGCAAAGTCAATAACCCCGCCAGCACTGTGCCCATCTTCAAGCTTAAGAATGTATAGCCAGTGTGCAAAAACTGGATAATGGCTGCCGTTAGGTACATCTGGAGTGCTTCACGCCCGGTATTGCGTGGGAAGAAAATACTCGTTTGCCCGTGAAGGACATCCCAGACATCCAACAACTTTTCAGCATGGTCGCTAACCATCTCGGGTGGCACCTGGTCAATACGGTAGGTGCGAAAGAACACCACCAGGAGAACAGACCCAACCACCAGCAACGTCCAGGCTGAGATAGACAGCTTCCATGGCAGGTGCAAATGTAGCTTCAGCCATCGCCACCAACCAACAAAGGGGTATTCCCCCTGCCAAAATGCCAGGCACGTGAAAATGATTGCCAGCATCCATAAAGTGAAATTTAGCTTATTGAAACGATTACCCCCCAGGGTAAGAAACGCGGCAAGTGCTAAAGGCAGGCTTACATACAACCATCTGGCACGCACTCGATAGTTTTCATGCTGGTTCTGTGCAGCGGGTAGATCGGCGGGGCTCAATTCTCCCTTCCAGACTGCCCAAACCAGGCATACGCCAGCTAACAAATACAGAACTACCCCAAGGAGCCAGGATCGGTCTGGTCGAGGTTGAAGAGAAATTTGAGCTGCCAGAGCCAATCCAAGTGCCAGTAGTGAGCGCCAGGGGAGGCTAATCTTTTGAGCAGGTAGCTTTGGAGGAGGAGCAACCTGTTCGTCCATCGTTATGGGCTGCTCCGGAGGCTGTTCCGGTGGTTGTTCGACGAGTGGCTGAGAAACCTGAGCTGATTCGTCGGCGTAAGGAATCTTAATCGGTTTTCCTCGAAAGAGGGATTTTACATAATCCAGAACCGATGGTTCTTGATTCATGCTTTTTCCGCCAGGATGATCAGGCTTTCACCCATACGAAGGGGAATAATACTCCATCCAAGAACAGCTTGCAAGCCCCCCGGAAGGCCGAAGAACAGCTTCTGGAGGGGGGCCGGAACGACCGGAATATATGGGGCATCCCAAAAACCATCTGAGAATACCCGGAACGACCGCAACCCATGCATGCGCAGGGAAGACAGCCAGTCCTCCGGAGCCCTCAGGCTGATGTGAGTGGGATCTTTATAACCAATCCATTTATCCTTTTTTCGCTTACGCATTAACGAGCTCAGATTGGGCGTAGCCAGGATCAACAATCCACCGGGTTTCAACACACGGCTCATCTCTGCCACCGCCTGATCGGGGTACCTCAGATGCTCAACAACATGCTTGGCAATCAGGATATCGAAGACCGCACCCGGGAAGGCGTATGGCATATCCCCCGAAAGCAGCAAGAATTTCCCCACAGATACATTCTCCTTTGCGTGATCCAGAGCCCATGGGTTGATGTCACACCCAAAAACCTGATAGCGGTCCACCAGCCAGGCCAGTAAATGCCCCATCCCACAACCCAGCTCCAGCACGCTTCCCTGAGCCGGTCCGTACCGTCGAGCCAACATGGCATAATAACGGTTTGACCACCAGTATTGGCTGTAACGGGAAAAATCTACCCCAGCATACGGACCGGTGGAGAAGTATTTTTCATTGAAAGGCTGATCGTTTGGATCTGATTGGCTCATGGAGGTTAGATACTTCTGGCTACATAAAAAGTGAATGTCCCTTCGGGGTCGGGTTGGGCAGCTGTGTACCTCCTGACGTAGCGTTCCGTCAGGTATAAATTCCACCGCCAGGGGGCAATGATCCATTTCTTGCTGATGGCATGGGGAAGGAGTGTGGGAGCGCCCCAATAATGACCCCATTCCAGCGCCCGCATCGCCTGGGGGGAAAAATAGTGCCACCATTTTTCAAGTCGAAATCCAGCTCCTTCAAGCCAATTTTGCCATACTTCGGGCCATTCCGCATGCTCGACCCGTGACATGCGCCGGAACCATTCCGTATATGCTCTGCCGGCTCTATTCAAACCAATTTTCCCGAGCAACTCTGGGACGGAAAGCTCACTCAGATAACGTGGGTTAGGCACACAGAACAGGAACTGTGCCCCGGGTTTCAGCACTCGCCTCAGGTCTGTTAATACAACTTGAACCTGTGGGATATGTTCAAGGACGGAATTGCTCAACGCGCTGGCAAAGTATCCGTCTGGAAAAGGTATCTTTCCTCCCTCTGCTTGCACCAGAAAGCAATAACCACCCGCCTTTGCTGCCTGGTGGATGGGGCCTGCCCAGGGATCCAACCCGACCTCCAATTGTCTCTGGAAGGTGATGGTGGCAAAATGTCCATCTCCACAACCAAGGTCAAGGGTCGGTGCAGGCAGCTCAAACTCTTGATAAAACTGCGCTTCCACAGCCCTGAGCATGGCGCGAAAATAGGGCAGGTCACGCAGGTTTAGCCACAAGAAGTCATAATCTTTCATGATATAATGATAACACTTTTGATAACATGATGGCAGAGATAAATATTATGATCAGAACTCAAATCCAATTTACACAGGAACAATGGGAAGCCTTGAAAAAGCTGGCTAATGCCCGCCATGTCTCAATCGCTGAATTGGTACGCCAGAGCGTGGACAAATTAATCCGCTCCCCGGATAATATGAGTAATGATGAATACCAGCAATTATGTATTGAAATTGTCGGAAAATACCAATCTGGCATAGGAGATATCTCCTCCAACCATGATAAATATCTTTCAGAAACCTATAATCCATGATCTTCATTGATACCTCAGCTTATTATGCCCTTTTTGACCTCAGTGACAAGAATCATGAAGCTGCTGCCCAAGTCTGGGTAACTATCCGCAATCATCCTGATCAGCTAGCATGTAGCAATTATATACTCCTGGAAACATTAGCTTTGCTGCAGAATCATCTCGGAATGGCCGCTGTGCAGGATTTTATCAGGCTCACCAACAATATGTCGGTGTTTTGGATCGGAATTGAGCAGCATAATTTAGCGATATCAGCTTTGTTGACCGCTGGCAGGAGAGGATTAAGCCTGGTAGATTGTGCGAGTTTTGAAATCATGCGGTCACGAGGGATTAATACTGCCTTCACCTTCGACTTACACTTTGCAGAACAGGGTTTCACCTGTATCCCTTGATTCAATCCAATATCTACTATGCTATCACTCTACCAATATCACCTTAAACAATTGTTCATATTGTTCTGCAATTTGTTGTGGTGAGAAACGTTTTAGCACTGCCTCCGCATCACCTTGATATTGTTCCGGTTGAGCAAGCACGGCGCTGATCGCTTCGGCCAGAGCCTGGGCATTCGCTGGAGGCACCACGCGACCCATACCCGTCATTTTCACCGGCTGGCGTACCCCTGGCATATCGGAAGCTATTACCGGAGTTCCACAGGACATCGACTCCACCTGCACAATCCCAAAAGACTCGGTGCTGTTTGTGCTTGGTAACACGGTTACATCGCATAACTTATAAAATGCAGCCAGTTCCCCGGGTGGCAATATACCCAGGAATGTCCACCGGTCACCTAAAGCCTCGAGCATCGGGCGTAACTTGTTTATGTAAACCTCCTCACCCATAACGTTCTGATACTGCCCAACATATAACACGCGTGCAGCCGGGTATTTCTGTAATACAAGGGGCATCGCTTCCAGCAAATATTCCACACCTTTCTCGGCTGCCAGGCGTGCTACCATTCCAATGATGCGCTGCCCCGGCTCCAAGCGAGCTTTAAGTCTCAATTCCTGCTCGTCGGCTGGGGTTGGGGTCACCACTTCGACTGGAGGCGGTATGGCACGGATTTTCGGGAGGTAGTGGCGAAGAAATGCTGAGCTTTCAGCATAATCCAGTGAGTTCACCACCACCTGTCTTGCATAGCGCATGGATATCCGATTTGCCAGGTGAGATATCTGATTGGCAATGGAATTAATAAAACCTGCAGGAAGGAGTAAGTCACAATGGTAGGTAAGCACAACAGGTTTATTGAGTATGCGGCTGATTACCGCAATATAAGCCGCGTCCAGCTGTGGCAGGTGCAGGTGAACGATATCAGCCTTTTTAATATTTACCCACGCTGAATAGAACATCGTTGGCATGAGCACGCCCTTGCTGACATTCACCCATACTGGTGAACGAAAGATGTGCACACCATCACGTTCCTCACTGATAGGCAAGCTGCGGTCATAACGCGAGGTCAATACGCTCACCTGATGACCACGCCCCACCAGGGCGCGTGCAAGCCTTTCCGCATAAATCGTCAGCCCAGAATAATATGGGCGGTAATAGGTGAGGGCGGTCAATACACGCATGGTAATAATAAGGACGAATCAGACTGACGATATGTTTCAAGCATGCCGGCGCTATTTTTCCTCTTCGGTTTTCAACTTCCTGAGCTGTGCATACATACTGGAGAGTGATTCGCCATCCTTGTACAGGCCATAGCCTCCGATCAACCCGGTGAGCAAGTAGCTGATGATATGCATGGAAAGTGCAAAGGCAATCGTTGCCGATACCTCCAACCCGAAGACAGCCAGTGCTCCAACCAAAGCAGCCTCGTACACACCAAGCGCTCCCGGAGAGGAAGGTAAAGCGATCCCAAGAGCACCCACCCCGACGGTGAAAACTGCCCAGAGTAGATTGGGATGAGGGATAAAAGCGCGCATAAATAAATAATACTGCAGGATACTCACAAGCCAGTTGAGAGCCTCCCAACCTAATGCCTTTATGAAAAGCCTGGTGTCTGTCAATATCGCCAGCCCATCAAAAAAAGCGATTACCCGCCGGCCAGCCAACTTTTTTACCAATTGATAACGCTCACCCATCCGAGCCACCCAGACTAAGGCATGCTCTCGGTTGCGCGCCAGAACATAAAATAGTCCCAATCCTGTAATCACGATAATACCAATACCTATCGCAGCCTGCCTTGCCCAGGAGACGCCGATTACAAAGGGCAGGATGCTTAAAAACAATCCCGCAGCAATCGCCAGGTCTAAAGAACGCTCAATGATGATGGATGGGATAACCTCCCAAAAATCAAGGTGTGCCTTACGGCTCATTAAAAATGCACGGGCAATCTCTCCAAGGCGAAAAGGCAGGATATTATTCAGCAAATAGCCTTCATTTACAGTAAGAAAGCAGTCGCGGTATGAAGCCTTATTTTGCAGCAGCGTACGCCAGACAAATCCCCGGATGACCAACCAGAGTAATGTTGAGCAGGTTCCAAGAAGGATGAAGCGTACATCTGCCTGGAGCAAGACTTGAATAAACTTCTTTATATCCAGCATGGAAAGAATCACGGCTATAGCAATCACACTGACTACCAAGCCGGGAAGGATACGCTTCCAATTATTCCTGGTTGAAGAAATAGCGATTTTACTCCTCCCCAATTCGCAAAACAGCTAGAAAAGCCTCCTGGGGAATTTCAACATTCCCAACCATCTTCATCCGTTTTTTGCCACGTTTTTGCTTTTCGAGCAGCTTCTTCTTGCGCGAGATATCACCACCATAACACTTGGCGAGCACATCTTTGCGTAGAGGCTTAATATTAGCGCGTGAGATGACTCGCCCGGCAGCATAAGCCTGGATGGGTACCAGAAACAGCTGGCGGGGAATCACCTCTTTTAACTTGGTAATAACAGCCTGCCCTTTGTGATAGGCATCATTACGGTGAACAATGGTTGCCAGGGCATCCACAGGTTCCTCGTTAACCAGGATTTCCAGCTTGACCAGGTCGTCCGGGCGATATTCTGCAAACTGGTAGTCAAGCGAGGCATAACCACGCGTGCGCGATTTCAGCAGGTCAAAGAAATCAACAATCAACTCGGAAAGCGGGATTTGGAAATTAAGCTGAACCCGATTGGGAGCAGGATAATCCTGCGAGATGAACGTAGCGCGCTTTTTCTTAGTCAGCTCCATGATCACCCCATAAAATTCGGTGGGGCTGAAGATCTCAATATTCATCCAGGGTTCGCGAATCTGTTCGATGAGCATTTCATCCGGCAAATCAGCCGGGGAGTCAATCAGGATGGTCTCGCCCGTTTGAAGCACCACTTCATACTCCACGGATGGTGATGTGACGATAATGTCCAGGTTGTACTCGCGCTCCAGGCGTTCCTGGATGATCTCCATATGGAACATGCCCAAGAAACCGCAGCGGAACCCAAAGTTAAGCGCCTGAGAGGTCTCAGGCTCATATATCAGGGAGGCATCATTAAGCTGTAATTTTTCAAGTGCATCCTTCAAATTGGCATAGTCCTCCCCCTCCACTGGATAAATTCCGGCGAATACCATCGGCTTAACCTTGCGGTAGCCAGGCAGAGGCGTTGGGGCTGGGTTGTTGGTGCTCGTGATGGTATCGCCCACCCGACACTCGTGCACGGTTTTCAGCCCGGTGGCAATATAACCCACCTCACCCGCCACTAAAGTAGGTACAGGGCGTAAATCCGGGGCAAAAATACCAATTTCAACCGGTTTTATATCAAAACCAGTCGCCATCAAATGAAGGGCATCAGTATGGTTGATGATCCCATCCATCAGCCGAACGTACGCAACAACACCTTTGTAAGAATCATAATGAGAGTCAAAGATCAGTGCACTTAGAGGGGCGTTTTCATCCCCTTTTGGGGGTGGTACTTCCCTGATAATCACCTCCAGCACTGCTTCGATGTTGGTGCCTTCCTTGGCGGAGATGCGGATGATCTCCCCTGGTGGCGTTCCTAACAGGCTGCTGATATCCTGTGCAACTTCATCAGACCTGGCTGAGGGCAAGTCGATTTTATTAATGATGGGGATGATTTCCAGGTCGGCTTCCAGTGCACTATACAGATTGGCAAGAGTCTGGGCTTCAATCCCCTGGCTGGCATCCACCACCAATAAAGCGCCCTCGCACGCCTCCAACGCCCGGCTGACCTCGTAGCCAAAATCCACATGGCCGGGTGTGTCAATCAGGTTTAATTCATATTTTTCACCATTCCTGGCTGTGTAACTCATGCGCACCGCGGAAGCCTTGATAGTAACACCCTTTTCCCGCTCCAGGTCCATGCTATCCAAAATCTGCTCTGTGGTATCGCGGTCTGAAACAGTACCGGTAAGGTGCAACAAACGATCTGCCAGCGTAGACTTGCCGTGATCGATATGGGCAATAATGCAAAAGTTACGAATATGCTCAGAAGTCATCGACGGGGCTTAGTATAACCGATTTTAACCTATGGAAGGCAGGGCGGATGTGTAGTGCCTTAATGAGGCTCCGAAAGCACTGAATCGATAAATCCATCCAGGGGATCTGTCTGAACGCCGGGATATTCGAGCCATGCCAGGAATTCAATATTACCTTTTGGTCCGATGAGGGGTGAGCGGACCAAACCGCGCGTTCCATATCCCTGTTGGAGAGCAAAAGCCAATACATCCGTCAGTACCTGCAGGTGGATGGCGGGATCACGGATAACCCCTTTGCCGCGCCTGACCTGTTGACGGCCAGCCTCAAATTGAGGTTTGATCAGCGCAATCATGGTCCCTTTTAAATTCATCTGGTTATTTGCCTGAGAAAAAAACCAATCCTTGATCACCGGTAGCAAAACTTTCAATGAGATAAAGGATACATCTACTGTGACGAGCTCAACCGGCTCTGGTAATCGGTCAATGAAACGGGCATTGGTGCCCTCCATGACCAGCACACGTCTATCCTGGCGCAGCTTCCAATCCAATATGCCCTGCCCAACATCGATTGAATAGACTCGTGCAGCACCGTGCTGAAGAAGACAATCGGTGAAACCACCGGTAGAAGAACCCACATCAGCACAAATCATCCCCTTAATATCCAGCCCAAATGCCTGTAAAGCAGCCTCGAGTTTTTCGCCGCCCCGAGAGACAAAGCGGGGCTTTTGGTCCACATCAAGACGAACATCTGGCTCTACATTGACAGCTGACCGAAGAACTGTCTCACCATTCAACCGTACTTCTCCAGCCATTATCAGGCGCTGTGCCATAGAACGGCTCTCCGCCAAACCGCGTTCTACCAGTAGAATATCCAGACGGATTTTTTTCATACCTATATATTAATCGAGAATCTGGTTTCGGCAATATACTTTTTCGCTATTCCCAAAACCTGAATTGACGATTCTCGGATATGCTACTATTATTAGTACATGTCCACCAGCTGGTTACGTCCTATGCTCCAAACCATGCGTCCGCGCCAGTGGATAAAAAATGGGCTGCTGTTCATCCCCCTCATCTTCGATAAACAGCTGACCAACTGGCCGGCATTAGCGCGGGTCGTGTTAGGCTTTTTGTTATTCTGCATATTATCCAGCCTTGTTTATATTATTAATGACCTGATGGACTTTGAGGCTGACCGCAACCATCCACAAAAACGCCTACGACCGATTGCAGCAGGCAAGTTGAAAATATCGACTGCGCGCCTTGCTGTAGCTGCGCTTACCCTGATTTTCTTCATCCCAGCCATATGGCTCTCGCCTCAATTTGCATTGATCGGTTTGATTTATCTGATACTAAACCTGGCGTATTCAGCATGGTTGAAGCATACCCCAATCCTTGACGTTATGATCCTTGCCAGCTTTTATGTATTGCGCGTGGGAGCAGGCGTTGTGCTCATTAATGTGCACCAATTCTCGCCCTGGCTGTACCTGTTTACCACCTTTCTGGCATTATTTCTGGGGATTGGTAAACGTCGTGCTGAGTTACAACTGCTGGCTGAAGGGGCAAATACACATCGAAAATCACTGGAAGGCTACACATTATCATTACTGGACCAGCTCATCCTGATTGTTTCCGGTAGTGCCATCATCACCTACAGCCTGTATACATTTTCAGCTCCAAACTTGCCGGCCAACCACACCATGATGCTGACCATTCCCTTCGTGATTTATGGCATCTTCCGCTATCTCTATCTAATCCAGATGGAACAGTGGGGTGGTGAACCAGAGGAGGTGCTTTTTACGGACCGGCCTCTGCAGGTAACCATTTTACTATGGGGGTTATCCATCATTTTTATCTACTATTTAACACCCCGGTAACTATTCCACGGAGTATGTGATCAGCAATGCCAGCTTATTTTGCGACTGCACCAGGTAAAATCATACTCTTCGGCGAACACGCCGTTGTTTATGGGCGCCCAGCAATTGCCGTGCCCGTCTTACAGGTTAGAGCAAAAGCAACCATCAACTTTGAACCAAAAAGTACTCCAGGGAAGGTAACGCTCCGGGCGCCCGATATCGGCCTGGAGACAACCCTTGCTGATTTGCCCGAAGATGACCCACTTGCGGCTGTGGTTTTGAAAGCGGCATCTGCCATGAATTTAACCCATATCCCGGCATGTAGCATTCAAATTACATCCAATATCCCAATTGCCGGTGGGATGGGCTCAGGAGCGGCAGTTTCAGTGGCAATCCTGCGTGCGTTCTCGGCTTCGCTGGGTCGCCCGTTAAACGATGAACAGGTCTCAAATCTGGCTTATGAGGTAGAAGTTATCCACCACGGGACTCCTTCGGGCATCGATAATAGCGTCATCACTTACGCCAAGCCTGTATATTTTGAAAAAGGGAAAAAGATAGAAATTCTTCAAGTTAAACGCCCGTTCGCATTGGTGATCGGCGATACCGGGGTGCAAAGCCCAACTGCGAGTGTGGTGGGTGAGGTGCGCCATAGCTGGGAACAGGCAGGAGAGCAATTTGAGCGCCTTTTCGATGCTGTTGGAGCAATTGTTGCTTCTGCGCGTAAAGCCATTGAGCAGGGTTCGGTAGATTCTCTGGGCACGTTGATGAATGAAAATCATGCCCTTTTGCGACAAATGAACGTATCGTCTCCAGAACTCGAGAGACTTGTGGAGGCTGCGTGTTCAGCCGGGGCACTTGGGGCGAAACTCTCGGGTGCAGGGCGCGGGGGCAATATGATCGCCCTGGTGAGGCAGGAAAATTCTGAAGCGGTTGCCAGCGCACTTACTGGTGTGGGAGCTGTGCGGACTATCTTAACGGAGGTCCGATCGACATGAGCCCCTATCTGATATACCTTAAGCTGGGTGGTTCTTTAATCACCGATAAAAACCACCCACATACCGCCAGGTTGGATGTATTAGAGCGCCTGGCAAATGAAATTGCCACTGCACGGTCTCAGGACCAGGATTTGCAAATCCTGCTGGGTCACGGCTCCGGTTCGTTTGGCCATTTCCCGGCAAGCAAATATAAAACTCGTTCGGGAGTGAAGACGGCTGAAGAGTGGATGGGGTTCGTGGAAGTCTGGCGGGAGGCAAAGGGTTTAAACCTCCTGGTCATGCATGCACTTGAAAAAGCCAGCCTCCCTGCGATTGCATTCCCTCCTTCAGCCATGGTGACCGCACATCGAGGAATGGTGGCATCCTGGAACCCAGACCCATTACGGTATGCGCTTGGTGAGGGACTACTTCCGGTTATCCATGGGGATGTCGTCTTTGATGCCGCGCTTGGAGGAACCATATTATCCACTGAGGACCTGTTTACTCACCTGGCACAGCATATCCCACCAGTCCGCATCCTATTGGCAGGGATCGAACCCGGAGTTTGGGCAGATTTCCCTGATAACACACATCTTCTACCAGAGATCATCCCTGGCAGTTTACGGGAGATCGAAAATGGATTAAGCGGTTCGGCAGCAATGGATGTAACCGGGGGCATGGCTGATAAAGTAAGGCAGGTATTATCATTAATTGAGGCATTTCCAAAATTAAAAGCTGATATCTTTTCAGGTGAGATCCCCGGCAATGTTCAACGAGCGTTGCTCGGGGAATCCATCGGTACAACAATCCATATCTAGCGTATAAATTCAACCCCACGAGAAAGGTTATAATACGGATTGGATAAATTAAACCAAATTAGTCCATTGGTAAAGGGAAGCTATGTTTTTCACCCGCAAAGAACTTGAAGCCTTAGAAGACCAAAGCCTGGCACCCTATGGTATACGCAGTAAGAACACCAAGGGGCGCTGTTTCCCGGAAGATGAGCCAGAATACCGCACCACGTACCAGCGTGATCGTGATCGCATCCTGCATACCACAGCATTCCGGCGTTTGGAGTATAAAACACAAGTATTTATAAATTATGAGGGGGATTATTATCGAACCCGCCTGACCCACACCCTTGAAGTCTCCCAAATCGGACGAACGATTGCGCGTGCCCTGGGAGCGAACCCGGACCTCACCGAGGCCATATGCCTGGCACATGATTTAGGACACCCACCATTCGGACATAACGGTGAGACCACCCTGGCACGCCTGATGAAAGACCACGGGGGCTTTGACCACAATAAGCAATCCCTGCGTATCGTCACCAAGCTGGAGCAACGCTACCAGGATTTTCCTGGCCTTAACCTGACCTGGGAAGTGCGCGAGGGGATTGTTAAACACGAATCGGAATATGATGTTGCCGACGCGCGCGACTACGATGTTGAGCTGAGAGGGCACCTGGAAGCCCAGATCATCAACGCTGCGGATGAGCTTTCCTATACCGCACATGACCTGGATGATGGATTACGTTCGGAGATGATCAGCTCCCGCATGTTGGAAGGAATCTCGCTCTGGGAAATCCTGGTGGAGAGCGTGGGTTGGCGCGGGCAAGTGTTGAATGATCTTTCGCGCCATAGGATCATCCGGAATCTGATTGACATGGAAGTCAGCGACCTGATCCACGCAACCGACCAGCGGTTACGAGAGAGCGGTGTGCGTTCGGTCCTTGAATTACAGCGCTTATCATACAATGTCGTGAGTTTCAGTGAAGAAATGCACCGTCGAAACCGGGAGTTAAAAGATTTCCTTTATACCCACCTATACCACCACCACCGGGTCGTCAGAATGGCTGTCAAGGCAGAGCGGATCATCACTGACCTTTTCCGGGCGTATGTTCGGGAGCCAGCCATTCTTCCAGATCACGTACAAGACTGGACCCGGGAGCGCGGCCTGGAACGCACCATCTGCGATTATATAGCCGGCATGACCGACCGGTTTGCAGTGGAAGAATACCAGAAACTATTTGATCCGGTGATGAAACCTTAGAGGCGAGAACATGGCGCAGGTAACTTATTTAACATTAGAAGGTGCTGCAAAACTAAAAGCGGAGCTGGAAGAATTGAAAGGTCCAAAACGCGATGAAATAGCGAAACGTTTACGCTCCGCCATTCAAATGGGCGACCTGTCTGAGAACGCAGATTACCACAAGGCAAAAGAGGATCAGTCATTCATGGAAGGGAGGATTCAGGAGCTGGAGTATCTCCTGAATAATGCAACGATTGTGGATGTTACGGATCTACCCACCGATACGATTCAGGTTGGGTCGCGTGTCACCGTCCAGGAGGGAGATTACCCGGAGGAGACATATTTTCTGGTGGGAGCAAAAGAAGCGGATCCGCGCAATGGCAAAATCTCCAACGAATCTCCCATCGGAAGGGTTCTAATGGGTAGTCACGTCGGAGATGAGGTGACTGCATCCACGCCAGATGGGGAGATAAAATTAAAAATTCTAAAAATCGAATAGGAATAAAAAAAAGAGTGGATTGGTGCCGACCAATCCACTCTTTGTTTAAGAGAAGACCGTTTATTGCTTCTGCCAGATGGCCAGCTCAAGCACAAGTGAGTCGAAATAGCTACTCTCGGGTAATCCGCCTTGCCCGTAGGTCATGTCTACCACGCGGGCAACCAGGCGTAGAGTGGCAGTTTCGAGGATGGTCTGCCCGCCCGAGTTAGCCTGGAAAGGCTCTCCCTTTGCTTCCAGCTTTTGCCGGATGGCAGTGTCGTTAAAGGCATGTGCGCTCATCAACACTTTGGTCACCGTTTGAATATCATTCTTATCAAATAACCAGACTTCAAAGGCAGTCACCTTTTTCGGCACACCTACACCGATGGTTTCAGAGATACCCACACCGCATTCACCCAGGAATTCGCCTGAGGGCGAATCAATGCTGAATGAGTCGTCAAATAAATCATCACCAGCCTTATAGGATGCCATGAATTGTGCCATGGGTGCCTGGTCACCAGGCGTCTTATATTCGGTCCATTCCGCTGGGGTTTCAACCTGTGAAGCAGGGAGTTGAGTGGTGGGTACAGACCCGCCGCCTCTCTTACGATTTTGGAGGACAAGATACGCCACAATAGCCGCACCTACCAAAAATGTTATCACGCACATCACGAGTAAAATTGGGAGCAATTTATCTTTCAAGCTTGTGGTTGGCGCTGGCGTGGGAGTTACCCCGGGCGCTGTGGTGGTTGGTGGAATCTGAGCAGGTGCCCCCACTACAGCCCCATATTGTGACATCACGGTAGGTTCAATACCCTGGGGATTGGCCTGTACCCGAGCCCAAGTATCTTCTGCTGAATCACCCAAGGCAGTGTATTGTTGCTGGGCAGCTGTCGCATTTCCGGTCGCGCCATAAGAAATAATCGACATTTGCAGCCACCAATCCTGAAAGTCAGGATGAAGCTGTTGGGGGGAGGCATCGTACCATTGGACAGGCCAAATTCCCCAACCAATCAATAAACCGAGCAGCAACCCTGCTACAGCACAAAGGATTCCTATTACAAGTGGCCGTTTAAGAAATTCACGGGCTTTGTCCATATTTCCGGTTTGGTCCATATTTTCACTCCAGACCTAAGATTCTAGTGATAAAGAAGAAAAGTGAATCGATTAGGTTATGATTATATGATGGCTCTTATTTTAGACCATACTTAAGAAACATGCAACTATATTAAGACATTGAATTTGAGCAAGTCTGCTACTCGCAGTAACATCGATCTGAAATCAATGAATTGAATTCGAGGGCGAATTATGGCCGAAGTAGGGTGGGCCTAGGACCACGGCGAAAGATCAAGATTGCTTCATGCTCGAAAGACCCGAGCATTCGCAATGACAAACTGCGCACATGTGGTTCATGCTCGAAAGACCCGAGCATTCGCAATGACAAACTACGCACATTGGTTCATGCTCGAAAGACCTGCGCATTCACAATGGCAAACTATGTACATTGGTTCATGCTTGAAAGACCCGCGCATTCGCAATGACAAACTGCGCACATTGCTTCATGCTCGAAAGACCCGAGCATTCGCAATGACAAAAAAAGACGCCCCGTTGGGGCGTCTCTACTAAAACAATATGTTGGGTTTCGGACAGAAGAGCATCGTCCTCAACCCAACCTACACGATGTTGTTTAATAATCCATTCCACCACCACCGGGTGGCATCATGGGGGCTTTTTCCTTCTCGGGCACGTCGGTGATGAGTGCTTCGGTGGTCAGGATCATAGCAGCGATGGATGCGGCGTTCTCAAGAGCTCCACGCGTGACCTTGGCGGGGTCGATGACACCGTCTTTGATCATGTCCACGTAGACTTCGCTGATCACGTTGAAGCCAATGTTCTTGTTCTTCTTTTCCTTCTGGGTGCGGCGGACGTTCTCCAAAATGACGGAGCCATCCTTGCCAGCATTCTCGGCAATCTTGCGTAATGGAATCTCGAGCGCCTTGCGGACGATGCTAACGCCAATCTGGGCGTCGTCGTTGTCCATCTTCATGCTATCCAGAACTTTCATAGCGTTGACCAGAGCAACCCCACCACCCGGCACGATACCGTCTTCGACGGCAGCGCGGGTTGCGGAGAGGGCGTCTTCGACGCGGTGCTTCTTCTCTTTAAGTTCGGTCTCAGTGGCAGCGCCCACACGAATGATGGCAACCCCACCGGAGAGCTTGGCGAGACGTTCCTGCAGTTTTTCTTTGTCGTAATCGCTGGTGCTCTTGTCGATTTCGACGCGGATCTGGTCGATACGGCCTTTGATCATAGCGGTATCACCCTTACCACCCACCACGGTGGTGTCATCCTTGGTGATGACGACCTTCTCGGCACGGCCGAGGTCAGCGATGGTGGTGCTTTCCAGCTTGCGGCCGGTCTCTTCGGAAATGACCTGGCCGTTGGTCAGGACGGCGATGTCTTGCAGCATAGCCTTGCGGCGATCACCAAAGCCAGGGGCTTTGACGGCGACCACATTCAGCATGCCGCGGATCTTATTGAGGACCAGGGTGGCGAGGGCTTCGCCGTCCACATCCTCGGCGATAATGACCAGCTCGCGCTTACCAATCTGGACCAGTTTCTCGAGCAGTGGGACGATGTCGGCTGCGGCGGAGATCTTCTTGTCGTAGACCAGGACGTAGGCATCGGCAATGGAGGCTTCCATGTGCTCGGGGTCGGTGATGAAATAGGGAGAGATGTAGCCACGGTCGAACTGCATACCTTCGACATACTCGGTCTCGAACTCAAGGCCCTTGGACTCTTCCACAGTGATAACGCCGTCTTTACCGACCTTGTCCATCACATCGGCGATCAGCTCACCGATGACACGGTCCTGGGCGGAAATGGAGGCCACGTTGCCGATCTCGGCTTTGGTGGTGACTTCGATGGCATCCTCGCCAATCTGCTTGACCACCGCCTTGGTGGCGGCTTCAATACCGTGCTTGAGCAGCATCGGGTTGAAACCAGCAGCCAGGTTCTTCATGCCCTCGGTGACGATGGCATGGGCCAGAACGGTTGAGGTGGTGGTGCCATCACCGGCAATGTCATTGGTTTTGGTGGCGGCTTCTTTGAGCAGCTGGGCGCCCATATTCTCAAAGGGGTCTTCCAGCTCGATTTCCTTGGCGACAGTTACGCCATCGTGGGTGATGGTGGGGGAACCGAACTTGCGATCCAGGGCGACGTTGCGACCCTTGGGACCCAGAGTGGTCACGACTGCGTTTGCCAGGACATCCATACCCTTGCTCAGCTTGCGACGGGCTTCTTCAGAAAATTGCAGTTGTTTTGCTGCCATAGTTCATTACTCCTTTATTTTTTATCCTCTACAATTGCTAATAGATCGCTTTCGCGCAGGATGAGCAGTTTCTTGCCATCCACCTTGATCTCGGTGCCGGAATACTTGGCAAACAGGACCACATCACCTTTTTTGACGTCCATGGCGATACGATCGCCATCTTCATCACGGTCACCGGGGCCAACGGCCAGAACGGTGCCTTTTTGCGGTTTTTCTTTGGCAGTCTCAGGGAGAACGATGCCACTGGGGGTGATCTCATCTTGTTCGATGGGTTCAACCACCACACGGCTGCCTAAAGGTTTGAAATTGATGGACATAGCCACCTCCTATAAAAGAATGATTTGGATTGATTGACCGATTAACTACATGTGGTTTAGCACTCTCGCAAAGCGAGTGCTAAACCGTAGTGAATGATACCCAATTTTATCTATGTCGTCAAGGGAGAATCGGGTGATTCTAATAAAATTCTGATATTAATCCCCGGATTTTTTATGGATAAATCCCCGCTATGTTTGGGGACAAATCCCCGCTATGTTTGGGGATATTATGGTACAGGCGTTTCCATCAAGGAGCGGCAGGTGGCCTCGTTATCCTCCACATTTTTCATCAGCAGCGGATCATCGGGGTAGGCGAGGCGCAGCTGGGTCATCAACTGAAGGGAATGCGTGCAGTAGTCATTTTCCGCCGAGTGGAGGTATGCTAGCACCGAGCCATAACGTACGTAATAGTAGGCTATGTTCTTGTTAGTCAGTGGTAATGGCACGACGGCTGTGCTCTCTGATAGGATGCCTTTATCCACAAACAATTTGGCTGTCTCGTTCTGCTCAGCCGTACAGCCATCTACTGCGCAGCGCAGGGTGGGCAGGGCAGTTTCATAGTTGCGTGCCTGGACGTAGATCATACCCAGCTGTCCGTAAGTATCGGCGTTGCTAGCATCAAAGGAGAGGGCTTTCTCGGCATTGCGGGAGGCAATAAAGAACTCACCCTGCTGGGCGTAGGTCTTGGCAATGGCGATGTAGGGCAAGGGGTCCTTGATACCGAGGGTCTGGTTAATGGTGGCAGCCTTCTCAAAGTATTCCAGAGCAGTATTAAAAACCTGCAACTGGCGGTAGCCCAGACCGATGCGCAGATAAAGGAAAGTAAGGTTTGGGGTGATCTGGATGGCTTTGCCATATTCATCGATGGCATCACGATAATACCCCCAGGCTTCCAGTACGGTGCCCAGCACCCGGTGGGTGTCCATCGAATCAGGTGCCAGCTCCACCGCCTGGCTGGCGTACTGCCGGGCTTGGTCCCACTTTTGCTGGTCCAATAGAACTTCGGCATAATAGGCAAGCGCCAGGGCATTTTCAGGATCGAGCTGGTAGGCGCGATTGGCAGCCGTCTCCGCCTGGGCAAGATAGCTCTCGGTCTCCTCCGTGCTGATCAGGTTGGATGAGGCGTTCCAATCCAGGACAAAGGCGTTAATGGCAGATACGGTGCTGTCATCGGGGGCGAGCTCAACCCCTTTTTCGACAGAATCGAGGGCTTCCTGCAGCCGGTCTCGACGTTGCTGGTCGGTGCTGAGCGTGCTGGATGAATAAGTCTGGATACGGGCAAGCTCTGCCCAGATTTGTGCGTTACTAGGGTCCACCTTCAATGCCTGCTGGTATGCGCCGATAGCATCCTGGTCGGAAGTTGGATCATCCAATTTACCAGCGGCAAAATAAGCTTCGGCGGCCATAATATAGGATTGGGTTGAGCGGGTGGGAGTGGGCGTGGGATTGAAAGGAGATTGCACCTGTCCGCGGTTCATCAATAGCAATAGCCATATGGCACCCAGGATCAATCCCAACCAAAGCAGGACGCGGTATGGATTGGAACGTGGCTTGGCCGGATGGAGGTTAAATGTCTTACCGTTCTGGATCTGGCTCATATCAAGGTGTGGTTGTCGCGGCAGCGGGTGGGGTATCGACCGTACCGAGGCAGTAATCCATACCCTCGGTGGCATTATAATACGCTATCTGGTCCTCGGCGATGTTGGTCAGGATAGCCTGCATGATGGGAATGGCTTCGGTGCAGCGGTCAAGCTTCGTCAGTGAGAGGGAATAGAGCGAATAATAATCATCAGCGATCCGCCCTGGTGCCAGCGGCAAGCCTTCAACCACCACGCCATCCGCAGTTGTGCCCCCATTTACCACCAGCTTCAGCTCATCTGCCGCCTTGGTGATATTTTGATTCTTATACAGCATGACTCCCAGGTTGCCGTGCAGGCGTGGGTTGGTGGGATCCAGGCTGATAGCTTGCTCGGCATACTGGATGGCTTTACCATACTGCCCTTCGGAGGCGTAGGTGCGGGAGATCTCTGTGAGTATGTCGGGGTTGGTTGGGTTGAGGGCTACTCCAGTCAGCATTTCCTGGACGGCCAGGTCATACTCCTCCTGCATCTTGTAGACTGCACCGAGCGCGTAATGCAGATCCCACAGCTTGTCGTTGATGGCGATAGCAGCCTGGTATTCCTGGATTGCTTGGGAGTAATTACCAGTGTTGAAGAGCACGTAACCGCGTGCCCGGTGCGTCTCGAGGGCGGTTGGGTCAAGCGCCTGGGCTTTCTGTGACATATCGATGGCGGTCTGAATGTCTTCATAATCCCCCCCGTCAAGCAGGATCTCGGTGTAGTAGGCATAGGCAGCAGCATTGTTTGGGTCAAGCTCGATGGCTTTATTGACTGCCAATTCTGCATCTTTGTAATTGCCAAGAAAGTCAAGGGCAGAGGCTTTGATGGCATACGCCATGGAATTGGTCGGGTTGAGCAACAGTGCGTTCTCAGCGTTAGTGACGGCTTCCTCGTACAGCCCGGCGAAGATTTGGATACGGGCAAGCTCGATAAAGATGGCAGGGTTACGTGGATCTGCCAGGATGGCCTGTTTGTATGCTTCAATTGTCTGAGAGAGTTTACCCTGCTTGAAGTAATCCCGAGCTTCGTTGAGCAGTGATTCCTGGCTGCGGGTGGGAGTGGGAGACGGCAGGAACAGAGTGGGCATATCCGGGACGACCACCTGGTTAAAGTAAATCAACGCCACGATCGCAACCACCAGGAAGGCAAGCCAGAGAGGATTTGAAGGGCGCCGGGTGCGCTTCTTCATGTTCAGTTTTCCACCACGCAGGTACATGGTTTCATATTACCACTGCCTGGAGCGAGAATCAAGAGAAGGGAGAGGTAGATTAATGTTCTCTAGTTTGGCTCCATATTGATATTTTTACAATTGTGGTAAAATCATTTCCGCAAACGTCCCTGTAGCTCAGCGGATCAGAGCATTTGCTTGCGGAGCAAAGGGTCGGGCGTTCGAATCGCCCCAGG
>Ga0208980_10000053_pt1 | contig 49824 bp, 42 predicted proteins | sample WetSurMetagenome_3_FD_187993 | JGI IMG/M metagenome (GOLD analysis project Ga0208980, IMG submission 187993) | Wetland microbial communities from Twitchell Island in the Sacramento Delta, sample from surface sediment Aug2011 Site A1 Bulk (version 2) | ecosystem: Environmental > Aquatic > Marine...
CAGCGAACTCTTCTTTGTTCAAAGCAGGACGAAGATTTATCCCAAGCAAATAATTCCCACCGGAAGTAAAGTGAAGATGACTATCGTTAAAACCCGGAAGCATCAGCTTGCCTTCGAGATCAATCACTTCAGTTTGTGCATCGATGATATTCAGATTTGTTTTGCCGACATAAGTAATCTTATTTCCCTCTGTCATCACCATTTCAGCATAGGGCTGGTTTTCATTTAAAGTATAAATTTTTCCGTTAATAAAAGCATTTCGCATAGTCTGTGACCAAATTTCAAGATTACAAAATTGAAAGATTACAAGATTAAAAGACAGGATGGGGAATATTAGTCTGAATATATTTTTCATATTAAACCTTCATTGTTTGATGTTGTGCAAATATAAATAATTTGCTGAATGATGTAAGAATGATTGCTAATTGTTGATTGATTTTGGCGAGTGCTGAGTTTAAGTTTGAAATGCTAGTTCAGAGAAATCAGGATTTGCTGAAAAACCAATGTAGGCAATTCCTTATAAGTATTAGTTAGCTGCTTAATTAAGGAGCATAAAATGAAAATTTTAATAGCCATATTTTTGATATTCATTCTTATAAGTTGTTCAGAAAAGGATGAAATAGCTTCTTGGCAAAATGAAATATTAGGCACTATGGAGTGCGAAGTAATAAATGAAAAGTTTAATGCGACTATATCAGCATATGCAGAAAAGAGAAATGATGGAAAAACATTGGTAGTCAGTGGCTCATCCGAAATGGGAACTATTTCATTTTTGATTGACTCATTCATTGTAAATAAACCAATATACATTAGACAATATAAAGATTCTTTGAATTATACCTATGAATTCATAGGAGAATATAACAGAGCAAATTCTAGACTTGGTTTATCTACTTCTGCGAAAGAAGACACTGGAAAAATTATAATTGAAGAAATAAATAGTAATTCAGTTACTGGAAAGTTCTACTTTCAAGTTTCGAGCTATGGTTCTTATGGTACAAGAATAAAAAATGGAACCTTCTCCTTAAAATTTAAAAAGTAATTTTACTTAATAAAGCAGCAGCTAACCAGCAACTCAACCTGACTAACGTTTTAAAGTTAGGTAGGCACTATTAATTAAACAAAATATTTAAAATTTTCAGAAGTGGTACAAATGGAAAGAAAGTTTATTATACCGGCAACAACATTTCTTGCGGGAATAATTATTTGGTTATATTTTTTCTTTTTCGTCGTTTCAGATCAACCTGTTGTCTGGCTTGAATTGACATTCGGAATTATTATAGCCGGACTGATAGTAATCTCAGCTTTCACTTGCAGACGAGCAAGCGGACCAAAATCCGGTAACATCTTCCGCAGCGGAATTCTTCTGGTTATGGGAGTGTTAACTTTTTGGAAAATTGGGATTTCAGCTGCGATTATTTTGCTTGCTGCTGCTGTTTTTACACTTTTGATAGCATTAAATACGATACAATTAAAACCTTCCACAAATTAATATTGTTTATGAAGGAAACAGATATTTGATATATTTATTTTAACCGAATTCGATATGAATAAGATATTCAATAGGACTATCTAAAAACAACAGAGCAATAAAAATGGAAATGAAAAACATTCCATTCGGAGTTACTGATTGGGAAAATATAGAAGAATTAGAACATAAAGGAGAACAAGGTTCTGCTTTCTGGAAAACACAGGATTTTGGAGGAATAAGAGTCCGTTTTGTGAGATATACTCCGGGATACATTGCAAATCATTGGTGTTCAAAAGGTCATATATTGCTTTGCCTGGAAGGCGAACTCCACACAGAAACAAAAGATGGTCGAAAACATATTTTAAAAGCCGGAATGAGTTACCAGGTTGCTGATAACGATTTAGCTCATCGTTCATCGACTGAAACCGGTGCTAAATTATTCATAGTTGATTAGGGTACTTATATGAAATTAAAATTAATAATACTTCTGCATTTACTTCTTACATCGATTTACTTCAGTCAAACTTACGATCCTCTCATTGAAGAGATAATGAATCAAACAAATTTGGATTCACTAGTTTCTACCGTTCGTATTCTATCAGGTGAAGATTCCGTTGTTATTGGTGATTCAACTGTGTTAATTACGGACAGGTTCAGTTACCAGGGACGTAATCTTGCTGCTGAATACATAAAAGAAAAATTAGAAACCTATGGATTAGAAATTTATGATCAACAGTACAGCAGTCAGGGAAGAAATATTTATGCTATACAAAGAGGTTCAATTCATCCCGAAGAATATTTTATTTATTGTGCACATTATGATGCTGTAACATTTTATTGTGCTGATGACAATGCAAGCGGAGTATCCGGAGTATTAGAAGCAGCAAGGATTTTATCGGGTTATCAATTTAATTATTCCATTATCTATGCCCTTTGGGATGAGGAAGAAATCGGATTAGTCGGCAGTACATTTTTTGCTTCTCAAGCTGATTCAAATGATATGAACATAAAAGGTGTGGTTAATTTTGAAATGTCTGGTTACGATAGTAATGATGATGGATTAATGGATGTTCACACCAGACCTATTTCTAATTCACTTTCGTTGAGCAATTTTCTGTTTGCAATTGACTCGATATATAATTTACCTGTACAGCCTGTAATCTATAATCCCGGAACGACTGCAAGCGATCATAATTCATTCTGGCAAAAAAATTATTCAGCAATTTGTTTTAGCGAAGCATATTATGGAGGAGATTTTAATCCGTATTATCACAGTGCACAGGATAGAATTGATAAATTTAATTTAAATTACTTTCACAATGTTGCTAAGCTGGGGATTGGATCCATTGCAGCTTTGGCAGAAAATATTGTTGTATCGGTTCAGGATAATGGGATCAATCCAAATTCAATTTCTATAAATAATTTTCCAAATCCGTTTAACAGCTCGACGGTAATTCGGTTTATAATTCCTGAGGAAAGTAACATTTCATTGGATTTATATAATAGTATTGGTGAAAAGATTAAAAACCTTTCTGATGGATTTAAGAGAGCAGGTGAGTATGAGGTTTTTTTAAATGCAAATTCTCTATCAAGCGGAGTGTATTTCATTGTTCTGCGGACTTCAGAACATTATTTCAGTCACAAAATATTGCTGTTGAAGTGATGGTCTCAAAACTAACTAGAACGATTTGTTCATAAATTAAATTCATCTTCTTTAATAAAGTTTTATTTAAATGCTTTTAAGAATATTGATAATACATTTTTCAGTTTTCATTTTACATATTTTCCCTCAGCAAAAACCCTCAGTCTGCTTTACCTTCGATGATGGGAACCCTAAAGATATCCTCGAATATGATAACGAAGTCTGGAATATGATGATTTTAGATCAATTAGAGGAAAGAGATTTGCAGGCAGTGTTATTTGTCTGCGGGAGAAATCTTGATAGCGAAGATGGCAGAATAGTTTTGGAAAGTTGGAATGATGCCGGACATATAATTGCTAACCACACTTATAGTCATCTGAATTATAACAATCCCAAAAATGATTTTGAGAAATTCAGGAATGATATTCTAAGGTGCGATTCATTGATCAGTGGTTACAAAAACTTTCAGAAATATTTCAGAGCACCAATGCTCAAATCAGGCGACACTATAGAGAAGCGTGATTCTTTAAATTCATTTTTGCAGAGAATGGATTATAAAAACGGATATGTTACGATTGATAACTCAGACTGGTTCATCAATTCACGGATGATAAAATTTATGGAGGAGAATCCGGATTCAAGCATTGAGAAATACAAAAAATATTATATCGAACATCTGATTGACAGAGCGAAATACTATGATGATATTGCTTATAAATTATTAGGAAGAAGAGTCAAGCACACTCTACTTCTGCATCATAACTTGACGTCAGCATTATTTTTAAATGATTTGATGGACGCTTTTGAAGAAGAAGGGTGGGAACTCATCGATGCTGCTGAAGCATTCACCGATTCGATATTTGAAATGATTCCTGATATTGTCCCTGCAGGTGAAAGTATTATCTGGGGACTTGCGAGAGAATCAGGGAAGTTTGATGATGTGATAAGATATCCTGCAGAGGATAGCCCATATGAAGAAGAAAAGATGAATGCTTTGGGCTTGTGAATGCTGGTTTACAAGTTGGTGAACGATTAGGACTGGAATCAGCAATTGTTTCTCTTATGGTAGAATTCGGTTTGAAGTATCTTAGCACGGATGGTTGTAAAAATTAAATCTTTCTCAAATCCGACATTCACTCCTTGAACTCTAAAATTCTTGTTTCTATCTTTGTGATATATTCATGCATCAATTCAATTTGTTAAAAAGAAAGTGAAGATTATAAAACTAGTTATGTCGTTAATACTTTTTACATTCAGCACTTTTGCACAAGGCGAATCAATTTTGAAATTATTTCCTGGTAAATGGAAAATGATTTCTGAAAAAACAGAGTATTATGAAGAGTGGGAATTATTGAATGAAAATGAAATGGTTGGAGTTGGTTTTAGTATTGAAGAAGGGGATACTGTTTTAAGCGAACAACTTTATTTGAAGAAATTTTCGGATCAATGGGCATATGTTGCATTGCCAGTAAATCAAACAATAACTCTTTTTGCTTTGTCTGAATATTCGGAGAACAAATTCACCTTTGAGAATAAAGAGCACGATTATCCTCAAAAAATAATTTATGAGTTTACTGCTGATGCAAAATTGAATGCTGCAACGGAGGGAATAATTGAAGGTGAATTAATGAGAAGAGATTTCAATTATATTCGAATTGAGAAATAGCAGATATGACTATCCGATCTGCCACATTAAAAGATTATTCTGATATAATAAAAATTTATAACCAGGCTGTTGATGAAAAATTTGCGACAGCAGATACTGAATACGTTACTCTTGAATCCAGAAAAGTTTGGTTTGCACAACACTCGGCTGATACTTATCCTATTTATGTTGCTGAAAAGGATGGAGAAATTATTGGCTGGTGTTCTTTAAGTCCTCATCGACCCGGAAGAAAAGCATTAAGAAGTGTTGCAGAAATAAGTTATTATATCCACAAAGATCATCGAAGAAAAGGAGTTGCAAATAAATTAATCATTCACACAATTGATTCGGCCAAGGCTCTTGGATTCAGAAATCTGATTGCAATTTTACTAGATTTAAATAAAGCAAGCATATATATCCTTGAAAAGTTCGGATTTGAAAAGTGGGGGCATTTACCATTGATTGTGGAGATTGAAGGAATGAACTGTGGTCAGTATATTTATGGAAGAAAGTTAAAGGATCAATTTTAGTACTAAAAATGCTACTGTGTTAGTTCGACTATTCTAAAAATATCTGAAATCAAAAATTCTAAATTACAGGAGGCGTTAATGATCGTAAGAATTTGGCATGGCAGAGTACCGACTTCAAAAGCAAAAGTATACAGAGAGTTTTTAAACAGAACTGCGGTTCCAGATTATCGGGCAGTTGAGGGGAACTTGAGCGTTCAGATACTTGAAAGAGATGAAGAAGGTATCACTCACTTTTTAACTGTTACGCATTGGAAAGACATGGCATCCATTAAAGGTTTTGCCGGTGATGACATCGATAAGGCAGTATATATCCCCGAGGATAAAAATTTTCTACTTGAACTGGAGGAAAAGGTTGTTCATTATGAGGTAGTTGGGCAATCCTGGTAATTTATTCTCAGAATTATTTCAAAGAATTGATAAAGCCAAGAAAGGAAATTTAATATGAAGTTTGTGTCAATAAATATTTTATTAATCATTTTAATTGCAGGGATAAACCTTGCACAGGAAGACCAGGCATCAAAACCAAAATACGACGTTTTTTCATTCGACAAAAAAGTTACTCTTCCTGGAACTCCGGAAATTATTTTCGATGCTGTAACTGGAGATATTAGCGGATGGTGGGATCATTCATTTACAGAAAACCCAAAAGAATTTTATATTGAACCAATTCCCGGAGGCGGATTTTGGGAATATTTTGATGATGAGGGAAATGGAGTTCTTCATGCAAGAGTTATTTATGCTGACAGAGGGAAAATGTTAAGGTTCGATGGTCCGCTTGGATTATCCGGAAAGGCAATTCAAGTAGTAACCACATACCAGTTTGAACCGGTTGGCAGCGATTCAACATTATTTAAAGTATCAGTTCACGCGGCGGGTGAAGTGGATGAAGGAATGCCTGCAATTGTAGAAAAAGTGTGGGAACATTTTATCTTCGAGCAACTTAAACCATACATAGAATCTGGTAAAAATCTTGAAGAGTAGTTCTTGAAGCTTTGAAGATATTTCCGACTTTTTACTTTAGAAAAACCATCTTCTTTGTCTGAATTAAATTTCCCACTTTAAGTTGGTAGAGATATATTCCCGATGATGGTTGCTGTTTGATCGATGAGGAGTTAAACTCAATTTTGTATTCACCTTGGTCCAAATCTTCATTAACTAATGTTGCAACTTCATTTCCAAGAATGTCATATACTTTTAAACTCACAAGTCCGCCATCCGAAATCCGAAATTTGATGTTTGTAGATGGATTAAATGGATTTGGGTAGTTCTGTTCTAAGGAAAACTCTATTGGAAAATTAATTTCAACATTTATAACATCCGAGTATTCAACCGAACCATCAAAATCTATTTGCTTTAACCTGTAAGAATAATTTCCTGCTTGAACAAAATCATCTCTAAAGTAATAATAAGATTTTTCAGTAGTTGTACCTTTCCCTTCTACAAATCCTATAACTTCCCAATGTTCACTTTTCTGATTCTCAATTGAAAATCGCCCATTACCTGTTCGCCGCTGAATTTCAAATCCTAAATTATTTATCTCAGTATCAGTGATCCAATCAAGCATCACATTATTATCCATTATCATTGCATTGAATGAAACGAGTTCAATAGGAATTATATCCTCGGTTACTGTGATCAGAAAATTGAGACCATGATTCCACTGGTCAAGATTTGAAGGGATACCGTCAAGGTTCACACTATTTGCAACTGAGTATAACGTATCAGTTACCAAAGTATCCGGGGCGATGTAAATAAAATTCCAGTGTACGGTATCATTAACAAATGGATTTGGCGAAGTATGGGTTAATTCTCCGAATAAAACCTGGACTAGAGTATCAGCGGAATTCAGATCACCGAAATAACTTGCTATGTTAAATCCTCCTGCTATAGCTGGTCCGCCCGTCATCTTTATTTTATATTGAATTGTATCCCGTTTAAAAACTGAATCCGGACCTTCAACCCACACAAAAACTGAGCTGGAGGGATTTAAATCGTGACAAAGGCAACCAAGTCCGCCATCTCTTTTTGTGAGTCCAACAATTCCATGCATTTCATCAATATTTGCATAAATAATTATTGATAGGAATGTGATTGAAAGCAGTAAATTTATTTTCATGATTAATCTCCTGAATAAAAAAAGTCCCGATTTACGGGACTTTATAATACTGAAAAGTCATAACTTCATCAATGAATTTACATCAACGAAGTAAAAGCATCTTCCTGGTTGATTTGAAACTGAGTCCATTAACCCCTTTTGCTTCAAGAGTATAAATATATGCACCGCTTGATAATTCTTTAGCATTAAACTCGAGATTATGATTCCCGGCTTGAAAATCACTACTGGTAATCTGAGTTACTTCCTGACCAAGCATATTGAAAAGTTTGATCGTTACATTCGCTTCAACAGGTAATGAAAAAGAAATTGTAGTTGTTGGATTAAATGGGTTTGGATGATTCTGATTAAGAACAAAATTGCTCGGTACAGGACCAAAAATTTCTACCGAGTTGTAAATAGTAGAAGTGCCATCGAAATCAATTTGTTTAAGTCTATAATACTGAACTCCTGCATCAACATTAGAAATCCTGAAAGAGTAAGATTTTAATTCACTGGTAGTTCCGAAGCCAGGAACAAAACCTACCTTATTAAAATTTTCATTATCAATACTATGTTCTATTTCAAAACCCTGATTGTTTATTTCAGTGGCAGTTGTCCAATTCAAAAGTACATTTTGACCTACAATTTCTGCATTAAAAGAGGTAAGTTCCACTGGAACAAACCAAGGAGCAGCTAATTTGTAAAATCCATTTCCCTGAGCTGCAAATTGTGTAATTGAATCAACGGATACTACTTGATATCCTTGAGAAGGAATAGATATTGGTGTCCAGCTTATCCCTCCATTTATAGATCTCCAACTACCGGGTGAAGTAGAATAACTATTGACCAAAATTATATTTCCATCAGATGGCTGTACATAAACACCCCACATATTTATTCCGGTAAAGCCAGGTTGTAGATTCCAGGTCTCACCGTAATTAGTAGATTTTAGTAAACCGCCACCACCGCTCCATTTTGTAGCCCAGGCTACTCCAGGATGTGTGAAATCGACTGAGATTGTCGGAATTTCACCGCTGGTAGAATACTTTTGAGACCAGGTTAACCCATAATTTGTACTCTTAAATATTCCTGTTCCGTTATCACCAATTAATATTATACTCGTATCGGGAAAAACTTCAATGTCACAAGGTGCAGAGTTTGGCCCAAAGCCACTTGCAATTGTAGTCCAGGTGTTTCCGAAATCAGTTGACTTCTTAAAATTTACGTCCGTCATCGTATAAATATCATTTGGATGAGTAGGATCCTGTGTCATTGGTATTCCAAAGTACGACATTTGACCTTCATTAAGTGTTAGGGTCCAATTAGCACCATCATTAGTTGTTTTGAATATTTTGTCATTAGGTACTGATTCAGCAGCAACTAAAAAAGTACCCGGATTGGCATCATCTACAATAATACATTTTATTTCAGAAGCTCCTGGAATAGATGTGCCTGTAATTGAGAAACTCTCACCCATATTAGTACTTTTGTAAACTATACCATTAGTGCCATAATAAACAATATTGGGATTATTCATATTGTAGTCTATGGGACCACCAAGGCTGCTTCCAGATTGTTTTAGGACCCAATTATATCCTGTTTGAGCGACACCAGAAACTGATATCATTGAAAAGAACAGCAACGTTGAAAGGTATTTCATTATAACTCCTTAGTTAAGAAATGGGATGATGAAAAAAAGTTGCGCCGAAATTAAACATTAGTTGTTACAATTCAAATATTTTTTGTTAGCACAAAATGTTACTTATAAAAATTGTTTTCTTTTGAAAGGGGATAGAAAAGAGACTTTTTATTTTTTTGAGCGTTAGTTTGCTAGAAGTATATTTGAATCCAATCATATCATAAATTAAGGGAAGAAGATATAAGTCAATGAATTTAGATGTATTAGTTTTCGCAGCGCATCCGGATGATGCTGAACTTTCAATGGGTGGGACAATTGCGCGTTTCACCTCACAAGGAAGAAGAGTAGGTGTCGTGGATTTAACCAAGGCAGAGTTGAGCACAAGAGGAGACGTAAAGACCAGAGCAAATGAAACTGCTGAAGCATCAAAAATACTTAAGCTGAAAATCCGTGAGAATCTTGGGATAGGAGATGGTAACATTTCGATCTCACCAAATTCAATAAAAAAAGTTGTGCAAGTCATCAGGAAGTATAAACCGTCAATTGTTTTTGCTCCTTATATCAACGATCGTCATCCTGATCATATTGATGTAAGTAAGCTGGTTAAACGAGCTGTTTTCAGTTCTGGTCTGGAAAAATTCAAAACTTCGGTATCAGGTAAACCTCAACTTCATTTCAGACCGAAAAAGATTTTTTACTACATGCAGACTTATCTTTTTGAACCTTCATTTATAGTTGATGTTTCAGAGTATTTCCATATCAAGATGAAATCTGTTGATGCATTTAAGAGTCAGTTTCATAATCCAACATCAAAGAAAAAAGACACATTTATTAGTAAACCTGAATTCATTGATTATGTTGATGCTCGTGCAAGGTTTTATGGTTTCCAGATAAGAAAAAAATACGGCGAACCATTCTACTGCGAAGAGAATATCGAATACAATTTTTCAGACTTACTATAGTTAGTCAGTCCAAATCATTAGCCAGAATAATTTATATATCTTAAAAGTTTAGGAGTTTAAATGATATTAAAAGATAAAGTTATAAAAGAGCTTGAGGCACAAGGAATTAGAAATATCCGTGAAGTATTTTATAATTACGGAACTCCTGCCTTGTATGAACAAGTAGTGCGACGTAGAGAAGGATTGCTTGCCCACCTGGGACCAATTGTTGTAAGAACCGGCTATCACACCGGAAGAAGTCCAAATGATAAATTTATTGTTAAAGAACCAACTAGTGATAAAAATATCTGGTGGGGAAAAGTTAATAAATCAATGACTGAAGAAGATTTCAATAAACTCTTTGCGAAGATGATGGCTTACATCCAGGGTAAAGATCTTTATGTAGAAGATTGTTTTGTATGTGCTGATGAACGATACCGTGTCCCAATACGTGTTATAGCTGAAAGTGCCTGGCATAATCTTTTTGCAAGAAATATGTTCAGAAGATATAATGATCCATCTGAGCTTGAACTACACAAGACACAGTTTACCGTGATTCAAATGCCGAATTTTCATGCTTTCCCACAATACGATAGCACTAACTCAGAAGTTTTTATAGTAATTAATTTTGAAAAGAGAATTGTTTTAATTGGCGGTACCAGCTATGCCGGTGAAATTAAGAAATCCATTTTCACTATACTGAATTACCTCATGCCAATGAATAACGTAATGTCAATGCATTGTTCGGCAAATCTTGGTGAACGAGGCGATGTTGCATTATTCTTTGGTTTGTCCGGCACAGGAAAAACTACTTTATCCGCTGACCCAAATAGAAAATTAATTGGTGATGACGAACATGGCTGGAGCGAAGAAGGAGTATTTAATTATGAAGGAGGTTGTTATGCTAAAGTTATCCGCATGTCTGAAGAAGCTGAACCTGATATTTATGAAACGACAAGAAAATTTGGAACTATTTTGGAGAACGTCCAAATCGATTCTCAATCAAGAAGAATAGATCTAAATGATGACACATTTACAGAAAACACCCGGGCTGCTTATCCGCTCACTCATATAAAGAATATTGTTGAGGAAGGAAAAGCAGGACATCCGGAAAATATTGTGATGCTTACCGCAGATGCGTTTGGAGTGCTGCCACCAATATCAAAACTTACAACTGAACAAGCAATGTATCACTTCATTTCTGGTTATACTGCAAAAGTTGCCGGAACAGAAAAAGGAGTGACGGAACCAAAAGCAACTTTCAGTACTTGCTTTGGAGCTCCGTTTATGGTCTGGCATCCGACAGTGTATGCAAAATTGCTTGGAGAAAAAATTAAAAAACACAAAGTAAAATGCTGGCTTGTAAATACGGGCTGGACAGGCGGACCATACGGAGTAGGCAGCCGAATGAAAATACAATATACACGTGTTATGTTAAATGCTGCACTCGATGGTAAGCTTGATAAAGTTGAATATGAAACTGACTCGATTTTCAATCTGCAAGTTCCCAAATCCTGTGAAGGTGTTCCTTCTGAAGTTCTAAATCCGAGAAATACCTGGAAGGATAAAAAAGCTTACGATGAAATGGCTAAAAAACTTGCTAATATGTTTGTAAAGAATTTTAAAGATTATGAAGCGGAAACAGAAGAAGGAATTAAAATAGCTGGTCCGAAAATTTAATTGTTATCCTGAACTTGATTCAGGACCTTTTATTAATCTGTGATCAAATTATTATAAGGATAGTCAATGTTAAAGAAAATTTTAATTGCACTCGCGATAATTGTAGTTGGTATTCAATTCATCACGGTAAATAGAAGTAATCCACCTGTAACCGGGAAAATTGACGCACCATCAAATGTTTTATCAATTTTGAAAGCATCTTGTTTTGATTGTCATTCTAATGAAACTGAATGGCCATGGTATTCTTACGTTGCGCCTGTGTCATTTCTGGTTTCAGCAGATGTCGAGGATGGAAGAAAGAGAGTAAACTTTTCTGAATGGGATAAGTACGACGAGGAGAAAAGAGCAAAAAAGCTTGATGCTATTATTGAAGAGGTAGAAGAAGGAGAAATGCCATTATCCAAATACACGCTTATGCATCCTGACGCAAAAATGGATCAGGCAAAAATAAGAGTTTTGAAAGATTGGATAAATAATGACAATGCAGAAGACAATTCGTTGCGTTATAAATAAGAAAATGAGAAGGAGTAAGATTTATGATTTGAAATTATTAATAGTGTAATCCAAAATTTCGGAATAGTTGACTCTCAGTCAATCTTCTCATAATTTCACGACTAATTCTATAAAATATCGGAGAAAAAATAATGGCAGATAAGAAACTTTCCGGCGATGTTTATTATCCTTCCGAAGAAATAATAAAAAGTGCGAATGCTAAATGCGAACAGATTTATCAATCCGCAGAAAAAGATTATTTGGGTTTCTGGGAGAAAGAAGCGAATCAGCTTCATTGGTTTAAGAGATGGGATAAAGTACTTGATGACTCAAAGAAACCATTTTATAAATGGTTCGTGAATGGCAAAACTAACATTGCTTACAACTGTCTTGATGTTCATTGTGAAACTTACAGAAGAAATAAAGTTGCTCTAATTTGGGAAGGAGAAAATGGAGATTTCAGATCACTCTCATATTTTGCTTTAAGAAGAGAGACTTGTCGTTTTGCAAATGTGCTGAGAAGTCTTGGAGTAAAGAAAGGTGACAGGGTTACAATTTATATGGGAAGAATTCCAGAAATTGTCACTGCAATGCTTGCTTGTGCAAGAATTGGTGCAATCCATTCTGTTGTCTACGGCGGATTCTCTGTTGAAGCACTTCACGAAAGATTAGAAGATAGCCAATCGAAAGTTTTAATTGTAGCAGATGGTGCATATCAAAGAGGAAAAATAGTTGAACTGAAAAAAATTGCTGACGAAGCACTTCAAAGAGCAGCAACTGTTGAAAGTGTTTTGGTTGTAAAGAGAACTGGTCAGGAAATTAATATGGAATTTGGAAGAGATATGTGGTATCATGATTTGATGTCATTACCAATTGCGGGAAATTCCTGTGACATAGAAATGATGGATGCAGAAGATCCACTCTACATGCTTTATACTTCTGGCACAACCGGAAAACCGAAAGCAATCATGCATACACACGGCGGTTACATGGTAGGAACTTATACAACTCTTAAATATGTTTTTGATATTCACGAGGAAGATCGTTTCTGGTGTGCAGCCGATCCTGGTTGGGTAACAGGACATAGTTACATCGTCTATGGACCTTTCTTAAATGGTGCAACATCATTTATGTATGAAGGTGCTCCAACTTATCCTTATCCTAGCCGTTGGTGGGGAATGATTGAGAAATATGGAATTAATATTTTATATACAGCTCCGACAGCAATAAGAGGGTTTATGAGATATGGTGATGCATGGGTTAAACGCCACAATCTTTCATCACTAAGGTTATTAGGAAGCGTTGGTGAACCAATAAACCCCGAAGCTTGGAGATGGTATTATAAAGTTATCGGAGGTGAGCGATGTCCCGTGATGGATACGTGGTGGCAAACTGAAACTGGAATGTTTATGATTACTCCAATGCCTTGCACTCCTCTTAAACCTGGTTCGGGAACAAAACCATTTCCGGGATTGAAAATGGATATTGTTGATGAAGAAGGTAAACCAGTCAAAGATAATGAAGAAGGTTTCCTTGTAATAAAAAATCCCTGGCCTTCAATGTTAAGAACAATATGGAACGATCCTGACAGATATGTGCAGCAATACTGGAGTCGTTTCCCTGGTATGTATATGACAGGAGATTCAGCAAGAAGAGATGAGGACGGTTACTATTGGATAATTGGAAGAGTAGATGATGTTATTAAAGTTTCAGGATATCGACTTGGTACTGCTGAAATTGAAAGTGCATTGGTGAGTCATCCTTCAGTAGCTGAAGCCGCAGCAATTGGACTTCCGCACGAAATAAAAGGACACGCAATTCATACTTTTGTAATTCTTAAAACAGGTTTTCAGAAAAGTGATAAACTTATTGATGAACTTAGACAGCACGTTGGGCACGAAGTCGGACCGATAGCTAAACCAGAACAAATTGAAATTGTTGATTCACTTCCTAAAACCAGAAGTGGAAAAATTATGCGGAGAGTACTTAAAGCTCGTGCATTGGGGATAGATCCCGGAAATCTTTCAACATTAGAAGAATAATTGTCTAATCGAATTATTCGTTTTAATTATTTCTTTGTGCCTTCTGTCATATTTGATACAAGATCGGGTAAATATTATTTGTCAAAGGCATATAATTCAATATATTTCTCCCCGAATTTTACAATCCTGTCTGCCGACAGGCATTTCAAATTATCTTACTTACGGAATACATTATGGAAACGAAGACAGCAGATTTGTCTTCCTTAAAAATAGATCGTTCAACTAAAAATGACCGGCCATCATCAAAAGGAAAATATATAACCGCAGTCTTAGTAATTGCTGTAATTATCATTGCAGTATTAATTCTATATCCGATCATCTTTGCGAAAACACTTGAAGTTAAGCTTACTTCTGTTACGTTACAATCACCCGCACAAACAAGTGCGATTTTAACAGCAAGCGGTTACGTAGTTGCTCAGAGACAGGCATCAGTCAGTTCTAAAGGAACAGGCGTTATGATTTATCTTGGAGTTGTTGAGGGAGATAAGGTAAAAAAGGGTCAAATAATGGCGAGACTTGACGACCGGGACATTATTGCTCAGCTTGATGAAGCAAAATCGAGTTTGGAACTTTATAAAGCTCAATTCACAGAAGTAGAAAATAATTACAACAGGGAAAAAGAACTTTTTGCACGCGGTTTATCTTCACAACAATCATTTGATCAAGCTGAGTCAGGTTATAAATCATTACTTGCAAACATTTCTATGGCTGAAGCAAGAATAAGAGCAGCAGAAGTTTCTTTGGAAAATATGATTATCAGAGCTCCCTTTGCTGGAACGGTTCTAACTAAAAATGCTGAAGTCGGGGAAATCGTTGCTCCATTTGGAGCTAGTTCAACATCTCGAGCTGCTGTTGTTACAATCGCAGATATGACTTCCCTTATGATTGAAGCAGATGTCTCTGAATCAAATATTGATAGAATTAAAACTAATCAGGATTGCGAAATTGTTCTTGACGCATATCCGCAAAAAAGTTATCCAGGATATGTTTTTAAAATAGTTCCTACTGCCGATCGTTCTAAAGCAACAGTAATGGTAAAAGTAGGATTTAAGGAATACGATTCAAGAGTTCTTCCCGAGATGAGTGCAAAAGTTTCTTTTCTTTCTCAACCAATCGATGAAAAAACTTTAAGCGAAGAAAAATTTTTAGTGATTCCTTCTTCGTCTGTTAAAGAGGATAATGGTAAAACTATGGCGTATAAAGTTGAAAATGATATCGTAGTGCCGGTTGAAATTATAGCAGGAAGAAAACTTAGAAATTTCACTGAGATTAAATCAGGATTACAAGTTGGGGACGGTGTTATCGAAAATATCAATGACGATATAAAAGCGGGAGTAAAAGTAAAGATTGTTCAATAAAATATTTTTGGAGAAATAATGTCAGCAATAATTCAAGTCCAGAATGTTTCAAAATCTTATTGGAGGGATAGTTTTGAGGTTCCTGTTCTAAATGACCTCTCACTTGAAATTAATCAGGGAGAATTCCTTGCTCTGATGGGTCCATCGGGATCAGGAAAAACTACTTTACTTAATCTCATCGCAGGGATTGATCGGCCATCTAGTGGAAAATTAATTGTGGATGGAACAGATATTTCAACTTTGAATGAATCTGGATTAGCCAAATGGAGATCTGCAAAGATCGGATTTGTATTTCAGTTTTATAATTTAATTCCGGTTTTAACTGCTTATGAAAATGTTGAGCTTCCATTGCTTCTTACCAAACTTTCAAAAGCACAAAGGAAAGAACATGTCGAATCAGCTCTACAAATAGTAGGACTTGGTGATAGGATGGATCACTATCCAAAACAACTTTCCGGTGGACAGGAACAGCGTGTTGCAATTGCAAGAGCTATTGTAACTGATCCGGTAATTCTTGTTGCGGATGAGCCGACCGGCGACCTGGATAAACATTCTGCCGAAGAAATTTTAACTCTGATGGAAAGATTGAATAAGGAATTTCATAAAACTATTGTTATTGTAACTCACGATCCTCATGCTGCTTCAAAAGCAGGAATTACACGTCATCTTGAAAAAGGAGATTTAATCCCTGCCTGATGGCAGATTAATTAGGAGTAAGTATGAAAGTTTTAAAATTAATTCTGAAGAATCCTCTAAGACATAAATTAAGAACAGCACTAACTATTCTTGGAATTGCTATTGCAGTGATTGCCTTCGGACTTCTTCGTACGGTCGTAACTGCCTGGTATGTTGGAGTTGAAGGAGCGTCTGCCAATAGATTAATTACCAGACAAGCAGTTTCATTTATATTTCCTTTACCATATGCTTATAAAGATAAAATAACACAGGTACCGGGAGTAAAAACCGTCACCTTTGCAAACTGGTTCGGAGGAGTTTATATAGATAAGAACCAGTTCTTTGCAAGGATCGCTGCGGATGCTGAAACTATTTTTGATGTTTACCCTGAATTTTTAATAAGCAAAGAAGAGCTTGAAACTTTTAAGCGAGAAAGAAATTCCTGTGTTCTTGGTGAAGGGATTGCCAAACAGTATAACTTGAAAGTCGGGGACATAATGACTCTGGAAGGAGATATATATCCCGGCAACTGGGAATTTATTGTTCGAGGGATTTACAAACCGAGAGATAAGACGACTGATGCATCACAAATGATTTTTCATTGGAATTATGTGAACGAAAGAATGCAAGTAGAAATGCCGGAAAGAGCAGGAGATGTCGGTTGGTATATAGTTCAAATCTCAGATCCAGCTAAATCTGCACTGATCTCTGAACAGATTGATGCGTTATTTAAAAATTCTCCCGCAGAAACCAAGACAGAAACTGAAAGAGCTTTTCAGCAAGGATTTCTATCAGCAACAAGTGCGATAATTGTTGCGATGAATCTTATTTCTTTTGTGATCATCGGAATTATTATGCTCGTGCTTGGCAACACGATGATAATGGCAGCCAGAGAAAGAACACGTGAGTACGCAGTATTTAAAGCATTAGGATTTTCCGGATTCCACTTGACAGGATTAATTATGGGAGAATCACTTTTAATTGCAGCAGTTGGTGGAGGAGTAGGATTGTTTCTTACATTCCCGATAGTTGCAGGCTTTGAGCAGGTAATTCCAAAAGGATTTTTCCCTGTATTCCAGATTGAACCGATTACGGTTATTCTTGCTGTTAGTGCAGCTATTTTAATTGGTGTTGCTGCGGCAATTTTTCCAATACATCGAGCACTCAGTACGAAAATTATTGACGGATTCAGGTTTGTCGGATAAGAAATTTTTCAACCGGTAACACAGATTATTAATCTGCATTACAAAAAATAAAATGGTGTGAAATGAAAATTCCATTAAAATACGTTCTAAGAAATTTCAAAACGCGAAAGCTGACAACCATTATTACCGTTTCCGGTATTGCTTTGGTTGTTATGGTTTTTACAGCAGTACTGATGATGGCTTACGGAATTCAAAAAACTTTAGTATCGACTGGATCACCTGATAATGTTAAAGTTGTACGGAAATCAGCACAAGGTGAAATATCAAGTATTATTGATGGTGAAACTCAGAATGTGATACGAACACTGCCGCATATTGCTAAATCATCACAAGGCGGAGAGATGATTTCTTATGAACCGGTTGTTGTCATCACACTCGATATTTTATCAGGAGGAATGAGTAACATAACTGTGAGAGGAGTATCTCCGACCGCTTTCGAGCTTCGACCACAGATTAAAGTAATTGAAGGCAGAAATTTTACATTCGGCTCACGTGAATTGATTGTCGGTGAATCGATTGCAAAAAAATTTAAAGGTGCACAGGTTGGAGAATCAATAAAAGTTGCTGGTGATTACTGGAAAATTGTCGGGAGGTTTACAACTGAAGGAAGCGGATTTGACTCAGAGGTGTGGTGTGATGGATTGCAATTAGTAAGTGCATTCAACCGTGGAAGCAGTGTATCAACAATTACGTTGAAACTAGATGATGCAAATAACTTTCAGGCATTCAAAAAAGCATTTGAATCAGACAGAAGGCTCGAACAGTTTGAAGCAAAAACAGAGCAAAAATATTTTGAAGAACAATCGGAAATCCTCGCTGGTTTTATTCGAATATTAGGAATTTTTATAACAATCATTTTCAGTTTCGGTGCTGTAATTGGTGCAACGATTACGATGTATGCTGCTGTTGCAAACAGAACTGTCGAAGTTGGAACACTTCGTGCCCTTGGATTCAAGCGTAGAAGTATTCTTTCTGCATTTCTTTTAGAATCACTAATCATTGCTTTAATTGGTGGAGCGGTTGGACTAATTCTTTCTTCATTTCTTTCATTCTTTTCAATCTCAACAATTAACTGGAACTCGTGGTCTGAGCTTGAATTTTCATTTGCCCTTTCACCTGATATCGTTGTTTCGTCACTAATCTTTTCTATTTTAATGGGATTTGTTGGCGGATTTCTTCCTTCAGTAAGAGCTGCAAGATTAAAGATTGTTGATGCGTTGAGAGCTGGTTAAACTTAATATACTTAACAATTTTTAGAGTATCCGGCAAATTTCAAGTGTGTAAACAGAATTAAGTTTATTATATATTTGAACCCGTAATTTATTTCTCTTTATTTACAACCAATGCGGGTCCAGATACTTTCTACTCTATATTTTCTCATTTTAGTTCTGTCAATCATTCCCACCGAACTAATTAAACCTCAGCAAACCGGCAACCTTCGCGGTTTTGTAACTGATTCTACAAACGGTGAGGCTCTTGTATTCTGCAACGTATATCTCAAGGAAATAAATGCCGGGGCTTCTACAAATGAAAGAGGTCTTTATCTAATCAAATCAATTCCCTCCGGAAAAGAATATGAGGTTACTGTCTCTTATGTTGGTTATAAAACTGAAACTTTGAACGTATACATTAAACCTTCCGTTGTTACGCAGCTTGATGTTGACCTCACCCCTTTGAGTGTAGAATTGCAGACTATTGAAAAAGTTGGTGAGAAAGTAATAAGAGAAAATACAACCGACATCAGTCTTGAGAGAATTTCTGTTAAAGAAATTGAAATACTTCCCAAAGGAGTTGAAACCGATATTTTCCGTACGCTTCAATACATTCCCGGTGTAAGCACGACTGGAGATGTCACTGCAAAATTTTATGTACGTGGCGGAAGCGGAGACCAAAATCAGATTTTGTTAAATGGAGTTGAGATTTATAATCCATTTCACTCACTTGGACTATTCAGTGTAATAGATCCGGATATGATCAATAGCATTGAGTTTTATAAAGGCGGATTTACTTCTGAATACAGCGGCAGGGTTTCTTCCGTTATGGATGTCATTTCAAAAGATGGAAATAAAAACAGGATTGGTTTTAAAGGAGGTCTGAGTTTTCTAACTGCGAAAGGATTGCTTGAAGGACCCATTCCAAACGGCTCATTTATGATCACAGGTCGTATGAGCTATAATAATGAAATACTTAAAAAGTTTTTTAATGAAGAAACTATCCCGATTGATTTTTATGATCTTTCATTCAGGCTTAATTATTCCAGTGAAGATATTTTTGAAAATGCGAAGTTCGCTGTCTTCGGGTTTTTATCAAATGATAATGTTGATTACCAGGATCCACTACGCGAACAGTTCAAATGGAATAATAATTTGTTTGGATTTGAATGGCTGCAAGTCTATGATGTTCCGTTATTCTCGCGACTTGGAATTTCACTCAGCAGCTTTGAAGGTGAAGTAATTCCCAACCTAAGTAGTCTCAAACCGCGTTACAATGAAATTAAAGATTTTACTATCAGCTTTGATATGAACGTTGTTTATGATAATCGTGATGAAATTGGTTTAGGCCTGAAGCTCAAAACTGTTGATGCGACATTCAGACAGACTAATTATGTAGGTGTTCAGAGCAATATTGAAAAGTTTGCCGGTAATTTGAGTCTTTATGGAAAATATAAATTCCTGCGCTGGAAAAATTTAGGTCTCGATGTAGGAACAAGATTTAATGTTACTGGTCTTAGCAGTCAGGGTGGTGGTTTCTTTGAACCACGTATAAGTATGACTTATAGGCTCATTCCCTCAGTGGCATTCAAAGCTGCCTGGGGAATCTATCAACAGGAAATGCTAACAGTTTCCGATGAGAGTGAAATTATTTCAATCTTTGATCCATGGATAATCACTCCGGATTATTTAAATCCAGCAAGATCAATTCATTACATAGCTGGTTTTAATTTCGATGTGATGAGAGGAGTTAAGCTTTCTGTTGAAGGATATTATAAAATTATCCACTACATCCCGATTGTAAATGATCAGAAATACACAACCTCCGATCCGGATCTATTATCAGGAACCGGCGAATCATATGGTTATGAATTTTCTGCTAATTATAGCATAGACCCCATAAATGTTACTGCTTCTTATGCACTCAGCTGGGCGTACAAAGAAGTTGAAGATTGGCTTTATTACCCAAAATATGATGCAAGACATGCCGGTAACATAATTGTGGAGTTTAATATTGGTAACGGATGGATTGCCAGCTCAATATGGAATTTTACATCAGGATATCCGTTTACTGAGATGATTGGATTTTATGATAAATATTTTCTTACAAATATTTACCAGAACGGGCAGGGCAGTGGTGAATTCAATCCATATTCTTACCTTGGTGATAAAAATATTGGACGACTTCCTTCATATCATCGTTTGGACTTAAGTCTGATTAAACGCATAAGCTTATATTGGGTTAACATAGAACTTGGTGTAAGTGCAATAAATGTTTATGACAGAGCAAATATTTTTTACTTTGACCGTGATACTGGTGAGATAGTAAATATGCTGCCGTTTCTTATAACCGGAACTTTGAAGGTGGAATTGTGAAATTTTTTAGATTAATATTTTTCATTTTATTTGAATTCACTTTAATTTCCTGCGAAGAAGATTTCAATCCTTATGGTGAGTACTATGAGAGATATGCATTCACTTGTATTCTAAAAAGCGAACAGTATTATCAAGTTGCAACGTTATTAAAAAGTTACCGGCCAGATGGATACGATCCTAACACTAATACTGAAGATCCTTCCGTAATCGGCGCTGATGTCCGCGTATGGTACAATGATTCTGTTTTTGTTTTCAGGGATACTTCAGTAGCAAGAATTGATACATCCAGGTATAAAACTCCATTCAGATTTTATTACAATGATAAATTTAGAGTTGGTAATAGAAAAACAATCGAGCTTGAAGTTTTGCTTCCAAACGGTAAAAGATTGCGTTCATCATCCGTAACACCAGGACAATTACAATTTGATGATGACAGTGATGCTCTGATCCCTGCAGGATCTAGTTCAATCGTTCAAGTCATTTGGAATCAATTGGATGAAGGAACATATTTCTCACCCAGAATGATTATTCGGTACAAACAAAATGTTAATGGTGAAATCGTTGAAAAAACAAAAGATGTTCCTTACAAATATGTGAGCCAGGGAAATAGTCTTGTAGCAGTCTATCCACCGGCTTCAGCTTCGGCTACTATTGTCTATGAGCTGTCAGCAATTACAAAAGCCCTCGAAGAGATATCAGCAGGAGATCCGGATAAGCAAAATTATTCTGTGCATCAAAAAATAATATTCACAGTTGCCGCTTTTGATATGCCGACATCCAGGTACGTTTCCTCAACTGGAGGAACTATCGATGATCTGACGGTTAATGTTGATGTTGCTGATTATACAAATATTGAAGGTGGATTTGGATTGTTTGGATCTTATTCAATAAAGAACTACACAAGGTTAAGATTTATGGAAGATTATATCGAATCATTCGGCTATAATTTTATTGTTGAAAATTAGTATTTGCAAATTGAAAACTACATTAAAAATAAAAACAAGATTTGCCTCATTCTCTATATTGTTCTACATCCTTATCTCTTTGATTAGCTGTGATAAAGAAGTATCACATTCACCAGTTGAATCTGAAGCACCAAAAGGTTTCATTTATATTAGTTCAACTCCTTCAGGGTTTACAATTTTTCAAAATGGCAGGAATACAGGCAGACTAACACCTGACAGCATTTCTTATATTGAAGCTGGTGACTATGATATCACTCTTAAGAAAAAATATTTTAAAGATACATCTCTCGTTGTTTCGCTTGCAGAAAATCAAAAATTAAGTGTAAGTGTTGATATCGTTTCCAATCCTTCCATGTATGGTAACCTTTCACTTCAATCTTCTCCTGTTGGTGCTGAGATAATCATAAATGATTCGACTACAGGAAAAATTACACCTTTCACATTTTCTTCTTTATTTCCGGGAGAATATGGTGTCAGGTTGAAGTTATTTAATCATAGAGATGAAGAAATTAATGCAGTGGTTCAGAGCAGTGAAACCAACATTTATAGTGAAGAACTTCGTGATACTTCCGGTTGGGTTGATTACCAGTTATTTAATTCAGGTATACAGTCAAATTCTTTAACCGCAATTGCACTCGATCATAATAATGTAAAATGGATTGGTTCACTTGATAAAGGATTAATAAGATATGATGAAGTAAGTTTCCTTAATTATGATATGACGAACTCTTCAATACCTTCAAATAGAATAAACTGCATTTCGATTGATAATCAAAATAGAATTTGGGTGGGAACGGATTTTGGTATCGGGATCTTTGACGGAAGTAGTTGGATTATTTATAATCGCAATAATTCTGGATTATCACCGGAACTCGTTTACACAATCAAATTCGATAATAACGGAAATACATGGATAGGCACTTCTGGTAATCTTGTAAAATTCGATGGAAGTGATTGGAATGTTTATAATGAACCTGCGGGTAAAGATTGGATAAATGATATTTATATTGAGAGTGAAAGTAAATTATGGCTAGGAACTAAGTCGGATGGTATTCGTACTTTCATAAATGAAAATTTTGATTCATTACTCCATTCCGAATATGGCTATCCTTCAAACACTATTTCTTCTATTGGAGTTGACAATCAAAATAATATTTGGTTCTGCTTTTTACCGGACTCTGCAGGAAGTGGCGGAGTTTCATATTGGAATGGGAGCGGTTTCAATAATTTCTTTTTGGGTACTTCACAAAATAATGTAAATAATATTTTTGTTGATGACATGAATAATAAATGGTTTGCTACTTCAGAGGGTTTTATTGTCTTTGATGCTCAAAATAATTCGACAGTCTACAGAACAACGAATTCACTTATAACTTCAAATAATATCAGAGCATCTGTCCGGGATCATAATGGAAATGTTTGGATAACGACCTATGCCACCGGACTGAATAAATTTAAATCTCCTCGTTAAATTATTTATCGGCCAGGAGAACTGAGTCAGACACTCATTTTACAACCTCAAATACCGGATAAGAACTTTTCCAATTGCTTAATCAATTCTTTCTTTGCAGGTTTTGCCTGTTTAAAAATTGAGTCAGCTTTCACAAAATCAAAAACTCTTACATCATAAATCTCCGGTTTGATATAAATATCCGGCTTTAGAAATTTTAATCTTTCCTTGATTATAGAACTCTGCATCGTCTGGTAAGTAGTGAAAACTGAATCGAAAGTTGGTGGGATATCATTTTCACTTTGTGCTTTAAATGCCGTAACATCTATTGCTATTGTTATATCACAATAATTTTTAATTAAATCATATGGAAGCGGATTAACTGCTCCTCCATCAATTAAAATTCTATTCTTTATTTTAACCGGAGTGAATAACCCCGGGAGAGAGTAGCTGGCTTTAATTGATTGAATCAATTCACCTTTATCAAATACTACTTCCTCCTTTTTCCAATAATCTGTGGCGACTATTTTTAATGGAATATTTAACTCTTCAAATCTGGAAATCTTTAACTTAGATTCCAAAAACTTTTGAAACTTTTCCCCTTTAATAAAACCAGATTTGATGAATTGCGGATCAAACATTGTGAAGAGCTTAACAATATCTGATTTGAGCAGGAAATCAAAAACAGAATCTCTCTTTGGATTAATGAGCTGATCAATAATATCTCTCATTTCTTTGCTTGTAAAACCCGCAGCATAGAAAGCCCCGACTATTGCGCCGACACTTGAACCAGAAATGATCGATGGTTTAACACCAACTTCTTCCAATGCTTCAATCATTAGAAGATGAGATAAACCTCGGGCACCACCAGCGCCGAAGGCTATTCCAATTTTTTTCATTTTAGTATTTCAAAAACAGAATCAAGCACAGTTCCATCAACCCATTTTATTATTGCAACAACTTTAGCTTTATTCACTTTCGGTTTTGATGGTACACCACCGCAAATTTCATCAATTTGTTTCTTTAATTCTTTGATATCAATTATGGGAATTGAAGAATTCTTTAATGCCTTCAATAAATCTTTTCTTCTTGGATTAATGCAAAGTCCTCGTTCGGTTGCAATTACATCTATCAATTCACCTGGTCCACATAGTGTTGTAACTTCATCAACAATAACTGGAATGCGATCTCTGAAAGAAGGAATCGCTAGTATTGTACATTTTGAATAAAGACAATTCTGCCATCCGCCAATTCCGTGTAGTAAATATCCATCTGAATGGGTTACGACATTTGCATTAAAGTTAACATCAACTTCTGTTGCACCAAGAACCGCAGCATCAACAATTGAAGCAAAATTTCCTTTACCATGAAAATTATAACTTGTAAAGGGCGAAGTATTGATATGTCCATTATTTTCTCTCATACTCCTCACGCCTTCTAAATCAAAGGTTTGCCCATCGAGGATGTAATCTGTCAATCCTTCTTCAAGCATTTGGACAAGATATTTAGTTGAACCGCCTCTTATGAATCTTGCTTTTATATTTTTCTTTTTCATTCTTTCTTTTAAAAAGATCGCAAAGGCAAGTGCAGTTCCACCAGCACCAGCCTGGAATGAAAAACCATTTTTCATTATTCCTGCTTCATCCAGAAATTGTGCAACGTATTCTGCAATCAATAATCTATCAGGCGATTTTGTTACTTCTGTGGTTCCGGAAACAATTTTAGCTGGATCACCAAGCGATTCCACCTCAACTACATAATCAACATTGTTTCCTTGTATCTGCCACGGAACGCAAGGGAAGGGAACTAAATTATCGGTTACAACAATAACTTTATCAGCATATTCAGAATCACCGAGTGCAAATCCAATCAATCCGCAAGCTGATTTTCCACGATCTCCGGTAGCATTACCAAAAGGATCAGCTGTTGGTGAAGCGATGACTGCAATATCAATGTGAACTTCTCCATCCTGAATTGATTGATATCTCCCACCATGAGAACGAAGGACGCCAATTCCTTTCATCTTTCCTTCCGATGTAAATTTGCCAAGTGGTCCATTCATACTTCCTTCGATGTGATGAATTGTTCCATCTTCGAGATATTTTATTAAGTGTGAATGAACCGGAAAACTTGCAGAAGGGAACCAACGGATATTTTTAATTCCCATTTCTTTTATTGTATCGAAAAGAATATTCGTAACAATATCACCATTTCTTAAATGATGATGAGTGGATATTGTCATCCCATCTTTAAGACCAGCTTTTTTGAGAGCTGTCTTTAAATCTTTTACAACTTTATTTCCATCTTTTGGATAATCAGTGCAGGATCGGATCGGTGGTTTAGCTTTAACTCCTGTTGGTTTGAATTTATTAACTCCTTTGAATGGAATTTGTTGTTCACCATTTACTTCGATTGGGACTAATCTGCCTGCAGCATTTTTAATTAATTTCATTGTTTCCTCCAATCTTTGCTAATCTTGTTGTTCAACATAGCAAGATCGATAGTCCTTTGCTCTCTCTTCACCACCGGCGGATCAATCATTTTACTTCCAAGAGAAACAACACCCAATCCTTTTTTCTCTGCTTCTTCAAATGCAAGAACGATTTTCTTTGCTTTCTCAATTTCCTCAACAGTTGGCGCAAAGGCTTCGTGAACGACTTGAATTTGTCTTGGATGAATACATCCTTTTCCTTCAAACCCAAGTGACTTTGCTTCAAGAACACTTTGTCTTAATGCTTCCATATCCGCAACATCTGAGAATACTGTATCGATCGCTTGAATACCTGCAGCTTTGGCAGCGTTGACTAACATCTGTCTGGCGAAGATACTTTCGCCACCTTCATTCGTTCGCTGAGTTCCGATATCGGCAGTGTAATCTTCGAGACCAATTGCAAGTGCACAATTATTTTTTGATGCTAAAGCAATTTCAAAAGCTTTTATAACACCAAGTGCGCTTTCAATAATCGGCATAAAGAAAATGTCGTTCTTAATCTTGAATTGCTTTTTAAGTTTATCAACTTCTTTTTCGAGTAAATGAATTTGTTCTGCGGATTCGCATTTCGGAACAAGAATTACATTTACATTATGAGGAATTATATACTTCAAATCATCTAATCCCTTTGGTAACTGGTTGATTCGAACCATTCTTTCAGCATTATAGAAATCAACTGATCGTAAAGCGTTTCTGACAAGAAGTTGTGCTGCATCTTTTTCAGATGGAGCAACACTGTCTTCTAAATCCAAGATTATTCCGTCAGGTGAATGAAGTCCTGCATTAACGAAAAACTTTGGTTCATTACCAGGGAGATAAAGTCTGCTTCTTCTTAACTGATCTTTTTTTGTTGAGTAAAGATTCTGCTTAATGATTGGAAGAAGATATTCTTTCTTGGTTTGAGGGAATAATCTTTTAACAGCCAATTCAAATCTTGCTGCCATAACGAATGGAAGTGCACCGTAATCTTCGCAAAAAATTTTTGCATCTTTCAATCCAAAGAATTTGGACATATCAAGAATCATTTCTTTTATTGATTCTCCGTACATTGATTCTACTTTGCTTTTAATGTCGAGTTTAATTCCGCCAGAATTTCTCAGCTCGATTTCAAAATAGCAATCAGAGCGAACTGAATCTCCTCGCTTACCTGCGGTACTTTTTTTCACTTTTTGTTTCATAGTTTCCCTTAAAAGAATGTCATCGCGAGGGATGAACTGACGAAGCGATCTCAAAATCAGATTGCTTCATCCCGATTCCATCGGGATTCGCAATGACAGTTAATTTCACACAATTAATTTCTTCATAAATTCTCTTGTTGTCAGAAGTTCAGCTTCAAAAACAGCTTCCTTAACTTCTTTCCTTCTGCCTTTTGTAAGAAGTTTTCCGACTAATCCTTCAAATTTATTATCGAGATCTTCCATTGTCATTGGTTCTCTTGGATCGCCTTTCGGATACTCGAGATATTCAGAAAATTCTCTTCCGTCTTTTGCTTTTACAACAACTTTACTCGGTTGTTTTGCAGGAAACATTTTTTCAAATTCCTGTGATGGTTCGCCTTTTATTTTATCGATTACTTCCCAAATTCTTTTATCTTTTAACTTTTCATCTGAAAATGACTGAGTCGTTATTTTATGATCAACCAAGGCAGCAGCGATGCAATATGGAAGTGAATGATCTGCTGTTTCTCTTGACTCCGGTCGGTACTTATGCGGATCGAAAAGAATATCATAAGCCTGTGCAAGTGTGGTAAGCGTTACTGTTTCAATCTGATCGTAGGTAATGTTGTTCTTTACAACAGCATTTAGTGTTGCGGAAAGATGCGTATGGGTTAAAGCTTCTGTCGGAAAAGCTTTCATACTGCATTCAAGAATTTTATAAGTCTCTCCAAGTCCACCAATTAGCTTTTCAAGATTCCATTTCCAATCTGATACTCCATCTCGTCCTTTCATACTTACCGGTTCAACTTTTTGTTCTTTTGCATTCCAACCTAGAAATGTATCCATAAATCCTTCTTTGCCTTCAAACACAGCTTCAGTTCCAGTGTAACCTTTCTTTGCCATCAGTGCTGCAAAGACTCCAGATTGAGTTGCCATCGGATCTACAGTGTTTTTCATCATAGTAAGCTTCCCAGCAGTTGGACAACCGATTGTGTGGTTGTGACTTCCATTTATTCCAATTGCATTTACCATTTGGTCAACATTTAGTCCTAACATTTTGCCTGCAACAATCGGAGAAACAAACTGAGTTAATGTTGCGTGATGCCATTTGCGTTCGCGGATTCCCGGCGAAGCAAACAAACAAAGTCTTTGTTCAAATTCATAAGCGAGAACGATTGCAGTAATAACTTCTTTCATCGAAGCACCAATCATTTCACCAACGGAAAGTGCAGCTGGAATAATATCCGATGGATGAGAAGGATCTTCTTTCCAGTAAATATCATTGAAATCGAGTGCACGAATCATCAGAGAATTGACAAGAGTTGCATTGATAGCAGGAATCCTGTCACCAAAACCAATAACAGTTGATTCCTTTTTGCCAGCCATATCTTTGTATATGTTGTGGATGATTTTAACATCCTTTGTGCGATATCCGCCGTAAGCACAACCGATAGAGTCGTACAAATATCTTTTTACTTCGTGAATAACTTCTTTTGGTAAATCGCTGTATTTAAGATTTACCGCAAATTCTGAAATAGTGCGAGAGATTGATTTTTGCATTTATTTTTCCTTCAATTTTTTTGTAGTCGTCATTGCGAGCGAAGCGAAGCAATCTCATAGATCGCCACGTCATACTTCGATAAACTCAGGATGACTCGCGATGACATATCGGTTTATAAATTCTTCTTTACCCACTCTTCAAGTCCACCAGCAATAATTAATTCCTGTGCAGCTTCACCGACAGGATCGATAGCATATTCTTTCCCATCAAAGGTGATTGAAGAGTTTTTGAAATCTACTTTTACTTTTTTATTTGTCGTAATAGTCAACTTTTCTTTTCCGTAGATTGATTTGAGATCGTTTACTAGTTCAGCACATTCAATAATTAAAAAGCCGTTGTTGATTGCATTGCGTGCATAAGTTTCGCTGAATGTTCCAGCGATTACACAGGCAATTCCTTTATATTTAAATGCTGTTGCGGCTTGTTCACGTGAACTTCCCGTTCCAAAATTAAATCCACCGGCTACAACATCACCTTTCTTGGCGATCTTAACAAATTCAGGATCGTAGTTTTCCATAACAACACCAGCTTGCTGTTCAGGAGTGAAGTCATCGATGTAAGTGTACTTGCCGGGATAAATTCCATCGGTATTAAGATTATCCTGATGACAGAACAATAAATCTCCTTCAATGACTGGAGGAAACTCAGGAAGAATTTTTACAACAGGTTTTACATCGGAAGATTTTTTGTTGATTTTAATTTCACCTTTGATTTTCTTATCACCATTACTCCAATCATAATCAATTTTACCCGAGATTGCTGAAGCAGCAACAACAGCTGGTGAAGCAAGATAAGCAAATGCACTCCCTGAACCCATTCTCCCTTTGAAGTTTCTGTTCGTTGCAGAAATTCCGATTTCTCCATCTTCAAGCAAACCTATTCCTAAACCAATACAGGGACCACAGCCTGGAGGCAACGGCTTTGCACCGGTTTCAATCAATGTTTGCCAGTAACCGGCGAGTTCACTTTCTTTCTGAACTTCACTGGAAGCAGCGGCAATATAAAACTCAACTCCTTCAGCAACTTTTTTGCCTTTAACGACTTCTGCTGCTTCTTTGATATCATCCAATCTGCTGTTAACACAGGAGACAAGATATGCTTTATTGATTTTAACATTTTTCTTTTTGAGCTCTGAAACGGAGTTCATTACTTTAACTGAATTTGGTCCGGAGACATAAGGTTCAATTGTTGAGAGATCAAACTTTAATTCTTTTGAATAGAAAGCATCTTTATCTGTTTTGATAATATTTTTTTCTAGTTCTGAAATTCGTTTCTCATTTATTCTCGGATGTTTTCCTTTTCCGTCAGCATCAGAAAAAACTCCTTCAAGTCCTCGCTTCTGAATATATTTATCTCTTTCTCTCAGCCAGCCAGTTGTTTTTTCATCAATTGGAAATAATCCAACAAGCGCACCCCATTCAGTTGTCATGTTAGCAATAGTTAATCTTTCTTCAATTGAAAGATCTTTTATTCCATCACCCACAAATTCTATCGCGTGATTCAGAACTTCATCGTTATTGAAATAACCACACAGAGCGATGATGACATCTTTTCCTGTTACACCATTTTGAAGTTTTCCTATGAGTTCAACTTTTGCAATTGGAGGAACTTTCCACCAGGTTCTTCCTGTTGCCCAAATTGCAGCAGCATCTGTCCGAACAATTGGAGTTCCAAGACATCCAAGTCCACCGTACATATTTGAATGTGAATCAGAAGCAACCGCCATCGTTCCTGGCCATGCATAACCTTCTTCACACATAATCTGATGTCCGATTCCACGTCCTGCTGGATAAAAATCAGCTCCCATTGATTTAGAAAATTCCTCAATCTTTTTATACTTCTCTAAATTTTTTTCTGTTTTGTTTTGAATATCGTGGTCGAGTGTGTGAACAACTTGTCTTGGATTGAAAAGTTTTTTTGCACCAATTGATTTGAATTTCGGAATGACAGCACCGGTGTTATCGTGGGTCATAACATATGCAGGTTGAATCATTAGATAATCACCAGCGTGGACTTCATGGTTTTTATCCAAACCGACAGCAAATTTTTGAGCGATTTTTTCTGTTAATGTCTGGGGCATAATGCACTCCTACTAATGTCATTGCGAATCCCGATGAAATCGGGATGAAGCAATCTCAATTAATTATTTATAAATTTGTTCAAAGTTATATAAGTCGTTCCATTCAGGATTGAATTTGTGAATTAACTCTAGCTTCCTCTTTCTTGAGCCAGCTTTAATTTGTTTTTCTCTTTTTATAGCTTCTGAAGGAATATTAAATGATTCAAAGTAAACAAGCTTATCGACGTTATACTTTTTTGTGAATCCTCCAATCAATTTAGCTTTATGTTCCCAAACTCTCCTCATTAAACTATTCGTCATCCCTGTATAAAGAACTTTGTTACTGGCATTAGTCAAGATATAGACGAAATAATTCTTCATCACTATTAAAGATTGCTTCGCTACGCTCGCAATGACAAAACGTTAAGCTTTAAACGGATCAAATGAAACAAAATCCGCGTGGTGGACAATTATTGCTTCAACATTACGTTTTGCCAAATCACCTTCTTTTGCATGATAGGCGATTATATGTTGAACTTCATAAGGTAAACCAAATCTATCAGCAATAGAAACTCCGCTAAACGGATGACGAAGTAAATGACCAGCTTTACTTGTAACAAGTTTACCATCAACTTTATCATACTCGATCAGTTTTCCGATATCAATAAGAATAGCTCCAGCAATCAGTAAATCCATATCAATCTTAATTTCGTCACCAAAATTTGCTTTCATCCTTTTTGCTATATCTACTGAAAGCTGAACAGCGGTTCTCTTATGATTCATAAAAGTGATTTTACAATCTTTGATCAGCAACGAAAAGGGAATTACCTCAAGATCTTCAGGAGTGAGAACTGAGTTTTCAATTGCATAAACCCAGCAGTTGAGTACTTTTTCTCTTAACTCTTTGTTTTGAATCCAATTAATTTCCGGCCAGATTTTAAGAACTTTTTCTTTCATGGTTCCCTTTCTCTACGTGTCATTGCGAATCCCAATTTATTGGGATGAAGCAATCTTATTATTTAAAGATTGCTTCGTCACTACGTTCCTCGCAATGACATTTTTTTATAAATTTTTAATTATCTCATCTGTCATTTGCTGAGTTGTGCAGGCACCGTGTTTGAATACATCCGGACCACCACGTAGTTTCATCATATCGTAAGTTTTTACTCTTCCTACTTCAACAACTTTTGCGATTGCTTTTCTTATCTTATCAGCTTTTGCTTTTTCATCAAGATGATCAAGCATCATACAAGCACTGAGCATCATTGCAATTGGATTAACTATTGATGGATTTAACTCCTGATATTTTGGTGCGCTTCCGTGAGTAGGTTCAAAAACTGCAACTTCTTCACCAATATTTGCACTGCAAGCGAATCCAAGTCCGCCAACTAATCCTGCGAAGCCATCAGAAATTATATCACCGAACATATTTTCAGCAACAATAACTCCATAAGTTTCAGGATTTTTAGTAAGCCACATCATTTGTGCATCTATGTTTGTATCCCATAAAGCAATTCCTGGATACTCTTTTGCAATTTCTTTCGCTTCTTTAAACATCATCCCAGAAGTTTCACGGAGTACATTTGGTTTTTCACAAAGAGTAAGATTTGTGTAACCATATTTTTTTGCGTACTCAAAACCAGCGCGAATTATTCTTCGTGAAGCATTTCTTGTAACAATTCTTGTTGAGATTGCCATATCTTCGCTTGGAACATCATTGAAGAATTTCATCTTTGGATGTGTTTCTAAAGCATCACGAACCTGCTTCGGAGGATTAGTCCATTCAACACCGCCGTAAAGTCCTTCAGTGTTTTGTCTGAAAATGACTGCATTTACTAATGGTTCATCGAATCCGCCTTGAGCATTTCTTATAATAAAATTTAGTGGATTACCTCTAAATGATTGACAAGGTCTGATACAAATATCAAGATTAAACTTTTGTCTTAATCCGACTATTGGAGAAAAATAAGAATATCCTTTTCCCTTTAATGATGTATCAAGCTCTTTATCAGCAGCATCTTTTGGTTTTGATGTGATAGCTCCGAATAAACCAATTTTATGTTTTGCTAAGAGATCAATTGTTCTTTGAGGAAGAGCATTTCCTTCCGAACACCAAAAATCCCATCCTATATCTCCGTGAACATATTCAGCTTCAAAACCGGCGGCTTTTAAAACTCTAATAGATTCGGGTAATACTGTTTTACCAATGCCATCACCGGGCATTGCCACGATCGTTCTTTTCATAAAAATATATCCTGAATAAAGTTTAAAAAATGATATTGAAAATTAGATATTTGGCTGTAGCCAAACAAGATTGTATGAGCGTTTTTCAGAAATTCTATTGATAAATTAAACATTAAATCCCAATCGGGAATAGTAGATTAAGATGAGGATGGAATATATTTCGGAGTAAAATATTTAATTGAAATCAATATTAATTTTAATGAATAATAAACCGGCGAAACTGAATAGAACAATTCGTCTTGATAAAGCTGAAATTAAAAAATACGGCTCACAATCGATTAAGCTTACTGGACTTTTAAAACCAAAATTACTAATCGATAAAGTAATTAATCAGGATTTAGCAGAAACAATAAATTATCTTCCGGAAAATTTTGTTGATTTACTTTTTATTGATCCACCTTATAATCTGACAAAGAAATTTAATCAGCTCTTATTTAAAGAGATGAACTTAAATGAATATGAAGATTGGTTGGATTCCTGGTTAAGTAAATTGAAAAATGTTTTAAAAAAGAATTCTTCAATCTATATCTGTGGAGATTGGAAGTCGTCTTCTGCAATATTCAAGGTCAGCTCAAAATATTTTCAAGTGAGAAACCGAATTACCTGGGAAAGAGAAAAAGGAAGAGGAGCGAAAGCAAACTGGAAAAATTGTACTGAAGATATTTGGTTCTTTACAAATTCTGACGACTATACCTTTAATGTGGAAAAAGTAAAACTGAGAAGAAAAGTTCTAGCTCCATATAAAGACGAAAATAATATTCCAAAAGATTGGGGACAAAACAAATCCGGAAATTTCAGAGATACACATCCTTCGAATATCTGGAATGATATTTCAATTCCATTCTGGTCAATGCCTGAAAATACAGATCATCCCACTCAAAAACCTGAAAAACTTTTAGCTAAAATTATTCTTGCAAGTACTAATAAGGGAGAATTGGTATTCGATCCTTTTCTCGGATCAGGTACTACTGCAGTTGTTGCTAAAAAGTTGGGAAGGAAATTTACTGGAATCGAAATCGATGAATACTATTGTGCACTTGCATTAAAGAGATTGGAATCAGCAAATAAAGATAAGAGTATTCAGGGATATGAAGATGGTGTATTTTGGGAACGAAATACGCTTATAGATCAGGTTAAAAGTCAAAAGTCTAAAGTCAAAAAAAAGTAATTCTTTATTTGAAACTTTTATTGTTAATTTTTAATTATAAATTATTCATTGATTTAGGGTGCCGGTTAACAGATGTATGCCCAACTCCGTCAGGTCCGGAAGGAAGCAGCGGTAAGCAAAAGTTTGTGTAGCCGGTTACCCTTTTTTGTTCATCGGCGGAATGAGGAATTCCAGAACACCTTGCCCGATTCTGGGTTTATCTTTGAAATGAATTTTTACTATGGCTGCTGGAGGTATTTTGAAATTAGTATTACTTGAACCCGTCATTGATGCAATGTGAATTCCAATATCTGGTTGATGTCCAACCATCGCTATTTCATTCATTCCAAAAGCCTCAGCAATTGAAAGTAATTCTTCAGTTAAGCCTCCGTTAAGGAGAGAAATTGCTTCCACAACTTCTTGTTCTACTTCTAGTACATCATGAATGACTTTAGCTGTTTGTGCTGCTCTTTTTAGTGGGGAGGTTAGAATGATGTCAAAGCTCAGATTGAATTTCTTCCAAAACTCAGCCGAAGCTTTTACGGCTTCAATACCTTCTTTTGTTAATTCTCTTAGTTCGTGCGCTTTAGTCCCTAAAGGCGGTTCTGCTTCACCGTGTCGTATCAGATAAATATTCACTTTACGGTATGAAAAAGTTAAAACTTAAATGAGAACTTTTTTAGCAATCAATCGTAAAAGAATTTAATATCGTATCAAGTTTCCTTTTATTCTGATCATAAATTTTCTTTGGGCTATCAAATAAAAGAAGATATTTTTTATCACCGCAGGAGTGTTCGAGAAGCTGGTTGTAATTTTTATCCATTGTATAATTCCCCGTTGATCTTTTTTTATAACTATCACCAGTGGATTTACTAAAAGGATAAAGAGAATAATCTTCACCTGTCTTACCTGAGGGAATTTCAAAAACTGTAATAGCTGCTTTCAGCCGATCATTATAATATTTAATACCGGTCAGACTCGATTTAAGAAGTTTGTCCTCGTTATAATTGGGTACTTTTACCCATTCTTCATTTAAATCAATGTAAAATTCGAGTAAAGCATTGTTATCAAAATTTTCAGCGGGAATCTGCGGTTTAGTAATTACCCATCTAAAATCATTGATCTCCTGTTTTACATAATTATTGAATACGTTTTTTGAACTAAGATATTTCCTGCTGTTTGAATAAAAATAAAAAGTGTCAATTTTATTTATGACGTTTAGATCAGATTTGCCTGAAATTTTTGTAACTATGAAATCAGTTGTGATTTTTTCAATTGTCTGGCTCGATGTGATTTTATCTTTTACAAGCTTGCTGATTGATCTATAAACAAGATCTGCCGTAGAATCATAAACTTCGTAGATCGAAAGCCTGTCAACATTTAAAACATCTTTCGTCAGGAATTTTTCCTGCACGAAGACAAAATTTCGATTCTCATTAGCTATCCATTCAGCACTCAGATTTCCGTTCAGTGATTTGTCAATTAAACAAAGTCGGAACTGATTATCATAAATTGCAAAACGGTTTAATAACGGGTCAAAATATTCCAGCAGAACTGAATAGTAATATTTTTTATTTATGTAACCACTATCAATTCTTATGCTGTTATAGTCTTTCCTGCGGATAATTTCCGGGTCAATAAATCCTTTCAGTTTAACATTTGCTTCGTAGTTTCCATCTAATGACTGTAAAACTAACTCGCGAAGTTTTGCGCTATTTAGATTCTCGTCATCTGTACTGCAGGCTGAAAATGCTAATGTGAGGATTGTTAATGCAATTAAAAGTAACTTATTCATCATATTTATTCTCTCTGGTTGAGAGCAAAAATAATAATTATTTCGGAATCGTGCTATTAGTAGGGGTAAGTAGGGGTTCAATATATTAAACCCCTACAAAGAATACTGATTATTTTAATAAAACCATCTTCTTCGTTTCGATGAATGTGCCGGCTTCTCCGTCTTTGCTTTGCGAAGCTGAGACAAGCAATTGATAAAAATATATTCCGCTTGGTATTTCAATTCCATTGAAATCAACTTCGTAAGTGCCGGCTGGTTTTTGTTCGTTAACCAAAGTAGCAACTTCATTACCTAAAACATCGTAAATTTTAAGCGTGACAAACTGAGATTGCTTCATCCCGATTTCAGCAGGATTCGCAAGGACATCAGCGATGGAATATTTTATTTTCGTTGTTGGGTTAAATGGATTGGGGTAATTCTGCTCAAGTGAAAATATTGTTGGTGCAGTAACTGAAACTACTAGTATGTTTGAATATTCAAATGTCCCATCGAAATCAATTTGTTTTAATCTGTATTGATAATCTCCCGACTGGAGAGATTCGTCCATAAAAGAATAATGATGAACATCAGTCGATGTTCCAAAACCAGGTACGAAACCTAACTCTTCCCATTCTAACTCCTGACTTTTGTCTCCTAAATTCTTCCTATGAATCTCAAATCCTTTGTTGTTTATTTCTGTTGCTGTTGACCAAGTAAGATTAACTTTATTCTCAGTTACTTCTACGTCAAAACTTTGTAATTCAACAGGGACAATCGCAGGCACGTAAGCAGTTGCTTCATTTCCATAATGACTGACATTTCCACCGCCCGAAATCATTGCGATGCGATAGGTATATGTGTGATTCAACTCGACTGATTCATCATCAAAAGTAAATGTATTGTAATCTGTTTCAGTAAGTGTAACGTAAGATGAATCATCCAACGGTAAACCGTCTTTTCTTTGTATCCTGTAACCAACCGGCGGAGGAAACGGAATTCCTGCATTCCAGTTTAATGAAACCTTTTGTTCAGTTGAGCTTGCACTTGCTTGAAGTAATGATGGTGGATAAGAAACTTCCATTGCTGTGTACAGCGATACATCGTCAACAAAAAGAAAGTCAATGTCGTTTGAATCTCCGGTATAATAGAAACCTAGTCTAAAGTTTCCTTCGGCAGACATATTTGTAACAACAAAGTCCGGTCCGACATTTCCTGTTGCCTGCAATTCCCAGATAGAGTTCCATTCATTTCCATTGTCAGAAGTAGTTGCACAACCGACTACAACTGTATTCGACCACCAATCTTCGTAAAAACGAAAATCTATAATCACAGGGGTACCGGCCGGACACGGTATTTCAGGTGAGATTAAATATGAGTCCCCAATAAAAACGGGATCCCATCTGAAAACTACTTCACCTGGACTTCCTCCAGCACTGGAAGTATTCCACCAGTACCAATTGTCGAATCCATACGGCCCAAATATTTGCCAGCCGTCAAAATCATTCTCGAAATTAAATTCGTAATAAAAAACGGTAGGCGGCTGAGATTTAAAATACCATAGTGGTGAAGATGAATTACCTGAAGCATTGTACTCAACAACTTTCCAGAAATATTTAGTGTTATCTGCGATTGAAGCAAGTGCAACAGATTCATATATTGTTGAAGGATAACCGTTCTGAATTCTTACTGAAGGATCCTGATTGGCGACCAAAACAGAATCGGTGCTAAAGTAGCATACATTATATTGAACATTAGAGGGATTTTGCCAGTAGAGTAAATGTCCTGATGTAATTCCAAACGCTCCCGGTGCAGTCATCGGATTATATGCAGGCTGAGGAACCTGAGCTGTTGTTATGACAGGAAATAAAAAGAGAATAGTTAATATCTTTTTCATTTTGCCTCCCTTCAGGAAATGAATTAATAGTAAACCGTTGCTATTTCAATATAATCATCTTTTTAGTTTCTAGAAATTCGTCTGCCTGGAGTTGATAGAAATATATGCCTGATGCGTATCCGCCTTTGGCGGAAATTCCGCTCGACAACTCAGGTCTGGAGACCTGAGCAACGTTAAATTCAACTTCGTAGGAACCTGCTGGTTTTTGTTCATTTACCAAAGTAGCCACTTCATTACCTAAAACATCATATACTTTTAATGTAACGTGAATGTCACTCTGAGCCTGTCGAAGAGTGACGGAAGGAATGCTATATTTAATTTTTGTTGTTGGGTTAAAAGGGTTGGGGTAGTTTTGCTCAAGGCTAAATTTTGTTGGTGCATTAACAGTGACTTCAAGGATTTTTGAATATTCAAATGTTCCATCAAAATCAATTTGCTTTAATCTGTATTGATAATTGCCAGGTTGAAGAGATTCATCGACAAAAGAATAATGATGAACTTCAGTTGTCGTTCCGAAACCAGGTACAAATCCAATATTTTCCCAAGCGTTGTCATTCTGAGTGGAACGGATAATCTCAAATCCTGAATTGTTTGTTTCGGTTGCTGTTGACCAAGTAAGATTAACTTTATTCTCTGTTACTTCCGCATCAAAACTTTGTAATTCTACTGGAACTATGTTTTGCAAGTAGGCAGTAGCTTCGTTCCCTCCGATGCTCGTATAGAAAGAATTTGGACAAGGAAACACTGTGTGAACTCTGTATGTATAAATTGTGTTTGGTTGAACGTCGTAATCCTCATAATTAAGTAAAGCATTACAAGCATAACCGATAGTGGAATATGAAGTGGTATCTGTTGGTAAACCAATTTTTCTTTTAATTTTATAGTTTAAAGGACCCGGTTGATAACCTGGTGTCCAGTTTAAAGCTACTTTCTGATTAACACTATCTTCTAAAACTTGAAGAAAACCAGGTGGATCATAAGTTTCAATTGGATGACTAAAGAAAATATTATCTATATACCAATAGTCTATGTTGAACGAGTTACCTGAAAAATAAAATGCGAGATTGAAAATTTCTTCATTCCAACTGAGATTTACGTACTCATTTGTTGGCCCGTAATTATTTGTGACTCTTTTTTCCCAGATCGAAGTCCATTCGCTTTCATTAATATTTTTTATTGCGAGACCGACCATAATTGTGTCTGTATACCAATCAATATAATGATCGAATGAAATTCCAGCACCATAACCACCTGGTAGGATTTTATTAATTTTGATGTAAGAATTTCCAGTGAATGCGGGTGACCAGGAAAATTCTAATTCAGGAGGATCATTACTAGCTTGACCTGAAAAACCTAAAGACCAGTTATTAAAGCCATTTGGTCCAACTATTGTCCATTGGTTTAAATTAAGACTGTCAAAATTTTCCTCAAAGATTTCTCCTGGCCATACTCTCGTTCTGTAATACCAAATGGGACCTAATGATATACCACCCGAACCATGTTCTACAACTCTCCAATAATATTTTTTAAAGTGTTCATAGCTTGGATACGTTGGAATTGTTTCATTGAAAACAGTGCTGGGAACTCCATTTAGTATTCTTGTTGAGGTATCTAATATTGCAACTAATAAAGAATCATCGCTTAAATATACTTCATTGTATATCGTTCCAACCGGATTCTTCCATTTTAAATAATGGTTTGAAGTAAACCATTGACCTGGCAAGACACCTTCAGCACCATTTGCAGTCATTGGATGATACGGTTCACCTGGTCCTTGTGAAAAGGTTTGATTGGTGAGAAGAATCAAGAGAGAGAAACAAAGAGAAAATATTTTCTTTTTCATTTTTATTCCCCAATAAAATTTTTATTAATGTAAAAGAAAACAAATTTCTTCAATATTACAAGTTAATAGTTGAAAAGTTTTAGAATTGCAGATATTCGTAAGGACACGCCCTCACGTGTCCCTACAAATTAAGGAGTATCGGGTCAGCTAATATCTTTAATTTCTGGAATCCAGAAAAGGATTGAGAGTAAAATCAGATTTTTCTTTTCCTGAAAATATCTCCTCTAATCTTTCTTCCTCAGATTTATTTTTATCAACCCAGAGAGTGTAAGGTTTGAAGTTTTGTTTGGCTGGTATTAATTCTGAGTTGCCAATCGGTAAACCGTTTGAGTAAATATTATTTTCGTCTATCAGAATTTTTTCATTGTAAGAAATGAGATAATCGCCGTCGTATATTTTCTGATATCTTTCTTTCAACAGATTGTAAGTATGCTTGTACGAATATTGATTATAGCTTTCGCCCTCACTTGTGAAAGCTATTTTTATTGCATTGTTTCCTTTGTGGATAAGAACCGGTGTTCCTTTTTCAACTTTTTCATAAACGATTTGTGCATCTTCTCTTGAAAGTCGTACACATCCGTGAGAAACATTTTTCTTCCCCAAATATTTGTAATAACTTTTACCGAGCAATGCGTGGAATCCAATTCCGTTGTTAAATCCCATCCAGTTCAGCATAACTGTGCTATCAAACTGAACTGAATATTGTTTCCTTGCTTTCCACTGAATCGCAAAAAGACCTTCTTTTGTATCCATTCCTTTTTCAACTCTCTTTGTCCCGGATGAAATAGGAAAGTGAAACTCTGAACCATCTCTTGAATAAAGAGTCGCTTGCTGAGTTAATAAATTAACTTCAATGAAATTATCTTTAACCGTGTATACAGTGTCCCGCAGCTGCTTGAAATTGTAACCGGCAAATGGATGGAATGTGTACTTGATTTCTGAAAGTGAATTAGCTTGAGTGTTTTCTGTTAAATATGCGCTGTTAAAAAAAAGAATTGTTATTGTGATTATTGCTGCTAAAAAAATCTTATTCGTTCTTTTCATTTTTGAAATAGTCTCTGACAAGTTGGGCCTTCTTCTTTCCAATAATATTTGATAATGTTTCAGTGTTTGAATTCTTAATTTTTTCAACACTGCCCAACTCCGAAAGCAAAGTTAATGCCGTCGCTTTTCCTATTCCTTTTATCTCTGTCAGTTCTGTCGTTATAGTTCTTTTAGATCTTCTGGCTCTGTGAAAAGTAATTGCAAAACGATGTGCTTCATCTCTTATTTGCTGCAAAAGCTTTATTCCAGATGATGTTTTTGGAATTGATTCCGGTTCTGAATTATCAGGGAAAAATACTTCTTCTAGTCTCTTTGCGAGACCTATAATATTGTATTGTTTTATTCCGAGACTGTCTAATATTTCAACTGCACTTGATAATTGTCCTTTACCACCATCAACTATAATTAAATCCGGAAGTGGTTCTTTGCTATCAAGCAATCGAGTGTATCTCCTGCGAATTACTTCCTGCATACTTGCAAAGTCATCAGGACCTTCAACTTCTTTGATGATGAATTTTTTGTACTCGTTCTTTTTTGGTTTGCCGTCAACAAATACAACCATACTTGCAACAGAATCTGATCCCTGTATATTTGAAATATCGAAGCACTCAATTTTTCGTGGAAGGACTTTCAATCTTAAATCTCTCTGCAAAGCTGAAAGTGAAAATGGAACATTTCCTTCTTTCTTCATTTTCTGAAGTTGAATTTCTTTAAGCTGAAGGATTGCGTTCTCTTTGCACATCATTACAAGCGCTTTAAGTTCACCTCTCTGCGGAATAAATATTTTTACCTTTCTTTCTGCTCTTTGATTCAGCCATTCTTCAAGGAGTTCTTTTTCAAGAGGTTCAACTTCAATCAAGATCTCTTTTGGGATTTCAACGTGATCTCCATAGTAAAATTTAACTGCTGAAGTGTAAATCTCTTCCAACTCTTCATCACCATTCAAACTCAAACGAAGCTGCTTTTTACCAACAAGCTTTCCTGCACGAATGTTGAAAACCGAGCAAGCAGAATCTTTATCTTCAAATGCAATTGAAATTACATCTCTGTCCTCAAAATCATTGCTGACAACTTTCTGTTTTGATGAAATGATTCTAAGCTGATCGATTTTATCACGTATCTCTGCAGCCTTTTCGAATTCCATTTTCGCTGAAGCTGAATCCATTTTTCTGTCAAGGTCTTTTATCAGGTCATCCGTTCTTCCACGGATTACTTTTACAACTTCATCAACCATATCATTATAATCTTTTTGGCTTACAAGTCCTTCGCAGGGTCCATCACATTTTTTTATGTGGTAATCAAGACACACCTTGAATTTTTTCTTGGCAATTGATTCATCATTAATATCAAACTTGCAGCTTCTTATTTTGAAAACCTGGTTGATCATCCTCAAAGCTGACTTCATATTCTTTACACTTGTGTACGGTCCGAAATATTTTGAACCATCACGAATAACTCTTCTTGTTGAAAAAATTCTTGGGAAAGGTTCATTAGTTACTTTGATAAATGGAAATGATTTATCATCCTTGAGATTGACATTGTATCTCGGCTTAAGTTCTTTGATGAGATTATTCTCGAGTACTAATGCTTCAATTTCTGAGTCAGTAACTACGAGTTCAAAATCAGAAATCTTGCTAACAAGTGTTTCAGTTTTTGCGTTAGGATTTTTAGAATGGAAATAACTTTTTACCCTGCTGCGAAGATTATTGGCTTTACCGACATAGATAACCTTTTTCTTATCATTAAAGAATTGATAAACTCCCGGCTTGGAAGGAAGATTGGTTAATTTATTTTGCAGTTCAGGACTCATCGTCAAAAAATTAAAAACTAAATATTACACTCAGATGAATCTTGAAAAATTTCAGGATTAAATCAATTGAAAAATTCAAAGAAGCGAATCGATGATTCTTGAGATTATACCTTTTCTGAAGTCAGCACTTCATCTTTACCGATAACAACAATTCCGCTTTCAGTCACAGTGAATTTCTTCTTATCGCCTTCGAGATCAAAACCAATTTCATATCCTTCAGGTACATTAACATTCTTATCAATTATTGCTCTTCTTATACGAGCGTGCCTGCCTATTTTGCAGTTGTTCATAATAATTGAATCAGTGACGTAAGCATAACTGTTTACTCTTACATTTGGACCGAGAATCGATCGTTCAACAAGGCCTCCAGAGATTATACAGCCATCACAAACCAATGAATTCAAACTTCGACCAACTCTTTCACCTTCGTGTGAAACGGTTTTTGCAGGCGGGAACTGGTACTGGTATCCTCGTATGTACCAATCAGCGTCATATAAATTAAAATCAGGTGAGACACTCAGTAAATTCATACTTGCAGAATAGTAGCTGTCTATTGTTCCGATATCTTTCCAGTACGGCTGAGATTTTTTATTTTCATCAATGAACTTGTAGGCATAAACATCTCTGCCGGTCATCACCATATACGGAATTACATCCTGTCCAAAATCATTTGATGGTATATGCTTTGCTTCCATCTCCTTGAATATTTCCCTTAATGCTTGAGCATCAAATACATAAATTCCCATATTTACAAATGAGTGATTGGGGTTGTCAGGAATTCCCGGCGGATTTTTTGGTTTCTCTATAAATGAATCAACTTTGTATTCAGCGTTGACACTTACGATTCCGAATCGGGTTGCTTCATCTTTTGGAACTTCGATGCAAGCCATAGAAAGATGTGCTTTTTTATCAGTATGATATTGAAGCAATTTCAGATAATCCATTTTATAAATATGATCACCGCTTAAAATCAGCACAAGCTTTGCTTTTCTATCCGATGAAAAAAGATTCAGATTCTGATAGATAGCATTAGCAGTTCCAAGATACCAATCGTTATTCAGTTTTCTTTGCGGAGGAACCGAGTAAATAAATTCGCCAAGTTCAGGATTGAAAATGCTCCACGCTTCGAAGATATGCTGATTGAGGGAATCAGATTTGTATTGAGTAAGAACATAAATTCTTCTCAGCTCGGAGTTGAGGCAATTTGAAAGTGTAAAATCGATTATTCTGTATTTTCCACCGAATGAAACAGCAGGTTTACTTCTAACTTTGGTTAGCGGATACAGTCGTTCTCCTTGACCTCCAGCCAGAAGCATCGTAATAGTATCTCTTAGTATTGAAGAACCGGGAAGGGACATTTTATCTCCTTTAATATCATTTCAAAAATATATAATTATGATTTGATTGGCAATTTAAGAAATGGTTAATTTTTAAAAGTTGTAACTTTAGATTAATGATTATTCAGTTTTCAGGCAGTCAATTCATAACCTTTCGCAAATGAAAAAGAAAAAGATTCTACTACTAATCTTCCTGGTTTTAATGATACTAATTTTACCAGGAGCGGTTTATTATAAAATTCAGCTTTATAAACTGACCTATATCAATACTTATTTCCAAAAGATTGATGATGATTATATCAGCAAAAATCAGAAGAAAATTGATATTTATAAATATGATTTAGCTTTCGATCTCTATCCTGAAAAGAAAATGTTTATTGCCAAAGCGATCTTGACCGGTAAAATTCTTGACCCAACAATACCATCAATCGATCTAAATTTTTACGATAATTTTGAAATTAAACGGATACTTTTAAATGGTGTGTCAACTGATTATGAAAATGAGGAAACAAAATTATCTATTCCTGTAAATTCGTTTTCAAAAAATGAATTTAAAATAGAAGTTGAATATGAAGGAACACCGAAAAAAGCTGGTCTGGAAGGTTTCGTTTTTGGTAAGAGAAACGGAACATCTCTTGTTTACAATTTAAGTGAACCGAATTACGCATCATCATGGTTTCCTTGTAATGATATTCCATTCGACAAAACTTTTCTCGAGATAAGTATCACCAATGATTCAGGAATGGTTTCAGTTTCAAATGGAGTTTTAGTTGATGTAACCACAAACGGCAGCAGACGAACTTACCGTTGGAAAACTGAATACCCGATTTCTACTTACCTGGTTGCAATTTATTCTTCAGACTATGAGTATTTCTCTGATGAATACATTTCAGTGGATGGAATTGACACTATGAATATCGAATACTATGTACTTCTGGATAAGACTGAGAAAGCAAAAAAAGATTTTTCTGGTCATCTTGAAATGTTAAATGTCTTTTCACAAATGTTTGGTGAATATCCTTTCGTTAAAGAAAAATATGGAATTGCTGAATTTCTTTGGTATGCAGGTGCAATGGAACATCAGACAATCACCGGCGTCTCATCAAATATGATCAGTGGAAATAAATTTTTTGAAGATACATTCGTTCATGAACTTGCGCATCAATGGTGGGGGAATGCAGTTGGTCCAAAATCCTGGAAAGATATCTGGCTGAATGAAGGATTTTCTACGTACTCAGAAGCTCTTTACTACGAAGCCCTTTCCGGAAAAAAGGCACTTCAATCAACAATGATGAGCAAATACAGCAGTAACTTTTCTGGTTCTTTAGCGGAACCGGGACCATTTTTATTTACAAGAACGATGTATGATAAAGGAGCTTGGGTTTTGCACATGCTGAGATGGGAAGTTGGCGATTCATCCTTCTTTAATATTTTAAGAACATATTATGAAACTTATAAATACTCAAATGCTTCAACCGGTGACTTTAAGTCTGTCTGCGAAAAAGTATCAGGAAAAAATCTTGATCAATTTTTTGAACAATGGATTTATACTGAAGGTCAGATTGAACTTGAATATGAAACAGAAACAATAAAATCGACTAATGAATTTTTGAACAGAATTCAACTCGGACAAATCCAGGAGGATTATGAAGCATATCATTTTCCGCTTGAAATAAAATTTGTTTTTAAGGATTCAACTGAAAAAAGATTCCGTTATGAGATTACTTCGAAAGATACTCTGATTGAAATTTCTACTACAACAATACCATCAGGAATCGAACTCGATCCTGATAATTGGTTATTAGCTGAAATAAATTTAAAAGATGAATGAGTGAATTTTTTTTCCATTCTCATATATGTAGTTTTGAATTATTCATAATAAACTTATTGAATTTGTGGAAAAAGTTTACTTATTTATTTCTGATATACACTTAGGATTACAGGATAAAACTCAGGAAGAGGCAAAGGAGAAAAAGCTCATCGGCTTTTTAAAATTTGCTGAAACAAATTGCGATGAACTATTTATTGTTGGTGATTTATTCGATTACTGGTTTGAATACAAAAGAGTTTATCAGAAAGGATTTTATCGAACTCTGGCAGCACTAAAGGACCTGAGTGAAAGAAAAATTAAATTGCACTATTTTATCGGCAATCATGATTTTCTTCACCGTGATTTTTTCGAAAAAGAATTCGGTGCAATTATGCATCATGATAAACTATCAGTAGAACTGAATGGTAAGAAATTTTTTATTGCTCACGGTGATGGTTTAGTCAGCAATGATACCGGATATAACATCTTAAAATGGATTTTGCGGAACAAATTCTTTCAGTGGCTTTATTCGTTACTTCACCCGGATCTTGGAATTGCGATTGCAAGTAAAACCAGTAAATCCAGCCGGGAGTATACGGATAAAAAGGACTATGGTGAAGTTGACGGCCTATATGAAGCAGCGAAGAAAAAAATTGATGAAGGTTTTGATTATGTAATTTTTGGCCACTTACATAAACGTATCTGGCAGAATTACAAACAAGGGAATTATATCAATATGGGTTCCTGGTTAGATAAACCGTGTTATGGAGTTTTTAAAAATCAAAAATTTGAAATTGTGGACTTATAAAAAGTAATACATTGTACTGGGGATATGACCGAAACCGATTACGAAAAATATTTTAACGACTCGTCTTATAGAAATAAGCGAATGAAGAAAAAAAATACAAATAGGCGAAAATTCTGGATAATCACAGGATCAGTTGCATTTGTTCTGCTAGGAATATTTTTAGCAATTGTATACAGCGGATTACCTACTCTTGAAGAATTAGAAAATCCAAAGCCTCAGCTTGCAAGTAAAGTATTTTCCGCTGATGGTGAATTGTTAGGTCAATATTTTATCGAAAACCGGATAGAGACTAATTTAAATAAACTTCCCGACCATTTGATTAAAGCATTAATAGCTACTGAAGACAGGAAGTTTTATAATCACTGGGGAGTTGATGTTACAAGATTTATTAAAGCGATGGTTAAAAATCTTTTTTCCCTTTCTCTGGGCGAAGGAGCCAGCACATTAACCCAACAGCTTGCAAGAAATCTTTATGAACTCAAAGTTACCAGAGAATCAAAGTTTGATAAGGGAATTAGAAAAATCAGAGAATGGATAACTGCCATCCAGATTGAAAGAAACTTTACAAAGAGTGAGATAATCGAACTTTATTTAAATGTCTCTTACTTTGGAAGAAGCGCGTATGGAATTGAAGCTGCTAGCCGAGTTTATTTTGGTAAAAGTGCTGGTGAGTTGACATTGCCTGAATCTGCGTTGTTTGTTGCATTACTTAAGTCACCAAGAGATTTTGATCCTGTCAATAATTATGATAACGCTTTAAAAAGAAGAAACCTTGTAATGTATAATATGGTGTCAACTGGTGTACTTGATAAGGATGAGTATGATAAATTAAAACAAGAACCAATAGTACTTGCTTCAGAAAAACCAAGTGTTATGAGAACGGTAGCTCCACATTTTATGGAGTATGTCCGGCTGCAAATGTCTGAGCTTGCTGATAAATATGGATACGATTTATACCGGGATGGTTTGAACATTTATACTTCAATCGATATCAGAATGCAGAAAATCGCTAATGAAGTTGCTGCAAAACACATAGTGGAATATCAGAAAATATTCGATAAGAACTGGAACTGGGATAAAAACAAAGATTTGCTTTCAACATTAATAGATGAGGCGATAAAGAAATCACGTGAGTATAAAAGCGAAGAAAACAAGGAAAATAGAGCTAAGATTTATAATCGCCTGAAGAAAGATGTAGCTTTTATAGATTCTGTAAAATTTGTAGCAAGCAGGATTGAAGTTGGTTTTGTTGTGATAGATCCATTCACCGGAGAAATTAAAGCAATGGTTGGCGGGACAAATCAGGATTTTGGAAGAGGGTTAAACCATGTTTCTGGAATTCACCGACAACCGGGTTCATCATTCAAACCGATTATCTACGCAACAGCAATTGAGAATGGTTATTATCCTGCATATACTATTCTCAATCAGAAATTTGATTATAATGGATGGAGTCCTTCAAATTCCGATAATGAATATTCCGCTTATGAAACAATGAGATTTGCACTTGCTAAATCTCTTAATGTAATAACTGGAAGGATGACAATAAGTGAAATAGCTCCGCCAAAACAAGTTGTTAAGATTGCACAAAGAATGGGAATAGAATCCAGAATCGATCCATATCCTTCCATCGCACTTGGAACTTCTGAAGTTACACCGCTTGAGATGACTTCCGCTTTTGGAACATTTGTAAATAAAGGCATACACGTTCAGCCTATTTCAATTTTGAAGATTGAAGACAATAATGGAATATTGGTTGATCAATTTGTTCCCGAATATGTTCAGGCAATTACTCCGCAGACAGCATCTATAATGGAAAGTATGATGATGGATGTAGTTTCGTATGGAACTGGTGCCGGAGTAAGAAGATATTATCAATATCCTGCTGCAGGAAAAACAGGAACAACACAAAACTTTTCCGATGCATGGTTTGTTGGCTATACTCCTGAATTTGTCGCAGGGTGTTGGGTTGGTTTTGATGATCATCGAGTTAAGTTCACGGATTGGTATGGTCAGGGTGCACGAGCTGCACTTCCGATTTGGGCAATGTTTATGGAAGGTGCTTACAAGGAAATTAAAATTCCCGTGGGATATTTTAATTATTCCGAAGGTGTTGATACGGCAGCATTTTGTAAGAAGACAATGGAGCTTGGTGATCCCAGACTCGCAAATAATTACTGTCCGGATATTGTTTATGATATCATCAACTCAAAACATCTTCCAATGACTTGTGAAATTCATACGGATAAAAATGTTATTATTAAAGAAGAACGAACAGGGGAAACAGGCTGGTGAGTTTTTAATTGAGAATTAAGAATGAATAATGATGAATTTAAAACATAGTAAATTCACTTATTTAAAATTAAATTAGCAAACAAAAAATTCTTAATTCTTCATTTTTAATTATTCATTCCTTTAGCCCGGATGGTGAAATTGGTATACACGCTAGCTTCAGGAGCTAGTCCACGCAAGTGGGTGGGGGTTCAAGTCCCCCTTCGGGCACAAATGTTTTTAGTGCAGGCCTGTCTACCGATAGGTAGATTCAAGTCCTGTTTCGGGCACTATTTACTTTGGTAACTTAATAAAAAAAGCCACTCTGATTAAACCGAGTGGCTTTCTGTTTAAAAAAAGCTTCCCTCCAAATACTTTTTTTACACGTGTAATGGAATCGATGTTTTAATTGGTGCAATACTTTTAAAGCTCAGGACAGCATCGCTTGCGCTTTTATATGATTCAAAAATATTAAGTGTTGAAGTTTTTTCCATCAATGCCTTAAAAACAGAAACTGGTTCCACTAATTTTAGATCTCCACCAATTTGCGTTATGTTTCTTTTTGCCAGAACTAGTGTTCCTAAAAAAGTAGAATCCATAAATTCAACCTGGCTGATATCTACTACTAACTTTCTGAACTTCCTTTCAATATCAGACTGTAGTATCAATTTGAATTGATTTGCCTCTTTCCAAGTGGCTCGAGTGAGATTCACTATCTCAACTACAACGTCATCTACTACCTTTTGTTCAAAGTCTTCCATAATTCCCTCTTTGACTATTTTAACTTTGTGATTGTATTTTTCATTTCAGTTGATAAGGCCAACTTTTATTCCAATAAATATTTTCGTTTTTGCTTATTTTCATAAATATTTCGTTCAAATTTTGACTCAGAATGATATTTATGAATCAATTATAAATATTCAATTTATTGTCATTTTTGTCGGTTAATTGCTTAGGTTTATTTTTAGAGCAGCAATTCACTACTAAATATTTTTTTAATGTCTGAACAAAGAATCGAAAATCCTGACTTTGTAATAGGGTATCGCAAAGCTAGACAGCTTGCGAAATCACACTATGAAAATTTTCCAATATTATCATTTCTTGTCCCAGCTAAATTTAGAAATGATATTGCTATAATTTATTGGTTTGCCAGGACT
>Ga0208980_10000055_pt1 | contig 49033 bp, 37 predicted proteins | sample WetSurMetagenome_3_FD_187993 | JGI IMG/M metagenome (GOLD analysis project Ga0208980, IMG submission 187993) | Wetland microbial communities from Twitchell Island in the Sacramento Delta, sample from surface sediment Aug2011 Site A1 Bulk (version 2) | ecosystem: Environmental > Aquatic > Marine...
AGGACTTGATCATCAGTTCCATCCATCATACACCAGGATGGTACCTGCCCATTACGTGACAAAGATAGAACTCCTTGGCTGCCCTGATCCCAATCCTGTATATGAACGATTTTTTAAGCCTGAACGGAATAAATATTCATCAGCTGATCAGTCAAAAATCGGTGAGCTATATATTGGCACTCTATATGAAGAGATAAGGAAATGGCTCCAACTCCGTGCGGTAAACGGTCCTGTAGGAGTAACCTTTTCCGCAGGAATCGACAGCGGAAGCATTTTCCTGCTTGTGTATCATGCCCTCAGGGAACTTGGACAGAATCCATCAAGGCTTAAAGCCTTTACTCTGAGCATTGATGGAGGTGGTGAGGATTTGGTACAGGCAAAAAAATTTCTGGAAGCCCTCGACCTTGGATTTTTCCTGGAAATTATTGAGGCAGATTATTCTGCTCTCGACTGGAAGAAGACAGTTAAAGTTGTTGAAGATTACAAACCACTTGATATACAGTCAGCCACGATGAACCTTGCACTTTTGCAGGGAATCCGATCGCGTTACCCGGAATGGAAATATATGATTGACGGTGATGGAGGTAATGAGAACCTGAAAGATTATCCGATCGAAGAGAATCCTGAGTTGACAATCCGCAGTGTTCTGAACAACCTGATGCTTTACCATGAAGGTTGGGGTGTCGATTCAATAAAGCACTCATTGACATACTCGGGAGGATTGAGCAGGGGATTTATGAGGACCTATGCAACCGGCGAAAGCCTTGGCTTTGAATCATTCAGCCCTTATACTTTGCCAAATGTGATCGAGGTTTCTGAAGGGATCCCGTTCATTGATATTACCGGCTGGGATCACAAAAAGCTTTACGAACTTAAAGGACATTTGGTTGCTGATGGAATAAAGGCTGTTACTGGAATGACGATGCCAATATTCCCAAAAAGGCGTTTTCAACATGGCGTTTCATCAGCCGATGCTTTTGAAAAACATTTCCCGGAGAAGGAAATAGCCTATCGCAAAGAGTTCCTCTCAAGGTATGAATGATCTTCCAGAATTTGAAATAACAGGCAGCTGGATAAAAGCCTGCCGTGGCAAAAAGAACATTGTCGACCCTCAGAAGCCTTATGCCTGCATGGCAGAAAAGGAACTCACTGATTCAGGAAAGGTTGAAGATGTGGGTATAATCTTCCTCACCAATAGGGAATGTCCTTTTCATTGTCTGATGTGTGACCTCTGGAAAAATACAACAGATATAACTGTTCCGCCCGGAGCTATTCCGAACCAGATTGAATGGGCTCTGAATCATCTTCCCGAGGTTAAACACCTTAAACTTTACAACAGTGGCAGTTTCTTTGATAAAAATGCGATTCCTGAAAAGGATTATCAAAGAATCGCTGCTCTTGTAAGCGGTTACAAAACCGTTATTGTTGAAAGTCACCCAGTATTAATTAATGAAGGATGCCTGAGGTTCAGAGACATGATAAAATCTGACCTCCAGGTAGCTATCGGACTGGAGACAGTAAATGTTGAAGTACTGAAAAAGCTCAATAAACTGATGACCCTTGAAGATTTTGCTTCTTCGGTAAGTTTTCTTCTTAAAAATGACATATTCACCAGAGCATTCATTCTTCTTCGTCCTCCGTTTCTTTCTGAATCTGAAGGTGTTTTCTGGGCAGAAAGGTCACTCGATTTTGCATTCAATGCAGGTGTGGAATGCTGTGTTATAATACCTGTAAGACCTGGCAACGGGGCAATGGATCAGCTGGCTGAAAAAGGCATTTTTAAACCTCCTGATCTTCATTCCCTGGAAAAGGTGCTCGAATATGGGATTGAGCAGCAGGCAGGCCGCGTTTTTGCTGATACCTGGGATCTTAAATTATTCTCGAAATGTGATAAGTGTCTCGAAGTCCGTACAAGACGTTTAACTGAAATGAATCTTGGCCAGAAGTTTATTGGCCGGATTAAGTGTACGTGCGACACTTTATAATGAACGCTTCCATTTTTTAAGTCCGATGAATGACATTGCCAGATAAACAAGGTACAATATTACCGTCGGATACAAACCTCTGGTCATGAAAATTAACGAGGATACAGTGTTTACGGCAATCCATAAATACCAGTGCTCATATATCTTTCTTGCAAGCATCCAGGTGGCAATAATTGACAGAGAAGTAATAAATGAATCCCATTCCGGAACTGGAGAGTCAGTCAGGCGTGATAGAACAAACCACATCAGAAAGTATAATATCACGAAGATCATTGCCAGTATCACGCCAGTCTTAGGCTTTAATCTTGTTACAATAAGTTTTACATCCCCCTTACCCCCTTCAAAGGGGGAATTTTTGCTATGTCCCCCATTCTCCCTATCCCCTGCTCTCCTCTTCTCTTCTTCCTGCCTGTCGCCCTGTGTCATGAGCCCTACGCCCTGAGCCCTGCGCCCTGTGCCCTTCATCCACCAGTACCATCCCAGAACACTTATCACCAGGTAATAAACCTGCAGGCTCATATCAGCATAAAACTTGTTGGTGAAGAATACCAGAATATAAACTGCAGAAGTTACAATACCTACCGGCCACAACCAGATGTTCTGCCTTATTTCGAGAAAAACATAGACAATGCCAGTTACAGCTCCAAATATCTCGATCCAGTTACGTGACAACCAATCATATATTGTCATAATCTATCCCTTTGTCAAAATTTCAATCCAAGCTTGAGCATAAAGTTAAAACCTGCCTGAGGAAAATAATATGACCAAGTTTTTTCAATTCCGTCTTCGAACCAGTTACCACCGTATGCATTACTTTCATACTTCGAATTGAAAATGTTATTCAGAATGATTTGAAACGCCGCGCCACGTAAATGCTTTGTTTTTGGTTCAATATCTACCCGGACATTATTGACCAGGTAAGGATCAAGCATTCTCGCACTGTTCATCGTGTTATCAAAGTACTGCTTCCCCACATATTTACTTATAAAATGAAGCCTGATAATATGGATTAGTTGTAAAGCCAGATCGCTGCTGCCAGTAACTGATGGTGAGTAGGCAATATCAACCTTCCCAAGTTCCATGCTTTTATACTCAGATGACCAGTCGGATGTATTGTAATCGGTATAGTATTCAATAAAGTTAATGATCTTGTTCTGACTGAGAGTCATACTGAAATTCCATGTTATGAACTCTGCCGGAATCAATCCGGCAACAAATTCTGCTCCTGCCCTGTAACTTTTTTCAACATTTGTCATTATCGGGTACCCGACATTGTTAAGTTCACCAGTAGGTACAAGCTGGTCTTTATAAATCATTCCATAAAAGTTAACAGAAAAAGAGCTTTTTGAATACCGAAGTTTATATCCGAGCTCGGTGTCAAACAATCTTTCCGGTCTTGGCATGGCATTCTCGTCTCCTGAAGCATCCTTATAATCTGTTCTTGTCGGTTCCCTGTTTGCAACTGAAAACGAGAGATATGCGTCCTGGTCACGTGAAATTGATAAGAAGAGGCCTGCCTTGGGATTAAAGAAATTAAATGAATGAACCTGTCCAATTTCTTTAAGGTCATCATCAATGCCGTTAAGATCGTATCTGATATACCTGTATTGAAGGTCCCCGAAGACTGAGATCCTGGGGGTTAGTGGGCTGCTTACTTTACCATAAATGCTTGCTTCTTCTTTTTCTCCATTGTTAAAATACCATTGATAATCCTTTTCCGTAGTTCCGGGATATTGCATCCAGATAATTTCCCCAAAATGATCACCCGAGTAGAAATTCATCCCTCCTCCAACGCTTGCTTCAAGCTTTTCTTTCCTGTAATTGAGGGAATAGATCAGACCATAAAAATCATTGGACATCCATTTCCTGCGTATCAGGTCGGTCTGAAATATAGTTGTATCACCGATAGTTACTGGCTGCAGTCCATAATCGGTGAAATAATGATCTTCTTTATACTCTTCGTAATAGCCTTCTCCTTTTGTATAATGCAGAGCTGAATGGAATGAAAGATTTGAAGGTAATTTAAGGCTGTATATAAGCTGCAGATGATTTTGGGAATAATTATCACTCTCATTATCATAATAGTGTATGATCCCGTTTTCATCAGTATATTCTCCGGCCGGGTTATAACGCCTGTTGACTGACAACATTTCTTTAGGAACACCCCACCATCCTATTCCGGTATGCTCTTTTCCGAGAATAAGGTTCACTTTCAGAAGCGATTTTTGGTTTCTGTAGAGAGCACTCATATATGCTGAGTTATGAGATGATCCGGTTCTTTCGATGTATCCATCGCTTCTCAGGTCAGAAAAACGCATTTGAAATGCAAACTTATCTTTCAGAAGACCTGTTCCGGCTGTAATATTGTTCTTAAAAGTACTGAATGAACCGGCGGAACTTGTTATCTCTGCAAATGGTTCATTTTCTATTCCCTTTGTTTGTATATTCACAGAAGCTCCAAATGCTCCTGCTCCATTTGAAGATGTCCCCACTCCGCGCTGAACCTGTATATTGTCAACCGATGAAGCCAGATCTGGAAGATCCACCCAAAATACCTGCTGTGATTCCGGATCATTAAGTGGTATGCCATCGATTGTCACATTGATCCTGCTTGCCTCGGTACCACGGATCCTCAGACTTGTATACCCGACCCCATTGCCTGCCTCGGATGTCTCAACAAATGATGGTGTAAGGCTTAACAGATAAGGTATATCCTGTCCTGAATTTCGCTTTTCCAGGATTTCCCCGGTTACATTTGTGTAAGCCAGAGGGGTCTGGTTTCCTGCCCGGGTGGCACTTATAACCACATCGTCGGTAATCACTGCCATTTGCTTAAGCTGAACATTAAGAATACTGTCACCTTTAAGGATGATGTTTCTTGTAAAAGTTTCAAAGCCAATGAAAGAATAACGAATAAGGTAGTCTCCACCCTTTAATCCGGCAATCAAATATGTACCATCCACCTCTGTCTGAACACCCGTAAAGGTACCTTCAATCATGACACTTGCTCCTGTTAGAGGAGTGCCATTTATATCAGTCACCCTGCCTCTTAATATATAACCTTCCACCTGTGCCGGGTAAACACTAAATGACAACGCGAAAATTAGAAACAAAATGGAAAAATAAATTTTCATCATTTCAAATTATAAACCCATGGTCTTTATAAACAAGCAACCAGCACCTAGCAACGTGAATCTCTGTTATTTATCAGGAAAATGTGGTGGTCAATCAAGCTGATGTAAAAAATACTCTTTTTTCCCTCCGCCGGCATTACCCGGATCAGGTATAAGGGTTTGATCTCAGCCCGTAATATTAAGGCACCCCATTTTTGATATTGCAAATGTATTACCTTTTATCTGATTTTAATTAAGAGAACTGCTTTTTTGAATGATTTTATAATTTTTTGTTAAATTGCAGATAAAATAGGGGAATTTTCATGAAAAATCTTTTGGAAAAACTCAATTATAAAGGCCAGAAGCGAATAGCAATCATCAATGCTGCAAAGAATTTCAAGTTACCCCAGCTATATGAACTAAAGGATATACAGGTAGATACCGAAATTGATCAGAGGTATCCTTATGATTTCATGATCATTTTTGTCAGGAAGGCTGAAGAAATTGAAAGAATAACTCCTGTTGCTCTTCATAACCTTGTTGTAGAGGGTTTGCTCTGGTTCTGCTATCCAAAAAAGACATCGTCAAATTACTCATCCGATATTGACAGAGATCATGGATGGAAGGCATTGAATGATCTGGATTTTTTTGGGATCCGTATGGTTGCAATTGATGAAGACTGGGCAGCCATGAGATTCAGGAACAGGAAATATATTAAGACTACATCAGACAGATTTAAAGTCAAGGATCTTCATGAGAATGGAGAAAACAAGAGAGATTAAATTGGTGCTACTTTATGTTCTGATTAACAAAAAGGATTGCTTCTCCCCGCTTGTTCGCGGTTATCGCAATGACAATAATATAATTCCCCCCGGGAAGGGGGTTAGGGGGATGTAAAATGATAAAAACCACAACTATAGAGACTCCTCTTGGAGAAATGACTGCTGCTGCCACAAGTGAAGGTATTTGTCTTCTTGAATTCACCGAAAGGGGAACAATTAATACTGAACTTGAAGAACTTGCCTGGATATTCAATACTCCTGTAGAGCAAGGATCAAACAGGCATATCAGGGCTTTAAAAAAACAGCTAAAGGAATATTTTAAAGGGAAAAGAAACGAGTTTACAATTCCACTTGTTACTCCCGGAACTGATTTTCAGCAGTCAGTATGGAACATGCTCAGGAAAATCCCTTACGGAACTACGATTTCTTATCTTCAACAGGCTAAAAAGATTAAAAATCCTGGAGCTGCAAGGGCAGTGGCTGGTGCTAACGGATCTAACCGTATTGCAATCTTAATTCCATGTCACAGAGTTATTGGTTCTGATGGCAGTCTTATTGGGTATGGCGGAGGAATCGACAAGAAAAGATGGCTTTTAGACCATGAAAGAAAATATTCAGGCAAGCCGGTAAACGGCACACTCTTCTGATAATTGTACCAACTTTAATACTGATAAAATGAAATTATTCCTAACAAACAGAAATTACCTGTTTTTTTTGTTTTTTATTATCCTTGTGATAGTTACAGGTTGTGCTCATAATGAAATAGTTAATCAATGCCTTTCCGGACATAAATATGGATTCTTAGGAGGGCTGTGGCATGGGTTTATTGCTCCTTTCGATTTTATAGGGATGCTTTTTAACAATGAAATTACAATGTATGCCCAGAATAATAATGGCGGACTTTATGCGCTCGGGTTCCTGCTTGGAAGCGGTGGATGGGGATTCTTTGGAGGCAGGGGTGTTCACAGTGTCCAGCATAAGCGTGTTCGCTTTCAGTCGCGTAAATTTGATGATGCTGAAATAGTGGAATGACATCCGTCAATAAAAACTATTATGACTGATAAATTATTTCTGAAATCTTGTTCTCTTTTGTTTCATATTATTCTCATTACCTCACTTATTAGCTGCGCAAGTCAGAAAAATGCGTCGCAGGAGAAAATATCAAAAACACCCAGCTGGAAAAATCTGTACTATTTTCATGCTGAAGACAGTACCTGGCTTGTTAAGCCGGTCCCAACAGCAGGTAATCAGTTCTCAGGAATAATTTATAAGCCGGAAGGGGTCAAAAAGAACCGGCAGGCACAAATCTATGCTTATCCACTTTCTGCAGTTAAAATTGAACAAGGAAAAATCTCTGTACCAATGGAGAATATTGTGAAAGTTGAAAATTATAAAATCAAACCAATTACCATTGTTGCGGTAGTTAGCATGGTAGTGTTGTTATTCCTCATTCCTACTGTTCTTTAGAATTTCGACCTGTCCGAAATAAGCCAGGAAATATAAACATAATTATGTTGTGGCATTTGCGGAAGTGTAAATATGGAGTCAGAAAGTAAAGTTATTGATATAGAGAAAGAATTGCGGAGCAGTAAATCACGGCTCCTGAGATCGCTTCCGGGTTTTGTAATCAAAGGAATTGAAAAATTCATCCATCAGGATGAGATGAATGATGTTATTTACCAGAACAGCGACAAAACAGGAGTCCCGTTTATTGATGGAGTCCTCAAAAGCTGGAATATCAGCACTGAAATACATGGTGAGGAAAATATTCCTTCTTCAGGAAGATTCATCTTTGCCGGTAATCATCCTGTCGGCGCAATCGATGCCCTGGCCTTTTTCAGTATGATATACAAATCCTTCCCACAAGTTGTATCTCCAACAAACGAACTGCTTAACCGGATACCTAATCTCAGACCTTTGATACTTGGGATAAATGTATTTGGTAAAAACACCAGGGATACTGCTGAAAAGCTTAATGATCTTTTTAAATCAGATGCTCAGATATTGATATTCCCTTCAGGTGAGGTATCACGACGGAAGAAGGGAGTTATCTCTGATCCTTTCTGGCAAAAGACTTTTATTACAAAAGCAATTCAGTATAAAAGAGATATTATTCCTGTTAAAATCAGCGGGACTAATTCAAATCTTTTTTATACTGTCGCCAACCTTCGAAAACATATTGGCATTAAAATGTATTTAGAAACCATATTGCTCCCTCGTGAGATGATGAATCAGAGGAATTCACGATTTACTCTCACAGTTGGTAGAGTGTTACCTTACCAGTCATTTACAAAAGAAAAGGATCATTGGGAGTGGGCTCAGTATGTTAAGGATATTGTTAGCAAATTATCTGTTTAATAATGTTTATAATAAATATCTGATTATGAAAATTATTTACAAATTGATGAAAGATAATATCAGGAGAATATTACTTCTTTCGCTGTCGTTTATCGGTTTGATCCTTGTGAATTGTTCAGGTCCGTCAGAAAATGACGGAACAGATCTGGAAGCCGGATTTCAGAATCCGCCTGAAAGCTCAAAACCTCGTGTTTGGTGGCATTGGATGAATGGGAATATTACTAAGGAAGGTATTAAAGCCGACCTTCTGTGGATGAAACGGGTGGGCATTGGCGGTTTTCAGAATTTTGACGCCTCGCTTAATACTCCCCAGATTGTCGAAAAACGACTGATTTATATGACTCCGGAATGGAAGGATGCTTTCCTTTTCACTACCAGGCTGGCTGATTCCCTTGGTCTGGAGATGGCTATCGCAGGTTCCCCCGGGTGGAGTGAGAGTGGTGGTCCATGGGTTACACCTGCACAGGCAATGAAAAAATTCGTTTGGAGTGAGACCCGGATTGAAGGAGGAAAACCCTTTGCCGGAAAACTTCCGAAACCACCGTCAATAACAGGTGTTTTCCAGAACATTGGAATAGCTGACCGTAATTCATTGAGCGGTGAAAAAGAGTCAGATCCACAGGAGTTTTATGCTGATGCTGCTGTTGTTGCCTTTAAGTTGCCTGAGTATGATCTTGACATGGCTTCTCTGCAACCCAGGGTAACCTCCAGCGGTGGAAAATTCGATCTTAAAGCCCTCACTGATGGTGACCTGGTAACAACATCCCTGCTTCCTTACACCAAACCAGGTGAAAATGCCTGGATTCAGTATGAATTCACTAAGCCTGAAACCATGCAGTCCCTTACTATTGTCGGAGGCGGCAGCGGCGGAAGGTTCGGTTTTGGAGCTGATCCTGATAACCGTACCCTGGAGGCCAGTGATGATGGAAAGACTTTTAAAAACATTATCAACATTTCAAGTGGGGGTGTTGGAGAGAAAACCCTGACCTTCATCCCGACAACAGCTAAATATTTCCGCTTTACCTGGAAAACCCCGCCTCCACAACCACCTTTAAACATAGGTGCTATGTTTGGTTTTAACTCGGGTAGGATGCCAAAAGCACCTGCCGGCACCCAGATTGCAGAGCTTGTTTTGCATAAGGTTGCCCGTGTGAACCGTTTTGAAGAAAAAGCTGCCTTTGTCACTGCAAGTGACCTGTATTCGGCATATTCCCCGGCTATAGATGCGAGGGAAACCATAAACAAAGCCGATGTGATCGACCTGACGGCAAAGATGAAACCTGACGGCACCCTGGAATGGACTCCGCCTGCAGGAAACTGGATGGTGCTACGTCTCGGGTATTCCCTTACCGGCCATAAAAATTCACCTGCATCACCCGAGGCAACAGGACTGGAGGTGGATAAACTCAGCGCTGAACATGTCAAAGCTTATTTTACTAATTATCTTGATCAGTATAAAGATGCAACAGGAGGCCTGATGGGTGTTAAAGGTCTTAAGTATGTAATTACCGACAGCTGGGAAGCTGGCGTGCAAAACTGGACCGACAGTATGATGACAGAATTTGTAAAACGACGTGGTTATGACATGCACCCATGGCTTCCTGTTCTGACCGGTCATATTGTTGAAAGTGCGGAAGCAAGCGATCGGTTCCTGTGGGACTTCCGGAAAACATTAGCTGACCTGGTGGCTGAGAACCACTATGATCAGCTGACCACTCTGCTTCATGAGAGGAGTATGGGGCGCTATACAGAATCCCATGAGGGCGGTCGTGCTTTTATCGGTGACGGTATGGATGTAAAACGCAAAGCTGAAATACCGATGAGCGCCACCTGGACCCCAGGTGGCTTTAACGGAGGCACTGAAGTTACAACCGGCTACAAGGCAGACGTGCGGGAATCAGCATCTGTAGCACATATCTACGGACAGAATCTTGTGGCAGCTGAATCGATGACAGCCATTGGCACAGCCTGGGCATGGTCGCCTGAACTTCTGAAACCAACAGCCGATATGGAACTGGCAAACGGATTGAATCGATTTGTAATCCACTGTTCCGTGCACCAGCCGGTGAATGATAAAATACCAGGTCTCGGTCTTGGCCCTTTTGGTCAATGGTTTACACGGCATGAAACATGGGCAGAAGAAGCTTTGCCCTGGACCACTTACCTCGCACGAAATTCCTATTTGCTCCAGCAGGGTAAGTTTATAGCCGATATCGTCTACTTTTATGGTGAAGACAATAATATAACAAGCCTCTTTGGACAGAAATTGCCGGATGTACCCGAGGGATATAATTACGACTTTGTTAATGCCGATGCACTCATTAATCTGCTGGCAGCTGATAAAGGGATGATTACAACTCCCAGCGGCATGAGTTATCGTTTGCTGGCGCTCGATCCCAACAGTCAGCAGATGTCATTACCCGTTCTGAAAAAGATCAGTGATCTGGTAAAAGCCGGAGCTATGGTAACCGGTCCCAAACCCAACGCCACACCAAGTCTCAGCGACGATCAGGCTGAGTTTACATCCATAGTTAATGAACTTTGGGCAGCAGATAAAGGCGAAAATACAATTGGGCAGGGTAAAGTATTTGCAGATCAGACACTGGCAGAAGTATTGACAGCATTAAAAATCGTTCCGGACTTTTCATATACAAAACCACAGACCAATTCCAGGCTTCTGTTTGTACACCGGAAGGTGGGTAATACCGAATTATACTGGATTAATAACCGCAACAATGATGCTGAGGACCTGGAAGCAACATTTAGAGTGGATGGCAAATCAGCTGAAATATGGCATCCGGAGACAGGACAGATTGAACAGTCTTCCTATGTTATTGCAGGCGGACTTACTACCATTCCGTTGCATCTGGAGCCACATGACGCTGTTTTTGTCGTATTCCGCAATAAATCAAAAGGTACTTCGCTTACAATTCCTTTGAAAGAAGAAAAGCTATTGACAGTCATAGAAGGACCATGGAATTTAAGTTTCCAACCTGGCCGGGGAGCTCCGGAGCAAATTACTCTTGAAACACTAACGGCATGGAATGAAAATAACGATCCGGGAGTGAAATACTTTTCAGGAACAGGAATTTATAAAAATACCATTAATATTCCTGCAGAGTGGCTAAAGGAAGGTACGCAGTTATGGCTTGATCTTGGCAGTGTGAAAAATCTTGCAGAAGTGATAATTAATGACAAATCACTTGGAATAGTCTGGAAAACACCATTCCGGGTAAATGTTGCCGAAGCGCTGAAACAAGGCGAAAACAATCTGGAAATTAAGGTTACTAATTTGTGGGTAAACAGGCTGATCGGCGATCAGCAGAATGGTATTACAAAAAGAATTACCTATACAACAATGCCATTCTACAGAGCTGATTCACCATTGTTGCAATCAGGTCTGCTGGGACCTGTACAATTATTGAGTATTTCATCAAAATAACTCAATTTGCTGGTTGCTTGTTTCTGGTTGCTGGTTAAGTTTATGATTAATAGGGAAATATGTAATATTTTCAATGATCTTTAAATATTACTAAAAAACTTATAATGTTCATTCTCAAACAACTAGCAACAAGCACCTAATAACGGCAACTTAGGTTAAATAATTAATGCCTCATATAGATCTAAAAGAGCACTGTTTATATTTATTCTTTAACTTTTTCCTTCTTCTTTTGTTTTAGTATTATTCTAATTGAAATATGAAAGATAATACAAAACAAGTTGAAGCAATTCTGTCTCCTCCCGGAACTCATATGGTTGGTGATGGGTTTAAGGTGCATAATTTCTTTCCATCATATAATCTTATTGGGGAGAAAGGTATGAGTCCATTTTTTCTGATGGATTATAACTCGAAATGGACAATATCTCCCTCCGAAAAGCCAAGGGGTGTAGGAGTCCATCCTCACCGCGGCTTTGAAACCGTAACGATTGCCTATCATGGCAAAGTTGCACATCACGACAGTGCAGGCAACAGCGGGGTGATTGGTGAGGGCGATGTGCAATGGATGACGGCCGGATCAGGGATACTTCATAAGGAATACCACGAAAAAGAATTCAGCATGAAAGGCGGTTTATTCCAGATGGTGCAGATATGGGTTAATCTTCCGAAAAAAAATAAAATGACCGATCCAAAATACCAGGCAATCGAGAACAAGGATATGAAGAGGGTCATGCTGGATGATGGTAAAAGCTTTGTGGAGCTGATAGCCGGAGAGTACAAAGGCCAGAAAGGACCAGCCTTTACTTTTACCCCTGCAAATATGTTCAATGCCCGACTTCGGAAGGGAGCAATTGCTGATTTCGGCTTCAACAGGAATTACAATACCGGGATCCTTATTATTGAAGGTTCTGTTAAAATAAATGATTCAGCAAATGCACCTGCTGATCATTTTGTTCTTTTCAAACATGATGGTGAAGAATTCAGGCTGGAGGCCCTTGAAGAGAGCATTATGCTGATCTTAAGCGGAGAACCAATAAATGAACCTGTTGTAGCATACGGACCCTTTGTTATGAACACAGATGAAGAGATAAAGGAAGCTTATGAAGACTTTTATAACGGCAAATTCGGTCATCTCGAGGATTAAATCGAACCATAATTAAGTATTGAACCTATTGGGGTCATAATCATCGGGCGATTTCATTAATACTGGTAATTAACCATGATACCTCTCCGAGCCACAGAGTGGTTCCATAAATGTTGATTTATACATTATTAGGGTATTCATAAATCCCTTACCTATTAACCCCATCTTTTCTTTAAGCTAAAACATATCATGATATTGGTGATTTGTTTTTATTTTTATGAAAATAATTATAGCCATTAATCCAATGAAAACCAGATTTTCTCTGTCTCCAAGACATCTCTTAATCATTTCTATTATAGTTTCTCACGTTTTATTGCTCGAGGGCAACCCTCCCAGGAATTCACATGAAAAGATTGAGTACACTGTATCGATGGAAAATCCCAATAATCACTACTACCATATTTCATTGACATATTCAGGTCTAAAGGAAAATTCTGTCGAATTGAAACTCCCGGCCTGGACTCCGGGTTACTACATGATAATGGATTATGCAAAATATGTAATAGAATTTAAAGCGACCGATGATTCCGGTAAAGACCTTAAATGGAAAAAGACTTCAAAAAACAGGTGGAAGATTGACACCGAAAAAACAAAAGTTATTAAAGTAAGCTATGACGTTTTTGCTTTCAGGACATCTGTAGCCGATTCCTTTCTGGATGATGGAAGGGGATTCATCTCTCCAACAGGTATTTTTATGTATCCGGCCGGACATAAGGACTACCCGGTGACTGTCACAATATTTCCTTATGAAAAATTCACAAAAATATCTACTGGTCTTGATCCCGTTCCTGACAGGCAGAACACTTTTTATGCTTCTGATTTTGATGTCCTTTATGATTGCCCGATACTTGCAGGCACTCAGGAAATACTGACCTTTGAAACAGGCGGAATTCCTTATACCATAGCCGCAGAAAATCTGGGTAAAATCGACAGATCAAAACTGACTGAAGACTTAAAAAAAATAGTCGAAACTGCCACATCAATTATTGGGGAAGTCCCTTACCGACATTATACTTTTATCATGATGAACAGGGGTATGGGTGGACTTGAACACACCAATTCAATGGCAGTATTCACCAATCGTATGGATTTTAATTCCCCGGAAATATCCGATGGTTACCTCAGCTTTATTGCCCACGAATTCTTCCATCTTTATAATGTCAAGACAATAAGACCGGTGAAGCTTGGTCCATTCGATTACGACGAAGAGAATTATACCGATATGCTATGGCTCTCAGAAGGAGGAACAGTCTATTATGAGGATCTTATCCTGAACCGGGCAGGATTTTACAGCCGGGATGAAATTTTAAAAGAATTAAAATCAAGTATAACTAACTATGAAAATATCCCTGGTCATCTTTTCCAATCTGTTGCACAGTCGAGTTATGATTCATGGATGCTGTTTTTCAACAGGTCTGAAAATGCGGCAAATACTACAATCTCATATTATGATAAGGGATGTGCTATCACGATGCTTCTCGATCTGAAGATCCGGTATGAATCGGGCAATAAGAAATCCCTCGATGATGTTATGAGGACTCTTTACCAGGTTTATTATAAAGAGAAAAAGAGAGGTTTTACAGATAAGGAATTCAGGGACGTTTGTGAAAAAGTAGCAGGGGCTTCACTTGCAGAGATTTTTGAGGTTTATATTCCGACAGTCAGGGATATCGATTATGCGAAATATCTGGGATATGCTGGCTTAAGCATTGATACAGATCCTGTTGAATTGCCAGGTGTCTGGGTCGGAATCGAAACCCGTAAAGATGGAGAGAATCTCGTGATTTCAAGGGTAGAATGGAATTCTCCGGCATACAATGCCGGACTAAGTCCTCAGGATATAATTAAAGAAATCAACGGGGAAAAGGCTGACGCAAGCCTGCTGAAAAAAATACTTGACACCGGTAATCCTGGAGATAAGATTAAATTCACAGTAATGCACAGGGAAATAACAAACAGTGTTGAAGTAGCTTTAGGAAAAAAAACTATGAAGAGCTTCGAAATAAAACTGCTTCCGAATCTTACTCCGAAGCAGGAGGCCTTACTTGCAAAGTGGCTGAAATAAATAGCAGTATGTGTTATTGTCCGGAACATCCCCCTTCACCCACCACAATTCTCAACTACAGTCCGCCTCTTCGCTAGAGGCTGTATCAAAAGTCCTTAGTGCCCTTTGTGATGACCTTTGAGAACCTTTGTCGTTAAGTTTTAAATCATTGAACCACAAAGGATCACGAAGTACAAAACAAAGTTACACAAAGGGAAAAGCATCCAAAATAACATTTTTGATACGATTGCCTTAACTCTCGGTCCCTTTCAAAGGGGTAATTATTTGTTACAGTAGTATTAACGATCTACACTTTACCGGGAAAGTAATCTTTTAGAATTATTTTTCTTTACTTCTCTATTTCTGTATTTCAGTATTCTTTTTTCTTTTATTCCTGCTTATCCCTTTTACTGCCAGATAAACAATAAATACAGCCCCCAATATATAAAGAACATTATCGAGATACGGGAAGATTTTGTCCCTGAGATCGTAAATGTAAAATCCGATAATTGCGAGTATAATATTCCAGATACCTGCACCGATAAAGGTATAAAACATGAAACTGCGAAGATCCATTTTTGCCAGGCCGGCAGGTATGGAAATCAGATGTCTGATACCAGGCACCAGACGTCCGATAAATGTTGAGGATTTACCGTTCCGAATAAAATAGTTTTCTGCATGTTCAACCTTTTCCCTCGAAAGCAGGAAAAGCTTGCCCATCCTCGATTCAGCGAATTTGTAAACCAGGGGACGTCCAAGGTAATATGCCAGAGTATAATTAATTAGAGAGCCGGTTAATGCTCCGACAGTTCCGAAGATGACTACTCCGAAAATATTCAGATCACCCTGCGCAGCTTTATATGATGCAAACGGGATAACTACCTCGGAAGGCAAAGGCAAAAAGGTGCTTTCAATAAGCATCAGTAGGGCAATCGTAAAATAGTTAAGATTGGACATGTACCAATCAAGAAGAGCACGAAATATTTCCATTACCGGATTTTAAAATCAATTATAAAAACGTTTACCGATAACGGCTCCGTTTCTGAATTTATTTTCTTTCCGGCTATTTTAACCGGCATTAATACAGGGCAAATAAGCTTTGGATTTGAAATGGAGTTGAAATCATCACGATTATCTGATGTAAGGGTTTCTTTCACAGCATCTTTCATGTATGGCAGCGCTCCAAGAGCCAGTGTTACCAGTCTCTTATTATCTGATGTATTGATAACTTTGACATAAAGCTTACCCAATTTCATATCGATTGTACTGCTGGCATAAATACCATCCTGACCTGTCAAAGGTTTGCCACCGGAGAGAACAGGAATTATCCTGGTCCCTTTGTAATTGGAGAAAGTCTTCTGAACATAATAATTCGGTGTTCCGATTGTCGTCAGGTTATCGAACCAGATCAGGTCGGGGCGCCATTGCCAGGCATCAACATGTGCAAGCAAAGGGGCATAAGAAGCCATATTGACAACATCAGCATTCCTCTCAAGGCCTGTCATAAATGCTGCTTCACAGAGAGCACTCCACCAGCTGTTCCTCGATTCAGGCTCCGTCCCTTCTTTTCCATGCGCAGCATATTCACCAGCAAATACCTTTATTCCCTGTCTGTCATAATTATCATATCTCGAGGCATTATTAAGAAACCATTCAGGAGGCATATAATAATGCTCATCAATCAGATCAGGGTTCAGTTTCCTGAGCTCACTCCAGGCATAATCGAAATACCTGCCGGATGAATAAGGTCCTGATCCCGAAACTATCTTTATTTCAGGGTGCTGAGCTTTAATACTTTTTTCAAATATCTTGTACCTTTCAATGTATTGTTCCTCCCATTGCTCATTACCAACACCAATATACCTGAGATTGAACTTTTCGGGATGTCCCATGTCGGCTCTAAGCTTTCCCCATTTTGTTGTGATTTCACCATTGGCAAATTCAATCAGGTCAAGTGCATCCTGAACATATTGATCAAGTTCATTTATGGGTACGACTTCTGCGGCATTAAACTGGCACGACATACCGCAATTTAGTATAGGAAGAGGCTCTGCTCCTATATCTTCAGCCAGCTGGAAATACTCATAAAAACCAAGGCCAAACGATTGAAAGTAATCATAAGCCTGGCGGTCCTGTATTTCAACATTCCATCGGTTCATTAACACTTTTCTATCCTCAGCCGGTGCGACAGTGTTCTTCCACTGATAACGGTTTGCTATATCCCTTCCCTCTACAATACAACCACCCGGGAAACGGATGAAACCAGGCTTCAGGGCAGCAATCATCTCAACAATATCCCTGCGAAGCCCGTTTGGACGGCCCTTCCATGTGTCAGCCGGGAACATTGAGATCATATCAAGATCAATGCTTCCCTTTCCCGTAAGTATTATCCTCATCTGAGCCTTAAGCGCTGTTTCTGAGGCTTTAAATGACAGCTGATACTTATTCCAGGTTCCTGAAAAACCTTGTAGCTCAGCTTTGGAAATACTCTTTCCTTCAGATGTTATCAGTTCAACGGTCATTCTTATATCGGAGTCTTCAGACAGCCTGGTTGATACGGAAAAGTTATACTGTTCATCTTTTTTGATACCCATCCCGCGGAAGCCATCATTCGTGAATGCAAAGGTGCCTACTGCCGGATCAATATATACCCTCATGAAATGGGGATTCGAAGGGCGTGAGGGTGAATAGAAATTAGGTATCATTCTTCCGGTACCGTTTTGTCTGGGCAATAACCGCCAGCCTGTCATTGGCAAAGTGAACTCGAATGATCTGTTTTTAACTAGTTCAGCATAAACACCTCCATCAGCAGCAAAGTTGATGTCTTCAAAAAAGACACCCCACATTACAGGTTGTACCTCAGCACCGGGTTTGTCAGTGACAACTGAAATTTCCTTTATCTGCTGACCTGAGGCTGTAAGTATAAATGAAAGTACAAAAAAAGCGCATAATGTATTGAATTTTAAATAACTCGACATTATTTCAGGATTAGTTTAAAATGATTTCCTGTCAAAATAAGAAAATAAATCTTTGACCAGCAAAATATTTGTAAAATCTATTACTTTTATGTTCAAAGTAAACCTGTATACAACATATTTCGTTATCAGTGTTCAACAGAATAAAAAGTTGAAGTAATAAATTAAAATCAATACTCTGTAAACCAAATTGATGGAGCAAAATATTACTTTCTGGCCTTTTATTGTATTTGCTTTTTTCGTAATAATCCTTGTCGGAATCATGATAGGTCTTTCCTATTTTCTTGGAGAACGCCACAAGGAAAAAACCACAGATCAACCTTATGAATCCGGGATACCTCCGACGGGTGATGCCAGGCTGCGCTTTTCTTCGGGTTTTTATATCATAGCTATGTTTTTTGTTATTTTCGATCTTGATGCTGCATTCATCATGCTATGGGCAGTTTCTTTTCGCGAGTTAGGACTACCGGGTTACTTTGGGATCTTAGTATTTATTGGTTTATTAATCATACTTTTAATTTACGAGTTAAGCATCGGTGCCCTTGACTTCGGTCCGGATGGCAAAAAAATTCTGAAATCAAAACCCAGAACTAAATGAAATCTTCCATAATAAAAACTGGTACCAGCAATTCCGGTCTGGAAAAGGATTCGTCTGAAGATGACTTGTATAAATCGGTATTATTCGGCAAGCTTGATGATATGGTTTCGTGGGGAAGAAAAAACTCCGTCTGGCCATTCGCGTTTGGACTCTCCTGCTGTTTCGTTGAAATGGCTACTTCACTTACAAGCCGATATGATCTTGCACGCTTTGGCGGTGAGGTTATACGCGGCACGCCCCGAGAGGCTGACATGATGGTTGTTGCCGGTACGGTATTTCTCAAGATGGCGCCAATAATAAAAAGGTTGCACGAACAGATGATGGAACCCAGGTGGGTTATCTCTATGGGATCATGTGCAAACTCAGGTGGAATGTACGATATATACAGTGTTGTACAGGGTGTGGATAAAATCTTGCCTGTTGATGTTTATGTATCAGGTTGTCCTCCTCGTCCCGATGCTTTTCTTGAGGGATTACTATTGCTTCGCGAATCAATAAGTAAAGACCAGCGGCCATTAAGCTGGGTAATCGGACCACAGGGAATTCATAAGGCCGAAAAGATCAGCATGAGAGATATCAAGCAGGAAGAAAGATGTAAGATGGGGATTATTCGTCCGATGAATGAGGTGTGAAAACAGGATTTGAATTCCAATTTTAAAATGAGTGGCGAAAACCATAATGTAATTGCTGAACTAGGTCCCAAATTTGGAGGTCAGGCTATTTTGTATCAACAATATACGAAAGATAGCACTACTACTATCTGGATAGATAGAAACAACCTTATCCCAATATTAAAATTCCTGAAGAACGAGATCACACTACCATTTAATATGTTATATGACCTCACCGGTATTGATGAGCGGACAAGAATAAACCGGTTGGATCAACCCGACAGTGATTTCACAGTAATATATCACCTCACCTCTTTTGAAAGGAATGAAGATCTTCGAATAAAAGTACCTCTCAAAGATAAGGATCTCTCAATTACCAGCATAGCAAGTGTTTGGGAATCAGCCAACTGGTATGAACGAGAGGTGTATGACATGTTTGGCATCAACTTCAATGGTCATCCAAAACTGTCAAGGATACTTATGCCAAAGACATGGCAGGGACATCCCTTAAGAAAGGAACATCACGCACGGGCAACTGAACTTGATCCCTTTGTATTGACTGACCTGATAAGGGATGAAGAGGAAGCCAATCTTAAATTTAATCCTGAACAATACGGATTAGCCACGAAAAGTGAAGACAGCGATTTCATGTTCTTGAATATCGGCCCCCAGCATCCGGGGACACATGGTTTGTTAAGGCTTATAGTTCAGCTGAATGGTGAAGATATTGTAAACATTGTACCGGATATAGGGTTCCATCATCGCGGTGCTGAAAAAATGGGAGAAAGACAATCCTGGCATACTTTTATCCCTTACACTGACCGTATTGATTATCTGGGTGGTGTGATTAATAACCTGGCTTACCTGCTTTCAGTTGAAAAATTAGCCGGCATAGAAATTCCTGATCGAGCCTGTGTGATACGCGTAATGATGAGCGAGCTGTTCCGCATTGCAAGTCATTTGGTTTGGCTGGGAACTTTTGCCCAGGATCTGGGACAGATGTCTCCTGTGTTTTATGCTTTTAATGACAGGGAACGAATCTTTGATATTGTTTCCGCTATTACTGGTGCACGTATGCATCCATCATGGTTCAGAATTGGAGGAGTCGCTCATGACCTTCCGGAAGGCTGGGAAAAACTAATGCAGGATTTTGTTAATTACTTTCCTAAGCGTCTGAGAGAGTTTGAAAATATTATTATAAAGAATGGGATATTTAAAGCAAGGACCATCGGAATAGGAGTATTTACAACTGAAGAAGCAATTGAATGGGGTATTACAGGCGCGGGCCTCAGAGCTACAGGTTATGATTGGGACTATCGCAAAAAACGGCCATATTCGGGTATCGATAAGTTCGAATTTGATATTCCGCTGGGCAAGAATGGTGACTGTTATGACAGGGCAATTGTACGCATGGAAGAGATGCGTCAAAGCCTGAGGATCATTCAACAATGCATAAATAATATGCCTGCCGGACATTACAAATCTGATCACCCACTGGTAATACCGCCCTTGAAAGAAAAAACTATGACAGATATTGAAACCCTGATTACTCATTTTGTAGGTGTCTCATGGGGCCCTGTTATTCCACCTGGTGAAGCAATGGTGCCTGTTGAGGCAGCTAAAGGGAGTAACGGCTATTACCTGATAAGCGATGGAAGTACATCATCATACAGATCGAGGATACGAACCCCGTCTTTTCCGCATATGCAGATGCTTCCGCTTATAAGCAAAGGATATACAATTCCTGATCTGCTGGCAATTCTGGGTGCAATGGATTTTGTACTGGCAGATCTTGACAGATAAAAAATTGAAAGAGAAATAAGTATATAATTGCGATGCTGACTGAAGAAGAAAAGAAGGAGATACTGGAGGAAGTTAAACACTATCCATACCCGTCTGTGGCATGCATCGATGCTTTAAAGATTGTGCAGAATCATCGCGGGTGGGTGTCTGATGAATCAGTCAGAGATGTGGCTCAGATACTGATGATGTCGAATGAAGAGGTAGATGGTGTTGCAACATTTTATAGCCGCATTTATCGGAGTCCGGTGGGCAGAAATGTAATACTTTTATGTGATAGTGTTAGTTGCATGATTATGGGATACGGATCCATTTATGAATATTTATCAAAGAAACTTGGGATAAGCTTCGGAGAGACCACCTCTGACGGACGTTTTACTCTTCTCCCCATTTCATGCCTCGGTGACTGTGATCATGCACCTGCCATGATGATCAACGATGATCATTATAATTACCTGACAGTTAAAAAGGTTGATGAGCTGCTTGGCAATTACAAATAAACAGGGATGGAAAGACCGCTGACAAAACATATCATACCGGGATCTTCCCCTCTTAATCTGAAGGAATATATTCAGGAGGGTGGTTATCGTGGAACAAGCCAAGCATTGAGGGAAATGGCGCCTGATGAAGTGACCAGCCTGATCAAAGCATCAAACCTTCTTGGAAGAGGTGGTGCCGGCTTCCCAACTGGTGTCAAATGGAGCCTTGTCCCGATGGATGATGCATGCCCGAAACCAAAATACCTGGTTTGCAATGCTGACGAAATGGAGCCTGGCACTTTTAAGGATAGATATCTGCTCGAAGGTAATCCGCATCAGCTTATTTCAGGAATGATTATTTCAGCTTTTGCTATACAGGCTCAAAAAGCCTATATTTTTCTTCGCTGGGCATATAAGAAAGCTGAAGCTGAGCTTCGAAAAGCAATTGGGGAAGCTTATGAAGCCGGATATCTTGGAAAAAACATTTTAGGTTCTGGGTTTGATCTTGATATTTATGTTCATTCAAGTGCAGGTAGATATATATGTGGTGAAGAAACAGCATTACTTAATTCGCTTGAAGGGAAAAGGGCTGTACCCCGAACTAAACCTCCCTTTCCCGCTATCAGCGGTTTGTTCGGCAGGCCAACTGTAGTAAACAATGTTGAAACACTTTCCTGGATCTCACATATAATTGAGAATGGTGCAGAGTGGTTTAAGCAACTGAGCCTTACAGGAACAGGAGGCACAAAACTTTTTGGTGTAAGCGGCAAAGTAAAGAACCCTGGTACGTGGGAATTACCATTGGGGATTACAGTGGGTGAATTGCTCGAAGAACATGCCGGGGGAATGGCAAATGGACACAAGTTCAGAGGAGCATTACCTGGTGGAGTATCTACCGACTTTCTGACAGAAAAGCATCTGGATGTAAAACTGGATTTTTCAACTGTTGCTGCTGCCGGAAGCAGAATGGGAACAGGTACAATGATTATTCTTGATGACAATACTTGTCCGGTTGCATTTATTCATAACATTGAAAAATTCTTTGCACTTGAAAGTTGCGGCTGGTGTACTCCATGCCGTGAAGGTCTTCCATGGGTTGAAAAGATGCTCGCTTCAATTGAAAAAGGAACCGGTAAAATGGAATACCTTGATATACTGAGATTTCATACAAAATATATGGGTCCCGGGAATACATTCTGTGCTCACGCTCCCGGTGCCGCGGAACCATTGCAAAGCGGGTTGAACTATTTTTATGACGATTTCGTAAGGCATATTGATGATAAAAAATGTCCCTGGAGGTAATGATGACTAAAATCCGGATTGACGGAAAATATTATGAAGTTAAGCCGAAGAAGAACCTTCTGGAGACCTGTCTTTCGCTGGGATTGGATATTCCTCATTTCTGTTTTCATCCCGCTCTTGGCTCAGTTGGTGCATGCAGGCTTTGTGCTGTAAAGAAATTCAGGGATAAGGATGACAATATAGGCCGTATAATAATGTCATGTATGGAACCTGTTACAGAAGGCATGATTGTCTCAATTGAAGATCATGAAGCTAAAGAATTCCGTGCTGCAGTCATTGAAGGTATTATGACCAATCATCCCCATGATTGTCCTGTTTGTGATGAAGGAGGTGAGTGCCATTTACAGGATATGACTATTATGACAGGGCATAATTACAGACGTTTCGATTTCAGGAAAAGAACTTATAAAAACCAGGACCTGGGGCCATTCATTAAGCATGAAATGAACCGCTGTATTCAATGTTACAGATGCGTAAGGTTTTACAGGGATTATGCAGGCGGGAAAGACTTAAATGTTTTCGGATCCCATAACCATGTTTATTTCGGAAGGCATGAAGATGGAACACTTGAAAATGAATTCAGCGGCAATCTTGTTGAGGTATGTCCTACAGGTGTTTTTACGGACAAGACCTTAAACAGACATTTCACCCGCAAATGGGATATGTCAAATGCACCTTCTGTCTGTATACATTGCAGCGTCGGCTGCAATATTATAGTAAGCGAACGGTATGGTTCTCTCAGACGTATAATGAGCCGGTATAATGGGTCAGTGAATGGATATTTTATATGTGATCGCGGCCGGTTTGGTTACGAATTTGTAAATGATGAAAAGAGAATAAGAAAAATCAAAATCCGTTATAAAAAGAATAATAACCAGGAAGAAGCAGAAAATGAAATGCTTCTTTCCGTCCTTGATACAGCATTTTCAATAAATAAAAAGATCATCGGAATAGGTTCTCCCAGAGCTTCCATTGAATCGAATTATGCTTTGCTAGTCCTTGCCGGGAAGGAGAATTTTTATCTTGGCATTTCAAAAAGGGAACAGCTTCTGACCAAAACAGTTTTAGACTTTTTACAAAAAAGTGGTGTTCAAACTCCTTCCTTAAAACAAATAGAAAAGGCTGATGCAGTTATAGTTCTGGGTGAAGATCTTGCAAATACAGCACCGATGATTGCTCTGGCTGTACGACAGGCTGCTCGAAATAAGCCAAATGAAGAAGCTGGCGAGAAAGGTATCCCATTATGGAATGATGCTCCAGCAAGAGAACTGGCACAGGATACAAAAAGTCCGGTATATATTGCAACCCCATTTAAGGATTCTCTTGACGAAATAGCAGAAACAACATTCAGAGCTTCTTATGCAGATATTGCGAACCTTGGATTTGCTGTTGCGTCATTACTAAATGATGATGCACCGGTTTCAAAAAAGCTAAGTATTGATCATCGGAAGATTGGTGAAAATATAGCAGATACATTAAAGAAAGCTAAAAACCCACTGATCATTTCAGGCATAACATGTGGCGATGAGGAGGTCATGCATGCCAGTATGAATATTGCAACCGCACTATTATCTCTTGATATTAAAGTAATGTTCAGTGCAGTTTTGCCGGAATGCAACAGCATGGGACTGGCATTTATCCCAGGCAAACCATTCGTCGATGTCTTTTCTTTAGCGGCTGGTGAAGAAATCGACACGCTCGTTATACTTGAGAATGATTTGTACAGGAGAGCATCGAAAGAATCTGTGGATCAGCTTCTTGGCAGGAGCAAACTGATTATAGTTCTCGACCACCTTGTTAATCAGACAGCTCTTCATGCAGATATATTATTACCAGCTGCAACATTCGCTGAATCGGAAGGTACTCTCCTGAATAATGAAGGTCGTGCTCAACGGTATTACAAAGCACTTACAAATACAGAACAGATAAAGGAAAGCTGGCGTTGGTTAAGTGAATTTATTAAGATTAAAAATAAGGATCAGTCCGTATCATGGAATAGATTTGATGATATTGTTTCTTCTTTAGTAGATGAATTGCCCGCATTTTCTAAGATTAAGAAATACTTGCCTGATGCCGATTTACGGATGTTAAACGCTAAGATACCAAGACAAACCTTACGCTACAGTGGCCGAACAGCAATAAATGCACACATGGCTGTCGGCGAACCCGGAGTTTCACAGGATCCTGATTCTCCATTAGCATTCAGCATGGAAGGACGGCAGGAACTTCCGCCATCCTCTCTGGTTCCTTACTACTGGACTCCAGGATGGAATTCAGTTCATGCTATATACAATTATCTCGATGAAGCTAATGGATCACTGAAGGGTGGGGATCCGGGTGTCAGACTGATTGAACCATGCGAGGGATACAGTAATTCTTATTTTAAAACAGAACCTCAGACATTTGAATACAAAAAAGATGAATGGCTGCTCGTTCCTGTTTATCAGATTTTTGGCAGTGAGGAGTTGAGTTCTGCAAGTTCCTCAGTGGCTCAAAGAATAAAGGAACCATTTTTATATCTGAATCAGAAGGATGCAGATATTTTAACCATAAAGTATGGTGAACTGATATATCTGGAGGTTCGGGGAAGTAAATTAAAAATAAAAGCAAGAATTGAAAATAGCATGAAACAGGGAATGGCCGGTTTGTCAGTAAATTTACCTGGAATACAGTTTATTGATCTGCCTTGCCGGGGAAAACTTAGTAAACAATAACTATCTGTTAATGAAATATTTACTTATCATAGCAGGAGTACTTCTAATAGTGTTGTCGATTGCGGCAGGGCTGATATGGATAGAGCGGAGACTACTTTCAGTGTGGCAGGACAGGCTCGGACCAAACCGTGTAGGTCCGTTTGGCCTGGCCCAGGTAATTGCCGATACCATAAAATTATTGTTCAAGGAAGACTGGATCCCTCCCTTTTCAGATAAACCGGTATTTCTTATGGCCCCGGGCATACTTATGATAACCATTCTTCTGACTTTTGCAGTTATCCCTTTTGGTCCCAATTTTTATGTATTTGACTCAAATATCGGGATCTTATTTTTCCTCGGGAACTCGTCACTGGGTGTTTACAGCATTGTCCTGGGAGGATGGGCTTCCAATAACAAATATGCATTAATTGGTGCGATGAGAGCTTCTGCCCAGATGCTTACATATGAAGTGTTTATGGGGCTGTCTCTTATGGGAGTCGTAATGATGGCTGACAGTTTCAGTTTCTGCACTATAGTGGAAGCTCAGAAAGGCGGGTGGTTTATCGTACCGCAATTTTTTGGTTTCGTGGTCTTCTTTATTGCCGGGATAGCAGAGACACACAGGCTTCCTTTCGATATCCCTGAAGCTGAAGGTGAACTTATTGCTGGCTATCATTCAGAATATTCCGGCATGAAGTTCGGTATGTTTTTCGTTGGTGAATATCTGGGTATTACCCTGATATCTGCGATAATCGCTACCCTGTTCTTTGGCGGGTGGCTGGGACCTGCATTTCTTCCTCCGGTTTTCTGGTTTTTATTAAAAACATTCCTTTTCATTGGCGTGTTTATTCTTCTTCGGGCTTCATTGCCCCGACCCAGATATGACCAGTTAATGAAACTTGGGTGGAAAGTACTATTTCCTCTGGCATTGCTTAACCTTCTTATTACCGGAGCAGTACTAATATTTATAAAATGAAATTAACAAATCAAATATAATCCTTTGTATGTTCAGCATTCTCCGAAGTATATGGTTGACTTTCCTTCACATTTTTCACAAATCTGAAACTGTGGAATACCCTGAAGTAAAGCCTTATCTGCCACCTCGTTACAGGGGAAGGATTGTCCTGACTCGGGATAAGGAAAATAATGAAAGATGTGTAGCCTGTTATCTGTGTGCCGCTGCCTGTCCTGTCGATTGTATATCGCTTCAGGCTACCGAGGAGGAATCAGGCAGAAGATATCCTGAGTTTTTCAGGATCAGTTTTTCGAGATGTATTTTTTGCGGATTCTGCGAAGAAGCCTGCCCTACTTATGCCATTCAGTTGATCCCAGATTTTGAAATGGGGGAATATGACAGGCAAAATATGGTATACGAAAAGAAACATTTACTGATCGCCGGTGAAGGGAAATATCCGGATTATAACTTTTATAAAAACGCCGGTGTCGATATGGGTGTAAAAGGAAAAGGTGAGGGAGAGAATGAAGAAATACCGGTTGACGTGAATGAACTTATGCCTTAATAGTAACTTAAAAAGATGAATTTATTCTTCTATATAGCTGCCGCGATTGCAATAATTTCAACTATCCTTGCCATTTCCGGAAGGAATGCCATCCATTCGTTGCTTTTTCTTATATTATCCCTCCTGGCTGTTTCCGTAATTTTTTATTTGCTCGATGCTCCATTTATTGCGGCTTTGGAGGTAATAATATATGCAGGTGCCATCATGGTTCTTTTCATATTTGTGACCATGATGCTTAACATTGGAATTGAGAGACGAACAGAAAAGAGATGGCTCAATCCACGTATGTGGATAGTTCCTTCTATGTTAGCCGCTGTTCTCCTTACCGATTTTATCCTTGCAATTAAGCACGTGCCGGCTTCTCCTTTTGCTGATCAGATAATATTACCCAAGCAGGTAGGCATTTCATTATTCTCCACCTATCTGCTGGCAGTCGAGATTGCAGCAATTCTTTTAATGGCAGGGGTGATTGGGGCATATCATTTAGGGAGTCAGAAGAAAAAAGTTACTCATCGATTTCTTGGAAAAAATTAAAATATGCTGACTGTACCGGTTGAAATACAAATATTGTTTGCAGGGATACTCTTTCTCCTCGGACTTATAGGATTACTTGTACGAAGGAATATGATCTTCATGCTCATGTCAATTGAAATCATGTTCAACAGTGCAGGGCTGGTGTTTATCATAGCAAGTACCCATTGGAAACAGCCCGACGGGCAGGTCATGTTTATTTTTATACTGTCAGTCACAGCTGTTGAAGTAGCAATTGCGTTAGCATTATTACTGCAGGTCTATCACCATTTTAAAACCCTTGATGCTGATTCTGTCAATAAATTGAAGGACCATAATTAATATATAATTGATGGCAACATTTATAGCGCTTATACCTGCTATACCACTACTTGGCTTCCTGGTGCTGGCACTTTTCGGGCCAAAGCTGACCAGGAAAACTATAGGGTATATTGGAGCAGGTTCGGTTGGCATAGTTGCCCTGCTAACATTAATTGCAGGAATAGGATTATTAAAATCATTGCCTCAGGTTAAATCTTATTCTGTTATTATTTGGGAATGGATAAATGCAGGGAATCTGAAAGCAGACATTTCTTTCAGTCTCGATGCGCTTTCACTGGTTTTTTGCTTTGTGATTACTTTCGTTGGTTTTCTGATACACCTATTCTCAGTTGAGTTTATGGCAAAGGATGAAGGATTCTCAAGGTTTTTTGCTTACATGAATCTCTTTGTCGGATCTATGCTGATTCTTGTGCTCGCTGATAATATTTTGCTTTTGTACCTGGGATGGGAAGGGGTCGGCTTATGCAGTTACCTGTTGATTGGCTTCTGGTATAAGGTGCCGGTAAATGGATATGCCGCAAGAAAAGCTTTTATTATAACACGCATTGGGGATACTGCAATGATAATCGGCATCTTTGTTCTCTTCCTTAGTTTCGGAACGGTCAATATTAATGACCTGATGCAACAGGCATCTGAGAAATGGGTTGCAGGTTCATCTATCGCGGTTTTAACTGCAGCATTATTGCTTGGCGGAGCCTTGGGAAAATCAGCCCAGCTCCCTTTACAGACATGGTTGCCGGATGCAATGGCAGGCCCGTCACCTGTTAGCGCATTGATACATGCTGCAACTATGGTCACTGCAGGAGTTTATCTTATTGCCCGCACTCATGTTTTATTCAGCCTTGCACCTATTGTTCAGACAGCAATAGCCATTATTGGAGCGCTGACTTTACTTATTGCCGGATTCAGTGCATTGGCACAACACGACCTGAAAAGAATTCTCGCTTATTCCACTATAAGTCAGATAGGTTATATGTTCCTTGCGCTAGGTGTGGGTGCATGGTCAGCCGCGGTATTTCATTTCATGATACATGCATTTTTTAAAGCTCTTCTTTTCCTCGCAGCCGGCGTTGTAATATTAGTATTGAATGAAGAACATGATATCTTCAAAATGGGCGGACTGAGAAAAAAAATGCCGGTGGTCTATTTGACTTTCCTTATTGGGGCTGCTTCTCTCTCCGCTCTTCCCCTTATAACAGCAGGCTTTTACAGTAAGGATGCGATCTTATGGTACTCCATTTCATCAGAGACAGGAAGTACATTATTATGGATAGCGGGAATCATTGGCGCTTTTCTGACAGCTCTTTATTCTTTCAGGATGATATTCATAACTTTTTTTGGTGAAGTAAAAACTCAACCTGCCTTTCTTCCTGGCAAACTAATGACAATACCATTAATTATTCTTGCAGTTTTGTCTGTTATCGGAGGTTTTGTCGAACTGCCTGAATCAATTGGGAATATTCATCTTTTTTCAAATCTGATTGACAATACTTTACCTGCAATAGTAGTTAAAGAAGCCAGACATTCTGAAATTCTATTCCAGTCACTTTCAGCCATAATTGTCCTGACAGGTATTTATCTGGCATACTTAGCTTATCTTAAAAAACCTGCTCTGTCAGAATCGTTTAACCATAGCAAACTTAATAAGTTTTTTGAAAGGGGTTGGGGTTTCGACAAATTATACGATGTACTTTTTGTGAAACCTGTTATATGGCTCTCTGAAATAGATAAAGATGACATTTTTGACGGGCTTAACATTGGCATTTCCAGGCTGGCTCTTTTAGCCAACCGTTTTCTTAGTATCACTCAAAACGGGAACCTAAGATGGTATTTAATGTCATTTACCATTGGTATTGCATTGATTTTAACTTATTTGATTTGTAAATGATACTCGTTTATCTCATAGTTGTTTTACTGACAGGAGCAATTCTTGCACTGACCACAGGCAAACGGAATGCTGTATTGCCCAGAATAATATCTCTTGTCGCCCTGAGTATTGACCTGATTCTTATCATTACATCTGCGTTCCACCCAGTTGCACCTGATAATAAATGGCTTATTGATTTAAAGCTTGACTGGATCCCTGAATTCGGCATCAGCCTGCATCTTGCACTTGATGGATTAAGCCTTGTGATGCTCCTGTTAACCTTTTTTCTTGGCATAATTGCAGTTATTATTTCGTGGAAAGAGATTAACTCAAAAGTTGGTTTTTTTCATTTCAATCTGCTCCTGATTCTGGCTGGTATTATCGGTGTATTTCTTTCACTCGATCTTTTTCTTTTTTATTTCTTCTGGGAGCTAATGCTGGTCCCGATGTATTTTCTGATCGGCATCTGGGGACATGAAAACAGAACTGCAGCCTCGAATAAATTCTTCCTTTATACGCAGGCAAGCGGTCTGTTAATGTTTATCTCAATACTTGCATTATATTTTGTGCACGGACACTCTACCGGTTCATATACATTTGATTACATGCAATTACTTGATACTGAGATGCCTGTTTCATCAGGACTATTGATTATGTCCGGATTTCTGGCTGCATTTCTTGTAAAACTTCCGGTTGTCCCATTGCATAACTGGCTGCCTGATGCTCATACTGAAGCTCCCACTGCAGGAAGTCTGATTCTTGCTGCACTGCTATTAAAAACAGGAGCTTACGGACTCCTTCGGTTTGTTGTGCCTTTATTTCCATCAGCTTCGATAACATTTGCACCATTTGGGATGCTGCTGGGTATTATTGGTATTTTATATGGTGCCAAACTTGCATTTGCACAGACCGATCTTAAACGGCTTGTTGCTTATACTAGTGTGAGTCATATGGGGTTTGTAATACTTGGAGTTTTTTCTTTTAATGAGCTGGCTTACCAGGGTGTTGTCATGCAGATGATTGCTCATGGAATTAGCACTGGTGCTTTATTTATCCTGGTTGGTCAGCTTTATGAACGAATTCATACAAGAGATTTAAACAAGATGGGTGGGTTTTGGGAAAAGGCTCCTGTTATGGGCGCCATTGGTCTTGTCTTTTCAATGGCTTCATTAGGATTACCCGGGCTGGGAAATTTTATTGCTGAACTCCTGATTCTTATCGGTGTCTTTAAAACAAGCATATTGATGTCATGCATTGCTTGCTTAGGACTTATTGCCGCGACAATTTATTCTCTCCGGATCGTACAAAAAGTATTTCTTGGAAATAAAAACAAGGATTGGGAAATAAGTGATCTTAATGTCCGTGAAAAAGTAGTTTCGGCTGCAATGGTTATAGTAATAGTCTGGCTGGGACTTTTCCCACAACCGGTCTTCAATACTGCCAAACCTGCATTGCTAAAGACTCTGGATGCACAAAAAGAAAAAAATACTACAGATCAAACCATCAGTAAAAATGATGCCTCAGTGAGAAGTATATTCCTTTTTCAGATATCAAAATTATGTATTAAATAATAATTTATGACCGCAACAGATTTTTTGTGTTTAGCACCGCTTCTAATAATTGCCGTCGCACCTGTTGTGATTATGATTGTAATTTCTGTTTTAAGAAATTATAAAGTCGTTTACGGATTTTCAGTTTTGTCATTTTTATTGGCTTTAGCGTTAGTCTTTTTTATTATTCCTGCCATTCCCCATTCAATTGAACCTTTATTCATCATTGACATATACAGCCTGTTTTTTCTTGGGATTATTATTCTTAGTGCATTGTTTGTGACTTTGCTTTCATATGATTATATTTTACAACTTCAAGGGGTCAGGGAAGAATATTATATTATTCTTTTTACTTCGACACTTGGAGCATCATTACTGGCTGTTGCAAACCATTTTATTTTATTTTTCCTGGGTATCGAAACATTAAGCATTTCCTTATACATACTGATAGCTTTCCAAAGATCGAAAGACAGTTCAATTGAAGCCGGGATTAAATATCTTATTCTGGCCTCGGTGTCTTCAGCATTTTTATTATTCGGTATGGCATTGATTTATACTGCATTAGGGACAATGCAGTTTAATGGGATAGTATCAGTTTTAAGTGAAGATGATCAGATTTCTCCGTTGGTTATTTCCGGATTCGGTATGATGATGGTAGGAATAGGTTTTAAGCTGGCGTTAGTCCCATTTCATATGTGGACTCCAGATGTCTATCAGGGAGCACCTGCGCCGGTTACCGCATATATTGCCACAGTTTCGAAAGGTGCCGTCATGGCAGTACTGATAAGATTCTTTTTTAATATCAGGGGATTTGAAAATCAATATATTTTCATAGTAATATCCGGAATAGCGATACTATCAATGTTCGTCGGGAACATGCTAGCTATCAGGCAGCAAAATATAAAAAGGCTATTGGCATATTCATCAATTGCAAATATGGGATATCTTATAATCATTCTCCTGACAGGCACCGAAAAAGGTATTCAGGCTTCAGTCTTTTATCTAGTTTCATATTTTATTACCACAATCGGAGCTTTTGGAGTGATATCACTTCTTTCGACCTGCCAACATGAGGCCGAAAAGATAGAAGATTATAAAGGACTATTCTGGAAAAAACCATGGATTGCAATAGTCTTAACGCTTTCTATGCTGTCATTAGCGGGGATCCCTGTTACAGCCGGGTTCATTGCAAAGTTCTACGTTATTTTTGAAGGGATGCAGGCAGGTCTCATGGTGCTTATATTTTCAATGATAATTAACAGTGTTATTGGGTTATATTATTATCTCAGAGTTATTACCACTATGTTCTCAGCTGCAAACGAAACTAAATTACCAGCGTTATCCTTGACCGGGAATATTACTCTTTCTCTGATTGCGTTAAGTATATTGATATTAGGCGTCTATCCTGGCTGGCTGATTAATATTATTATGAAATTCGTCACTTTATAGTGGTCCAATGGTTCCTGAAAAACTTAGTATTTCTGTCTAATTAGAATCAGAGTTCATCCACAACCAATCTTTCACATGTTCAGCTGATACTTCAATTGTCTTCATAATAAGAAAATCCTGGTTTTTACCGTACTGATATTTAGTTTAACCTCATCATCAATCTCTTTGGACTTATACCAGGAATATTGCTTTGATCCATTTCGGTATTGCATTCAGCAGGATCGTAAATACACAAATTATTATCAATCCTGTCAGGACAAGATTTATAGTACCCGGGACTATTGTATCAACAACTTGAACCTGAGGTAAATAGATATTCTTGATATTCAGAAAAGCTGCAGTAAGGGTTGTAACTCCAACAAATATCATTGGCAGAATGGTAACCCAGGCGTATTTTGCTCTTCCCCTGTTAATTATAAATGATGTGCCTATCGCAAGAGCTATGGTTGCAAGTAGTTGATTGGCAGCACCGAACATTGGCCATATTGTAGCAACTGTTCCGGTATAGATAAAATATCCCCATGCAATGACTATCAAGCCGCTGGTGATAAGATTACCCGGAAGCCAGTTAGTTTTAAGAAATGGTTTATATACTTTCCCAAATGTTTCCTGTAAAATAAATCTCCCTATCCGTGTTCCCGCATCGATTGTTGTAAGAATAAAAAGTGCCTCAAACATGATCGCGAAATGATACCAGTAAGACATCAAATGTGCCATTCCCGGAATTGATGAGAATATGTAGGCCATTCCCACACCCAGAGAAACAGCGCCTCCTGTACGTCCGGCAATTTTTTCACCGACACTTGCTGACAGCTGATCGAGATTCGATTCCGTAAAACCCATTTCATGAAGTCTTGGGAGAATTGCCTGCAGTTTATCAACCGGCACATTTATCTGGAAATAATCAAGGGGAAGAAGGCTTGTTGCGGCAATCAGTGCCATTATGCTTACTGCACCTTCAGTAAGCATTGCTCCGACTGCAATTGGTTTTATATCAGATTCTTTCATTATCATCTTAGGTGTTGTACCTGAGCTTACAAGTGCGTGGAATCCCGAAATTGCTCCGCATGCAATTGTAATGAACAGGTATGGAAACAATTTCCCGGGGATTATTGGCCCTCCTCCTTTTCCAAACTCAGTAAATGCGGGCATTTTTATTTCAGGAGCAACAATTATCAACCCAATTGCAAGTAAGGTGATAACTGATATTTTCATTATGGAGCTAAGATAATCACGGGGAGAAAGGAGAAACCATACAGGCAGGACTGATGCAAGGAATCCATAGACAGCAATAAGGATAGTCAGAGTCTTATGATCAAATGAAAACCATCCGGCAATTGAGGAACCGGGGATATAACGGCCGGCAATAACTGCGGATATCAGCATTATTACTCCGAAAATTGTTGCTTCGAGGGTCTTTCCTTTTCTTATCCTGAACATCCATATACCCATAATAATTGCTATTGGAATTGTCGATGCTATTGTAAAAGTACCCCATGAACTCTCTGCAAGGGCATTTACAACAACAAGACCCAGCCCTGCAAGAGCAACAATAATTATCAGTATGATAGCAAATGATGTGGTAACACCGCTTACTTTGTTAATCTCCTCTTTTGCTATTGCTGCAAGTGATTTCCCGTCATGCTGGACCGATGCGGTCAGAATTATAAAATCGTGCACGGCTCCAGCCATCACAGCTCCAATAAGCATCCACAGGAAACCTGGCATGAAACCAAACTGTGCTGCAAGTACAGGACCCACAAGTGGTCCGGCACCTGCAATTGCTGCAAAATGATGACCAAACAATACCCACCTGTTCATGGGATAATAGTTTTGTCCGTCATACAGCCTGTAAGCTGGCGTCTGGCCAAGATCGTTCCTTACTGCCACTTTTGCTGCTACAAAACTGAAATATAACCGGTAAGCAAGTGCAAACAATGCAATAGACCCTATTACAAATGGCATTGCGTTCATCTGAAAAATGCTGTTAAGAGATTACCGGAACAAAGTAAACATTATCAATTTCCTGTGCAATTCAAATTATCATAATTGTATTTTAAGATCGCAATTTTGCTAATTTTGCAGAAGAAAAAATAATCTACCCTACTTAAGATTAGGAGATTTCATGAATGTGACCAGAACTTTTGATCTGTTAGACAGATACAAGCAGAATTTTCCAAAGGATGATGCTTTATGCTTCAAACAAAATGGGAACTGGATAAAGTACAGCTCACAGGAATATTTCGAATATGCTTATAATTTCTGTTATGGACTTTATGAGCTGGGTTATAGGCGTGGTGACAGAATTGTAACTGCATCCAACAGCCGGCCTGAATGGAATTTTATTGACATCGGAATGTCAATGCTTGGAATAATTCATGTTCCTGTATTTACATCACTTAACACAGCAGAATATGAATATGTTATTGGAAACTCCGGTGCCAGAATGATTATTATTTCTGATAAGAAATTACATAAATGTGTTAGTCGTGCCTTTAATAGTGCCGGATTTTCCGCAGATATTTATACGTTTGACGAGGTAGAAGGCATCAGAAGCTGGCTGCAGATAGTTGAAAAGGGGAAATTATGCTCTGCAAAGACAAGACTGGAGGTCGAGACAATAAAAAATCAAATCAGACCGGATGACTTTGCATCTCTGATCTATACCTCAGGAACAACCGGAAAGTCAAAAGGAGTTATGCTGTCTCATAAGAACCTTGTGAGCAATTTCATTTCCGCTGCAGCAGTTTTTAATTTAAAACCTACCGATAAGTATTTGAGTATTTTGCCGTTATGTCATGTCGGCGGACGGCTTGGAAATTATCAGACCCAGTATAGTGGCACCAGTATCTATTATGCTGAAAATATGGGATCCATTGCTGCAAACATGCAGGAGATTAAACCTGATGGATTTGATGCCGTACCGCGTGTTCTTGAAAAATTCTATGATGTTATTATTTCAAAAGGGAAGAAGCTTACAGGAATAAAAAAATCATTATTCTTCTGGGCGGTAAAGCTTGGTTTAAAATACAAACCATTCGGTGAAAATGGCTGGCTCTATGAGAAAAAACTTAAAATTGCCGATAAGCTCATCTTCAGTAAATGGAGGATAGCCCTTGGTGGAAATGTCAGAATAGTGGGATGTGGTGGTGCAAGTCTTCAGCCCAGGCTGGAAAGGATATTCTGGGCAGCAGGCATCAAAATAATAAACATGTACGGACTGACAGAAACATCCCCAATTATTACAATCAACAGGACACATAAAGGAGGTGTAAAACTTGGATCAGTCGGAACAGTGATAGAGGGAGTGGAAGTCAAAATAGCAGAAGATGGTGAAATCCTGTGCAAGGGGCCAAATGTAATGATCGGGTATTTTAACGATCCTGATCTTACAAAATCGGTTTTTGATAATGATGGATGGTTTCATACAGGGGATATCGGTTACCTTGATGAAAATAGGTTTCTTATGGTGACTGACAGGAAGAAAGAGATATTTAAATTATCCAACGGTAAATTTATCGCACCCCAGTTAATTGAAAATAAGTTTAAGGAATCAATTATTATAGACCAGATAATGGTCGTGGGAGAACATGAAAAATTTGCCAGTGCACTTATTTCTCCAAATTTCAAATATTTTGATGAATGGAAGAAGGCAAATAGAATCTCATTTTCTGATCCTGGTGAAATGATCCGGCTACCTGAAATAACCTCAGTTTTTAATACAGAAATTGAAGTAATCAATAAACGGCTGAGCCCACCGGAAAGGATCAACAGGTTCCGACTGGTTCCGGACGAGTGGACCCCTGCAACCGGGGAACTATCTCCTACTTTAAAACTAAGACGTCAGTTTATTTCAAAAAAATACAGGAATATCCTGGATCAGATCTATATGAAATAACCAGTAATACTATAGCTGACGGCCTGAATATGAAAATCATAAGAGTAACTGACAGGAAGACAAGTAAAGATTTCCTGCAGACTGCAAAAACAATCTATAAGGATGATAAAACATGGGTATGTCCTCTGGACAATGACATAGAAGCAATTTTTAATCCGTTAAAAAATCCCTATTTCCGGCATGGTGAAACAGAGAGATGGATCCTGGTTGACGATAAAAACAATCTGACAGGGAGAATAGCGGCATTTATTAATACAAATCTTTCTCACTCCTATGAACAGCCAACAGGTGGCATGGGGTTCTTTGAATGTATCAACGATAAACCTTCAGCATTTATGCTTTTTAAGACTGCAGAGGAATGGCTGAAATCAAAAGGAATGGAGGCAATGGACGGACCGATAAATTTCGGAGAGAGTGACAAATACTGGGGCTTGCTTGTTGGTGGATTTACGCATCCGTCATTTGATGTACCATATAATCATCCGTATTACCAGGATCTCTTTGAATCATATGGTTTTATGACATATTACAATATGGAAGGCTTTCACCTTGATATTACCAAACCCCTTCCTGAAAGATTCCTTAAAATAGCTGATTGGGTATCTGTTAAACCTGGGTATGAGTTCCGTCACTTTACATGGAAAGATGAGAAAGAATATACTCTGGACTTTGCAGAAGTATTCAATGAAGCATGGTCCTCATTTAAGTTTCATTTTGAGCCTCTTGAACCAGATTATATAAGAGGTGTCCTATGGAAAGCAAAAGCAATAGTCGATGAAGAATTTATCTGGCTTGCATATTTTGAGGGAAAACCTATTGCTATTTATCTTATGTTCCCTGATCTGAATCAGATCCTGAAACATCTGAACGGGAAACTGGATCTGATCAGCATGATCAAGTTCTTTTATCTTAAAAAACGAAGAACCATAACCAGGGCAAAAGCTCTTTTAATGGGTGTTATACCAAAATATCAGGGACTTGGAATCGAATCGGCCTTCATTCTGAACATCAGGAAGGTATTTGAAAAAAAACCACATTATACAGAAATTGAATTCTCCTGGGTGGCCGACTTTAATCCAAAGATGAGGAAAATATTTGTTTCTGTCGGATGCGTCCCTGTAAAGAACTACATTACATACAGGTACCTCTTCGATAGGAGCCGGGAATTCAAAAGATATCCTATTCCTGAAACTAAATAGATTACCAGATGAGATATGATATTATAATAATTGGAGCAGGTTTGGGAGGTCTGACAGCCGGTGCCAAACTTGCAAAGGAAGGCATGAGGGTTTTACTCATAGAACAGCACAGTAAACCAGGAGGTTGTGCGACAACTTTTAAAAGGGGTGATTTTACCATGGAGGTAGGGTTACATGAAATGGACGGACCTTTCCCAGGCGACATGAAATCAAGAATTTTCAGTGAACTTGACGTTTTCGGGAACATTGAATTTATCAGGGTGCCGGAATTCTACCATTTTGTCAGAGAACATCTTAATATTTCTATACCTCATGATCCTGAAGGAGCCATGAAGATCCTCAGAAAGGAATTCCCTTCAGAAACTGAAGGCATAAAAGCTTTTTTTGATCAGATACTTAATCCAAAAAGGAAATCTGCCCAAAGCGGAATTATAAAAGACAAAAGTGTGGGGGAATTTCTTGATTCGATAATCCATAATGAGGATCTTAAACTTGTCTTACTGGGTAATCTCGGATATTTCCACGATGATCCTTATTCAATATCACTGACTTATTACTCAGTAGCTCAGGGGAGCTATTTTAAAGGAGGCGCCAGCTTTATTAAAGGAGGCTCCCAAAATCTGTCTGATCATCTCGCTGCATATATCAGAAATCACGGCGGAGACATTCTATTGAACCATCTTGCTACGGGAATAATATCTGAAGGAACCAAAGTGAAAGGAGTAACCTGCAAAAAGAGAGCAGATTCTTCATCCTCAATTATTACTGCTTATGCAGATGAGATAATTGCCAATACAGCAATACCAAATTTACCGGGTTTATTAACAGAAGAACCTGGGATTAAGTTAATGAACGAAATCAAAAGCCAGAAACCTGGTTCATCATTGCTGACAATATACTTCGGCTTTAAGAATTCTCTAAAGACCATAGGTAACAATCATTATTCAACTTTTGTATTTGATAGTTCAATTAAAACTCAGGCAGATATTTTTAACAACAATCAGGCAGATTTCCACAACAGGAGTTTTACTTTTATCGATTATGGACAGATTGATTCGGGACTTGCACCTGAAGGAAAGAGTGTTGGAGCTATCTGTTGTATTGATTATCTGAAAGACTGGGAACTATTATCCAAGGAAGAATATAACAAAAAGAAAGAAGAGACAGCAAAGATATTTATTCAAAGAATTGAAAATCTTATCCCTGGCATAGCTTCTGAAATTGAGTATTATGAAGTTGGCACTCCTGCTACAATAAAAGATTATACTTCTAATCCGGGGGGAGCTGTTTACGGATTTGCCCAGTTACCGGATAAATCAGCTGTAAATCTCTCCGGGATTTTTGATAATCTGCATATTGCATCTGCCTGGGGAAACACCGGAGGTGGTTTTTCAGGTGCAATATTCAGTGGATACCTGTGTGCAATTAATATCCTCAGAAAAAAACGGACACGCTGAACAATCAATGTTTTTATCCAATTCCTGTACGTTTTATTCTCCGATTGTACAGCTGATCTATTAAAATCGGGACTTGTTCAGTCACAGTATTGGTCGAATCAAGCTGAAGGGCTCTTATATCGGAAATACTTATCTTTCTGGTAATATTGTTCAGTGTCAGAATAAAATTCTCCCATTTAGAAAGCTTGTAGTCACGGATCATGATCCTTTCAATAAGTACGAATTTAAAGTCACCAGGGAAACCGTGCTTTTTAAGTGATTCATAGCTGCTCCCGAGGGTTATTTCGCCTGAATGGACAAGATCTTCAAGAGCCTCCTTGAAATAGAGGTTTATTTTTGGCTGAACTTTAAATCCTATATGAAAATCAAGCCGCATAAGGATTCCAGGGATGATCTGATTAAACTCGTAATCAAAACGATAAGGTTCATCCACTCTGTCGACATGAAGCAGCCAGTATGTTTCAGCCCTTTTAGGCTGTTTCTGAAAAATGGAATAAATAACCTTTGATTCTACCTGGTCTTTATTGTTTGCTTTAATAACATAAACCAGGTTAGTAGCAGTTTTTGGAACAGATTTGTCTTTACTCAGATCACTGATAAGAGCAAGATGGTCGGCAAGATTTGAGAATCTGATATGACGGTTTTTAATCTTTCTGCCGAAATACCAGCTAAGCATTACAAGAAAGTAAATTGATGCAAGGAGCAAAGTAAACCAGCCTCCATATCTGAACTTATGCAGGTTAGCAATCAGGAATCCTCCTTCAATAGTAAGGTAAATGACCAGTATCAGTAATGGGAAATAACCACTTCCGCTTTTTTGAAACAGGTAGTATGACAGAAGTAAAGTGGTCATTATCATTGTAATAGTTATAGCCAGACCATAAGCTGCCTCCATGTTGGAAGACTCCTTAAAGAAGATTACCACAAGGCTGCACATTATCCAGAGAAACCAGTTAACAAAAGGGAGATAGACCTGGCCTTTTACTTGTGTTGGATACAGGATCCTTATTTTTGGCCAGAAATTTAAGGAGACTGCCTCACTGAGGAGAGTGAATGATCCGGTAATCAGTGCCTGACTCGCGATAATTGCAGCAGCTGTCGAAATAATGACCCCGGGTAGTACAAACCAGGATGGCATGATTGCAAAGAATGGATTAGTATTTCCTCCTGATGTCTCATTCATTATTATCCATGCTCCCTGACCGAAATAGTTTAACAGAAGCATGATCTTTACAAAGATCCAGGATATCCTGATATTTGCCCTGCCGCAGTGACCCAGATCTGAATAAAGAGCTTCAGCCCCAGTTGTGCAGAGAAATACTGCACCAAGAAGGATAAATCCGCCGGGATATTCAGTCAGGAACCTTACGGCATAGACAGGGTTGACTGCTTTTATAATATCTGCATGATAAATGAGCTGAGAAAAGCCTGTAACTCCCAGCATTAAAAACCATATTACCATCATAGGTCCGAATGAGGTTCCTACAAAATTTGTCCCGAACTGCTGGATAAAGAAAAGTGCGGCGAAAATTGAAAGCACTATCGGAATAACAGGTATTCCGTCATTAAATAGTTTTAAACCTTCAATTGCAGAGGTAACAGTTATTGAAGGCGTAATTACCCCGTCGGCAAGCAAGGCTGATCCTCCGATCATTGTAAGAATTGCTGCCCATGAAGACTTCTTCCTCACAAGTGCAAAAAGGGCATAGATACCTCCTTCGCCTTTATTATCAGCCCTTAAAGTAATAAGAATATATTTGACAGTTGTCTGAAGTGTTAGAGTCCAGAAAATACATGATAATGATCCGTAAATCAAAAGGTCGCTTATTTTTCCGCCGCCACCCAGCACAATGGCTTTCATCGTGTAAAGCGGGCTGGTCCCCAGGTCACCATAAACAATACCAAGCGTAACTATTAATCCACCAATTGAGAGTTTACTGATATCACGATGTCCTTTTTCCTCTTTCATTGCAAGATTATTACGGCTGATTCATTCGTGTAATCCTCTGGTGGCTTGGCTGATCGATCAGTATTGGGACCTGTTCAATTGTAGTATTTGTCGGATCGAGCTGAAGGGATCTTATGTCGGTTATATTCAACTTGACTGCAATGCTGTTTAAGGCAAGTATTATATTCTCCCAGTTGCTGAGTTTGAAATCCCTCGGCATAATTCTTTCTATGAGAATAAACTTGAAATCGCCAGGCACTGTGTATTTCCTCAATGATTCATACCCGCTTTCGACCTTAATCTCTCCGTTTACTACAAGATCCTCTATAACTTCCCTGAAGTAAAGATTGATTTTTGGTTCGACCTTGAAACCTATGTGAAAATCTACCCTTATCAGAAGTCCGGGAATGATCTGGGTAACCTGGTAATCAAACTGATTCGGATCATTTACCCTGTCGACATGAAGCAACCAGTAGGTATCCGCTCTTTTAGGCTGTCTCTGAAAAATCGAATAAATGACTTTCGATTCGACCTGGTCTTTTCTGTTGGCTCTTATTATATAAACAAGATTAGTTGCTGTTTTTGGAACAGACTCATCATTAGAGAGATCTTTAAAAAGGTCGGTATACTTATTCAGATTCGCAAATGTTATATATCTGTTCTTTATTTTCCTGCCGAAATACCAGCCGAACATTATCAGAAAATAAATCGAAGCCAGCACAAAGGTGAACCATCCCCCGTTCTTAAACTTGTAAAGGTTGGCTATAAGGAAACTCCCCTCAATTGTAAGGTACACCATTATCAGAATAAGTATCAGCCTGTGGTTCACCCCTTTTTGATATAAATAGTAGGACAGTAAAAATGTTGTCATAATCTCTGTAATAGTAATTGCCAGACCGTATGCTGCACCCATGTTTTCAGATCTCTGGAATGAGAAAACAACTATTGAACATGCAATCCAGAGAAACCAGTTTACAAATGGCAGATAGACCTGACCCTTGACAAATGTCGGGTGCAGTACCCTGATCCTTGGCCAGAAGTTCAATGATATAGCTTCGCTTATCAGTGTAAAAGAGCCGCTGATTATGGCCTGACTTGCAATAATTGCTGCTGCGGTTGCGAGAAGAATACCTGGGATCAGCAGCCATTCAGGCATAATTTCAAAGAAAGGATTGAAATCCGATCCGGGCTTAAAATTTATTATCAGCCATGCTCCCTGTCCGAAATAATTCATCAGAAGACATAACTTCACAAAAATCCATGAAACCTGTATGTTTTTCCGGCCGCAATGACCAAGATCTGCATAAAGAGCTTCCGCACCGGCTATACATAAAAAAACTGCACCCAAAAGGATAAAACCGCCCGGGTATTCTGAAAGAAACCTGAAAGCATACACCGGATTGACAGCATGAAGAATAACAGGATGCAGAATTATCTGAGATATTCCAAGCAATCCGAGCATTGTAAACCATACCATCATTATAGGACCAAACGAGCTTCCGACAAAATTGGTCCCGAATTGCTGGATAAAGAAGAGTGCTGCAATTATTATCAGTACAATGGGAACAACCGGAATTCCCGGATTGACCATCCTGAGTCCCTCTATGGCCGATGTTACTGTTATTGAGGGAGTTATCACACCATCGGCAAGTAAAGCCCCACCTCCGATCATCGTAAGAGCTGCAGCCCAGGAGGATTTATTTTTCATCAGCGCAAAAAGCGCAAAAATTCCTCCTTCACCATTGTTATCTGCCCTGAGGGTTATAATTACATACTTAATTGTTGTTGATAAAGTCATTGTCCAGAAAATGCAGGATAAAGCTCCATAGATCAGAAGTTCATTGAAATTATCCCTCCCCCCTATCAGAATAGTCTTCATTGTGTAAAGAGGACTGGTTCCAAGATCGCCGAACACAATCCCCATTGTAACTATCACACCAATGAGAGACAGTTTTTTAATATCACGATGATTTTCCGGTTCTTTCATCGAATTTTTGACTCAGTAATTAGATTCCTTCAATTGAGCGGGCAAATTTAATAATTATTAATTTTAGGCATTCTTTAAACGGAAATATTTTATGCTCAGAAAGATAAACTCCCTTCTGCTGATAGCTGCCAATTCATTTCTGCTTACTGCACAGAACGCAGACCCCTCACCGGAAAAAATCTCATTGCTTTTTTTAGGCGATATCATGGGCCACGATGAACAGATCTGGTCGGCAGAAAACAGGGAAACACATATTTTTAATTATGATGATGTTTTCCAGTACATAAAGAATGAAATTTCTGAGGCAGATGTTACGATAGCAAATTTTGAAGTCACTCTTGCCGGTCCTCCATATAGTGGTTATCCGACATTTAGCTCACCTGCCGCCCTTGCAGCTGCTTGTCAAAATGCAGGAATCGATGTTTTTGTCACTGCCAACAATCATGCTGCCGACAGAGGTAAAAAAGGTATATCCGGGACTATCTTCAGGCTCGACAGTTTGGGAATACAACATACAGGAACATTTTCTGATCCTGCTGCCCGCGATACACTTTATCCGATGATCATCGAAAAAAACGGATTTTCCCTTGCTTTGCTGAATTATACTTATGCAACCAACGGTATAACTGTTGCTCCCCCCCAGATTGTGAATATGCTTGATAAAGCAATGGTAACTGCAGATATTGAAAAAGCTAAAATGAAAAATCCCGATGCAATTATACTGTTCCTTCACTGGGGGACGGAATATGACACAATCCCATCAAAAAGCCAGACAGAGATGGCTGATTATTTTTTCAATCTTGGAGTTGATATTATAATAGGTTCTCATCCGCATGTCCTTCAAAAAATGGAATGGACAAAAAGTGATGCTGACACTAAGGACAGAATTATGGTTTACTCACTTGGCAATTATGTTTCGAACCAAAGAACCATTCACAGGGATGGGGGTGCAATGGTCAGGATCGAATTGGTTAAGAAAATTGATTCACTTTACGTTTCAGATGCAGGGTACTATCTCACATGGGTTTATACTCCTATCGAAACTTACAGGAAGAAATTTTTCATTTTGCCATGTTCTATTTTCGAGAACAAATCTGATTTCTTTTCCAGACCCGAAGACTATCAGAAAATGAAGCTTTTCATTAAAAACTCAAGGAATCTGCTATACAATCAAAATACAAGGATAAATGAATTCATTTTTTCAGGTGGAAAATGGATGAACTTAAATACATTAGGGACTAAAGCCCTTTTCTACTAAAGTCTATTAATCAAGGCCATAAGGCCTAGATTAACGATTATGAGTCTATGGTCTTTAGTCATTTATTGTATTTATGAAAATATATACCTATAATTGCATATTAAGTTCAGATTTCTCTTTCAGTAAACCTGCAGAATGGACAACTCTATAATGCTTCTCTCCGTAACGGCAGTCTCAATCGGATTTATCCATACTCTGCTGGGACCAGATCATTATCTGCCATTTATTGTTCTGAGCGAGGCAAAGAAGTGGAGCCTGAAAAAAACAATGACAGTTACATTTTTCTGCGGTATTGGACATGTTCTGAGCTCTGTCATTCTTGGTCTGGTTGGTATTGCAGTCGGAATTTCAGTTAGCAAGATAACAGCTGTTGAATCGGTCAGGGGAAATATTGCTGCCTGGCTGTTTATTGCCTTTGGCCTGGTTTATATGATAATAAGCATCAGGAACCTTTACAGAAAAAAAAGGCATTCTCATCCTCATTTTCATCTTGATAAGGGAAACCACACTCACGAACACGACCATCACATGGAACATACTCATCTTCATGAAAAAAATACAGCATCAACGACTCCATGGATTCTGTTCCTGATTTTTGTTTTTGGGCCGTGCGAACCATTGATCCCGATAATAATGTACCCTGCAGCTGAAAACAATATCCGTGGCGCCGTTCTGGTTTCTTTGCTTTTCTCGGCGGTTACTATTGCAACTATGATGTCAATTGTACTGGCATTCAAAATGGGATTTAGTAAAATAAACCTGAAACCAGTCGAAAAATATAGTAATCTTATTGCCGGCGCAGTGATTTTCCTTTCAGGAATTGCAATCCGCTTTCTTGGCCTATAAAAGTTCTAATCCTTCATCAGCCTGAACAACAGATTCACATCCGGGTCAGGGGTTATTTCATTCACCTTCCCGGTTTTAACAGTTAATTTTGAGATCCTTTCGGTTACCCGGATAGTCTCTCTGAATGTGCCTTCCTGTGAATTTATTAACAGTTCAAGAGGGAAACTGAAAAGAGTTGGCTGAGTTTGTTCAATTGTAATTTCAGTCATTTCCCTCCTTTGTGCAGGCTTGCTTGTGATTTTAAGATCAGGCTGACCTGGAAGATATAGCCATTGATTAAAAAAACCTCTAAGATCTTTCCCTCCGGTTTCTTCCATCACTCTTTCAAAATCGGCTGTCAGGGCATTCCCATTTTTATAACGTTCATAATAAGATCTTATCCCTTTCCAGAATATATCATCACCCAGATCACGCCTAAGCATATGCAGCACCCAGGCACCTTTCTGATAGGTGTTAGCGTTCAGCAACCTCATCAGGCTGGTAACTGTTGTGTCAATCACAGCGAATGGTGACCTCAGATAATAATTCAGCACATGTTCGCGGCAAGTTTTCATCTCAGATGTAAGTTGCTCCCTGCCATAGTTCTTTTCGAGATAAACTGCTGTAAGGTATGTCGCAAAACCTTCACTTAACCAGATATGATACCAATCGTTCTCAGTGACCGAATTGCCAAACCATTGGTGTGCGACCTCATGTACAATAAGGTTTTCTGCTTTACCTTTCCCTGTAACAGAATTTTCAGAATAAAAAATGCAGCTTGCATTTTCAAGACCTCCGAATATTGTTTTAGACTGCACATTAGCCAGCTTTTCATAGGGAAAGTTGCCTATCAGATTGCTGAAAAAACTGACAGGTTTAATGGCAACGGCATAATCGCTGAATCCCTCACTCCTGTTTTCCTTATAAACATAGGTCCAGACAGGGATGTTATCAGCAATTCCAGCAAGCTTGAAATCAAAATCAGCTGCTCCGAAGGCCATAACTTTGGTTGCCAGAGGAACCTCCTCCTTCCAGTGTGTCATTTTCAGGTTGCTCTGCAAATGGCTTTCTTCAAGCAGATAGCCACTTGCGACAATTTCATAATGTTCAGGCGCAATAATTATAAAATCAACTGTTGCCTTATCATACGGATGATCAACACATGGAAGATAATTGCTTGCCCTGTCGGGCCAGTGATCTGAAAAAAATGTTCTGTCCTTAAATTTGTTTTTTGAAATTATCAGTCCGTCGGAAGGTATTCCATGATAAACTATTCTTAAAGTCCCGTTGCTACTATTTTTCAAAGCCTTTTGAGGAGTCACAGAGATTTTGTTTTCATGATGTACCCATTTAATTGCACATTCACTGAATACTACAGAGTCGACATTCATACCTTTTCCGTCAGGTTTAAGGTTTTTCAGATCAAATTCCATAGAGCATATCTCATCTTTAAAGCTTAATAAAATTGTTGCTTCTCCATAAACAGTATCACTGGTATCACTAATTGAAATCCGGAAATTATAATTGATTACATCAATCATGGGATTTCTTTTGTAGCCGTCGCTGGCTGATAAAGAAAGTACTGATATCAGGAACAAAACCGTTGTTAAAATGCTTTTCATGGATCTGAGTATAAATCTTCCAAAGTTATAAATAGAATGATATAAGATCTACCAATTATTTTTCTTCTGAGAATTACCCTTTTCAAATTTCCGCCTGGCTGGAAGGTTAGGAAGAGGGATGATTTTATTCAACAATAACCCTTAATCTGTGACCCTCAACTTGGTTATATTTGCTTTAAATTGTTAGCTTTGCAAAAAACAGTCGACAGGTGATGAATTACGATTACAATACCCAGCGTAAAAGAATGGCATTGCCGGAGTATGGAAGAAATGTTCAGAAGATGGTCGATCATATAAAAACCATCGAAAACAGGGAAGAAAGAAACCGTGCTGCCAGGACAATAATTCAGATAATGGGGAACCTGAATCCCCAGATACGTGACATCGGAGATTTCAAACATAAGTTATGGGACCATCTTTCTCTCATTGCTGATTTTGACCTTGATATCGATGGCCCTTTCGATCCGCCAGAACCTTCGAAATTCGTTGAAAAGCCCAAACAGATTCCATACAAACAGGGTGATATAAGGTATCTTCATTATGGCCGAATAATAGAAATGATGATCGATGCAGCTTCGGAGATGGATGATGGCGAAGAAAAAGAATATCTTACTAACCTGATAGTCAACCAGATGAAAAAGTCATATATTACCTGGAACCGTGGACAAGTCAGTGATGAGGTGATTATCGGCGACATGAAATTGTTGTCGGGCGGCAGATTGAAAATAACCGATGGAGTTAGAATTCTTGAAGTCAAGGAGCTTCTACCCCCTGTTAAAAGGAAACCGCAGATGGGTAAACCTCACGGAAAACAGCAGAATAAACAATACATCAAGAAAAAAGGACATATTCGTCATTAATGGGTAGTTTTATTGTTCAGGGAGGCAAACCACTAAAAGGTGAAATAATTCCCCAGGGAGCAAAAAATGAAGCTCTGCAAGTAATCTGTGCAACTCTGTTAACTCCTGAAAAAGTTACAATTTTCAATATCCCGGACATCAGTGATGTTAATAAACTTATTGAACTGATCGGTTCCCTTGGAGTAAAAATCTCTAAAGAAACAGAATCGGTTATGAGTTTTGAAGCTGTGGATATTGATCTCGATTATCTTCAGACACTACAGTTCAGGACTCAAAGTGCAAGCCTCAGAGGATCAATTATGATTGTCGGACCATTGCTGGCCCGATTTGGAAGGGCTTTTATTTCAAAACCAGGTGGTGATAAAATAGGACGACGTAGAGTAGATACACATTTTGCCGGTTTTCAAAAACTGGGAGCCAGGTTTGAATTTGACACTTCAGACCCCTTTTTCAAGATTGATGCAGCTTCATTATCAGGCGCTTACATACATCTTGACGAAGCGTCAGTGACAGGAACCGCAAATATTATCATGGCGTCGGTCCTGGCAGAAGGCAGGACCACAATTTATAACGCTGCATGTGAACCATATATACAGCAGTTATGCAGAATGCTGGTCTCAATGGGAGCGAAGATTGAAGGGATAGGATCGAACCTGCTGTATATTGATGGAGTGAAAAAGCTGGGAGGGTGCCAACATACCATCCTGCCAGATATGATAGAAGTTGGATCATTTATAGGGCTTGCAGCAATGACAGGCTCGGAAATCAGAATAAAAAATGTTTCTTATGAGAACCTGGGTATTATACCTGATTCTTTCCGCCGTTTAGGAATAAAATTCGAACGACAGGATGATGACATTTTCATACCAGCGCAGGCACACTATGAGATTGAGACATTCATCGACGGATCAATAATGACTATTGCTGATGCAATCTGGCCCGGGCTTACCCCTGACCTTCTCAGCGTTTTTTTGGTCACGGCAACACAGGCAAAAGGAGCAGTGCTAATCCATCAGAAGATGTTTGAGAGCCGTCTGTTCTTTGTCGACAAGCTGATAGACATGGGAGCACAGATAATCCTTTGCGATCCTCACAGGGCAACTGTGATAGGCCTTGATAAGATGATACATCTAAGGGGAACTACTATGTCTTCACCTGATATAAGGGCTGGTGTAGCATTGCTTATTGCCGCATTATCGGCCGACGGTAAAAGTGAAATTCACAATATCGAACAGATCGACAGGGGTTATCAGAATATCGATGCTCGTCTCAATGCACTCGGCGCAGATATTACAAGGGTCTGAGGGCATGACGGTGTTGAGGCGCGAAGGCACGAAGGAGCAAAGGTGTAACACCAATAAATTCCCCCTTTGAAGGGGGTAGGGGGATGTAAGAAATTTAATAAAACAACCCACCCC
>Ga0208980_10000056_pt1 | contig 48127 bp, 67 predicted proteins | sample WetSurMetagenome_3_FD_187993 | JGI IMG/M metagenome (GOLD analysis project Ga0208980, IMG submission 187993) | Wetland microbial communities from Twitchell Island in the Sacramento Delta, sample from surface sediment Aug2011 Site A1 Bulk (version 2) | ecosystem: Environmental > Aquatic > Marine...
TTCAAATATTTTCATAATCCATACCTCCCTTTCTCTGCCGAATAAAGTTGTGCAATCTCCTGTGCTGTCAACAATCCATCAATGATACGAACTGAGGGAATGGTATTATCCCAAGGATTAAGAGGAGATGCCTGATGGCCTATTATCATATTAACAATACCAGCAGCGGGGGTTCCTGAAGTCTGATTTGCCGTTCCACTTAAACTACCATTAACATAAATATTAATAATTCCGGTTGAGGTTCTCGTTACCACAACAAATGAATTAATATTTCTTGGCAAATTTCCACCACTATCTGAATATGCAATCGTAGAACCTCCATCAGATGAAAAATATATTCTCATAGTTGTAGTTAGTATATTTACTATTGATTTACCATTTGAAAAAATACACCTATATCCAGTAGATGTGCTTCTTGTTTTTATATTGTACCAAGCCACAAAAGTCTTATCCCCAACCAACGTATCATAATTCCCACAATCAATCTTACTTGTACTTCCATTAAACTTCATCGCCCACACATCATTCTCCTTAACAACCGATACTGCGGTATTGACGACTGAGGGGATGACTTCTTTGACTGAAACATCATCAATAATACAGGATGCTTCGTATGCCGGAAAAATCTGAAAAACACCTGAACAAGTTAGCATATATGTTTTTAATCCTGCACTTCCAAGATCAATTACACCCCCAAATGAGTTCATATATATACTTCCTGCTGCACTAATAAGATTAACTGTTACTAAATATAATTTACCAACAGTTAACGGATCTTGACTAATTAAACAAGATTGACCCGTCTGTCTATACATGGAAATTCTACCACTTGATTCTTGAATTACCGATGTACCAGTTTTTGTGACGCTCCATCCATTAGGATTTCCACCAGTCCAAGAACTAAAATCTCCATTAACAATTCTTTCGGATAATGTTCCTCCACTATACTTATTCATTACTATGCCATTATCAGCAGAGACATTGAGGATTTCTTTGGTAGAGTTGACAAGAACTTTCTTTAATGACAATCCGGTAAAACTAAAATTAGACGCTGTGTTCTTATCTCCTATCTCAAAATAAACATTAGTATTTGCTACTGTAATTATAATATACCCAGAATAGGTCGTACTGGGACTTGTTATAATAGCAGAAATTCCAGACCCTACTCCGTTAGCACTTTGTTGTATATATATACTAGGTGTAGATCCTGAATTTAAAGTATAGTTAGTCCAAGATAATAAAAATTTATCTCCAACACTAACTGTACCAAGATTATTAGTTACTACAGCAGTATAAGCTCCTCCGGAATCTATACAAGTTAAATTAGAATTATTAAAATTAAAAGTATCAAAAGGATAAAGTGGTGAATTATGTAATGTAGTGATTAATTCATCACTCAACTGTTCCGCATGATTCACATTCAATCCCTTGTATCTCTTGTTCTCATAAAGGTTCTTCACTTCATCTGCTGAGAGAGTACCAGAGTATATTTCGAAGAGTTCCATTGTAATATCAGAGTTACCATAATTATTTGCAACGGTGTTATGAATGTCCCAATTATTAAGACTTAATGTAATACCCGTAATAGCAACTTGAATAAAATAAGATATTCCAAGATATGATGTAATAGCAGTACCAGCTATTCCGTTAATATAACGTGTACCAGAACTTACTTCAATAACAGTTGGAGAACCATTTGCAATTCTAATATAAGTATTAAGTCCATAACCAAATAAATATCTATTATTAATACTTGATGCCCCTACTTTTAAACTTATTAAAATAGAAAAAGTACCCTTTAAAGATTTAACATAATTTATTCTTCCTGTTATACCTGTATTTAAAGCTGTACCATTACTAAAAGTAACCGCAGTGGGCGTCCCACCATTCCTGCGAACCTCAGTTTCTGAGTTGAAGGTCTCTCTGAAAATGCATTTTTTATCAATCCCCTGAATACTCTCTTTAGCCATAAAAAATTAGTTTAAGCGGTATACGTGTGTAATCCAAGCAAGTAACCTATAGCAATAGTACTTCCTGATTCACTCTTAGCCCTAACAAATAAATGATTGTTACAAGCAATACGAGGACATGGAATAACCTGGGCATCAGCATTTGATGTAGTTGCAGCCTTACTTACTATAAGTTTTGTTAGTGAAGTTTGTGTTATCTTACTAAAACTGAAGGTTCCATCACTTCCTCCTAAAGCAGCAGAAGATCCTCCTATTGTTTTTGATAACTGGAATGTACTACCAGATACACCTATAATATAATATACTTCAGTGGCAAGTAGTCCAGTAATGTTTGTAACAGTATTTACTACAATCTTTTCATCATTAACAAACATAGAACCTCCTGCAGTTCTTGTATAAACCTCGGTAGATTCTACAACTGTACCAGTAACTGCTGTACCAAGTGTTCCATAAAGAAATTCAACTACGCTGATTTTATTTGCAGCACTGACAGATACAATATAAAATTTATTTATATCCATCTTTTTCGTGGAACTTCCACTTTCGATATTATCTCCGGCATAGATATGATTTTCCGTTCCCCAGGCATTATCCCCACCGGTTACAGATAAAGCTATAGGATAATCTGATCCCATATATCCGCTATTGCTTCCCCAGACAGATTGTGCATTATGAAAATGTTTTTCAAGTTCATGAACCTTATAGGCTAATGAGTTATTGACTCCTGACAGCCCGTCAACAGCTACCAGGTCTATTTTATCGGTTTGACTTTTTGATAACCATGGCATAGCTTAGAGTATTATTTGTGATTTGTAAAAAGCAAATGTTCCTGATCCGTCATACTTGCTCCATGACACCATTGCATTTACTGCATTGCTGCAAAACAAAATAGGATAATCCGCAACAAATAAAGGAGCAATAGCCTGTCGTAAAAGTACAGCCGTTGTTGGAACGGGTGCATATATTGCAGGAGTATCTATTATAATATTTCCTGTAATAGGATCTATGTGAGTAACCGCAGGAGTGGTGACATATTCACCTCTCATTAGCAGTCTGCTTGTTTCTTCAATAGCATCTATTCCATTATATACATAATCTATCAGTTCTTTTGATAGAAGTATCTGATGGTCAAGATGAGCTGATGGAATTCTATTAGTGAATCCATCAAGGAGGGCTTGTCTTTGTGCATCCGTCAGTGCGACTACCTGTTGTCTTAGTGTTAATGGTACAGGCATTTCCGGTGATGTAAAACATCTAAATCCTAATTTACTCATGGTTAACTTGCTTTTTTAATAAATACTATTGCGGAACTACCTGTGGCAGCAGCCTGGTTGCCTTCGGCTATTATCTTAATCATATATTTTAGCATTGGCGTTGGAGTATCAAAAACTTTTAATCCTTCCACGGCTACTGTTGCTCCAGCTGTTATTCCATCAGCTGTTATACCAGCTAAACTTCCAAAAACAATAGTTGTTATATCAACCCAGTTTACCGTAGAGTCTACAGTGGCAGTTGCATCAAGAGTAGCATATATCTTCATATAGTATGTTGTATGAAGATCTGCAGTAAGCCTCCAATGAAGAGTGAGATGATTATATGTTTCCATATTTATCTCATATGTTTTTGCTTCGGGCATTTTATAAGCATCGGTTGCCCACGAAACAACAGTACCGCCAGATGTATTAATTGTGGTTGTAGAAACCCAACTTGCTACATTAGCATATGTACCATCTGTTAAATTATAGATTTTATAACCTATTAATCCGACATTGCCACCAGCTACACCAATTTGCGCTAATGTAAATGGAGCAGCAGAATCCACGATCTGCGTAGCACCTCCAGTTTCATCGGTCGTAGATGTTAGTCCAGGCCATGCAGATTCTGATACAAGCGTTTCAACAGATGTAGTGTGAGCATACTCAGGATTCTGAATAACAACCTTCTGAATATCCAAGGTTCTGTCATAAGCCTTATCCGGCCCTATTAAAGTGACTATGACCTCATCTCCTGTAGCAAAGTTAGCTATACCACCTAAAGTAATAACTCCGGAAGATACACTTATAGTTGTAGGATTGAGAGTGCTTATAAGATTGGTTGTAACAGCCTTCTTCTCAATACTACCGCCCATTACATGAATAGCTTCCAACGTAAAAGGAAGTCCTGTAATTGTTATGGTAGCAGCACCATTAGTAGGAGTTGCAATAAAATCTCCAGCAGCGTTAGTATAAACTATACTACCACCACCAGCTCCACCAGCCCCACCACTAGTTGGTCTTGGAATATTAGTACCAACTACAAAAGTATCTGTAGCGGCAAAGGCAGCTCCGGAAACTGTAATAACAGCTCCAGTCATTGTAATGGCTGAATCTTCTTTGGTGTATGTAGCAACTACTTGACCAGCGGTATTAATCTGTCTTACAAATTCTATATCCTCATCATAAATAGTTGTTAATCCCCCAGGATATCCTGATAGAGTTACCTGAGTAGCAGCTGTATAAGCTGTTATAAAATCACCGTTAGCAGGCTTACCAATATATGCTGAACTTACACTACCAGCACCACCAGCTTCCAGACCTCCTATAGGAAGCCCAGAATCATCTACTAACATAACCTCCCCGGTAACGCCTATGGATTTCTTACCATCTTTAGTAAGATATCCTACATCCCCAAGGTTAGGGTCTAGTTTAGTGTGTTTTAAGTTTTCTAACATGTTATATAAAATTTAAATTAGTATTAATAATTTATTAAGGTCTGTGCCTTCTGACCACAGGCAATAAGAGTCAGAGAAATCAGTAGTGATATAAATGTTATCTTTTTCATTCTGCTATATCTCCGTCTAAAGTTGGTAATGGTAAATAAAATAGTCTGTTATGACTGGTATAAACAGTACTTGTCTTCCAATCATAAACAAACTTCACGCTTCCACCGCTTATATTAAAAGCCATATTATTGGTCACATTCCAGATATTATCGGTTTGCGATTGATAAATACCCGTTGCTACTAATCTGAATATATTATTTGAGATAATTGCCCTGCTATTATTTGCTGAAGAATATATGCTGTATTCGTAATTATTTATAAAAGTATTTCCAGTAATAATATGAGAACCTACTCCCATATATATACCATCCCAAAATATATTTGTAAATGAACAGTTTGTAATTGTGGTCATTTGTAATGTATCCGCTTCATTTGTAATTATTCCAATCTTGCATGAATCAAAAATACATCCATCAATTCTTTTTGTTGATCCTTTATGTGATCCCGATCCCCAAGATTGAATACCTGATCCGTGTGGTATGTTTCTAAATTTTGTATTTTCAACTATAAGACTGACTGGATCACTAACATATATGCCATGATCTGCTGATGCTATCTTGCCAATATCATGGAAATAACAATCTTCCACATAAACAAATGCACTATCATTACCTCCTTTTATATATATCCCATTACTTGTCCTATTATGGCTTGTTATCTCACAGTCTTTTAATTTTATAGTTTTCATCCCCGGATATATTTCAACGGAATTATAAAACCCATAAAAATTGACTCTTTCTATATCAACAATTCCACCACCAGAGGAATTATTATTTCTTATTCCTACTATGTCGTATGTCGCATTAGATGTCACACATGATCTGATTGTCATATCCTCAAATCTGGATTTTGAACCAGCATAACATTCAAAAACATATTTTTCGTGTAAGGCAGTTGCTGGTATAGCCTGTATAATTGTCGCATATTTACCGCTACCCCTGATTATAATAGAATCATAGACCCATACTGCTGTTGACTCTAAGTTTATTGTCAGAGTTCCTTTTGGGATATAAACGATTCCATTTGGTCTTGATGCAGCAATAGCAGCAATCAAAGCTGTATTATCAGCATTACCATCATCCATTACTGCACCATAATCCAATACATTAAATATTTTCCCCTGAGTATTATTAACTTTCTCAACAATCTTCCTCGGATTAGTATATTTCAAATCCTGAGAGAATCCCGTAAGGGAAAGAAAAATAAAAAGTATTATAAGTATCTTTTTCATTATTTTATTAATCTAAATTATATTTATTAACAGATTATTAGTTTATTAGGGAGTTAAAGTAGTCCAAATACTAGAGTTATATGCTTCTATAATTATTTTTTCCCCAGTTATAAATTTAGGTCTAACAATTATAGTCCCAGTTCCTGAATTAAATACATAAACATCTTCTAAATTTCCTGTATTATTAGTTAATCCATTATTAAACCATTGTAGAGAACCATCACGATAAACTTTTAAATATGTGTTAGAAATAAAACCAACATTAACAATTAATGAATCACCATTAGATGGAAAACTTCCTGTAGTACCAATAATACCCTTTAGTTGATATATTTCTCCCTCTACGCTACTAATAAATATTGTAGAGAGTGAGCTTCCTCCTACAGTAGGCATATTGGTTGATTCTATATTAGTAAACCAACCCTTTCCAGCTCTTGATCCAGTAGTACCTATATCACCAGTTAGTAGAAATGAATATCCACCAGATATTGCAAAAGTACCTCCAGACATTGTTAGAGTATTGCTAGATTGAGTAAGTCTTATATCATTATTATAAAAATCAATAATAGCTCCAGTACCATTAAGAAATAAAATAGGAGCAGCTTTCTGAATAGTTAAATCTCTTTTTAAGACCTCACCCTGTCCAAATATGGATATGGTAACTAGTAATATAATTATTATTAAAATTAGTTTCTTCATCTATATTATGCTTTTGGTATTGTACTTACGTTTTCCCAATCTATATTTTCTAACCCCGCAAATCCAGTAGGTGTTAATTCTATATCTACTACAAAATCTCCACTCCTAACTCCATCTCTCCAAGTGCTGATACCATCTGTATATTCTTGATATTGCATTTCATTTATGTTTTAGGTATTGATCTAACGCACTCCCAATCAATGTTTTCAAATCCAGAAAATCCTAATACTGTAAGTACATGATCTAGTACAAAATTAGAATTACGTATCCCCTTTCTCCAAATCTCTACACCATCAGTATATATTATAGCACCGTAAGTTATATTACTGCAGATAACTTCTAATATAACAAAAGATATAGAACAACTCATTAGAATAAATAATTAATTTACAAAAGTAGATATATTTATTTTAATCTCCAAATATTGTATTGAAATATATCTAATAGAAATTGGTATATGAACAACTAATTTTTAATAATTGTCATATACCAACTTACTAGATCTTCAAAAAATTATGAAGGGTGATACTGTGTCTTAAAAATTAGTATAATTGAGGAGATAGCTCCCACAATTATATTTACAGCATCAATGATGTTAATACCCTGAGTTTGAAGAGTTGAACTCTGTTCAGGACTCAAAAGGCCAACAGCTCCAAGGATAACAACAACTGCAAGTAGAATACCAGTAGCAGTTGACTTCCAATCCTTAACATTCAGTTTTGTTTTTTCAGATAATAGTTTCATAATCAAATTTTAATTAAAAGTTATATTTTAAACTTACAAGTGGACCCACTGGAAAAAATTCTGAGTTTACTAATGCTGGCTCAAAATCAATACCAAACTGTGGGCTAAATCCTAATACATTATATAGGGCTATCGTGGCAGCTATTGAGAGATTTTGTTCACTGCTTACTGGCATGAAGACAAAACCGTTGAGTGATAAATAATTAATAGGAGTTCCCTCAACTATCTTATAGAAAGACCAACTCATACCTACTCCTATCTTACCATATGAACCAGGAACAAAATCTTTATTAGTTTTATTATAAAGATATTTTACACCCTCAACAGCAGCAGCTCCTCTGAATAATCTTATATTATACGTAGAATCAGCTTTAATTAATAGTTTACCCTCTGCATTATATTCTTTTAGAATAGCGGAGTTTTTATTCACTGGTAGAAAGAATCCATCCCAGGAACCTTGAGCAAAACCAGCGAGTGATATTGCCAGTAAAAAAAACATTCCAATAAAAAACTTTTTCATATTTAATCAAATTTAATTACACAACTTTAGTTAATGTAGCATCTATATCATCAATGATATTCCAATAATGACTCATTGCAAAATTTCTTTGTTCTTCATGCTTCATTGAATATTCACTTTTTATATTAAACCAATACGTAAATGTAAAATCACAATTGACTTTATAATGATCCAGACCATTAGCCTTACGCCAATCTTTCATAAAGTATAGAAGGGTCTCACCTCCTATAGATCTTACATGAGTAGGATCTTGCATATGTCTTGCAGAAGCATAGTATGGTGCAATAATTTTTATTTTTCCACCGGGGATTAAAATTCTATATACCTCATCCATAAAACGAAATAACCCATCACTAGGTATAAAAGGATAATTAATTGCATTTCCTATATATTCCACTCTATTAAGTAATTCAATTTTAAAAGATTCAAAAGTAGTAGAAATACTTAGGGCTTCTATAAAATCTTTCATTACTGAATCATGGTTTATATGTTCTATATAATGAGAACATATGATTTTCTCTATAGAATTAGATTCAATATCCCAAGGATATTTTTGTAAGTCCATAACTCTATCAGTAGTCTCAGTCTGGACTATATCAATTCCAAAATAGTCCTCAAATCTATTATTTCCACATGCTAAATTAAGCTTCTTCTTGTTAACTTCCTTTTCCTCCATAATTACTATAATTATAATTTTACCAAATAATATCTGTACTTAAATCATAATGTCCAACTTTAACTCTTGTATCACAAGCAAACCTGTATCCAACCTTTGCTGCATTTTCATAGAAGTATAAATCTTGAGTATACATTCGTGTACCACCCTCAACTGTTTCTTGCACTGTCTTAAACCAGGGTTTAGGTAAATCCTTATTCTTGAAAATGTCAATCTTGAATAAGTTAAATCCCATTCCTAATCCATTGCATTCCATTACGGTATCCACTATCGGCTTTTGAGGAATAAAGTTTTTGGGAAATACTAGAGGATTCCCATAAATCATAGGCTGTCCTCCCTCTCCTTTTGTCCAATATAAACCCTGAACAACATCATACTTATCCATGCTTTCATATAATTTTAATAAACCATCCGCAGGAGGGGTGTTATCTTCTTCAATGGTTAGTATGTATTTCCAAGTGGAAAGATCAGGACTATTTATAATCATTTCTATAAGACTATTATATGCTTCCCCAACCTCCATTCTTATTGCAAATAATGGCCCAATCACTTTCTGATTCATTGGTCTCATTAATCCCATCCAGGATTGTACCACTCTGGCTGGTATCTGTCCTCTTGTAGGACAAATAATAATAGTTGATAAGTCTCTATAACTTTTACTTTGCTCAAGTCTGTTTATAGAGTCTTCTAGATTCTTATTATGCAAGCCTACATCCGGAACATAAATCTTTGGTTCTCCCATTTTATACAAATTTATTTTGCAAAGATAATATATTAATTTTAAATATCCTAATTAAAGAATAGAAAAATTTGTTATTAAATTTGTTACTTCCATAGATACTTCCTCTTCCTCTCCTTTACTGGAATATTGAAATGCTCCTAAGTCATCTCCATAACCAACATCAATACCTGAATCAATCATATCAGAACCTTCAGCCAAATGAAGAAAATCAAGTATTGGTAAACTTCCATCTACTTGTCTTGCATCATCTACACCAGTCATATCTATACTAATAAAATCATCGTCACTTATAGAGTATCCTATATCCCAGGTATTATAATCTTCATCACATCCTCCATAATTAGCCTGAAGATCATCTGGATGTTGATTATCATGAGCTATATTATTTCTCATTATGTGAATAGGATTATCACTTTCAAATTCGAATCCTAGATTATATACCGTTGGATCATCAGCATTATGATAAGCCGTATTATTATAACACCAACATATTGAAGTAGATGTCCCCATACTTATTCCTCCCTGACGATTGTGAAATGAAAGACAGTTTGTAATAGTAGTAAGATGTGTAGTATAATAAGCTGTCGTTCCCTCACCTAATTTAAATCCATGTCCATTACCTCCTTTTGTAGTTCCATCCTCTCTATAACCATTCGACCAGGCCCAACAATTATTGATAATTAACATACCATCACTCTGAAGATTATCTATGCCATCATCTGAATTACTCCAAAATCTACACCCCTCAAACGTATTTGTGCAACCGTAAGCTACATAAACTTCTGCCCCATCAGCATCATCATAATCAGATAATGGATCGTAGTTATGATGAAAATCACTATTCAAAACATAATTACCAGTAGATGTATCACTTAACCCCATACCTATTGAAAATGGAAATCCACAAGCATGATAATTTATTTGTTCAAATTTATTATAGTTCGAGTTTTGTAACCACATACCACCCCAGACACCACTATCTTCCTGATAAAAATTATATATCTCAATACCTTTCCAATATGTATAATCTCCATTAAGATATATTCCAACATTTGTAGCAGGACTGTGAGAGAAAGAGGAGTGTCTTGTAATTATAGGAGTTTCAGTTGGATAAGCAAAAATATTAATATAGTGTCCGCTAGATCCACTCCTTCCACTTAAAAACTGTTGAGCAGTATAGGTATATGTTCCACCCCTCATATAAACAATATCATCCACACTAACTACCGTCCACGCCTTATTTAAAGTCCACCAGGGGGAACCTATCGTACCTGAATTACTATCACTACCAGAGGGAGATAAATAATATGTTGCCATAATTAAAATGGATATTCTATTCCGTTACCACTATTATATAATGTTGTTATTGCTTCACTTGATGTTAATATTCTATTCCAAACTCCAACAGCTGATATCTTTCCAATTGTTCCTGCTGAATACACATTATCACCTCCTATTAAAAAATTATAAATACTGGATGTTGGGGAACCAATAGTATTACTTGAATTATAATAATTACCATTTATATATTCATATAAATAATCATTATCCCACATAAAGATAATATGATTCCAAGAATTAATTGAGATAGTATAATCTATAGTGGATAAGTTTAAATATGAACTATCTGTAGCAAGATTACATCCAATATAAACTCCATCAGAAAATATATAGTATCCATTACGATCATTACTTCCATCTCCCTTACTTATCATAAAATGTAATCCAGTGATATTAGTAGGATAAATCCAAAAGCTTATTGCTCCTGTAGTTGTAAGTTGTAAATTACTAGGATTGCCAACACTTACAAAATCACCAGTTCCATCAAATGTTACAGCACCTGAGAACTTACCCCCGCTGGCACTTTGTGTAGCATTTGTAACAGTCCCAGTATTACTATCACCATAATCAACTACTGAACCAGATGCTTCATTCAATTTCCAATATGATACCAGTCCCGTAAGTAAAGAACTACTTCCTCCAACAGATGTATTAAATTTTATATACTTTGCATCCATTTATAAACTATATTGTTCAAATGTAACATCAACAGATGCCGACCCACATATAAATGTTAATGTGTCGGTATAACTATCTCCTGAATCATTATACGTATCTACACAATGTGCTTCTACATAAGTTATCCCTTCCCCTCCTGAATACTGGTAGGCGGTAAAGTATAATCCATCACTCCAAAAAGCTATCCAGGAATCTGTAGCAATAATCTCCAAATAATAAGTTGAGTGTGAGTCTACAAGAGATCCATCATAGTTAAATAACTGATTTGCTGGTGTCACTTCTATACTATCTGAAACGGGCTCAACTATACCAAGTTCTTTCCTATATATAGAGAATCCAATTCCTTCCGATACTGGAGGAGGATCTGGTGGGGTGATATCATTAGTTGGATATATCCTGATTATAGCACCCGCCCAAGCTCCAGAAGGAGAAGTAAAGGGACCTGGATCTACATATAATACTGTATTATCTGTTTTTCTACAGGAGCTCATACTAGTACTATTTTGATAATATATACTACCTGATGTAGTTTCAAGATTTGTAAACCCAGATGGTGCAGCAGAAGCTATATCCTCTAATTGAGATGCAGCGGCCATTATCCATAAATAATCTTTTTGTACTGATGTTCCATCTGATGGAGGACATCTTGGAAAATCCCAATTAGCTAAATCCCCGTCACAATATACATAATTAAAATCTCCACCCCATTTATAATGAATACCAGTAATATGTGTTAATTCAACATAGGCATCTCTTAATCTATAACAGATATAGGCTGGTCTGGAATATATATGACTACTCGAAAGTGTTGGTCCTAATATTCCCTGGTAATAAAAATGTGTTCCAAATACTAAATTATCCTCTGATCCATTTGTTGCATATTTTACAAATATAGAGATACTAGCAGCATGATATAGACTATGCTGATAAAAAGACTCACTCCAAAGACCAGTTTGATCCTGAACATGAGCTACTGCATGGTTTCGACCAACTCCAACAAAACAGATTAATAGATCACCTACATTACCACTAGGGAGAGTAGGCGTAAACTCATACTCATCTGCAAGATTAAAATTACCCTTTGTTATGCTAACTACTGTAGGATATGCCATACCAAAAGTTTTAAGTTACTATGTATATGGATGTACTTACCCCAGCAACGCTTGATGACCAGGAATGACCATTTGTATTACTAAAATATAAATAACCCATTGCGGGTGCTGATATTCGAAGATACTGGCTTGCACCATTAGCACTTGTGTTAACAGTAAGATTTTCTCCTGATAACATTACAGATCCACTTGTAAAGGCATTAGATGATGCGGTATTTCCTATAGCCCTGATATGTAACTCTGTAGAGTTCATAGCAGTAGTAATAGCATTATGAGAAGCAGTCATTGTACCGGCATTTAACCCAAAACTGATACCATTGGAATTTGAAAATGCAATAGTTCCAGTACTTTGCGTATATGTCCCTGAACCTTTTAAGGTGGGTCCACCTCCTCCTCCTCCAGTACCACCTCCAGCAGTAAGCATGATAGAGGTACTTATTCCATTAACTGAAGATCCCCAAGTGACGTTACTTCCATTAGTATAGTATACTGAACCTGAAGGTACAGTATAAGAAGCTGTCATTGTATTACTTGTAAGACCAAAAGCTATTCCATTGGAATTAGTAAATATCACTGTACCTGTAGAAAGTACAGAAGTCGCTGAACCTCTTATAGCTACCGCTGCTCCACCACCTGCCGTTATAAAAATAGATGTTGAATTACTATTTGCAGATGATCCGAAAGTCATATTAGAACCACTTGTACCATTGGGATTAACAAAATATACGTTTCCCTGACTTATGGAAGCTGTCATAGTACCTGCAGTAAGACCGAAGGATACTCCATTATTATTAGAAAAGGCTACTGTCCCACTGTTTTGTGTATAAGTACCACTACCTTTAAGTACTATCTGAGGATGAGTTTGACTAGTTTGAGCAAAAGTATGACTTAAATTACTTGTTAAATAGTAAGTTGTTCCAGCTAAAGGAGCATATAAGTTACTATGAGTATGACTGGTATGAGCAAAAGTAGCACTTAACTGACTGGTTGCTGAGTAAGCATTATGGCTTCCTGTTATAGTACTACCATTAACTCCAAAGGATATGCCATTAGCATTAGAGAAATAAGCAGTACCATTAGTAATTGTAGCCGCCGCATCTCTTATTGCAACTCCACCTCCACCACCCCCACCAGTATTTGCACTTAAGGAAATGGTTAGTCCGTTGCTTGCACTAGCGGTTGTACCAGTTAAATTTGTTAATGCCAGAGTTATTCCTCCATGATTATGTGTCGAATTCGCAAAAGTATTATTGCTGGTATAAAAATAACGACCTCTTTCACTAGTATGCATAGCATTACTGGTAATTAGACTAGTTGCACTTGTTGCCTGAAGATTAGTTACTGATACTGTAGTATCAGCTCCATTAACAGACAAGACAATATAATCCCCAGCATGTACCGCATTGGCAGCAGTTGCTGATGCTGTCAAAGTAGGCCCTATGATGGTTACTGCATTACCATCCTGAGATAATGTAATATTATTACCACCAGCTATAGTAATCGTACCACTGGACATTGTGGTCATAGTTCCTACTGTATTTCCATCTAAATTAACATTATGTACTCCAGCTAATACTGAAGCTGTTATAGTGGAAGAAGACCCAGATATGGAAGCACCAAATGATACCCCGTTAGAATCTGAAAAGACTAATTGCTGATGTGGGACACTTATAGTTAAACCAGATGTATTTCCAGTCATGTATACGTTGGTTCCCATAACCGAAGTATTAGTCCCCATAGCATCCCTTACAGAGAGAGCTAATCCATTACTCGCACTGGTAGCTGAAATATTGGTTCCTGATACAGCACCATGAATATGAGTTGATCTGGCAGCAGTTGTTAAAAAAGTACCTGCCAGATATGATGTAGCAAAATTAGAACTACTTACCATAGGTAAATAGTTAGAATGTGTATGATTACTTTCGGCGGCTGTTAATAGAAAATCTGGTATGCTAATAGACCAATTAGTTCCTGATCCAATAGTTCCTCCTATCATACCAGTTGCAGCTGCTATTCCATGAGAATGATTGCTGAGAGCTGCGGTAGTTAAATAATTACCAGAACTCTGTAAACCATATACAGCTACTGTAGTGCTTGCTCCGTTTGTGGTTAATGTAACATTACTTCCTGCATAAATTGAGTTCATCCCAGCTCCAGGGGATACTGATAAAGTAAGTCCATTACTTGCACTGGTTGCAGATACATTATAACCAAGTACAGAACCGTGAGTATGATTCCAGGAAGCATATTTAGTATATTGTGCCCCTAAAATATCAGCATCGTAACTTAATAGAACAGAGGACGAGTTATCAAAGTCTATGTTGATTGTCTTTTCCATAACTATAATCCTTTATATCTGTTATGCTGAACTAATGAATTGGTATATAGTCCATATAGATAGTCAAGTTCATCATCTGTGAAAGATGATCCAGCCTCTTCCAAGGAGAACCCAAGGTTACAGACCAAATAAAATACATCTAAATATCCATCTATAGGCTGACCCAGATCAGACTTTACACAAATAACCCTTCCTAACTTAATAGTTAGTTCTTTAACATTAAGCAGGAAATCTGAGATTGCTGTACTACTCCAGACCATAAGTATAAGTATTAAGTAGACCAGATTTCGTTTATTCCACGAGCATCCAAGAAGTCGTTTACTTTATCAGTAAGTATGGTAAACTCAGGCTCTTTTCCCAATTCTGCCGCCCAGGTAGCAGCTCTTAACATAGCTATGCAAAGAAATTGTAATCTATTTTCCTCATAATCAAAGTTATTAGGATCTATTAACAGAGGAAGCTTAGAGGCCATCACATAAGATTCTGCAAGAAATCCCTGGTTGCTTACATCACTGTCTGCAGATCCATTATAAGTTATGTTAAGTGTTATCTCATAATAACCATCTGGAAAATATGTAGTATTTAAAGGAGTACTACCATTTAAAAGTTTATCAGGTGTTACAGTAAAATATGAGTTTAATGCATCACCACAAACATTCACAAAGCTAGCATCTAATCCTAATTCTGATATAATATCATAAGTATAAGTATCTCCTTGATATTCTATACTTACTTCAGCAGCGGTTAGAAGCACAAAATTAAAACCACCACCCCAGGTTGTAAGATCATACAACTTGAATCCGGTAGCATCAACTTCTTCTATTATTTCAATTTTTAATGCCATTTATTTAAAATTTAGTTCGATCAACTCTTTTTAACCAACCATTTAAGAATACATTCAACTCAGGTTTCCTGGCTGCAAGATTCATATAAAATATCTTTCTCCTCCTCTTGTACTTCTCCACAATAGACTCATTATAATTATTCACAGCTAGTAGAGTATCATTCCCAATTATACCATCGTCTTCTACTTTAACTAATCTTTGGAGTAGTCTTATTGCGGTCTTCCTTCCAGCATTTACACCAAAATCAAACACATGAAGTATTAGATCTGCGTTAATTATATAGTTAAGATTCATAGGAGTCCAATAGTCTTTATAGTATATCTCTATTGCTATCTCCTTGGTAATGTTTTTAATGTCTAAATAGGGATAAAACTTCTTTGCGATCCCATAGTTAGTTTCACCACCTGGATCATTAGGATGATTAACATATCCTCCCTCATTCTTTAAGATCACTTTAATACAACGATTAAATATATCAGGATACGTCATATTATAATTTTCACAAAAATAAAAAATATTTTTTTTAAATCCTAATTTATTGTAATAAATTATCTACCAAAAAATAGTACTACATATACTAAAAATTAGTAATAATAAAAAGAGGGAGCTGTTAGACTCCCTCTATACTTATTATAACCCCGAATAACAAGAGGGATTACTACGAACCAAATCCTAAGACTGTATGGAAAGCCTCTGTTAATCCTACAAGAACTGCAAGCTCGTATCTTACTTTAGATACAGGACGAATTCCACTGGTAGGATCTACAAATTCAGTGTCCAACACTTCAAAAGCAAAGATATTATAGGTGTTTCCAGCTATAGCATCAATGTTATAAGAAGTTCTTGGATAAGCACTGACCTCACGGGTCTTATTCTCAAACTGACTTCTGGCTTCCTGAGAAGCAACCAACTGATATGTACCAGTTCCTATATAAGGTTTAGTGGTATAAGTTACAGTAGCTGTTTCAAAAGCGGGACCAAGCTGAATTGAGAAACTAACAACGAAAGGCTCATCATTGATAGGATCAAAATTAGCATCAGTAACACTTATTCCAGTAAGTTTAATTCCCCAATCACCCTCAGTAACCGATTCTATAAGGTTAGCGGCAAGAGCTGCAGCAGTCGTACCCTGATATTTCTGATCAAGAGTATAGATACGAGCAGCTCCAGCACCACTATCATGTCCAGTTACAACATAGCAAGGGAATGTTTTATTGGTAGCACCAAGACCACCCAGGCGGAGAACAGTACCAGCAACTACAAGAGCAGTCATATCTTCAGAGAAGACAATGGTATTTCCACCATTAACTACAGAAGCAGTGGCTGTTCCAAGAGCATTAGCTACATCTCCTGAATTAACCCTCTCAACTTTTATGCATTTATAAGGCTGGCGGTCTAATACAGACGTAGCTGCAACTGCCAAACCTGATGCAACTTCCCTCTGAGTGGTTGTTGAATCACTCTTATAAGGAATAGTCAGCATTAGAGGACTGTTATTAAGCATGCCAAAAGTATGGTCAAGTACAATTCTAAAAGAATAGTAGGTGTTATTAGTTACATCCAATGAACCACTGGTAGCATTGTATCCAATATATGAAACCTGTTCTACTCTTGCAGAATATGCAGAATACCCACCATTACGGATATCAGCAGATTTAAAAGGCTTGCTCAGACTGAGCACTCCTTTGGTATTCCTGAAAGCAAATGTATGTTTCAACGTAGAGTTGGTAGACATTGCAGTTTCAGTAAAAGTTTGTGGCTCATAATAGAACGCACCGGCAGAAGCAGCAAGTGCCTTAAGAACGGCATAACTAGCAGCATCTGCATTAGTTGCATTAATTGTGAACACCTTTGTTCTCGAATCTTCAAACATTTTATTAAAGTATTAAGTTAAACAATTAAATTATCTGGTCTGTACAATAAGAACATAATCAATCTGCAATATTTGTGTAGTAGTAGCATCTCCGTTTGCAATCTTAAAACTGGGAGCTAACTCAGCCATGGTAGCATATGTTATCCCTGTAAGAGGGGTTCCTGCTACTCCATCAATATAAGGAGTGATAGTTGCAGAACCTGTAGCACCACCGTCAAAATAGAAACCAAGTCTTGTCCAGGTATTAGCAACTAATGTTTTCAGAGAGTTAGGACTTACTATGTCAACATTATTATCAGATGAATTGAGGAAGATAGTTCCTACACCAGCATCTGTCTTAATAAAGACAATACCATTAGCAGGCTTATTATCAGCTACTGCTGTAAGATCTTCTGTTTCTAAAAGACCTATAGATAAGTCAAGATTAGTTACATCAGAAGCAGTACTTCTGATTCTGGTTTCAAACCAAAGTTTCTTACCAGCTTCAAGTTTAAAACTTTCATTAGCCAATACTACCTGAGTAGCACTATCATCATCTGTAGCTCCATTAGTAAGTGTCATGACACCACCTATTGCATCAGTTATTACTTGAGTATTTCCAGCATCAGTTTCATATACAGTCCAGTCTGCATTAATAGCTCCACTGGCAGCACCACGATCAAAATCATCAAAAAACCTATGATAGGTTGACGGAAATGATGTTACTGGAATTCCTGCAAAAACATTACTCGGTACTGTTCCTGTATCCGCCATGGAATTCATGGCATCTACCAAGACATTATACCAATAATCATATACCTTGTAAAAAGGTTTATGAGATACGTAATTATTACGTGTTAATCTTTCAAAAAGTGACATTGTTATTTATATTTAATTAAACAATAAAAATTAATTCTTCTCAAATTCAGCTAATGCCAGCTGGTATCCTTGTGTATCCAATACTGACATTCTTGCTAATAGTACAGCTTCTTTAACTATTTCAGAGTGTATACTCTCATTAAGTAAACAGTCATTAGTAGAGTTTATTGGAAAGTTATCTGGATGTTGTACTCCAACTATATAAAATCCTGTTATTACAGTTCCATCTGTTATAAAAACAGGAATATTATTATATTGAAGTATCCAGAAACCCTCCTCAATACTAGGAGTTCTAAAAGGGTTGTCGAGATTCTTCCTGTAAAAATCATAATTAATTCTAAATAAGGGAATATTACTGACAACTGAACTAGTTACATACTCATCTAAAATCCAGAAAAACTTTGAGTCAAAGGCTTCCCCTATCGGAGGAGTTACATTTAAACAAAGAGCCCAGGTTCCATCAGTGTTCTTAAAATGACTACTGTTTACAAAAGATAAATAACTATCACTTTTAACCAAATATTCTATAGCCAACTGATTAAAGGCATTTTTGTTAATCCCGTCTTTCAGGATTCTCATAACTACCTTTCTCTGAGCTACTGTAAGAATACCTCCCCACTCAGTACTTGTAAATCCAGGAGCATCACTACTATTAATACTTTCATATAATAGTTCTGCTTCTGTAACCATTTCTACAAACGTCATTGTTTAGAAACTTTTATTTGTGCTGCTATTTTAAGGAAAACATCAGCCTTAATTTCTTCAGCATCTGTTAAATATTTAACTAATTCATCATAAGTATATGATACGCCTTCTCCAGGAATATCATACTTATTTCGTGCAACCTTATTAATCGCACCGGCTTTTATTCCAGAAAGTATAAAGGATTTGACTTTGATAGCAGGATCATTTATTATTTTAAGTGCAAGATCTACTTCCCCATCAATAACCTTTTTAACTTCCTTCTTTAACCAATCTTTTTCAGCATCTTCAGGAACAAATTTCATCTCTTTCTTCTCCATGTAATATACACCAAGGAAATCCTTCATTGCTTTTGTTGAGTTCTGAATACTCCCCAGATATGTATATGCTTCTATAGCTTTATTAGTTTCAGTCTGTTCCTTCTCTTCAGCATAGCCTTCTTCCACTAAAGCAAACCTATATTCTCCTCTGGCTGTTCTACTCTCCCAGTCAGGAGCAACATGAGGTTGATTTTTTGTTACTCTCCAACGTAAGTTATCCAAAGGATCAGCAAGATTGAATACATATCCATCATGCATGAGATTATAATCTTTGGTAACCCTTACAAAGAACGTAGCCCAGAAATTATCTTTCTTTCTGTTAACATTAAGATCGAGATCCAAGGTCTCTTCAAAGAACTTTTTCTCATCCTCACTACTAAAAGGATCTATCATAACACCCAGCTGATTTACTGGTAACTGAAACCAATTTCCAGCCCCCTCATACTGAAAATAAGCCACATGTTCCGGAGATGTAATCATTTTTCCTCCCCTCACAACCGGCTTTAAAAATACTTTCTTGTTTTGTAAATAACCTCTTCTAAATGCTTCCTCTTTACTAATTGTACTCATTTCTGTAATCTTTTATAAATTAATACTACTTCCTTCCACCTTTTTTTCCACCTTTTTTTCCACCACCTTTACATGCCATGATAATTTAGATTTAAATTGTTTAAAAAATAAATAGTTTCGGGGGGAAGAAACTCCCCCCTAACTATCAGATAATTAACGAAGAATAGCAGGTATAATACGTGCTGTTTTCTTAGGATTGGTGATTTTAACCCCACCAATGAAACCCTTAAATACAGAGTATCCATCAACAGAAGTAGCCATCATCCTAGGATCAGTACGCTTATTATATGGAGAGAATGGGTCCCTAAGTCCTGGGATATACCCAAAGAATTCTTCTTCATCTTTAACACTAACCTTAGAAATATTTGAAACTCCACCAGTTGTTCCTGTGTCAAAGATCTCATAGATATATGAGCTGGCAAGTCCGCCACTTGGATGTTTTAATGTATTAGGATAGCCGTCTTTCTGTGGATCAATGGTTAGTTTAAACTTCAGACCATTAACACCAACATAATTTAGGAACTGACCTTCATCCAAAGTGAGTTTACCACCATCAGTCTTAATATTTACATTAGCCTGAAGATAGGTAATTGCATTAGCCTTGTTAACCGCATCTTTATGGAACTGGTATGCACCATATTCTCCGGTAGAAATCATAAACTCCCTCTTATCTTCAGGTATTTTACCATAAGACATATCCATGGCAAAATCTGTAAGCATATCCAAAGAGAAGGTATTATATGTCATTAGATTTCCATATTCCATCTGCTCATATAAACCAAATCCTGAGCGGATTGTGTTTCCAGATTCTCCGGTATGCCCATAAGTACCATCAGAAAGTTTATTGGATTTTCCATAACCAATCAGACGAGCTTTATCACGTTCAAACTGAACATAAAAGTCCCACCCAAGTTTATCAATCCAGCGAGTCTGTGTCTTTCCATTCTGATCAATGAAAGCAAAAGCAAGAGGTTTATTCTTACCTTTAGAAATCATATTACCAGGAACATCATAATTCTTACGAATCATCGCAAGAGTATTTTCCATCTGATATGGAGCAGTGTGATGTACACTTGTACCTCTCTTAGAAAGTTCTTGTTCAACCATTCCAAACAACTCAGACCACATTGTTCCAGCAGCTAGGTCAGCAGCCAAAACCCAAAGGGTGTCATCAGAGGAGAAGAGCTGAACTTTATATCTCCAAGCGTTTCCCACCTGTACAGGATCTTCAAGAACCCTAAGCTGATATACTTCAGGTTTTTCACCAACGATGTGAGATGTAGCTTCAAAGTATCTTTCAGGGAATTTCATGTAGAAAACTCCTCTGTTAAGACCAACCTGAGCAGCATCTGTAACAACAGTAGTAAGAGCCAGGTCAGTATAAGCACCTAACAAAGGAATACTACGTTCATCTGAACCCTGAAGAAACCAACGGTACACAACGTCATCGTTAATATACTCGGTTGGAAGTCCATTTATAAAAGCCACAAAATTATCTGTACCAACATTAAGTTCATACAAACGATTCATAGTCTGACTTATAACTTCAGGTTCCTGCATACCAAGCCATCCAAGATGGGATTCTCTTGTTAACCCTGACCAATGTTTAGGGTCAACAATTTGCAGAGCACTAATTTTATTCATACTATATTTAATTTAAAAACGATTTCTTATTTTCCAAAGATACCTCTCATTGATTCAATATTATCTCTTGTAGTCTTCTCCTGCTCAACATTAAATACTGCAGGATGACCAGAGGTGGATCCGGTATTTCTCTTGGATTCCAATATCTTCTCAAGTTCAGATACTTCTTTGGTTGTCTTAGCTTTACCTGCTTTTTCCCAGGGTTTACCCTTTTCAAAGAATCCTGTCTCAAGCAAATATGCTAGCCTTGCATCAAAATAAATAGGATCTTCAGCTCTCTTAGCCCATAAAGGATTGGTTATACGTCCTTTACTATCTTTAACCTCTTTTGTAAGGTTCTCATACATTTTAACCCTGGTTTGTTTGTTTATCTCAACTCCTGGAATTACTGGTTCTAAAGTATTACAAGTCTCTTTAAGACTTTCTCTGATCCTATTGTTCTCCTCAGCCCTGATAGTAGCCTGATGATTTGCCTCAGCTTCCTCAGCCTGAATTTGTTCTTTTATAGCCGTCTTCAGAGTAGCAAGATACTCTTTAGAATCTTCAACATCATCACCCATATCAATGCTACTCTGAACAAGCTTTTCTATCTTAGCGTCGGTCATTGAAGTAGTTAACTTATAATAGTCAGTTATGACTTTCTTCCTTAACTCTACATTTTCCTCCTTAGCTAACTCATCCACTTTAATGGATTCAAATTGATTCTTCAGATCAAGCAGTGAACTAGCTGATTCAGCTGGTACACCTTTACCTATAAGACTTAAGTACTGTTGATAGCCTTCATCAAGATCTTCTTTAGCTGCATTGATATTCTCCTCAATCTCACCTTTTATCAAATCTCTCAGAGCTGTTGCTTCTCCAACATCCTTAACTTTTTCAAGGAACTTTGTTTCATCAAAAGATGATATCAGCCCCTGCTGCACCAAATCCTTAGCAAAGATTACAGTAAAGGGAGAATCAGAAGATTTTTCAACGGCTGTTAGTTCATTGGGAGCAGGGGCTTTATCATCTTGTTTCTCAATAACCTCTTCAGCCTCATCTTTCTTTACTACCTTTTTTACTTCCTTATCAAGGACTTTATTAATATCTTTAAGAGGTTCTTGTTTAACCTCTTTCTTTGCTTCATCTTCCTCAACCTCAGGTTCTTCCTTTAGTTCAGTATTAATTGCCGGAAGCGAATTTAACATTTCATTGACATCTAAATTCTTGTCAAGTTCCAGCATTTCTTCAAAACTCTCCTCAAAAACTGTCTTTCCCATTTCTTTGCAAATTTAACATGTTATTTCTTACTATACAAATTTATATTTAATTACAATATCATACCATAACGTAAAATATAATTTTTATTAGACCAACAACTATTTTTTTGTAGTTGGAGCAGGCTTATTTGCTACTTTTCTCTTAATCTCAATCTCCTTATCCTTCTGTTCTTCCTTCTTCATATTAGATCTTTTAGTCTCTTCCAAAGCATCTCTCTTTAAAACAACATCCTCATTGGAACTCTCAGGTTCGGGAGTTTCAGTAGTCTCAGTACCAGCTAGTTTACCCTCTTGGTTAATATATGCCACTTGTATCTTTGTAGCATTATTTTGGTCTATCTCATACTTCTGCAGTTGTTCTGCTCTTGCCTCAGCCTTAGCCTTCTGTTGTAAAATAGCCTCTTGCTGTTTCATATTATTCTGTTGTACCTGTTCTTCAAAAGCTTCAAGTTTTCTCTGAAGAGCTGCAGGATCTTGGGTACGATAGAGTTCCATAACCATACTAAGTGTACCACCATTTTGCATGAAAGGTTGAACCAAAGCTTTAAGAGTGCTCATCATATCCTTATCAACAGCAGAATTAGTAGAATATATGCCATACTCGGACTCTTTAAACAAACTTCCGTCGAAGTCCAAAATAGCCTGACTACCATCACTAAGTATAAATTGTCTCTTAAATTTCTGATCCTTCCAAGCTATCTTAGCTGTTTCAATATAAGCCTCTATTGACCTGTTTATAAAATCATCATGTATACTAAAATACTTGGCTGTATTGAGGGAACTTTGTTTAACACCTCTTTCTATACCCCCCACTGTTTCACGATTATCAATAGCACCCTTGCGTTGAGGAGTAATTCCTACTATATCAGCAACTCTGTTCTCAAGAAAAGTTAAGATCCCTAATAGATTTTGTATGACGGCAGGATCTCCAATCTCCACAGAACCACCACCTCTATTCATATTACCAGCTAACTTACCTAATGCAGCACCTTTACTTCCTTCATTGAATTCATCTTCAAAGATAATTTTCATCTGATCTATGTAGAAGAGGAACTGATCCATCGTAAAGTTGCTAGGGATCATACTAGTTGAGATTTTTGCTATCTTACCTTTGTATGTCTTTAATTCTTCCCATAATTTATGCATGAAGAAGTTATAAATAAGTTGATAGTTCTTACCCAAGCTTACAAAAGAGAGAGATCTGGCATCATTAGTATTAAAAATATTGCCTACAATCCCAGGAGAACATTTTGAAGGATTATCCATGGCTCTGAACTGTACGGGACGGGGACCCATCTTAACATAAATATCATCAGCTAATTTGGTTCCTTCATACCACTCTCCTATCCAAATCCACTTAATATTCTGTTCCTCAACGTCATCTATCGGATAATCTTCATCAACATATGTTTTTTGAATATCGCCATTCTCATCAATATACTGAAGTATTCCAACCTTTCTCATCCCTTTCCATAAGGTTCTTAATTTTCTTACATTACCATACTGATCAAATCCTCCTCCAAAGAAAGAGGAACTCTGATTATTTGCCGTAATGATAGCTCCGATTCCTCCTTGCTGATTTATCCAAGATGTCAGATCTATAGGAACATTCCTAAGGTTACGGTTAAAAATTCTTCCTGAAGCTGACACATTATATGCATAACCATCTTCAAGTTTTTTGATCTGAGAGTCTTTCAGTTCCTCATGATACTCATCAATTACTTGACCCACTGGTACATAAGATAATTCTATGATTATATCTGCATCTTCTATTCGATAAGTAGTTCCTCCGCGTATGGTAAAAATGTTAAGGGGGTTGCCTTTTCTATGAATAGGCTCGCCCCCCACTATTTCTGATATTGTTATTTCTTCACCCTGAACCAAAAGATCCTCAAAACATTTGCTGAAAGTCTCTTTCATATTCTGGGTATGATATCCATATTGTATTGTCTGGGAAGCCATTAGTTCACGCCTGTCCCTGTAGTTAAACTTCATCCACTTGGATTGTGCCTGAATTGCCGCACTAGCCTCTTCCTCAGAAAACTTATTAGCCACAATCCTACTGAGGATATCCTGATTTATTAAAGCACTTATGTCTTCCAATTTGGAATTAACAAGATCTGGATTAGACATGACAATCATAGGATTGAATTTCATCTCCCTCTCCTCTCCAAGTAATACAGACATGTAAGAGTTTAGAAGTGGATAATTCTTATACGTATTGTCAAATTTTGCTTCTACTTTATAGGGATTTATCACAGCTGATACCTCAGCTGGATCTACTATATTATTGATTAAGTTAACATTACTAAGCTTTTCTTGCATGGTTGCCCTGATCCCATTCTCAAGATCAAATCCTACCACAGTATCTGCTGCCTCTATACATTCCTTATAATACGAATCTGTCTTCTGTTTACGAGTCCTCTTCTGAAAGGGAAAGGACATTTTCCCTGCTGAACTAATAGATGTGGCCATGATTTTTTAAATTTTGTGCAAGTTATAAATTATTTATATTACTTTTGAAAATTTTCTCTATCAGTATAACGTAATCCTCTTAAATCCTTAGCTGGATTAATAATTTTAACTTTATTAGAAAAACCGCCAAACTTCTTAAACCAGGGGTCATCTACTATAGTCTTTACCTTATCTTCATATTTATGTTGTTCAAACTTCTCTCGGTCAGCCCTCAGTATCATCAGCATACCCATGGCACTTATCCTGTCAAAGTTATCATCCGGATTCCATGAAATCAACTCTCTTATATAACCCAAAGACCTTACTTTATGTAAATTAAGAAATCTGGGACTCTCAAGTACATTACCTTTCTCATCCTTCTCCTCTTCTTCAAAAGGAGTATAGGCTGTTCCTATAAGCCAGTCAGCCTGAAGTTTACGTCCCCAAGCATTAACAGCTTTATTTGCGTTAGTACCTTTAGCCCTATTTCCAAAAGTAATGCCCTTGGCATAGTCCATGTCACGTAATACCTGAGGGGTATCACAAAGAAACTGAAGATTCCTGGTTGTATCAAAGTATTGAAATAAGCCCTTAAGGTTATTCTCATAGTTTGCAATGGCATTATAAAAGCGAAGGAGTTTAACACAAGTTTCATAAAACTCTGCTGCCGTCCTGGGTCTTCCCGTATATTCAGCAACTATCCTATCTGTCCAAGTATCAAATACAAAAGTACTTCCAAGAGAGTTGGTGTATGAACTCTCATCAGAGTCAATAGGGTCAATACCAGCAATATATCTCCAAAAAGGGATAGTACCATCTATACTCCTCCTTGGCATTTCAAAGATTTCCACACAACCAATCTTATCCAATTCATCCTTTATTGGAAAATTTCTAAGTGGTGGATGTAATTCAGTCTTATCCCAAAGTATCTCACCCTTCATATCACTTTTTAAATGTCCTATGTAATGAGTCCCAAGGAATGAAATGGCGTTAGGAAGAATCTCAGAAAGGTAGTCCTTAAGATCAGCTACTGGGAAAATACTTCCTTCCCTCCGCATAATTGCCTCTTGTGGAGTAATACACATTTCAGCCTTATGCTGTACTAAGGTATTAGGATCTGTAGAATTATATTTGATATGAACCCTTCTTTGAATGATCTCCACCAATGCTTTTATAACATCTGAGTTCCCATTAATATCATAGCAGTTTAACCTATTCATGTATGCAGGAAAAAAGAAGGCACAAGAAGAAGATCCATTGACATTTTTATCGTACAAATTAGGAACCTCCTTTATATTATACCCCCCCGCATTATAAAACATCTCCTCTGCCCCCCTGAAATCAGCTCCTTCAGTACCTCCTGTACCGCCCCCCACCATGGTTCCAAAAGCAAAGTCTCCTTCCTCTACTGACTCACGAGCTACCATCCAAGACTTCAATAAGTTAGGATGTTTTCCCCACTCATCCCAATATATAAAAGGACCTCTTTTGCCCCTTGCTTTATCAGGATCTCCCTGGGTAGTAACTCCTATCACGCTGTTTCTTGTGCCTTGTGTAAGACCATTCTGGTCTGTATATCCCATCTCCCAGGTCATAGAATTTAAAGAATCCTTAGATTTCAATCTGGGCCAGGGAGTATTAGCAGCACACCAATCTACATTATCTTCAAACTTATTAAGTATACCATCCTTGATAAGATACTCTTTCTCAGATGCTATTGCAAAAGCTTTTACGTCACCTTTATTCACACTGGTGTCTCCAACTACCAAGACCCTTGCCAAACCACTACCAGCCTTAAAACTAAACCCAGCTCCTCTTTTCTTCAACATACCAGAGTGCTGTCCTTCTTCTCTCGCTTGCTCGGTATAGTGGAAAAATAAATAATCTCCGTCATATACATCAGGAAAGTCACGTACTCTTTCTGCTCTCTTAGAATCTTTTTTAATCACACTTTTCAGAATAGGTGAATAATTAAGATAGAAATAGTATGGTCCAGGTATCCATTCGCCATCTTCCTCTCTCACTAGCCCATCACGACAACGGCGGGTCTCCTCCTTCCAAAACTTATAGTATGAGGAACTTGGCTGTACATTAGGGAATAAGTTAGTGTATTTTTTAAACTTCTGATAGTGCAAGGCAGGTTGCCTGAAATAATCCATGTCCTCAAGTACATGAGGGTTAACTATGTCAACTCTTACTCTTCCTTTGGAATCCCTATCTAAATCTTTAGCCCTCTTACGATGAGGGCTAATCATGTTCTGAATAAAAGAAATCGTTTCTATGAATTCAATAAGCTCAGAATAAACTTCTTTATCCAGCTGAGAGAAGTCTATATGACTCTGCAAGTTATTCCAATCCATCCTCAAAAGTGGCTTTTAATTTACTACCTATCTTATCTTTCTTGCTTTGGACCTCTTTCTTAACCATCTGTTCCAACTTGGATAAGTTCTCAAGAATTCCTGCCGATCTTTCAACCACTCTTGCAAGCTTGTCTATGTCATACATGGGTCTACCCTTGTCGTCAAGGGCCAGGAAATCCACCTCTCTAAAATACTCCCTCATCTTATCTATTACTATTTTTGAGTCACGTAATAATAATAAAGGTGTAATCTCTTCACTCCTTTTACGGTAGAATTCCCTGGCTTCTTTGACGAGAGAATCTTCCTTCCATCCAAGAGGAAGATCCAGCACACTAACCACTTCATTATGCCTGAGTTCCTCATTAACAATATCAGAAAAGTCTGATTTGAAGTCCTCCATGAAATATATATATCCCATTTCAGCTTGAGCTCTCTCCTTCAACTTAGACTTATCACGATCCCATAATCTCTTAAAAGGTACAAGAACATAAGCCTCCTCAGAGATTACAATCTGATTATTAATAAGATCAAACAGCCTCATTTTCCTCCTTCTTTTTCTGTAATCTTGCTTTATGCCAATCAGGACAGTGGAAAACCAAAAAATACGGTACTCTTAAACTTGGAAATATTTGTTTCTCCCTGTCACATCTGTATTTCATAATTATAGCCTGAAGATCAAAAGGTGCTTCGTAAACCCTTTCTACATCAGAGATTTTTAATCCCAACTCGTCCGCAATCTCTTTTATCACTACTTTTACTTCAGGATTCATAATCTTCTTCTGTCTCCTCTCTTAAAAATGATAAATACTCTTCCTCTTCTTGTATTTCCAAGAGACACTCTGCACAAAGAGATATCTTATCACCTACCGAGTTTATAATACTATAAAGTTTATGTCCTCTCTGTGGTCTCTCAAGAGACTCACAGCGTACACAATAAGTCGAAGACTTATCTAAAGTCTTATTTTCCATTACTGACTAAAATACTTTTACTATTCTTGAAAACTGACTTACGTTCCCTGCTTAAAGCTCCACAATCAGTACAACGAAAATTCCTGTATTTGCCTGTTGGAGTAAAATAATAATATCCTGCAAAAACCACATGATCACCCCCGCAATGAGGGCAGACTGGCGTATCAGCATCTGTATATAAATTATAATTAGGATGTCCTTTTATATAAGGTCTCAGAACCAAATAGACCTCTTCCAAAAGTTTAACATCCTGTTTATTATAAAACTCCATATAATTAAGTGCCTCCTGGTTCCCATCCAAGCAAGCCGACCAAAGAGTAAAATCAGTCTCTGACTTCCCCTCAAAACCAAACATACGGGCTAAGGCTTCCAACTTATTACTTGAAAAACCAAACTCCCTCTTTGCAACTTTCTTAGTATCAATTTGTTGATAGAAAGTAGTAGGTGGCAACCCATGTACGATGAAACGGGCTTTTATTTTTGGTATGTCAAATTGCTCTCCATTATGAGCAATGACTACATCCGCCTGGTTGAGAAGATGCCAAAAATTAGATACAATTCTATAATCATCTTCTCTCCTCGCCTCATCAGGAGTGAGAGCATTGGACATGACTCCTTCTTCCAAAAGCCATTTTGCCGCCCAACTGAGCATGAACCAATCTGAAATAATCTGGTCTAGATATACGTTTTGTTTCCAAAGACGCCAGACAAAAGCTCTTATAGGAGCCGTCTCAATATCCAAGATTAATATTCTCGGTACTGAATTAGGATCTTTCTTATGTTCTGGAACTTCTGTGAGTGTATGTTCTTTCTGTATAACTTTTTTAGCTTCTCTAACAGATTCAGGGGAAACATTTAAATAGGATGCTATTTTATTAGCTCCCATTCTAATTAGATAAGGTTTCTCCCTCATCTTTTCAATAACTCTAGTTACTTCTGTCATTTTTATAAATTTTTATGGATAGTGTGCTTATTCCTGAAACTTTTAATTGGTGATCAATGTAATAATCTGTATTCCTGTTACATAAACGAACTAAGGCATGATACTTGGAAAGGAGTTCCGATAAACTATCATTCTTCAGCTCTAATTCACAAATCAAACTAATCATCTTCTTCAAACACAAATAAAAGTTCTTTAGTCTTACCTAGTGTATATTTAGGTATAAGGGATTCACTTTCAATAATCTTAAGATTTTTAAGACTACTTATTATATTATATACTCCAGTACGTTTAATCCCCATCTTACTTGCTATATCACGTTTTACATCATAAGTAAAAATTAACTTATTCCTCTCCTTGAAGGGAATATTCCTATACTTATAATTTATTCTTAAGAGATGTGAATATAATTCAAGTTCCTGGGGACGCAACTTATCAAAAGGAGGTATATTATTTAATATAAGCATGAGCTTAAGAAAATAATTATCCTCTTGAGTTTTTATTTTTATCTTCATGCTCCCTGAATTTATTCTTGCTAAGTGTCCAAAACAGAGAAAGTTGATTATCAGTAAGTTCAGATACTAATTCTCCATCATTCAAAACTGACTCAACAACTTCTACAAAATACACAACATCATCTACATATACTTTCTTAACACATTTTCCCAACTCATTATAAACTATATCCCCGGCTCTTACTTGCTCTTCTGACTGGGGAATGAGGGGCTTGCTATTCTTCTTATAATACTTCATTTTACTGAATTTCTTGCAAAATTAAAACATATTTTTGACAATTCCAAATATTTCACTGAAAATCTTTGCTATATAAACAAAAAAGGATCTCTTATGAGATCCCTATTGCCTTACGTTCTTCTTTCTTTATTTCTATCTTAGGAACTGAAATAGTCAGGATTCCAGACTTATACTCAGCCGTTGCCTTCTCTATGTCATATCCTTTCCCATAGCCTCCCAATATAGAATAGAGTAGATCCTCCTTATCGTCACCTCCTCTGTAAATATTAAGGAATAAACTTTTATCCTCAACATATAGAGAGAAATCCGCCTTCTCATAACCTGGTACAACAATTTGTATTTTGTACCCATCCTTTGTAAATTCCCCAGTAGACCAAATAGGAATTTTATAATCCCAGTATGTGGGGAAAATTGAATGAAATAAACTCATCTTTCCTAACATAGTATATTTAATTTTTAGTTAATAAATCCAACAGAGCCTTTTCTCTTACTATTCTCATCAACAATCATGTGATCTATAAGCTTAAGATTATCACGGGTCTTAAATCCAAACAACCAAGCCTCTTCTCTAAAGTATTGATTAGCAATATTATTCTCTATATCAACCCAACAAAGACCTTGGGTAAGTCTTTGTTTATAGAATAACTTCGTTCTAGTGAACTCCATATTTATTAGATTTCTGTAATCATCAAATGCCTTCTCATTTATTCTCTGAATCTCTACTTTCTTTGCTTCTTTTGACATAAGTATGTCCCCTTTGTCTATAAGTTTTAATTGCTCCCTTCTCATAATACTCTTTCCAAAGTTCATTGCTTACTTTAGAAAGATGAAATAGTTTTCCTTCTCTCATATACTCCTTAAGTTCTTTCTTAAGAACTCCTGAGACGTAACGAAAATCTTCATGACTCATTAACCTTGGACGATATCCACTAAAAATATCCTCCAGATCCTGCATGGTTAACTCTACTCTTCTCTCATCAGCCAAGATAAATATCCTGACTTTTGTATCCTTATCTACCATATCTTCTATAAAGGCCATTAGTTTAATTTCTTAAGAACTGATTTATCCATTTTTTTCTTCGTTGCATCAAAATTATCCTTGTCCACAGCAATCTTGATATTCATCCGGGGGATAATAGCATAATGCTCCTTATTCCATTCAAAACTCTCAGAACTTCTAAAGTCTAAAACGATATCCCCTACTTTTAAATCAGTAACATCAGAAGATACCGCAATTATCTCAGCATATTCCACAAGATTCTTAGCTCCTGGAGTATTTTGGTCCGGTGCTACAATCTTGGTATTCTTTAGGTTAATCTTAATAAGTACAGAACCCTGATACATCCGTACTTGTGAAACATCTTTAACTCTTTCCATCATTCTTCGTTTTTAAATTTCTGTTTATCAAACCACAATAAAAATAACACGTTACACATTAAATGACTAAGATGATTCAGACCACTTTCCTCATCTATTCTATTACCCTTACGATACTCTGTAAGATGTCTCATAAGAGCTGCATAGTATCTATCTTCCCCATTTTCAACTTTCTGCCAGTTATTAGGACTATACTTATTTGCTCCAAAAGTAAGAATCTTTACTACCTCTTCTACTAATCCAAGATCTAAAAGATCCCATCTTAGTTTATCTCCATCATATTTACTGCCTTTTTCCTCCATCAAATAGTATACCTTTTAATTAACTATGACACTATGACATAATGAGTGCAAAGATAATACGTATTTTTGACATACACAAGAAAAATCACATTTATTTTATAAAAAAATAAAAAACCCCCACTTTTCAGTGAGGGCTTCTTACAAACCTAATCTATCAAATCTATGAACAAATATTAAGATTCAGTGTCTAATATCCTGTTAAATCCCCAAAGAGCTATTAAGATCAAGATATAAAAAATACCTAATAATGGATCTATACTAGTTAATATAACTCCTATAAGTGATCCTACTAATATTTCTCCTAAACTTCTTTTAATCTTATATAATCTCTTTTTCATATTAAACAAAAGCCCCTGCAAGATGGCTTGCAATAATCCTCTTAAATACTTTCACAGGCGGGGCTATGTTGTTGCTCTCGTGTCCGGCTTTACCTGCGCTACTAGGGACACTCCTGTTACTCAATTTCTAAGATTTGCACTTTTATTTATGCAGAGTGCTTACTCTAAATTTTTGCAAATATAAATAACTAATTTGACAATTCCAAATAATTTGCCAAATATTTTCTACTAAAAATTATTAGTTCGTCACCTCAACATTATAAACTCCTGTTGAACAAGTAATTTGATGATCATTCCATGTCCAATCATACCAAGGATAATAGTGCGTATAAACTACTGAATCACTCTTAATAGAATAATTCTCGTATTCTTCTCCCAACATACCCTTAAGGGCTTTTACCAGTTCCTTGATATTAGCATCCTCTAATACCAGAACCATTTTCTCTTTAGTGTCAATTTGAAATTTCATCTTTTATTATAAATTATTATTTTACCTTCACTCCACCAAACCTTTGATGCTTCTATATGATGAATACTTTCATCCTCCTCTCTCAAACTATCATTTAATGCCTTCAGCAAATTATCCAAATCGGGCTTTTGCTTATGAGGTTTTCCATCATAAAGCTTCCTCTTCTTCTCACTCCAGGACTTTGGCATGACCAACATGAACTCTACCTTATACTTATCTCCCAACTTAAAATTATGCAAGGTACAATAAGTGCTGATCTGATCCTTAAAAGCAAAATATCTATCTACAATCTTTCTATGGGACCACCTGTCTGATGCTGTCATCCTGGGTTTAGGTATTGGTGTAATCTTAATCTCTATCATCGTCCCACCTCATATATAACAATAAACCACCTATAACCGTAGCTACCACTACCAATATCAAAATTGTTTCCATACCTATATAATTTTAGTTTTAAATGCCACGTATATATCATTTTGTTTAGATTTCATAGGCCCCTTAGTTATAAATATCTTATAATCAGCATAATTAAATACTATACACTTACCCATATCAGGAACCTTCTGCTCAGGTAATATCGAAAAGTTCTGATCATTGGTTATCTGAGAAAATTCCTTATCTAAATTCTCATAACTCTCTGCATCAATTTCTACATATAAAACCTTATTATCTATAAGTTCTTGTGGTATCTTATTAATGCAATCATTAATCGTATGTAATATTCCCATAATTAATATTTTTCGCAAAGTTAAATACTATATTTGACAATACCAAATATTTTATCATCTATTTTTCGTTCCTATGTATAATTGTACTTTTGGGGATATCTGGAGAGAGTGCGGACCATATCCAAAGACACCCCCCGGCTCTTGTGAAGTTGGGTTATACCCCCGGTGTCTTTCGGTGGATATGTGCTATAGAATCACTGCCTAAATTCGTAGCTATGAAGACTTTCGTGCTATTGGATGGAGTTCTCGTGCTAATGGAGGACTATGTTGCTCAGTTAGCTGATAACTAGGTAACACTATCCAATACTGTATGGCCTTGGCAGGCGGGGGGTTAAACTGCCTTCTTATTACTCTAACTAACTACTAAATATTGTTGCTATGAATAACTGTATCGTTGCTTTAAGTATACTGAATAAGACTGACTGTCGTGAGGCTGAGGTCTTTGATGTTGAGTGTCTAGTGTATGGTGAGGATGGCCTGTCTACTAAGGCTGTTCTTAAGGTCTATGAACCTTACGTTGCTAAGGACACTGCTGAATCGTTTATGAATGCCAGTGTTGATAGTTGTGGAAGACTGGTAGACTATAAGGTATCTAGGAATGGAGTCTGGATGATTAAGTATAAAGGGTAGATTAGTTTCTATCTTTTATGTTTAATATTCACAAACACACCCTTTTTACAATTGTGTTATGATTTTTATTCTTTAATTAATTTTAATTTTTATTGCTATGAGTACACGTAGTTTTGCACAGGTTTTTAACGTCCCAGACGAAAGCGTTCTTGAGACCAGACTTACAGGTTATGAGGGTCCGACACCCAATGGTGACCACGTTATCACCTATGAGAGAATCAATCCTGCTACTAATGAGGTTCACTATGTTGGTAGGGCTTTATTCTTTCGTAATAATAATGTCGCTGATATTCAGGTTGATGAGATGGGTAGGCTTGCTGGCGATTATATCCTGAGTCGTGATGGGAAATGGATTACTACCAAGGGCAGTGGAATAGATACCACAGGCTTCGGTCCACAGAAAGTCTCTAAGTAGGGTCTTTTAGGTATGTAAGTGCTTGATATAGTGCAGGTCCGACAAAGGGCTTGCACTTTTACATCATTACATCATCCATCCAATTATCGTTCATATATAATATAACTAAAGCTGATCGTTCAGCAAGGAGGTTATCATGCGATAAACATCATATAATATTGACTCATATAATTCGCATCACTGCGATACAGTAAATCGGTGTATATTTGTCACCATTATGTAATCATCTGATAATTAATGGTGAGACCATCTGTGGCGCACAGTACTTCCATTTTTAACATCATTATTAGTTATCCTTGTAGCTATGATAAAGATAGCTCTCTGTTGGGTAGGTCAAGCTCAATTCCAACCCTGGTAAATGCGGAGCTACAGTATTATTAGTATTGCTTCAGCGACTCCTGGGATATAATAGAACTGCTAAACCTTAGTAGTTCAAACTGTCATTCAAGCACCAGCAATATATGGCTTGAATATGGTACGTGCGTATTCATCTCCTAAATAACCAAGTTGCTAGGAGCGTGTAAAATAAGATGAATCAAGCCTTTAAGTAAGGTACAGAGCTGATGAAGGACTAGTTCAGCTTAAATTTAATGTCATATTTTAAAGATTAATTTATCCTTGTCACTCAGAGAATAGAGAATGCTGAGGTCTCATAACAGGTAGGTGAAGCCTGTTTTTTTTTAAATATTTCGAAGCATATTTTATTAATTAATATATTGCCTATGTGATAATTTTACTCAAACCAATACTAATTGAGCTATGAGTAAATTAAAAACACGCTATTATCGTATGTTTTGTATGGTATTAGCACTGATTATCCTTGAACGTAAGGCTAAAGATAAAGCCATTATTAAGAGGGCTAAGAGCATTCTCTCATAACCAAATCATCTAACGATGAGCCACGGGTAGATAAGGCCGGAGAATTTTAACTATTTATTAACCATCATCTAAAAACGAAGTTTTTATGTTTAAAAAAGCTAAAAAACCAGCCGTAGCTAAAGCTACACAATTACCTGCTTTTGAAATAACAGAGCAAATGGTAAGAGATCGTGCACAGAAAATATACGAAATTACAAATAGACATGATGCAGTAGCAAATTGGATTCAGGCTGAGAAAGAGTTAGGTTTAGGTAGTAAGTAGGTTGAGAGAGCCCTGTGAAATATTATATAAAAAGTAGCAGGGTTCTTTTTTTATTAAACTAATTTAACTAATCATATGATTTATTTATCCTTTTATCTTATCATCTGCATATTAGCATCTCTAATTTGTACACTGGTTAGTGATGAGCTTGTAGATAAAGAACCTATTAAGATAGGACTTGCAATAGTCTTATGGCCTTTGTTTGTTATAATCCTTATTATATTAGGATTAGCAGTATTATTCAGTCTTCCAATCTATTTAAATAATAACGATTAATAATGGCACTTAAAAACATGAAGAAGCAGAAGGCACATGTGCGTAAACTTCACAGCAAAAACACTATACAATATAATAGTGTTAAGGAGTTTTTTGAACCTGAATCATCCGTAGGTATTGGCAAGAAGCCGACAATCATTGGAAGGATTCGTTCTTTCTTTAGGATAGAGAAATAAAACCAAAGGTCGCCGGGAACCAATCAATAGGTATATTATTGATACGTTCTTTTTATAAAAGGAGATAATTGTCCATTGCTAATTCTAATAAATCCTGGCGACCTTTTTTATTTTATATAACTATGAAACTAACTACTAACACTGCAACATTCTTTATTTCTTCTGTTGTTTGGATGGGAGAGTATAAGATTAAGAGAAATTTAAAGTCTCTTTTTAATGCCTTTCAGCCTGAATATATCAAGGTTCCAGATACTAGGGTATATATAGGTAAGTTCTATCATATATCAGCTAATGATATTAATGATCATGTTTTTTATTTAACTTTCGGTTATAACTAATCAACCAATGAAGCACATAGAGTATACTTTTCCAAAAGACCTAGAAGTTGATGATAACGATTTTAATACTATCATAGGAAAGATAGATACAATAGATCGTGCTAATATCTTTTCTACAAGGTGTGGAGATAGATCTTTCATTATTACCATGTTAGAAGAACTTCCAGATTCCAGTATCCTGGAGTTGGGTATGATTATAGGACTAGTGATTGCAAGAAATGAAGTTAAAAAAATAGAACTATGACTCTAAGAAATACTGATATTAAAGCAGATTCATTTATTGTCTTTGCTATAGGAATGGCTGGATATCTTATTGCACTTATATCAGTGATTATATTCAGTTAATTTTTAAGCTGGCGTCCCTGAGTATTATATCTCTTTTAGGGGCGTCAGCTTTTTTTTTACTTAATACATAACTTATACTATGAAAAAATTATTATTATTACTTTGTTTAGTATTTTTAGGGACGTTAGCTTGTAAAAATTCTGGCACTAAGTTAAAATCTCTTGAGAACTCTAGGTTTACAATAGAAGAGATCTATATGATTCAGCACGCTGATTCAACTATATTACATCCGGCAATATTAACAGATAAATATGTTATTGTCATTGGGGATGATTGGAATTCGGCAGTAAAAATTAAAGATAATAGTGGGGATGTTCATACTCTTTTACTCATAGTCACAATTTTATGTTTGGGTCTGATTATAGCTAATATATATTTACTTATTGTAGATAACTAAAAATTAATAAGATGTTTGACAGCAAAAGAAAAACTAAGGTAAGTGAATCCAAGACATCTGCGTATGAGGTATCAAAACCTTTAGTAGGTGGATTCATTAAAGCAGGACTGAAGATCTCTGCAGAAACCAGAAGTGGTAATTTCGCTAAGAAATATTCAACTACCGGTGATCCTTTCGTTGATCAGTTTGGTAAGATAGGGTTATATCGCAGTCCAAGAGATTTTAATGAAATAGCTAAGGATTGTGAAGAACTTTGGGCTATTAATCCAAAACTGAGCATCATTTTCATCTTCTATCTCAGGACAATCACTCGTATTGTAACATTATTTAATGGTATATCTACTAAAGTTGTACAAAAAGGGGCTCAGATTAAACATGAGAGTATCATGCGTATGCTTTGGCTATCTCTGAAGTCACAGACTTCCTTTTGGAAAAACATAGGGTTGTTTGTATCTATAGGCTCTTGGAAGGATATTATTACCATGTTACAATATGATTATATATATCATGGATGGGATCATCGTATATTAGATTGGCATAGAATATCTAATCTTATACTCACAGGATTAGAAAATCCAAATACCTGTGATCTTATCAAGAAATATCTCCCTCAGATTAAAGCCAAATCTCGTTGTACTACTATTGAGAGTGAAGCTGATACTATAATAGGTAAATTTATCAGTTGTAAACTATTTGCCTATAGTATAGAAGAAGCTAAGGCAAAACACTATGCTATGTATCGTAAGTTAAAAAGCAGTGGTACAGCACATCAGTGGCAACAACTAATCTCACAACAAAAGTTTGACAGGATTGACTTCAGTAAGATTCATGGACGGGCATTATCATTATTGGTAAAGTCCAAGTTTCTCAGGAATCATAATCTTACCGAGAAGTATGCTGAGTGGGTTAAGAAGCCTGAGACTAAAGTTAAGTACACAGGGTTTGTACATGAGTTATTTCAGTCTTGTGATAACTATGACTCATTGGTTGCCTTGCCTGAATATGAACAAGAGACCATCAATAAACAGTTTGATACCCTTGTTCAAAAGGGTGGAGAGAAGTCTGCTACAAAATTCATTGTAGTAAGGGATTGCAGTGGTAGTATGAATAGTATAGCAACAGGTACTAACATGTCATCTGGTAATGTAGCCAAGGCTATTGCATTGTATTTCAGTTATTTTCTAACTGGTGCATTTAGTAATAGCTGGATTGAATTCTCACGTCTTGCTAAGCTTAAATATTGGAAAGGTCAGCTTCCCATTGAGAAATGGTATAATGAAGATAATGACGGCTATTGTTATAATACTAATTTTCAATCTGTCATTGATCTATTCTATGCTATTAAAGAACAAGGGGTTGCTGAAAAGGATTTCCCTACCGGTATTCTTTGTATCAGTGATGGAGAATTTGATCAGACAAGCCTTGATGAAACTAATGTCCTGGCTGCTAAGAATACATTGTTAAGAGCAGGATTCTCACAGCAATATGTGGATGACTTTGTTATAGTATTGTGGAATATACCCAATGGGTTCTATAAAGCTAAAGGTCATGTTACATTTGAAACTGTTAGTAATCAGCCTAATGTATTCTATTTTGGTGGATATGAACCATCAGTAATATCATTTCTTACTGATAAGATCAAGACACCAAGAGAACTGTTTGATTCTGCCATGGATCAGGAGATCCTGAATATGATAGAATTGTAAGAAAAATTATTGAGATAAAAGGTTAATCGTTCCTCCACGGGGCTATGCATCCTAATTGCGAACAACTCATACTGGTAGTTCTGGTTATTACATGTTAAACCCAGCTATGTGTGTGAGAAAGTGGAATCTCAATAATTTAAAAAAATTAAGGTGTAATACAGCAAATAAAATCTATAAATATCCTGTAAATATATTTGAAAAACTTACACCTGACAGGGATACAAACTGCAAATCAAAAGCAATTGTTTTGTAAACAGTCTAAGCTCAACGTATCCCGATAAAAAAAATACAATTCAAATTTTGGTTTTGAAAAACAACTGACTTCTGAACAAGTTCACATACAGCAAATTACAAACTACTGCAATGGTTGATAAACTGTGAACTGATAAAGATACTTACAGCAAATAAAAAATGATAGGTTAATCATAAAAAATAGTATCTTGCATAACAAAACTTAATAACTAAACTAATGAAAACTAAAATCTGTAAAGGCCCATTACATCCTGAGGGAATAGAATTACCTATAGAAGATTTTTATAGTACTAAAATGAAACATGTTTGCTTATCCGGAGAAGTACGTATATATCATAGTTATTTTCCTTCTTGTAAAGCTTGTGAAAGAATAAAATCTAAAAAATATAAAACTCAGAATCCTGAAGTAGTAATTCGTGGTATTTTAAAATATCTTAAGACTGATAAAGGAAAAGCTAAGAAGACAAGAGAACATATTAAATGGAGAAATACTCATAGACAACATAATAATAAATTAAATAGAAGACAAAATAGAATAGATGTTGATACGTTATCTTATGGATATGTACATAAACAATGGAATAAGAGATTTAAAAGAAGAGGATTAATTCCTCCAGAATTTACTAATGATATTTGGCTAGCTGAGTCAATAAAAATTCAAACTATTCGTAAAAATAAACAACTAAAATTAACAGCATGAAATTATCAAGTAATTTAGGTAGGGTTTCTACAGCTTTGTTAAAAATAGTAGAAGATCCTGAACTATTAGATCCTGAAACGAGGGCATCTAACAAAGTTAAAATATCTGCTGCATCGGGTGTTATTGATGCAGAGGCAATTCAGATGAATGATGATTTGCAATACGCAAGAATAGCTGAAAGAGAAGCTCGTGAACGTAGAAAATTAGAAAAAGTATGACACTATTTTTAATTACAACAATCCTGCTGATTATACTTACTATCTATTATGATGTTAGGTTACTCATACTTTGGGAAGATAATGAAATTATTCATAGGTCTCTCGTATTTAACTCTATAACATTAGTTGCCATAGGTACTTTTACCTTGGTATACTCATCAACATTCTTATTTATTGTAACCTTGATTCAAATGGTTATTGTTATTCTCTTAATAACCAAAACATTTTTAAGAAATACTTAACATGTCGTTTGATCAGATAATGATATTTATGTTAGGAGTGCCTGCTTTGTGGTTAGTTAGTAAGAGAGAGTCCCACATAAGAAAGTGGGGCTTTCTTTTTGGCTTAGGTGCCCAGCCTTTTTGGTATATATCAGTAATAGAATCCCATCAATGGGGTATATTATTGTTAAACATTTGTTATACTTTTAGTTGGATTAATGGTATTTACCAACATTTTATTAAAAAATAAATTTGCAATGAAAGAAGAAATAATTGTTAGTCCTATATTGGATAGTAATATTCAGGATCATATAGGTAGTAGTCCCGTTTGGAATAATGCCTTTAAAAAGGATGAGATTACATTAGAACTATATCGTAAGTATCCTTCTTGGTATGCTTATTCGATTAAGTTCAACGGACTCACTCCTGTACAGCTTACAAAACTTGAATCATTTAGTCTTAAATAATATGAGACAATATGAGGATAGTCCTCTTATTTTGTGTATATTTGTAATATATACGATACTTATTATTGTGCTTTTTATAGTATTAATTAAAAATATTTAATTTTATGCCACAAGCTAAGAAAATACCTAAAGTAGAGATAAATACAGAACAAGTTCATAATTCATTTACTTCTAAAGAGTTATCAGATTATCTAGAGGAATTAGAGAAAACTTCTTTTACTGCCTCTAATTCTAATACAGTAAGTAGTCCCGATATAAAAGTAAAACATTCGTATTTTGATACAGAACCAGAAGAGAATATATATGATGAAGATGAGGATAGAGAAAATCCAGAAAGTTTTACAGATATAAGAAATTCTTACTCTAAAAAACCTGAAATTCCTAAAAGGAATCTTGATTTGCTTATTGATTATTCTAAAACTAAAAGTATTACATCTCTTACAAAATACTTATTTAAGGAAGGATTTATAACTAATTCCAGTTCTTCTATGGTATATAATCCAAGGAATATAGATATTGAAGTATTAAGAGTTACCAGTAAGAGAAATATAACTTTTGGTGCTAAAAGTATAGCTATGGATTTGAACTTTGATCTATCTATTGCTATTACATCAAAAGAGACGATACCAGTCCAGGAATCATTGATTGAGGATCTGGTATATATTCTAGAGCAAATATATATGACTCCAAAAGAGAGAAAATTGATATTTCGTTGTACTACTAATGAAGTTCTCCTGGATGTTCTTAAGGAGGCAATACTAAGGGATGTTAAAGTAGATCCTCTATTAAATTCCTCTAAATTTGATTTTAAAAGCCTTAGGAGAGAGGGTTTTTGTATAAAAGTTGCTTATGTTCATTTCATAAATGAACTATTCCTGGTTAATGATCACGAATTTTCTAATTTAGAAAATGGTCTACCTATGATATATAAGATCTTCAATGAATGGCCTATAGAGCCTAAGATAAAATCTGTTTCAGAAGTAGAATATGTTGAAATAGGTGGTAAGAAATTCATTAAGAAAGTGTTCGAATCTATGATTGAATCTAATTATGAATCATTTATAAATAACCTGGAATTAGAAAACTATTTGTATGAACAAGATAATAGATCAGGAAATGCTGGAGATGGGGATTCTTCTAGCGTCGAAAGTCTTAAATTCATCTGATCCCCAGGAGATAGCGAATTTCATATCTCAGGAATTTAACTGTATAGTAACAAAACAAGATGTTGACTTATTCTTTGCAAAGAAAAGTGAGGAGGATTTTAGTGTAGAAAGCAGAAAAATTCAATATTATGGTAGCACTATTTGTAACGATTGACATCCTTGAAATCAAAAAACTAGGATTAAATATTAATGAGTATTTAAATTTGGTAAAACTTAGACACGATGAGGAAAACAAGAGCTTCCCCTACGAATTTGATAGACGATTCGTAGAGAGATTAAAGACAGATGGGTTTATAGAATATACAAGTGACAGCACTTGTATTGTTGAGAAATATAAACTAGGGCCTGCCGGTATTAGAGTATTTGAAGGTGATGATTTATTCGAGGAGTTTTTCAGTACGTTTCCAACTGCTGTAGAAACAGGATTGGGCAGAAGAGTAATTAGTGCTAAAGATCCTAATAGTGTCAGTGGTAAGGTCACTCATGAGATCTGGAACAGAGTTACTAAGAATAAACCTCACCTTCAAAGAAAGATCATTGATTGCCTGAAGAGGGAGTTAGAGCATAAGAAGAAGACTAACTCCTTAATGTATATGCAGGGGATTGATACCTGGTTGCGACAAGCAACATGGGAGAAATGGGAGGAAGATATTCCTGAAAATAGGAAAAGTAGTTATACAAAATTATAAAAATTAATTAGTAAAAAATTTGGAATATAGCAGAATTATGTGTATTTTTGTGAAGTTGAATTGAGGAGAGAATTATGCTATATGAAGATGTATTAGGAGAACTTAGCGAGAATAAAAAACGCAGACAATCGGGAGATGTAATAGCTATCCCCTGGTCTTTACCAAGATTATCTACAGTTCTGCCTGGTATCGAACAAGGTAGATATAATTTAATTTCGGCTAGCCCGAAAGCAGGAAAGACGCAATTAGCGGATTTCTTATATGTATATCAGCCGGTAGAGTGGGTGATTAATAATCCACAATCTAATATTAAATTAAAAATATTCTATTTTTCATTAGAAGTGTCTAAGCAAAGTAAAATTAAGGCAGCTATGTGTTATAGATTATATAAAAAATATAACATACTCATAAGTCCTCAAAAGCTTAGTTCTATATTTAGTAATTATATATTAGATGATAATATTGAAAGTATTGTTAACAGCATGGAGTTTAAAGAATGGTTTGTAAAATTTAATGACATAGTTACGTTTTATGATACTATCAGAAGTCCTAACAGTATATTTCACGTAGTTAAATCTTATGCAGAACATCCAATGAATGGTCATTATACGTACAAGACTATTAATTGGCAGAATGAAGATAAGAGTTATACTCCCCGTGAAGTAAGAGATAAATATATCTCAGCTAGACCTGATGAATATGTTATTATTGTTGTAGATCATATTGGTCTGTTACAGACAGCTCCTGGTGAGACTTTACATCAGGCAATAGGTAAGTTCAGTAGTGAATATTGTCTTGAGATGAGGGACAAATGGAATTACATTCCGGTAATTGTCCAGCAACAATCAGCTGATTCTTCAAGGGCTCAGTTTAATTATCGTGGTGATACCATCATAGATAAAATTAAGCCCGATAGTGAAGGGTTGGCGGATAATAAGTATACTGCACGAGATGTTGACCTGATGATGAGCTTATTCTATCCAAAGAGATATAATTTGGATAAGTATGAAGATGTGGATTTGAACCGTATTGGTGATAACCATAGGGAATTTATGATTAACTTAAATCGCAATGGTATATCCAATGCGAGTATTCAATTATTATTTTTAGGATCAAGTTCATATTTTGAGGAATTGCCTCATATACCAAATGAATTTGATTACATGAAGTACGAAAGTATAATTAAAACACAAATTTAATCTTTAATGAACAGTACATTAGTCGGAATTGTTGGGCCTGCAGGCAGTGGAAAAAGTACATCATTTTTTCCTGAGCCTAAGTTGGGCATAGTGGGGTTAGATCCTAAGCAGACATTCATTATTAATGTATCAGGAAAGCCTTTCCCATTTAAAGGTTGGAGGAATGTTTACATTCCAATGACTAAGGAAACGCCTCTTGGTAATTACTTTAATACTGAGGATGCTGGGACAATTGTACAAACGATGATTCATGTTAGTACGAAGAGACCTGAAATTAAAAACATCATAATAGATGATTTTCAGTACCTTCTTGCTTTTGAATTTGTTGAGAAAGCTATGACTAAAGGTTATGATAAGTTTAGTGAAATAGCAATGCATTGTATGCAAGTCCTTAATACAGGACGTAAATTACGTGGTGATATTAAAACTTTTGTTCTCGCCCACTCTGAAGATCAGGAGGTCGGTTTTGGCAACATTGTCAAAAAGATCAAGACTGTAGGAAGAATGGTAGATGAGAAGATCGAGTTACCTGGATTATTCACAGTATTGTTGTTTACAAGAACAACCTGGAATGATACTAATAAGACTCTTAGTTATGAATTTGTAACTAATCAGGATAACATATATCCCGCTAAGAGTCCTTTTGGAATGTTTAATGATTTATATATTCCAAATGATCTGGGTTTGGTTGCACGTTGTATTGATGAGTATGAAAATGTTAAATAATGTAAATTAAAAAAGCAAAGATTATGTCAAATGGAATTGATTTGAACAAGAGTGAAGATTATGTAAAGGAATTTAAAATCTTCAATGATGGAGTAGCGGGGGTAGTGGAAAATGTTAAAGTCACTATTGTAAAAAAATCTGATGCTGATACAGATAGCAAAAAGCCTGTATATAAAGTAATTGCTGAAGATGGTAAGGGTTCTGTAAATGAAGGATTTTATTATCAGGAACCTGATTCCAAAGGATTCAACAATTATCAGGCACAAAGGTTAATTATGTTGGCTAAGGGTGTATTTGGAGATAACGTAGTATTCCCAGTTTGGAATACACCAAAGGAAGTTCTTGATGGAGTTATGAATATGGTTGCTGCGGGTCTTAACAGGCCGTTCAGAGTAGCTGTGTGTTATGGTACTACCAAAAATCCTGATCAGTATCTCAATTTTAAGGCATTTGGTAGTTTTATTCAGCCAATGTCTGAGCTAAACAAACTCTCTTTCAATAAGGGAGATAATATGATTAAAGCAACAGCACCAACACCAACTCCTGCTGAGACTTTAATATCTAAGGCTGAAACATTGCCTAATGGTAATCCTGCGAATTTGGATTGGATGAAATAGTTCATTGTTGATTAGTTTTAAAGTTAGGGAGTTTTCGAAAGAGAACTCCTTTTTTATCCTGGAAAGCTTTGTTTGGTATAAGCCCTCTTAGCATATAGAGATTAAGCAGATATCATTAATCTTGGGGGGAGAAAGCCTGGTTCGATTCCAGGCTCCAGGTCTAAATTTAATAATTTTACATTATGAAAAGATTTGCAGTAGGTGATATGCATGGAGCTTATAAGGCTTTTATACAAGTTATCAAGCAATCTGGAATAGATTATGAAAATGATTTATTAATTTGTCTTGGTGATGTAGCTGATAGTTGGAGTGAGGTTCCTCTTTGTTTTGATGAGCTGTTAAAATTTAAAAACATGATTTACATTCTAGGAAATCATGACGAGTGGTTACTGAGCTGGTTTAATACCAAGGCACAGCCTCCTATTTGGACTATGCAGGGAGGAAGAGAATCTATTAATTCTTATGCTAGAAGATCATTGGCTAGAGTTGATGATGAGTCTCTTCCAGATTATAGACAACATAGAGATCTGCTTGAAAATTCTCATCTTTATTATATAACCGAAGATAATAAATGTTTTGTCCATGCGGGATTTGATTGGCACTATCCTATAGAAGAGAATCATAAAGATATATTACTATGGGATAGGGAACTATTCAGAGTGGCTTGTATGCATCAACTTTGGGTGGATAGAGGAGTAAAAGATGTTCCTTCTAAAATAGCTAAAAAGTTTGATGAAGTTTTTATAGGACATACTACAACTTCTCAGATTAATTCTGATCTTAAGCCTGTTCATGCAAGTAATGTCTGGAATTTGGATCAGGGTTGTGGATGGGAAGGTAAATTAACTCTCATGGATATTGATACCAAAGAGTATTGGCAAAGTGATTTAGTTTCAACTTTATATCCTAATGAACATGAAAGAAAATAAACCTAAGAACTTATTTGATCATAGGCTGAGGAGAGAAAAATATCCTGTGAAACTTACTAAAAAAGAAGTTGAACATTTACAGTGGATTTATAATCGTCTCAACTTCGTATATGATGAAAGTGATGGAGAAGATTATATGATAGAATTTAGAAGAATCATTTATAAAATCAGAAATAATCAAAAAGATGATCATTGATTTAAATACTCAAGCAGCTAATGTCCTTATTTCTAAGTTCATGGATAATTGGACTGATACAGGACAGGAACCCGCATATTATGTTTATAATCATAAGGGATATCAAAGCAACGAACTAAAATTTCATGAGTCTTGGGATTGGTTAATGCCTGTAGTTGATAAGATAGATAAACAACTTATCAATGGTAGATCATTTATTGAATATATAGATGGTAAATGGTGGACTAATTTTCAACATATAGCCTATTATGAATCTAATATATCTAAACTAGATTCTGTATATCATGCAGTTGTAATATATATTATAAACTTAAAGTATATATCAGATGATAAATCTGAATGATAAGAAGTATTATCATGATATGTTGTCTAAAGAACAACTACTTAAAAAGTATTCTGAGTATGATATCTTCAAGAACTATATAGGAGAGTTTGAGCTGGGAGAGACTTATAAGAGTCCTCTTCGTTATGGAGATGATATTCCCAGCTTTAATATCTTCTATAGCAAACGTCACGGATGTCTGTTATTTAAGGACTTTGCAGGTAAACGAGGTGATTGTATAGTATTTGTACAACAACTGTTAGGATTGAACTCTTATCAAGAATCTATTAATAAGATAGATGAAGATATGAGCATAGGTAGTTTAACTCCTTCTACACATAAATCTATGACTTTGATCCTGGATAAACCTTGGACAGATATTAAAATAGTTGCTAAAATCTGGGACAAGACAGAATTAGATTGGTGGTTCCAATTTGGCGTATCCATTTCTACTCTTAATAAGTATTTTGTATATCCTATCTATGGATATTATCTTAATGACTTATATATAGAAACTAAGGGTTTTGCATTTGCTTATGTAGAGGAGAAGGATGACCATATTACTTATAAAATATATCGTCCTAATGCTAGTAAACAATATAAATGGCGTACTAATCATCCCTTTGGTGTGCATCAGGGATATCGTCAGCTTCCTTTTAGTGATAAAATATTAATTATTACCAAGTCTCTTAAGGATGTCATGTCTATTTGGGAATGTACTAATATACCAGCTATAGGTATTCAGTCGGAAACTACTTTTATTAAAGATTCTGTAGTAGACGAATATAAATTTCGCTTCGATAGAGTCTTCACTCTCTTTGATAATGATCGGCAAGGTAAGGACCAGGCTGATACATATCTTAAATTATATGACATTCCTTATATACTTATACCGGACGAATATGAATGTAAAGATTTTAGTGACCTTGTTAAAAAGATGGGTCGAAAGAAAGCTATTGAAATATTTCAAACATTAATAAAATGAAAAAACTATTATTATTAATCGCATTTGTATTTATATTCTCATGCGAATCATCAGAGATAAGTGAAGATTGTTGCTGGATATGCAGAGTAAAAGTAACATATCATTACCCTAATCAACAGCCAAATTTGGTATCTGTTTGGATGGAATTTGATTCTTTGTATTGTAATTGTTCTGATGAATTTATCCAGCAGTGGGAACAGCAGAATACATGGAATGATACTATTAATAAGGTATGGACTGAACAAAAAGCAAGCTGTATAAAATAAAATAAGATGAAAACAGAAAAAATGTTAGTTAAATAAACAGAAACTATGAAACTTATAAACAATAGGTGGGTTGATGCAAATAAGAATTCTTGGAGTGCAGATATTGAAACGGAAGAA
>Ga0208980_10000057_pt1 | contig 47629 bp, 38 predicted proteins | sample WetSurMetagenome_3_FD_187993 | JGI IMG/M metagenome (GOLD analysis project Ga0208980, IMG submission 187993) | Wetland microbial communities from Twitchell Island in the Sacramento Delta, sample from surface sediment Aug2011 Site A1 Bulk (version 2) | ecosystem: Environmental > Aquatic > Marine...
CTTTTCCCAGATGTAAAATTTATTTTGAGTGCACAGGTTTATCAAATGGATAATTTCACAATAAAAGATGGAGCTGCAGAAGGAAAAGATCTCGATTATTCATCTATTGTTCCCTCACCCAACTTTGTTGCCTTCGATCTTGGTTTTGATTTTCTTGGTGATGATCGTTTAGCATTTTCAATTTTAACACGTCAGAATTCAAATCTGGAATTTTCTGCCAGAATTATCGATTCGCTTGAAGTAATTGAATCCTCACCAGGTAAGGAGAGCTTTGCAGGTGGTATAAACTCTGAAAAGAAATTTAACGATGTTTGGGGCGGGATTACTTACTCCACTAAATTGAGTGAAACAATAGGCTTAGGAGTTACAGGTTATGTTTCGTATAGGAGTCACAAGGCAACTTCGCTTACGATACTTCAAGCATTGCAGTCCAATGGAGATATTGCATCTTACTCAAACATTACGAACTACAGATTTAACAATTGTCGTACATTATTGAAAGCTGGTATAGGTATAAATTTAAATCCTTTGACTATTGGTTTAACTGTAACTTCACCGAGCTTGAACATCTTTGGCACTGGTTCTGTCGGAACTCATCTATTTATTTCCGGAATAGACTCTAATCGATTCAATAGTAATTATCAGGAAGATATCGAATCAGAGTTCAATTCTTCGTGGGCAGCTGGACTTGGAGGTGCCTACAACTTTGGAAAGATTAAACTCCATTTAAGTGCCGAATGGTATGATGCGATCAGCAAATATGATATACTCAACACTGAATCTTACATTTCGCAAAGTTCGGGAGAAGTGTTAACAAACGATCTTACTCACGAAGCAAAAAGTATTATAAACTTTGGTCTTGGATTGGATTATTTCGCAAGTGATAGTCTTATTTTTTCTTTAAGCGCTACAAGTGACTTCTCCGCTTTTGTAGAAAACACTGCCACAAACCTTGCCTCCTATTCGGCCTGGGATTTAATTCATATTGCCGGAGGTTCTACTTTTCATGTTTGGAAATCGGAGATCACAGTTGGAGTTGTTTACTCATTTGGTTCACAAACACTTGCAAATAAAATTGATATAACACCGGGAGATGATGATAATTCTCTTGATCGTCAATCAGAATTTAAATATTCTCAGATAAAAGTATTGCTAGGATTTGAACTCTGATAAAAACACTAATGATTTATGGATAGTTTTTAGCGTTTGAATTCCTGAACTAATTAGATATATCTTTACAATAAAGGATAATTGTAAATCTTATAAGCCATAGAATCGAGTGCATCAACTTTCGAGAATTTATAAATCAATCTTGAATAATATGTTAAAATTTTTAGCTCTTAGTTTAATAACGGTTTTTATTTGCCTAGCCTGCTCACCTGATTTACCAATTGTTCCTCCAATTAATAGTGCTCCAACCGGTGAGTCACATCCCGGAAAATTTGTTTGGAGGGATTTAATGACCGATGATATTTCTGCTGTTAAAAAGTTTTATTCTGAATTATTTGGCTGGACATATATAGATATCGGTGAGTCTGATAATGATTATTCTGTAGTTCTGCATGAAGGAAAACCGATAGCTGGAATATTTAAATTACGTGATGTCGAATCAAAAAATAAATTTTCACAATGGATAAGTTACCTATCAGTTATGGATATGAATAAAGCTGTCGATTATATAAAAGATAGTGGTGGAAGTGTTTACAGAGAACCGTTTGAACTTCCTAACCGAGGAAATGTATCATTCATATTTGATTCTCAACAGGCTGTGTTAGCCTTTGTAAAATCGAGCAGTGGTGATCCCGCTGACCAGGATCCGGTTTACAACGAATGGTTTTGGACTGAATTATGGACAAACGATGTTGAGAAATCTCTTAATTTTTACCAGGGATTATTCGGATACGATCATCGGACATTTAATACAAGAGCAGAAAATCAATATCATGTAGTGGAAAAAGAAAAAAGACCTAGGGCAGGTATTATTAAAATTCCATTTGAAAATGTTAAACCCCACTGGATGCCTTACATTGCAGTGACAGATCCATCAGAAATTGTAAAAAAAGTTGAACAGTTGGGTGGCACAGTATATTTGGGAACAGAAGGAATTGCAGGTAATAATGCTGCTATTATCGCTGATCCATCAGGTGCTGTTTTTACTGTTCAGAAATGGCCATTAGAAAAAGGTGAATTTAAAGAGGTGAAATGATGAACAAAAAAATTAAAACCTTACTCGTTCTTATACTCTTATTAATTTTATTTTCATTTAGCGGATGCGGAACCGGTTATGTAAATGTAGGAGTGGGCGTTTATGTACCTGGTGCCTGGGGTGGTGGATACGGTCCGGGCTATTATCCACCTGTTGGAGTCGGTTATCCACTTTATTAAGCAATAACTTTTTTAAAAACTTTTTAGCTTCAAATAAAATAACTAAATCGGAATAACTAATGCATAAATTACCTACCAGTTTGATTTTATTATTCGTATTTCTCACAACTATTTTCATTTCCTGTTCTTCCACAAAAACCGATATCATTGGTGAATGGCAGAACGATGATTACCAGAAAGGTAACATACAAAAAGTACTCGTGCTTGGAATTGTTAATAAAGAAAAACCGCTCCTCAGAAGAAATTTTGAAGATGGCATGGCAAGAGCTTTTCAAGACGGAGGTATAAATGCAACTCCATCAATGGATCATATGCCTTACGACGTAGCTGTTGATTCAACAACTTTTGAAAAATATTTTAAGGAACTTCAGGTTGATGCCGTTGTAGTAGCAAGACTTGTTGCTGTTGATGCTGCCCGAGATTACACAGCCGGCTATTTGTATACAATTCCTTTTAATTCTTATTATGGATTTTATGGTTATTATTATGCCGGAGTATCAATGGCCAATAGTGCTGGATATCTTTCCCAAAACGTTGTTGTTGTTTTGGAAACAAACATCTATGAAACAACGAATAAAAAATTGATTTGGAGTGGAGTATCAGAAACTGTTGAACCAGATAAAGCTTCTGACGTAATTAATTCGTTCGGCGATGAACTTGTTGGCAGACTTAAAAGCGAAGGTTACTTTAAATAATGTTTGTCAAGTTCTATGGAACCCGTGGATCTGTTCCCGTTTGCAGTCCTGATTTTCAGGAGTTTGGCGGAAATACTACTTGCCTGCAAGTAAGAGATATCGAATCAAAGAACATTGCCATCCTTGACGCAGGCACGGGCATAAGAGAATTAGGAAAAGATTTGATTGAAAGCGGTCACAAGCAAGATGAAATTTTTATTGCGTTTACTCACTTTCATTGGGATCATATCCAGGGATTTCCTTTTTTTGAACCTGCTTTCAACAGGAAACAAAAAATTAACTTGCTTGCATTAGGCTGGGGAGAGCGAATTACTTGTCTTAAAGATATTTTCAAAACTCAGATGCAAAAAGAATTCTTCCCGATTCAGCTTGAAAAGATGGGTGCCAGGTTCAAATTTATGCTGTTGAAAGAAACGGAGAGAGTATTCAAGACCCAGACAAAAAAGCCAAAACCAGTAGTGGTTAAAACCAACAAGCACAAGCATCCGGGTGGCGCTTACGGGTACAGAATTGAGCTTGGTGGAAAAGTCATGGTATTTTGTACCGATGTTGAACATGGTAACTCAATTGAAAAGAAAGTAGTTAAGCTGGCTGAAGACGCTGATCTGCTAATTCATGATGCTCAATTTACAGATGAAGAATTAAAAAAGAGAAGAGGATGGGGACACAGCAGTTTCAGCCAGGCAATCGAAGTTGCTGAAAAAGCAAATGTTAAAATGCTGGCACTTACTCATCACGATCCTGATCACGATGATGCTTTCTTAAAAAAAATGGAAAAGAATTGCCAGCAAAGATTTAAAAATTGTTTTCTTGCAAGAGAAAAAATGGAAATTGAGATTTAGTTTATTTTAATCAATTCATAAAAAGGAATCATAAATGAAAAAGTACTTACTTCTTACGCTTTGTTTTTTTTGTCTTACATTTAATTCGTTTGCACAAGCTGGATACGGAACAGAATTAACAGGCAATTTGATAATTCCGTTAGGTAAATATGCTGAAAATTTTAATCCTGGTTTCGGTGCTTTAGTCGGTTTTTATTACGATGTAGCAGATAATTTCAGGATAGCTTTTGTTACCGGATATTTGCATTCAGGAATCAATGAAAGCGAAATCAATGGTAACCATTCAAATGGTAGTGTTTGGGATGTTTCAGGTGGAGTTGCATCGATTCCTGCCTTACTAAGTTTAAGATTAATTTCTCCGGGTCCGGGTATGCGGTTATATGGATTGGTCGAATTAGGGCTTTATACTTATCGTAGCAGCATTACGGGATCCTATACAGTAGTTGGAAATACCAACCCAGTACCGGTAGATGAATCTGAATATAGATTTGAGGGAGGATTTGCGGCGGGTGGTGGTGTACTTTTTCCAATAAGCGAAGAACTTTCTATAGATGCAAATTTAAGATATCATTGGATAAATGATTCTGAATACTCAGATGTAGCAACAACTGATGGGACATATCTCGGTAGTAGTAAGCTTTTTACAATAGGAGTCGGAGTAAACTGGTTTTTCCCCCTCAAGAAACCTTGATGTGATTTTTTTTTCTAATAATCATTGCAAAAAAATAAAATGGAGAATCTATGATAAAATATTTGTTCATTGCATTTGTTCTTCTAGGATTAGCAGCTTGTTCCTCGATTTCAACTACAAGCGACTATAATCCCGGGACTGATTTTTCTTCTTATAGTACTTTTTGTATTTACAATGGCGTTATAAAGGATAGCAAACTAGAATCTGCACCACTGGTAAAGAAAAGAGTTTTGGAAGCGATTAATAATGAAATGCAGAAAAAGGGATTAACTTCCTCCGATTCTGCAAGTGCCTCACTGATAGTCTTTGCACACGGAGGTACTGCTGAGAAAATGAATGTTACAGATTATGGTTATGGATATGGCGGTTGGTGGGGACCAAATCCTTATGGAAGAAATATTGACGTATCTTATTACACACAAGGTTCTTTAGTAATAGATTTTGTCGACAATTCAAAAGATGAACTTGTCTGGCGTGGTATAGGTACAGCCGCTTTGCAGGATAGTGGCACTCCCGAAGAAAGACAAGCATTTATTGATGAAGCAGTTGCCACAATTCTTGATCAATATCCGCCTGTAAAATAAATCTCATCAACTATTTTTCAAGCTGCTCACATTTTGAGCAGCTTTTTTTATTTTATCTGCTATTTACCACTTAAATACTACACTGGAGTAATTCATCAAGAAACCGATTTAGCTTACAAATAATTCTTATAATTATTATCTTTGAAAAAAGAATAACTACAGGAAAAAATGATGACCCTTCGCTCCAATTTATCCGCGTTCTTGATTATATCGTCGTTAACTCTGGCCCAAAATTCTGCCAAAGAAATTTCACTGAATATAGGCGAAAACTTTAGAATATATCCTAGTAACGTAAGTCAGACAGAAGTATTTGTTATTACACATCCTTCGAACCCGGATATAATGTTTGTTTCATGCAATACAATCGTATTCAATCCATTTTTTATTAGTGAAGGAATTTACATAACTATAAACGGTGGACTAAATTGGTTCGATTGGTTTGGTTCGGATACGTGTAGTGGACAGCCTATTAACCTTCACGGCGGTGATCCAGGAATCACAATCAACAAAGACGGTACTTTTATTCTAACGAGACGCGGTTTTTCTCCCGGTTTATATTCCCACTATACAACAGACTTCGGCCTAACCTGGTCCAATCAAAAAACTATTACCAATGATGATCTTGAACGTGGTACAATAACTTCAGATGTTCATCCATCAAGTTCATATTTTGGAAGAAGCTATGCTGCCTGGGTAAAGTTTGCACCACCTTTCCCTCTTAATTTTACTATTACAAATGATGGTGGTATAAATTGGACGACTCCTGTTCAAATTAATAATCCAATTCAGAGGAGTGCAGGTGGAGATATTACAATGGGACCAGATGGTAAAGTTTATGTTTGCTGGGCAGGTGTTACTTCAGTTTCTCCATTCACTGAGGATTTTGTTGGTGTTGCTTCATCAACTAATGGAGGAACTAACTGGCAAGTTACTGAAAACGCCTTTAATATGACTGGGATAAATGGATTACTGACTCAAAAAGGAAATATAAGAGTGAACGGGCTGCCTGACATTGCGGTAGATACAACTGGTGGGGTAAGAAATAGTTGGATATACATTATAACTACTCAACGAAATCTGGCACCTGCTGGAACTGACCCGGATGTAATTCTCAATCGTTCAACTGATGGCGGACAAACCTGGTCTGCAGGAATAAGAGTTAACCAGGATGCTATTAACAATGGAAAAATCCAATACTTCCCTGCTGTCCACGTGGATAAGCAAGGTGGACTGAATGTAATTTTCTACGATGATAGGAATACCACTACCGATTCTACCGGAGTATTTTTAGCCCGTTCTGAAGATGGTGGGAACAATTGGAAAGAGTTTGAAATAAGTGATAAAAACTTTAAACCTCAACCATTAGCCGGTCTACCACAAGGTTATCAGGGAGATAATATTTCAATTACATCAGGAAATAATAGATTGTGGCCAATGTGGATGGATAATAGAACCGGTAATTATCAGATCTGGACAGTTCCAATTGAAATTTCAACCGTTGATGTTGACCCGACGCCAGAAATAATTTCTGAATTCAGATTGGAACAAAATTATCCGAATCCATTTAATCCCGGTACAAAAATAAAATTTTCTGTACCATCTGTCATTGCGAGTGCAACGAAGCAATCTCAACTGGTAAATGTGAAAGTATATGACGTTTTAGGAAATGAAATTTCGACCTTAGTAAATGAAGAAAAGCCAGCAGGTACTTATGAAATTGAATTCCATTCAATTGACTTATCAAGCGGTATATATTTTTACCAACTCCGGGCAGGATCATATACAGATACAAAGAAGATGATTCTTCTTAGATAAAGCTAAGAATGAGGAGATTTATTTTGTCCGTAATTTGAAAAGATCGGAAGTACCACTCAAACTAGTAATCACTTAACGCTGATTACTTTATCAATACCATCTTTCTTGTTACCTGTTTTCCATTTACATTCAATTGTAAGTAGTACACACCACTGGGTTCATGTTCAGCATTCCAAACCAAACTATAATTACCGCTCGATTGATGATTTTCGATAAGAGTAGCAATGTGAGTTCCAAGTAAATTATAAATATTTATGGTAACTCGACCGGGTTCAGATAAGTAATAGCTTACTGTAGTTGAAGGATTGAATGGATTTGGGAAGTTCTGGTGCAATACAAAATCGCTTGCGACTGTTGAAGGATAATCATTCAAATAATCTGGATATTGATATTTGTATTTAACAATCACTCCTTCCTCACCTACAGCATAACCAGTGAGAGAATCAGTAAAAACGATATCATATAATTTTGAGCTATCAGGAGTTAAATATGTAAGCCAGTTCACGCTATAGTCAAAAGTAGCAACGAATAGTTCACCTTGCGGAACAACTGCCCATCCTTCATTCTCCGTTCTGAATGAAACAGCTAAAGCTTGTCCGAAAACTCCGATCTCATTGTAAACCCAAGATATTCCGGCATCAGTTGAGGTCATCATACCAACTCCATACTGATCCGGATCACCGCCAATACCTAAAACATTAAGCGAATCGAAGAAATGCATATCCCATACTTCATCAGCCGGAGAATATTGTGCATCAAGCGGAGCCCAGCTTTCTCCTCCGTTAATTGTTCGCCAGATAACACCTGCAATGTCGAATCGACCGCCGCACGCAAATCCATAAAGCTTATCGTAAAACTTAAAATCTATTACTGGAAAATGTGAAAACGTTCCAGAGTCAATATTTGCAGGCTCCCAGCTTGTTCCACCATCAGTGGTGACTAAAAATTTTCCAGGGACTCCACCAACAAATCCTTTTAGCGTATCCAGGAAATAAATTCCTCTTAAAAAAACATTTTCCTCTCTATATTGTTCAACATTCCAGTTTTCTCCACCATTTGTTGTTGTAAGAATTTCTGTACCGTAAAATAAATTTTCGCCTGCACCTGCATCCGCCCATGCTAGAGCCCATGCCCTATTGTCATCAAGAAAAAATAATCTCATTATTTTACTTGTTGTATTTGTTTGCTGCTGACTCCAATTCAATCCTCCATCACTCGTATAAAAAATGGAACCAGAATCTCCACCAACCCAACCCCTTAAGCTATCAGCAAAATGCAGTGTTCTCAGGAAGTTATTTGTTGGGCTTTGAATTCGATTCCAAAAGTTCTGTCCGAATGAATTGCTGTACAAACTCAAAAGAAATATTATTATTGCGATTACTTTGGGCATGATTCGTAAACTATTTAAAATTTTCACTAAAAAGATAATAAATAAAGACATAATTTGATCAATAATTACAAATCCGCATTTGACTGCAATCTGGAGAAAAATTTTAATCAAAGAAATAAGTATATGAATGATTATATTTATGTTTATTATTTATTAACATATTGATGGAAAGAAGATGAAAGTATTATCCCTTATTTTAATTGCATTTATGATCTTAATTGGCTGTGGGAATGAAGAAAAGCAAGACTTAACCGAGCAGGAAGTAATGAAGAGTGAACCACATATTGGAAAGGTAATTGATAAAATTCCTGCAAAAGGTTATACGTATTTACAGGTAACTGAAAATAAAGAGGATTTTTGGATTGCTGTACCAACAATGGAAATAGAGATTGGTGAGACTGTATATTTCTCTAGGTTTATGGTTATGGAAGATTTCAGGAGTGATAATATAGATAAGTCATTTGATCAAATCCTGTTTGTTGAAGATGCGCGCAAATCCCCTACCCCTGATGAAATGAAAAATATACACTCTGGTGTGGTTTCAAGTCAAAAACAGGAAATCAAAATTCAACCTCTTGCCGGTGGAAAAACTATACAACAAATTTTTAATGATAAGGCATCACTTAATGGTGAAATAGTAAAAGTTAAAGGTAAAGTTGTCAAGTTTAACAAGCAGATTATGAAAAGAAACTGGATACATATTCAAGATGGTACGGGTAGTGAAAACGATTTTGACCTTGCCATCACATCGAATCAGGAAGTTCAGGTTGGTGATATTATTATTGCAGAGGGAAAAGTTGTTGTTGACAAGGATTTTGGAGCAGGATATTTCTTTTCTGTATTAATTGAAGATGCTACGCTTCAAAAAGAAATAAAATAGTAATTACTCTCTATTCAATTAACGGACCAATATCCGTCCCTGGGAAAAAAATAAAAGCGATTGCGAATGCGAGTACGGAGATAATTAATCCATACATAAAGAACGTATAACAAATTCTAAGCTTTTGGTATTTCTGTCCCAGCACCTGCCCGAGGTAATAGAAATCTATTATCATATTGTCATATAAATAATCTTTATCCTTCACCATTTCTTGCGTACCCCATTTAAAATCATCTAACGACATTTTATGAAAATTACCAAAAAATAGTAAGTTAACTTTTTTCTCCTTGATTTCTTCCTTTGTAAATATACCCCTCGTCACTTTTGGACGTGTAACAAGTATTGCATAAACTAATGCAATAAGACTGGTAAGTGTCAACATTGCAGTTGGAATAATTAGATGGGGGTTAGTATCGAGTTTTCTTACCATTATGCTTACTATAATTGTTAATACAAGTGTATTAACACTTATCATAATGTTAGCCTTTGTATCTGCCATGGAACTAAAATCTACATGCGTTCGAACTATATTACGATAAATTGTTTCGAATGAACGACTAGCACCTTTTTCTGGGTCTTTGTCTTTCTTCTTATCCTTATTCTTCTCCCCGAAACCTGGATTACTTTCCTCTTCCATTTTTTTATTAACCTTCTTTAGTTTCTTTTCGATCTTAATATAATTAATATTTTTTTGAGTTTCGAATCTCTGCTTTGCATAATCAGTAAAAAACTTATGTTCATTAAAAAACTTAAGATTATTTTTCAACCAATCCTTTTCAGCGATCTTGGATCCATTTTGTGCTTCAACCTCATTTCTGAAAAGTTCACCCTTAATATCATAATTGTTTGTTCCAAGATGATGTAGATCAGCATCGCAAATAATTTCTTCGAGAAGATTTTTTGGATTTCTGGGCATCCTGGTAGCATTGATAAGTGAGACAACTTTTATAATCCTATCATCTGGGTAGTCATTTTCTTTTAGAAACTTAGCTGCTTTTTCAATTCCTACATCTTCGTGCCCATCACAGCATTCCGTATGTCCGATATCGTGAAACCACGCAGCTATCAGCAGAACTTCTTTTTCACTCTCATCTACACCGCTGGCATTAGCAATTTCTTCAGCAACTTTTACTACCTCAGCCGTATGGGTAAAATTATGATAAAATGCATTCGAAGAACCCTTTTCACGGAAGGTTCTGCCTACTAATTCTTTTACTTTGCTTAGAATATGGTCATTCATGAAGTAATCCTTAAAATATTCGTTATTTGCAAAGTAAGTCTAATCGAGATCTGTTCCATTTTCTATTGTATTTCTAAAATTCAATTATTTGTGTTAAAAGTTAGATTCTATTTGTATCAACTATGGTGATATTTATCACAATTATTTAATATTGTAAAGTGAATTTGTTCCTTTCAAATCATTAGCTTTCATACGGAAAAGAATTTGTGACTTAAAACATTATGAAAACACTTTATCTCGCAAGACATGCAAAATCATACTGGAAAGACCAGAGCATTCCGGATTTTGACCGACCATTAAATAATCGCGGAAAAAGAGATGCCCCGTTTATGGGTGAAGTTTTAAAAGATAAAAAAATAAAAATTGGTTTGATAATATCTAGTCCGGCAAAGCGAACAAGAAAGACTGCAATAGAAATAGCTGCAAAAATCGGATATCCGGAAAAAAATATTTTGTATAACGAAGAATTATATGAGGCTTCTTCAACAAGTTTAATTAAGACGCTAAAAAAAGTGGATGAGAAATATGATTCTATAATGATGTTTGGTCATAATCCCGGACTCACACTTTTAAACAATCACATCTCAAATCATTATATAGATAATATTCCGACCTGTGGAATAGTTGCATTAGAGTTTAATAATAAATGGAACTTAATTGATAAGAATACCTGTAATTTTCTTTTCTTCGAATATCCAAAGCTGTATCTTGATTAAACACTGACCTATTTATGGCAGAAAATATTTTTTTCGATCGTGAATTAAGCTGGCTTTCATTTAATTATAGAGTTTTGCAGGAAGCAAAAGATGCATCTGTTCCATTGTACGAGAGATTAAAATTTCTCGCTATATACTCTTCAAACCTTGATGAATTTTTCAGGGTGAGAGTTGCTTCTCTGAGGAGCTTGTTGAATCTTAAAGAAAAATCACGTGAAACTCTTCCCTTTCAACCCAGAATTCTTCTAAAGAAAATCCGAGAAACAGTTCATACTCAGCAGGAAGAATTTGGAAGGATTTATCGGGAGGAAATAATTACGGGGCTAAATAAAGAAAATATTTTTCTGGTTAATGAACAGACCGTTAGTGAAGATCAGAAGGAATTCATTAAAAATTATTTTTTTGACCAGGTAGTACCATTTGTTCAGCCAACTCTATTAGATAAGAATAAAATTTCAACCTTCCTTCATAACAAATCAATTTACATTGCAGCAAGATTAAAAAGCAAGAAAAAGTCCAAACCAGCGGGCAGAGCAAAGCTGCAAAGATTCAGATATGCAATTGTTGAAATTCCGGCGGATAAATTGGGACGGTTTGTTACACTTCCATCTGAAAACGGAAATCATTTCGTGATGTTTCTGGATGATATTATCAGAATTCATTTACCGATACTGTTCCCTGGTTATCAGGTTGAAAGCTGTTATTCGGTGAAGCTCACAAGAGATGCTGAATTATATATTGATGATGAGTTCAGTGGTGACCTGGTATCTAAAATCAAAAAGGGATTATCGAAAAGAAAAACTGGAGTCCCTTCACGTTTTCTTTACGATCAGGATATGCCTGCAGATTTTCTGAAATTTCTTCAGGATACACTTCAGCTAAAAAGGGATGATCTCATTCCCGGTGGAAGATATCATAACTTCAATGATTTTTTTAGTTTTCCAAAATTTAACAAACCAAATCTTGAATATGAGCCAATGCCGCCTCAACATTGCAAAGATCTTGATGGAGTTGTTTCTATATTTGATGTGATTTCAGGAAAGGATATACTACTTAGTTTTCCTTATCAGTCGTACGGATATGTTTTAAAATTCCTTGAATCAGCTGCAGATGATGTCAATGTTAAATCGATCAAAATTACTCTTTACAGAATTGCAGACGACTCTTTAATAATACGATCGCTAGTGAAAGCGGCTGAAAACGGAAAGGATGTTACAGCCTTTGTTGAAATCAAAGCAAGATTTGATGAAGAGACTAACTTTACTTCAGCCGATACTTTAGAAAAAGTTGGTGTGAAAATTCATTTCAGTTTTCCAGGATTAAAAGTTCATTCCAAACTTTGTCTGATAGAAAGATCAGAAAAAGGAAAAACAAAATTCTACTCTTACCTCTCTACCGGAAACTTTAATGAGAAGACAGCAAGAATTTATTCTGATTACGGATTGCTTACAGCTAATCAGGATTTCGGTAAAGATATTCGAAAAGTATTTAATTTTTTAGAACGAAAAAGTGAAAAAGAAAAATTCAAGTATCTTCTTGTGGCTCCTTTCAATCTAAGAAAGACACTTTTTGAATTGATTGAAGCTGAAATGCAAAATGTTAAGGAAGGCAAACCTGCAGAGATATCTTTGAAGTTGAACAGTCTTGAAGATAAAAAGATGATTAAGAAACTTTACGAAGCTTCTCAGGCTGGAGTAAAAATAAAATTAATAATACGAGGTATTTGCTGTCTTTTAACCAGTGTAAAGGATTTAAGTGAAAACATAGAAGCAATTAGTATTGTTGACAGATTCCTTGAGCATTCAAGGATTTACATATTCCATAACAATGGTGATAAAAAATATTTTCTTGCTTCAGCTGACTGGATGAAAAGAAATTTGAGTCGGAGAGTTGAAGTAGCTTTCCCAATTTACGATAAAGAAATACAAATGCAATTTCAAAAAGTAATTGAGTTACAATGGAATGATAATCAGAAAGCCAGAATTATTGACCGAAATCAATGTAATGAATATCGATTGACAGCACTGTATACAAAGATTAGAAGCCAGTATGAGATTTATAAGTTAATGAAATGATTGGCAATTAGAAATTGATTCTGATGTCTGGTTAGAAGCAATTAAAATCCCAAACCTAGACCTAAATTGAATGTAGTCCTTTCCGATGAGAATGCAACGTAAGTAGAACCGATAATTGTTGAATTCAGATAAGCTGCCCATACCCCAAAACCATAAGATGGATGCCACTTTTCAGAAGAATCGTTTTGGATAAATACTCTTCCTGTTTCAGCAAATAGATTAATCCCTATCCGACTTTTAAGAATTAAATGTATCTGTGCAATAAACAATCTTAATTCAGCTTGTCCGAATATAGCAGCATCACCAGAGAATCTATGATCGTTATAACCTCGCAAATTATTCTTACCACCTAAAGATGCACCTCCAAAGAACGGATACTCGCCAAAAACCTTACTTCCTCCAGCTCGCAATGCTACCGTTGCAAATGAACTGAACTCAGGTGTAATATAACTTCTAAGATCAAAACCGGTATAATAAAATCCTTCCGGATCGCTAAAAACCTCTGGAAACATTCTTCCATTAAATTTCATAAAGTATCCCTCGGTTGGATAGTATTTATTATTTCTTCCATCAAGCTCAAGTCCGAGATGAATTCCGAATGGACTAATCTTACCTAACCCGTAATCTCCATATCTGAAATCTGATAGAAGTGTATCATTCTCTAAATTGGTTTTCGTTTGAATGAATGATATTCCCAAACTGCCAGATGTATTTTCATTAAAATCATAAAACATTGTTGGAAACACAGTAATTAATTGCTGATCAATTTTATAGTAATCACTGCTTTCCAGATCTTCATCAAAAGTTGTTTCATTTCCATAACCGAAATAACGGGAAACAAATTGTTCAGTAAATTCAATTAACACGTTAAGTCTTCCATTTCGTAAAGCAGAATAAAAATCTCCTTCATATGCGGCTGCAAAATTTCCAAAACGTGTTGCGTAGCTTACAGTTACCTGCTGCATATATTCCTGGGGCACTTCTCTAAAATTATATTTATTTAACTGTACTCCTCCTCCTATTGTTAAACCGTAGTCGGTATTGAGTCCAAATATCGGAACCGGAAGCCAATTATGCCCCCGGTCCAGCTGCTGAGGTTCATATTTTTCCAAGTCATCTTTTGGTTCTGGCCAATCAAAATCGTCATACCAGCTTCCAGGCCCTTCAACTACTAAAGAATTTTTACCACTATCATAAAAGTACGTCTTTCTTTTTACTGCTTTAAAAGGTGTAACTGATATAAAGTAACCGCGGACAATTGACTCGTCAATGAATTCATCCTTCCCTTGTCCTCCAATGATTCTAATCACCGGTCCATCAGAGCATTTTCCATAGATAAAAGCTTTATCATCGCCATTATTCATATGTATTCTTAGATCAGCAGTAATGTCATTATCAAATATTTTATAGAACAATGGTTCTCCTTTACCATTGCCTGTATCTTTATCTCTTTTAAAAACAGAAACGATAGTTGATGTATCATCCAGTCTGTTTACTTCGATGTAATCATCTTCATCACTGCAAAAAACATCAGTGTACTTATTTACAATATCATAAAATTCATTAGAAGCCCATCGTAGATTATCTCTTCTCGATTTCAATTTTGTAACGATTTCGTCGGAACAAATCTCATAGACTTCTGGCGGTAATCGTTTAACAGCATTATCAATAACTTCATCTGTAATTCTTGACTTGACATATGTCGTGACTGAATCCCAGGTTTTTTTATCGAGTTCGACTAATACTCTTTGGTCAAGAAATCTGCCGTTCCAGGTAAGATCTTCAATCTGAGGATAATTTTCTCCAAAATGTGTAATTTGAGGAACCAGATAATCCGCGATAGCTGGAAAAAATCCATCATACTTTGAGAAAACCTGATCTCTGTCACGTGGTATTGGTTTCCAGATTTTACCATCTGATTCTTCATATTCAGCCCAACGCCATTGATCCATATGTCTGTCCCAATCGCCAAATAACATATCCATCAATCTTGCTTTAAGGAATTCTTTTGCATCTATTTTTTGATTTCTTTTTTTAGCCAGATGGTCGAAGAGTTTATATGTTCCTTTAACATCAATTGCATTTTCAAATCCGGCTTTATCGTCTTCCCCTTCCGTTGGATGCTCTTCTATAAATCCAAGCATTCCGCCAAATTCTTTTCTAAATTCACCAAGTTTTTCTACATCAGGAAGAAAAACAAGTTTTGGTTCGGCTTCGAGAACATTAACTGCATCAAGAAGAGGTACAACAACAAGCGGTGCAAAAGGATTGGCTGAACTTATTTGATCCTTGACTATATCTTCCGCAATAGATTCTTGAAGTTCTTCCGGTAATACTTTTGAAGGATTTTTATCAACTGATCTGAATTTCCAGATTTTCCCATCATTCCCTCTAAACTGAAGTGATTTCGTTTGCATTCCTCCACCTTTAATAATTGGAGTTAATCCTCCTGCAAATTCATGCAGATTCAGAATTTCAACTTTGATTGGAGTTGCCCAAACATCACGCCAATGTTCACCGAAGAATAATTCGTGCAATCCATTTGCTGCATATCTTTCACCCGGAATTATTGTAATGTATCCGGAAATTGAATCGGACTGCGGATAAATGATAGAGAAAGTGAGCAGTAGCAAAAAAAATATTAAAAAGTATTTCATGTTACGGGAAATCAATTACCAACAAATATAAATAATGATTTGAAAATTATCATTCCTTAACCCACATAGAAAATACGTTTTCAGTGTCCCCATTTTTATTAATTACTCTTATTACTCTTAATTGAATACGTCCGTTACGAAAAATATTTAGCGAAACAAATCCTTCGAATCTTCCCGCAAATATTGTATCATCCCCTTCTCCCAATGCTCTTTCAACGTGTCCCCAAATTCCTGCACCACTTACAACATAAAGATTATCATTGACTCCGTCTAATATTTGCAAAGCATGTTCATGCCCTGAAGCAAATACAATTCCTGAATATTTGGATAAAACGGTTTCTATTTTGGTTTTAAAATTTTGGTATTCGTCGCTGGCAATATCTTGCTCCGATACTCCACTTCCCCGAATCAGCGGGTAACTCGAACCAATTATAGGCAGTGGAAGCCAGAGAAATTCATTCAAATTAGTTAATGGAAAAATATGGTCTTGCCAGGTGAAATAACCACCGTGCGGTCCATAAGTGTTCAACGGGTGATGAGAGGCAATTACAACGAATTTGTCCTGCGAAAGATTTATTAAACTATCTAATGCATTTGTGATTTCATCTTCTGTGCAAAATGCACATAGACTATCCGCAAGCGAAGGACGCAAGTGTTCATCCTGGAACCACCATTGTGAATCCAAAATTATAACCCGAATCTGCTCACCAAAGTCCAAAACTTCGGGACCAGGACAGCCGTTAGTTGGCAAAAATTGAACATTAAAATATTCTTTACCGTTAACATATTCAGCCTGCCTGATAATTCTTTCCCAGCTATCATCATTTCCCTGAGCCCAGTCGTGATTACCAGGAATGAAAACTCCTTTAGCGCCAGTTTCAACAATTGTATTAATCTCTTCATCGATTCTTCGTTCATATTCCTTGCGATCAGGATCATCTTCACCAGGAAGTCCATTCGAATAAATGTTATCTCCCAGAAAAATAATAAGCGTACTATCAGAATTGCTTGTTGCTTCCGTTTTCAAAGCTTGCAGTACGGGCTCTTTAATATCTTTTGCCGGTTCACCAGCATCTCCGATAAGAATAATTTTGTATGAGATATTGGTGTAGTTTTCAGATAGTAATGAATCTGGTAGAGTAAATGAAAATATGGTTACCATACCAGAAATAATGAAAGAGATCACAAATGCAGATATCACAAATCGAATCACTTTTTACTTTTCGATTTTAGTTTAACAACTGTAATTGTTCCTGATTTTTTCTGACCCTCATCTGAAATTAGCATTGTACCATCTTTAAGAAAAGTAATTCCCTCTGACTGTGGATTGACTTTAGGATTGAGCCTCACGGCAGCCAATATTTTCCCAAGTGGATTTAACTCTATAACTGATGGAGGATTCGACGATAAAACAAAGAAATTTCCGTTCACAGGATTTCTCTCTATCCCGGAAGGTGCAAAATCTTTAAATCCGTACTTCTGCATTAGTTCTTTCAATGAAATCACAAATCTGGGAGTTATTTCAAGACTCATTTTCTTCAGATTAAATGAATAAATTGCTCTTGAATTTGCATTTCCCATTCCCGCTTCGTTTTTGCAAGCTAATAGAAGTGAATTTGTAGACTTATCATAACACAAGCCTTCTACATCATTTTCAACTTTCAATGAAGTTTTAAACATTTTAAAATCAACAAACTCATTTTTCATCGAATGGTCAAACTTATAAATCACCCCGTTACTGGTGACCAAATAAGCGTAATTTTCCACAACAGCAATGCCTTCAAAATCTTTTTGAACTTTCCCATCACCAAGCTTCAATTTACCGGTCATTTCTAAATTGCCAGTCTTTAAAGTATAAACTGTCCCCTCTTCGTCATTGTGAGCTATTATTTCTTGATCATTTAATAATGCCAAACCGCTGATTTCTTTCAGCGAATTGCTCAGTTTCATCAAAGTTGCACCGTCAAAATCATATTCACTGAGTAAACTGTTTGATTTTTCCTGTGAAATAATTTGATCATTAAATAAAGTAATTATCAAAACAAATGAGAATATTAAATTGAAGTATTTCATAGTTAAAACATCTGTCCTGCACTTATATAAAATCTAAGAGTTTCCGGAGACTTAGCAATATTCAAAGAAAAATTTATCGCTCTGTCATTTATGCTAAACCAAAATCCGCCTCCAAATGAAGTGTGCCATTTGAATGATTCTTCATCAGCATAAAAAACACGACCTGTATCAGTGAACAAATTAATTCCAAATTGAAATGGTATTAAAAAATAAACTTTGGTCAAATAATATCGAAGCTCAGCTGATCCAAGAACAGCATAATCGCCTACATATCTGTCACGTGTGAATCCACGTAATGTTTTTTTCCCTCCAATCGATGCACCTTTATAAAAAGGATAATCACCCCAGGCAATTTCACTATATGCTCTTAATGCAAGAGTTAGATCCGGTAAATATTTAGGAGTTAAATAAGTTCTGCCATCGAATGTAATTTTCCCAAAAAAATCTTTATTGTTCAGGGTTGGAGGGTAAACTTCAGCAAAAGTATCAAAATAATATCCTGTAAATGGAATTTCTTTGTCATCCCTGTTATCATATCTGAGTAGTGCTGATAGAGCGAAGAAATCCAGAGTTCCTAAACCGTAAGGCTGAAGTTCATAAGCTAGAGTATTTTCTTTCTCTAATACATCAGCTAGCTCAAATAAAATCCCTGAATGAATTGTCAATTCTTTTTTTACAGGAATTTTTAAATAAAAGCCAGCACTAATATATCTTTGATTAACATTATAGTAATCCTCTTCAACTAAACTTTCGTCTCTGACTGTTTCATTTCCGAAACCATAAAATCTGGTGATTTCCAATCCAGTAAATTTAGCGGGAATTTTCACATTCATTCCATCAATCATATCATTGAAGTCGCCGAGAAAGATGAACTCAGCACGCTTGGATATAGTAGCGTAAGATCCGGTAAGGTCAAAACGATGAGCAAATGGAAGTTTTCGAAAATCGTAATAATTGATTCTTCCTCCGATTCCAAGAATAAATCCATCATCTGTGTTATACTCAAATGGGACTAATACATTGTAATCTCTGAACCTGTCCTCAATCAATGGTTCGTATCTTTGCTGCGGATCTTCGGGTAAATTGTATTCCTCATCATTGGTGTAAGTTCCTTCACCTTCTATGAATTTAGTTTTTTTCCCTGAATCGTAAAATTCAGTTTTGGTTTCAGCATCGGTAAAAGGAGTAAAAGATAAAAAATATCCGGTTACTTTTGAGCTGTCAATCAATTCATCCTTACCTTCACCACCTTCAACAATTATTCTCATTCCATCTTCAACTTCTCCAGAAACAATAACAAGATCATCTCCGCCCATCATGTGAAGTCTTACTTCATCTGTGACAGAATTATCGAGTAGTCGATTATACACAATTGAATTTTTCTTATTTCCAGAATCTTTATCACGTTTGAAAACAGTCACTTCGGTAAAAACATCATTTACTCTTTTCACTTCAGCATATTCATCTTTATCACTGAAATAAACATCCACATATTTAGCAACCCAATTATAAAATTCATCAGATGCACTTATTAACTGATCACGTCTCGATTTAAGTTTACCGATGAGGTGTTCTCCTTCAATTTGAAAATATTCCTCAGGCATTTGTTTTACAGCCCGCTCAATAGTTTCATCGGTGAATTTATTCTGCATAAAAGCTGCGACGGAATCCCAAACAGGTTTATCAAGTGAATTTAACAGTCTTCTGTCTAAATGCCTTCCTTCCCATGTCATATCAAGCATAGCTGGCATATCATAATCGAAATGAACAATCGAAGTGATGGCAACTGTCATCATTCTTGGAAATAATCCATCGTACAATGGAAATGCAAAATCTCTGTCTTTTGGAATCGGTATCCATATTCTTTTTTTACCATTCTTGTATCCAGCCCAATTCCATTGACCGGCGTGTCTGTCTCTATCCCCAATCAATACATCGAACAATCTTGCTTTGAGGAACTCAACAGCATCAACCATTTCATCGTTATCTTCCTGAAGTTCTTCGTATAACTTAAATGTGTTTACAACTTTATCTGCCGAGGCTAAATTCAATTCTTCATTATCATAATCTTCTGGATTTTCTTCAATCGTTCCCAATACTCCCGCAAATTCTTCCCGGAACTCACCCAATCGTTCATCATCAGGTATAAGGCAGATTATAGTTTTAGCATTTAGAATTCCAACCGAATCCATCAGTAATGAAGCTACAACAGACGAAGCTGGATTTGTAACACTTATCTGATCCTGCATTACATCAGCAACAACAGATTCTTTGAAATCCGGAGACAAACTTCTGGTAACGTCTTTATCAATGGAACGGAATCTATATTCTTTACCATCGCTGCCATAAAATTTTAATGATTTTGTCTGTAATCCTCCACCCTTTTCATAGGGTGTCAATCCGCCAGCAAATTTTTGAAGATCGAGAATGGGTACCTTTATTGGGCTGATCCATAGATTTCTCCAATGATCTCCTGCAAAAAATCTTGTAAAGCCACTAGCAGAGTAATCTCCTGCTACAACTATTTCAGATCCCTTAAAATAGCTGGATGTGTCTTGTGCAAAACAATCACTCAGGCTGTAGGATAAGAAAATTATTATTAAAAAATTATAAATGAAGAAATTTTTCAAACAAATCCGGTATAATATTAGTAGCTGTAAGTTTCTATAAGAACTTACTGTCAAAATATAGTAGAAATTTTTATTTAAAGAGAGAAGAGTATTACTCTATTGGCAAATTCATTCTTTGAAGTATTTCTTTAAATCGTGGATGATCGTGCAGATCTTTCCAGAATTTACCATTAATAAAATTCAAACCTCCCAATCGTTTATCTATTGCAGTGTGAAGCGAATCAATAGCTTTATCATATTCACCTAATCCGGTATAAACAATTGCAAGTTCCAGATCAACAGTTGGACTAATTGAACCATTACTTAGTGAATTATGAATGAATTCATGAGCTCGTTCCGTTTGTCCAAGTTTCGCATAAGCATAACTTAAACCTGAAGTAGCTTTCAAAATATTTGTAGGATCATTTAAAATCTTGTTAAAAATTTCGATCGCCTTCTCATACTGATTAGTTCTCAAGTACATCCATGCCATGCTGTTCCATGAATCTCCAAAATCAGGGTCCAATTCAATTGTCTTTTGTTGTTGTGCAATTGCTTGTTCAGTCTGATTGTTATTAAAATACACAAATGATAGTATATAACTGATTGGAGGGTTTAAGGGATCTATCTGATGAGCAAGCTCAGCTTCTTTTAATGCTTTCTTATGATAACCGAGAGTAGTCAATAACATTGCATAATACTGATGTGTTTCAGCAGAGTTTGGATTCTTCTCAAATACTTTCAGAAAGCATTTTTCAGCACCTTCCCAATCCCAATCATTGAAGTATTTTATCATCCCTAGTGAAATATGAGCAAATACAGAAGTACTATCAAGCTCGTATGATTTGAGTGCATATTCTTTTGCTTTTGGATATGCAGTTTCGGTTGGCATATAACCTACTGCCCCGAAATAAACGTAGCATGCCGATAATCTTGAATACGCTAAAGCAAAGTCCGGAGATATTTTTATTGCATCTTCAAAACATGTAACTGCCTTAAGTACAAATTCAGGAGCCCATTTATTCCAGTAAAATAATCCTTTTAAATAAAGATTATATGCTTCAATGTTTTCAGTAGGAACATTGACGAGATGCTTTGCGGGTTTTTGAATATTTATTGTCTTTTTGAGTTGATCAACTATCGAATTTGCAATTTCATCCTGTACCTCAAATATATCTTTAAGGTCTCTGTCAAAAGTTTCTGACCATTTGTGATAACCATTCTCCGAGTTGATAAGCTGAGCTGTGACACGAACACGGTTTCCATATTTACGTACGCTTCCTTCAAGTACAATTTTGACACCGAGCGTTTTACCGATTTCCCGTATGTCAGAATTCTTACCTTTAAATGCAAATGATGATGTACGTGAAGTAACCAGAAGACCATCTACTTTAGCAAGTGCATTTAAAAGTTCCTCTGTCATACCATCACTAAAATATTCATTGTCTTTATCAGCACTAAGATTTATAAAAGGAAGAACTGCGATAGAGTTTTCAGAGACAGCTGATTTACCTTCAATCTGATCGTGAGTCGGAATTACTAATCCATCACTAGTGATTGCATAAATTTTTACAGGATTTCTGACGTTTTTAAGTTCATACCTGCCTAGAAATATTGAGGAGACCTCAGTTTGATTTTTCAACTCATCATTAATTTTATCGGATACTAAAACACTTCCCGGTACTGCCATATTTTCAATTCTAGATGCAATGTTAACTCCATCACCGTAAACACCTTCATCGTCATAAACGACATCACCAGCATGTATACCAATTCGTAAAGGGACTTTCGGTTCTGTCTGAAGTTCCTGCTGAATTTTTGCACCGCAAATTGCGGCTTCGATGGCACTGCCAAAAATTGAGAGTGTTCCATCTCCATAATATTGAAGTATCTGTCCGCGATGTTCAAATATCAGCTTTTCAAGAACTGCACGGTGCTTATCTCTTAATATTTTTGCCTGCCGTTCATTCTCCTGCATCAACGCTGTGTAGCCTACCATATCTGTAAACATTATAGCGGCAAGCATTCTTATTTCTTTCATACAAACAATTAATAAATGATTTAACTAAAAATTATAAGAAGTGGGAAAGAAATTAAAGGACTAATCGGTAAATTGCAATAGAATCTAATCCAACGGAAGAAGAAGATTTTGGGTGAAAGGAAGAACTTTAACAATTCTTTCCCTTCACCCATTAAAGAATTATTTTTTCCTAGCCTGAGCTTCGGCAACAGCAATTGCAGTCATATTAATAATATCGTCAACAGTTGCACCTCTTTGTAGCACGTGGATAGGTTTTTTCATTCCCATCAGAATTGGTCCAACTACAGAGGCTTGCCCGATTCTTGCCATCAGCTTGTAAGCAATATTACCTGAATTGAGGTCAGGAAATACGAGAACATTTGGTCTTCCCTTAAGTGTGCTGAATGGAAAATCAGCTTCTATTATTTCAGGAACTACTGCTGTATCTGCCTGCATTTCACCATCTACCATTAAATCTGGTCGGAGCTTCTTAACCAGATCGGTAGCATGTTTAACCTTTATTGATTCAGGATAAGGGGCACTACCAAAATTGCTGAATGATAACATTGCAATTCGTGGAATAACATCGAACTCCTTAACTGTATCAGCTGCAGAAATTGCAATTTCAGCAAGTTGTTCAGCAGTTGGGTTCACATTGACAGTTGTATCGGCGAAGAAATATACATCCTGCTTTGCAAATACAATGTACAATCCTGACACAACTTTAAGTCCTTCTTTCATACCAACGCAATGAAGAGCTGGTCTTATAGTTGTTGGATAACTTGTTGTTAATCCGCTGATCAATGCATCCGCTTCTCCAAGTTCAACCATCATCGAACCAAAGTAATTTGGTTTCTTCATAAGGCTTTGCGTGTCTTTTAATATTGCACCTTTTCTTGAACGTTTCTTGAAGAATGCATCAGCATACTGAATTCTTTTTTCATTTGATTCAGGATCAAGAATTTGAAATTCTTTTTGATCGAATCCCAATTTGTCAATTAATGCTTTTATTGTATTCTCATTTCCCAGTAAGATCGGATATGCCATATTATCATTATATACTACATGAGCAGCTCTGATAATTTTTTCCTCTTCTCCTTCTGGAAACACAACTTTCATAGGTTTCTTTTGTGCTTTGTGGATCATCACACGAATTAATTCTTTTGATAGACCAAGTCTTTCTTTTAATTTCTCTTCGTATTTCTGCCAATCCATCTCTTTAATTTTCGCTACACCAGTCTCGATAGCTGCTTTCGCCACTGCAGGAGCAACGTACCATAGAACTCTTGGATCAAAAGGTTTGGGGATGATGTATTCTCTGCCAAATGTAAAATCCACTCCGCCATAAGCTTTCAAAACCATTTCGGGAACTTTTTCTTTAGCTAATTTCGATAATGCCTTAGTCGCTGCCATTTTCATTTCATCATTTATTGCAACCGCTCTTACATCTAAAGCACCCCTGAAGATGAATGGAAATCCGAGAACATTATTTACCTGGTTTGGAAAATCACTTCTACCTGTAGCCATTATTAAATCTTCTCTAACAGACACAGCTTCATCATACATTATTTCCGGATCTGGATTTGCCATTGCAAAAATGATAGGATCTTTCCCCATTGATTTAACCATATCTTTGTTTACAATACCGCCTGTTGATAAACCTATAAATACATCAGCTCCTTTCATTGCATCAGCCAAAGAAGCAAAACCTTTAGCCTGAGCAAATAGTTCCTTGTATTTATTGAGGTCTTTTCTATCCTTTGTAACACAGCCTTTGGTATCGAACATCCAAATATTTTCTCTCTTAACACCAGCCATAATATAATGCTTGCAGCAAGAAATTGCGGAAGCACCTGCTCCACTTACCACAATTTTTATCTGATCTAATTTCTTACCTGCAACTTCAACTGCGTTTATAAGTGCTGCACAAGAAATAATAGCAGTGCCATGTTGATCATCATGAAAAACCGGGATTTTCATGGTTGCTTTAAGTTCTTCCTCAATTTCAAAACATTCGGGAGCCTTTATATCTTCAAGGTTAATACCTCCAAAAGTTGGCTCAAGCATCTGAACTGTTCTGATTATTTCTTTAGAGTTATGAGAAGCAAGCTCGATATCAAAAACATCAATGTCCGCAAATCTTTTAAAGAGAACTCCTTTTCCTTCCATAACCGGTTTGCCGGCCTCTGCTCCGATATCGCCCAGACCAAGAACTGCAGTTCCGTTTGATACAACAGCAACCAGGTTTCCCTTGGCTGTATATTTATAAACATCTTCTACATTTTTATGTATTTCTCTGCAAGGCTCAGCAACACCCGGTGTGTATGCAAGAGAAAGATCACGGGATGTTAAACAAGGCTTAGATGCAATAACTTCTATTTTGCCTTTTCGTTCTCTTGAATGATATTCCAGTGCCTCTTCTTTGCTTATTTTCATATTTAACTCCTGATAAATTTTTATTTCATTTGGATAAATAGTTGATTAAGATTTGAAAGGATATAACAAATTTTTGTTCGTAGCTTTATCATATGGGATGAAATTCTGATTTGATGGATAATGCAAATTTTCAAATAAAATTACATCACAAAATTACTTCAATTTCATGAATAACCCTAAGTAGAACATATGATTTAAAATGGATAAAGCTTAGCGAATAGCAACTATTTTATTCTGCTTGCTGCTGCTGATTCTTCGATAAGTTTTTCAGATAATTCCTTTCCAAGGTATCGGTCAATGAAAAAGTGAATGAGGTATAAAAGCGGTGTTAAAAACACAGCAATTATGAATTTATAAATGTAGTTCACTAAACCAATTGCAAGAACAAGCGATAAATCCCACCCAGCTCCAAAGTAAAATGCTATGAGCAGAACTACAAAACTGTCAATGAGTTGAGAAATGAGAGTTGAACCGGTCGCACGAAACCAAATTTTAGAACTTCCGGTAAAGGATCTTATGAAATGAAAAACGTAAACGTCAACTAACTGCCCGATCAGGAATGCAGTTAGAGAACCTGCTATTATCCACAAACCCTGTCCAAATATTGTATTGAATGCCATATCCATATTTACAGTACCTTGCACTGTATTACGTTCTATCCAGAAGTCAGCAGGACTCAATCCCATTGCTAAGTAGACCATAAGAAATGCATAGGTGATCAGTGCAGCAGCAGTGAAAGACATAAACCGCACACCCTTTCTTCCAAAATATTCATTAATAATGTCTGTCATGATAAATACAACTGGCCACAATAAAACTCCCGCTGTTAAGTTGAATGAGAGATTACTTTCTCCAAAAAATGAAAGATTGATCGGTTCAATGCCAATTAATTTTTCGAGTGAAAATATTTTCACTCCTATAAACTCAGCAAGTAGAGCATTTGCCACAAAGAAGGAACCAAGAATATAGAATAGTGTATTACTTTTATCTCGCATCTGATTTTCTGATAATTATGATTTTGGTAAGTAATATATAAAAAAAAGCGGTATCGATAATGATACCGCTCGTGTGGAGAGAGAGTTGGTGCTTCAGCGTTATCTTCTACTTCGTTCTCTTGAGTTATCTTTCTCTATCGTTCTGTCTGTATTGACTTTCGTCTCACTGGTTTTGTTGTGCTGGCTAATATTTCTGCTCTGTTCCTTAACTTCATTTCTCTTGACCTGATCATTATTTGTAACTCTTGTATTCTCACGCTTTACTTGTGTATTCTGTTCCTGTTTCTTCTTGTTAAGCTCAACAGATTCATTCGTATTTACCCTGCTCTGATCTTTTACCTGGTTTTTAGTTCTCGTGTTGATCTCATTATTCTTTCTGACATTTTCATTTTGGGTATTGACCTTATCTGTCTCGCGTTTTCGTGTTTCGATATTAGTCTTCTTCGTGTTTTCATTTACATCAGAGTTACGTTTAGTCTCAGTTCGTTTCTGTTCGAAAATTTTGTCAACACCGGTTTTCACATCGTTCCTTGTCTGATCGTTCTTTCTAACATCCAGGGTTCTGTCTCTTGATTTGTCATTCTCTTTTTCAGTCGTTAAATTTTCTCGTCTTCCAATCTGGACTTTGTCAAGTTCGAGTGATGTCTTTCTGTTTTCTCTCTTGATCTCCATACGACCTAAATCGTTCTTTACTAATTCATTTCTCTTTAGTTCAAGGGTACGGATTTCATCCCGGTCACCAAAACTATCTCTCTTTAGGTCCCTGGAATCGCGAACTCTTGTTAAATCACGCTGCCTTATTTCCTGTCCGGATCGGTTACTTATATATTCAACATCAATTCCTCTGTTTTGAACTCTACCATTTCTATAACTATAGTCGTGACGATACTTTGTTCCACTGTGAATTCTATATTTATAACCAGCTTCTACATAGTAATTATACACATACGGATCACAGAAGTGATTATATGTTACAAAATTCCAGTGGTAGTATGGTGAGTAATACACATTACTCCAAGAAATTCCAATCGAGATTGAGAATGTAGCATAAGGATGCAAAGGAGCCCAACCGATATAGTCATTATCATATCTCCATTCAACCCAAGCCGGAGCCCACTCATAGTCAGGATACCAGAGCCATCCGTAATAATCGTCATAGTACCATCGACCATAGTGATATGTAACATGCCCAAAAGGTTCGTAGGAATCCCAATACCAGCCATCATAAGTCCAAACCCATCTTCCGACATTATAAGGCGTCCAATCGTTGCGAATTATTGTAGGTCTCCAAACAACTACTCCATAGTCAACTTCAATCCATGATCCATATGGAGCGAGTTCAGTATAGAAATATCCACCCACCCCGTTATGATGTCTTTTTGCTTCCGCATTAAAAGTTACTGCGACAAAAAGAACTACTGCAAAAATTATGATCCGTTTCATTTTACACCTCCGTGTTATGTTTACACTTCTGGAAGTCCAACGAGAGTGCCAATTAGATTTACTTGATTTTATTTGAATTTAGGCTGAATACGAAGATTAAATGTCTATTTAATTAGACAGAAGAATGCCGAAGTGTATGCTGAAAATTATCGTTTAACTTTTCGTGACTTCCATAAGTAGTTACCAAATGCACCGACTAGTCCGGTAAAGATGATGTATGGAATTTGAAATATTTCAGCTGGGACCAAATATTTGAGTTGAAGGTCGTTGAAAAGTATTTTTTGCCCTTTATAAAGAATTCGAAATTCAAATGTGTATTTTAAAATTATTGAAACAAGAAATGATAGCAGGAACACAGGATGAAAAAGTAATCCAAGAACTATTTGTGACATCAATCCGACATAAAATGCATATATGAGTACTAGTTTTAACACAAGACTTTTATCACTATAAAATAATCCTTTGCTTGCCCATCTTTTTCGCTGCTGATAAAAATCACGTACTGTCTTATTCGCTGAAGTTCTGACAATTGCTTTTTTATCAATGCAGAATTTTACTTTGAAGTCTGAATCTTTTGCGATTTTCTGCATAAGCAGTTCATCGTCACCTGACGACAAATTCATTTGATCTTTGAATCCGCCTACTTCATCAAATACTTTTTTTCTATATGCAATATTTGCAGCATTACAGATAGTCGGATGACCAGAACCAATTAATCCAGCACCGCAAAGTACTAAACCGGCAAATTCCAGCTTCTGAAATTCTGAAAACAAACCATTATTTGCTTCAAACTCAACAGGACCTGAAACAAATCCTGTTACTGAATCGAAGGATTGTAATAATGATTTTAACCATTCTTCATCGTGAATACAATCTGCATCAGTGGTTACTATTATCATTCCTTTTGCATTTTCTATTCCGAATCTGACCGCTCTTTTCTTGTGAGCATTTATTGAGAATTCATTCGGAACTGATAACACTCTTATAGTATTCTTCTTTATATTGGTTTTTAATAGTTCAAAAGAATTGTCTTCTGAGGAATCATTTACATAAATAACTTCAAACTTTTCATCAGGATATAATTGAGATTCAATTGATTTCAGGTTTGATAGAATATTCTCTTTTTCATTCCGGAATGGGATAATAATGGAGACAAATTCGTGAGGAATTGTTTCGCTGGCGTTCAATCTTAAATTTTTTAATCCTCTATGAATTCTTTGCAGGAAGAACAGATAATGCAAAAGAAAGAATATAAATGCAGATAGGAAGAATGAAGTAGAGTAAGAATCAATTATCATTTTTTCTTAAAAACATTCCAACACCAATTAAAGCTGGAATAAGCAGGTTAATAATGAAAAGAAAAATAGACGCATTAAAACCAACTGAAGCAGTCTCTCCCATTTGAGTAAGAAAATAAACTGAAGCACCTTCTCGTATTCCAAGCTCACCAAATGAAATTGGTGGAATTATTGTTTTAGCAAACATAATTAAGTTCGCTGCCCACAAATATTGCAGAAAATCAAAATGATTTGAAAATGCACTTACAAGCAGAGCATATTGAATCAGAAAACAAGCATAAAACAAAAATGATATAGCAAGCATCTTGAAAAAGTAAGTTCGATTGAGACTTTCAAAAATTCTCAATTTTTCAAGAAAGGGTTTTAGTTTTACTGATGAATTCAGTTTTGAAAATAAAACACTATTCCAAAATCTGTTACTCAGCAGAAGAATAATCAGCAAATAAAAAAAGGTGAAGATCAGGATGAAAAGTGATAAGACTATATAAATTGAAGCTTCGTAGTAGAAATACATAAAAAGCAGACTTGCGATTGAACCGAGCGAAGCAACCATTAGCAATGGAAAAAACTTATCTATGAGCGTGGCAACTGTCACCTGAACAAGTGATTTATCTTTAAATTCAATTCCTCTTCCAAAATATTCTCCAACGCGTAACGGTGTAATAATCCCTGCGGAGAAACCATAAAATAATGAGCGGAATACTTTGAATTTATCTTTTACCTCAAGAACTTCAGCACAAGTTAATCGCCATTTAGAATATTGAAGAAATATATTTGCAATCCCTAATAAAATTACTAACCCAATAACAGGAAGGTTTGCTTCATTTAACGCTGAAAGAATTTGATTGTATTCAACAGCGTTGATAAGGTAGTAGAGCAATACGGCTGAAATAAGAATTTTAGCAGTAATGACAATCGTATTCTTGCTCAGAAAACGAAAACTAAAAAGGCTGGAAGCTGAGTTTTTATCAATCATAAATAGTCTACTGCTCTATCTCAAATATATTAACTTTTAAACCCTCAGTACAGTTAGTGCACATTGGAACAGATTTCCTGCTGGAAAGCACTTTCTCTCTGAAATCATAATACTTCTCTGATTTCCAGACATCACCAAATGCTTTGCCATTAACAATTCCAATTTCATTGGAAGCATCTTTATCGAAGCAGCAAGGCACTACTCTTCCATCCCAGGTTATTACAGAAGTTCTCCATAAAGCAAAGCAATGGTTTTTGATTTCATTTTTTATTTTAAAGGAATTATTCTCCAAAGCATATCTTCTAAATTTTTTATTTGTTGGAAGAAATTTAATTGCATTTTCATAAGAAGATATTTGCATTGTCTTAAATACGAGTTTATCTACACCAACTTCATTACAATACTTTTTAACTTCATCCATCTGATGTTCGTTTTGTTTCATAACGATGAATTGAAATTCAACGAAAGGTCTTTTTAATCCACGTTCCTTTTTTTGTTTGATTAATGATCTAAGCCCGGAATCTGCCTGTTCGAAAGTTCCTCCAACACGATATTTCTGATAACTTTCCTCATCCAGACCATCAACGGAAAAAATTAGTTTATCGGGTGCATTATCAAGAACATAATCAACGTTTTTTTCATTTACAAAGTGACCATTTGTGCTGATAGAAACATACACTTTCTTAGTCTGAGCATACTTGATCATCTCAGGAAGATTTTTATTTATGTACGGTTCTCCCTGGAAGAATAATTGGATGTAAAATCCAGTGTCACTTATTTCGTCAATTAACTTTGTGAAATCTTCGGTTTTAAGTAAACCCAAGGGACGAGTTAATGTTCCCAAACCCGATGGACATTCAGGGCACTGAAGATTGCAATGGTTAGTTGGTTCAACGGAGTAAGAGATCGGCATTCCCCAAACAATAGCTTTTCCTAATATCCTCGACAACTGAAATGAGCTGACTATTTTTAAGGTATTAATTGCTCTTCTAATGGTGAAGTACTTTAATAAATTTATTTCCAAAGAATCAGATGAATTTTGTTAATCATTAAATTAAAAATAGGGAAAGGAGCAGTAACCTGAAAGATTTCCCTTTTTAAAATAGCTGTTAAAACATTATCTTTCGAGCTAGAATCTCACCAATTCATTCACTGAGGAGCAAATGTACATTAATTTTAGTGACATACCGGGGCATCAAAATCTTTTCCTGGATTATTTGTATGAATATGATAACGTAGCTGAATTTTACGCAAACGATTTCAGGAATAAAGACAATTATCTCAAAATATTCAAAAATGTTTCCGAAAACAGACAAGATCTCTCCACCACTATCAGTGAATTTTTATCCAGGCAATATTCTCTACTCAACCCTTCGAAATTAACTCAACAGAATATTAAAAAGCTATCAGACAAGAAAACTCTTGCCATTGTAACCGGACAGCAGTTAGGTATAGCAGGAGGTCCACTTTATACTTTTTATAAAATAATTACAGCCATAAAATTAAGTCGGTTGCTTTCTGAAAGATATGATGACTACAACTTTGTCCCCGTCTTCTGGCTTGAAGCCGACGATCACGATTTTAATGAAGTTCGATCTATTAAAATTATTGATGAATTGAATTCTCTTCTAACAATCGGATATAAAGAAGAAATAGCTGAAGATGATTTGAAACAAAGTGTCGGACTAATAAATCTCGACAGTTCCATTAACGAATTCTTTGAAAAGCTTAACAGTGGTATCAAAGAAACAGAATTTAAGCCCGTTCTCATTAATCTTTTGAAGAATTTTTATAAAGAAGGAAAGTCATTTAAAGAAGCATTTAGAGATCTTATCTTTAACTATTTTGATGAGTACGGGTTAGTAATATTCGATCCTCAGGATTATGAAGTAAAAAAATTACTTAAACCAATATTTAAAAAAGAAATAACGGATTTTAGAATTCATACCGAACAACTTGTGCACGTTAGCGCAACACTTGAAGAATTGTACCACGCGCAAGTAAAAGTCAAACCAGTGAATCTATTCCTTAGAATTGATGAAGGAAGATACTCAATTGAACCGGTTGAGAATGAATACAAATTGAGACGTAAAAGAAAAAGTTTTACCCAGGAACAATTGCTTGAAGTTCTTCAAAATGAACCGGATAAATTCAGTCCTAATGTATTGTTGAGACCTATTTGCCAGGATTATTTGTTCCCGACTGCATTTTATATTGCCGGACCGAGTGAAATAGCATACTTCGCCCAGATAAAACCATTGTATGAACTTTATAATATTACCCAGCCGATGATATACCCTCGTTCTTCAGCAACAATTTTAGAAAATTCAATTGCTAATTCTCTCGAAAAATACTCTGTAAATATAAACGATATTTTTATTGATGTTGAGGACATTAAGAAGAAGATAATCAATTCAGTTGAAGAAAGTTCAGTTGATGAAATTTTCTCAGGTATTTCAAATCAGATAGAGACTACTTTCGATCAGCTTAAAGAAAAATTGTTGGATCTTGATAAAACAATTGCTGATTCCAGCAACCGGTATAGAGATAAAATATTAGGCACTGTTACTGAACTGAAATCTAAGGCAGAAAAAGCTCAACAAAAAAAATATGAAGTTACCTTACGGCAAATTGATCGAGCTGCCGTTCACCTTTTCCCAAATTCAAATTTACAGGAACGAGAAATCAATTTTATTTATTTTGCAAATAAGTATGGTGAGGATTTTCTGAAGAAAGTTTTTAATGACCTGCAAATAAATAAATTTGAACACCAGATAATTAAAATTTAACTGCTATTGAGTTGAGTTGTTTAAGAAAATCCGGATTGGAAACGGAAACCGATTCAAGACCTTCCACTTCTCCACCATCTTTTAGAAGAGATGATAATATCCCAAACGCCATTGCAATTCGATGATCACCGTAACTATTAAATGGTTCAGATTGTTTATTAATTGAGCCTGAAACTTTAAAACCATCATCAAATTCTTCAACATCCAACCCAAGCTTCAATAAGTTTGCACATATTGCCTTTATTCTATCCGATTCTTTCAATCTTAATTCAGATGCATCTCTGAGTTCAAAAACTCCTTTAGCAAAAATTCCAGCTACCGACAGGATAGGAATTTCATCAATGATCAATGGAATTAATTCACTCGAAATTTCAATATTCTTTAGATGACTTGACTGCACAATAATATCGCCAAAGATCTCACTGTTTGAAATACCTTTTTCCTCAATTTGAATTTTACCACCCATTCTCTTCAAAATATTTAAACATTCAGTCCGGGTTGGATTCAATGAAATATTATTTATAGTCAGTTCAGAATTATGCGAGAGCAAAGTCAGAACGATAAAAAACATTGCAGAAGATAAGTCATTCGGAACAAAATATTCCTTAGGTTCTGGGTAATTATTCTTAGACACTTTTGAAACAATCTTCTGATTCTCTTTTGAAACTTCGAGATTTAATAAATTCTCAGTGTGATTTCTTGCTGGAGTTGACTCAATCACAGTTGTAGTCGCATCTGAATGCAATCCTGCCAAAAGAATAGCACTTTTAACTTGAGCACTGGCTACAGGCATCGCATATTTTATTGAAATTAAGTTATCTGTTGGAAATATTCTTAAAGGTAGATTCCCATCACGACTCTCAATCTTAGCGTTCATTTGTGTCAATGGTTCAATCATTCGCTTCATCGGTCTTGATGAAAGTGATTCATCTCCTAAGATTGTTGATTCAAAGTTTTGAGCAGCCAAAATACCTGCTAATAGTCTTGCAGTAGTTCCTGAATTTCCTGCATAGAGTGGTTTTAATGGTTTTTGGTAGCCCCTAAATCCTCTTCCAATTACAATAGTTTCATTTTTCATTGATTCAATTTCAATTCCTAAAGCTTGAAGACAAATAATTGTTGATCTCACATCATCACTGTCAGACAAATTTTTTATTTTGGATTTACCATCTGAGAGAGAAGAGATCAGAAGTGCACGATGAGATATGGACTTATCTCCCGAAAGAGACAACGAACCAGATAATTTATTAATTTTATTAAACGATTGAATCATTGACAGTGAGTTTTATTTTTTTGCCCAATCATCAATCAGTTTTTTTAATTCTTCCGAAGTCATTTCACTTTTCTCATAAAGTCCTTTCAGACTTCTTTGCCTCAAAGCTTCATAAATCGTAATTGCAGCAGAGACTGAAACATTTAGACTTTGCACCATTCCGAACATTGGAATATAAAATCGTTCATCGGCTAATTCCTCTGCTTCTTTGGATAAACCTCTATGTTCATTGCCTAAAACTATCGCTGTTTTTTTTGTGAAATCAAGTTCGTAAAGACTTTTTGATTCAGCAATAAGCGATGATGCATAAATTACAAATTTTTCTTCCCGAAGCTGCGAGTAACATTCTTCTACTGTTTTGAATTTTCCACGTTCAATCCATTTATAAGCAGAGGCTGAAGATTTCTTTCCTATCTTCGGAAATTTTTCAACATTATAAACCAATGAAACTTTGGGTACACCAGCTGCATCACAGGTGCGGAAAATTGCACTTACATTATGAGGATCGTGGATGTTTTCAAATACAACGTGGAGAGAAGGCTGTCTTTTTGAAACTACCCACTTAATTTTTTCAATTCGCTTTTCAGTTCTAAAATATGAATCAGACACTTCTATTGAACACTAATTTGTAAACGGAATGGTCTTTGACTTTTCTTGCTTTGTCAACTTTTAATTTTTTAATGTCGGTTTTGAGGTAGAAGGCAGCTAATTCGAGTATCTTAGAGAGAACAGTATCTTCATCGTGAGCCCAGCTTTCACATCCTGTTAAAGAAGGAATTTCAGCAGTGAAACCATCGTTTGTTTTTGTTACTAAAATATCGAGAACCACTTTACTCAGTCATCAATAATTTGCTTCACTTTTTTCGCCAGATACAATTTTAACACTCGCACTTGCACCAATTCTATCTGCACCCGAAGCAATCATTGCTTCAGCATCTTCTTTTGATCTTATTCCACCAGCTGCTTTAACTCCTATTGAACTTCCAACAACATATTTCATTAACGCTACATCACCAACTGTTGCTCCTCCCTTACTGAAACCTGTGGAAGTTTTTACAAAATCAGCACCAGCTTTTTTACATATCAGGCAAGCTTTAACTTTTTCTTCATCAGTAAGTAAAGCAGCTTCAATAATTACTTTTACAAGAGCACCATTCTTTTTTGCTGATTGCACTACCTGCATTACATCGTTTTCAACATAATCATTATCACCGGCTTTTAATCTACCAACATTAATAACCATATCGATTTCTGTTGCGCCATTTGCGATTGCCTGTTCTGTTTCAAATTTCTTTACTTCAGTTGTATTTGACCCAAGTGGAAATCCAACTACTGTACATACTCTTACCTCTGTTTCTTTTAATAGTGAAGAACATAGGGAAACGTAACCCGGATTAATACATACAGAAGCGAAATGATATTTCTTTGCTTCTTCACAGAGTTCTTCGATCTCTTTTGGAGTTGCATCTGGTTTAAGCATTGTGTGGTCAATTTTTGAAGCAATATTTTTATCTTTAATAGAATTGCCAACCCCTTTTCCTGCCGCTATTCTTGAAGCTCCAACATCAACAATATTTTTTACGGTTTTTGGCTGAGTTATTACGTTTGTTTCCCAACCTTTGCAGGAATCACCGTAGCAGTAATAATCTTTTAAGACTTTCTCAAGAAATTCCTGGGAAACGTCTTCATCTGAAATTTTATTATTCATTTTATTCTCCATACTTTATGAAACCTTCATAAGTATTTTTTAAAAGCATTGCAATTGTCATTGGCCCAACTCCTCCGGGAACCGGTGTGATAAAAGCACATTTTTTTGACACTTCGTCAAAGTCAACATCTCCAACAAGTCTGTATCCTTTTGTCGATGAGTTATCCTCAACACGATTTATCCCAACATCAATAACAGCTACTCCATCTTTTACCATATTTGCTTTAACAAATTTTGGTGAGCCCATTGCAGCAATTAGTATATCAGCTTGTTTGGTGTAGTATGAAACATCAGGCGCTGCAGAATGGCAAATAGTTACAATTGAATTTGCAAATTCCTTTTTTTGAAGCATAATATTTGCGATCGGTTTGCCTACAATATTGCTTCTTCCGAGAACAACAACGTGTTTACCTTTCGTTTCAATTTTATATCTTATCAATAATTCCTGAATCCCTGCTGGAGTGCAAGAGCGAAATGCCGGTTTACCAATTACTAAATTTCCAACACTGATCGGATGAAAACCATCTACATCTTTTTGCGGAGAAATTGCTTCGATAACTTTATCTTCATCGATATGCTTCGGAAGCGGAAGTTGCACGAGAATGCCATTGAATTTATTATTGTTATTATAAGATTCAATTAAATCAAGAAGAGCTTTTTCTTTCATATCCGATGGATGTCTTTCTGTAACTGCTCTCATTCCGATTTCTTCGCAAGCTTTTGCTTTTCCTCTAACGTAACTTTCTGATGCGGGATTATCACCAACAAGAATTGCAACAAGTCCCGGGACATCACTGCCGGAAGTTTTTAGCTTTTCAATATCAGATTTTAATTCGTTCCTGATATCCTGCGCTATTTTTTTACCATCAATTATGATCATTGTTCGCTTGCTTTTACAAAATCCGGAAATAAAATTCTTTCGATGTGTATAGTTTTGCCTGAACCCGAATCAACTTTAAGAAAGACACCACACAGATGGACATCATTTGTTGCAGCTTCATACTTCTGCGGAGTCTGGTACAAAAATCTGTTCACCGCAGCCTGGACTTTCATCCCAACCACAGACTCATACGGACCAGACATTCCAGCATCAGTGATATAACCGGTTCCCTTTGGCATAATTCGTTCATCAGCAGTTTGAATATGAGTATGTGTACCAATCAAAGCACTTACACGTCCATCAAGATAATGCGACATTGCAATTTTCTCTGCAGTTGCTTCGGCATGGAAATCAACAATGATAACTTTGGTTTCGCTTTCGATTTTTGGTAACACCCAATCAGCAGAACGAAATGGGCAATCAATAGTAGCCATAAAAGTTCTACCTTGAAGATTAAGAACTGCTACTTTTCCTTTTTTCGTTTCCGCAATGTAATAACCGTTTCCGTATGTTCCTTTTGGATAGTTTAACGGTCGTAATGCTTTTGGTTCTCGTCTTAGATAATCCTGAGATTGATGTTTGTCCCAGGTATGATTTCCACCAGTAAGCACGTGAACACCGAGATCCAAAAGTTGATTTCCTTCTTTATCCGTGCAGCCTTTCCCTTCCGCAGCGTTTTCTCCGTTAGCAATTACTAAATCAGCTTTGTATTTCTGAATGAGTCCGGGAAGCCAGGTTTGAACGAGATCCATTCCTGGTTTTCCAACAATGTCACCAATGAAGAGAATATTGATTGTGGGCATATAAGTGTGAATTTTTAGTGCAAAATATATCTATAATCAAGGAAAGTTCACAGAAAAGAGTTTAATTATAGAGGAGTTAAGTCAATTCAATTTTAATACTTTGTCGTATTAAGTTCAATAAATCTTTGGATAAAGCCTCCCACAAAAAATGTCTTGTTAAATTTTGATTTGTAAGCATAATTTATTGTCTCATCAACGGGATCAAAAAATGAGGATGGTGAATTGCCTGGTGCATCGATGACCAACCAGCATTCATCACATTTCGTTAAATAGATATTATACTTATTTTTTTTATTAATGACACGCTGAATCTCTGAAATAAAATCTGTAGATACTCGACCAGCTCTTAGAACTAACCATTGGTGTTTATTCATTGTTGAAGAATGAAGAATAAAAAATGAATTAATAATTTCCGGTATTGTACCATCAAATTTGTTTTTTACACTGATATGCTTCTTGTTAGAAGGAATATTATCAATAATTGAATGTGCGAGTTGAAAAGCAGATTCTTTTTTATTTACCTTAAATATATCTGGATAACTATTAAAGGATATGTCAACCTTAAGAGGTTTAATTTTACGGGTCTCACAAATTTTCTTTGCTTCAGCTACTATAAAGTCTTGTGAATTCTCTCTAGCTAAAGTATTTAATTCCTGTTCAGTCTTATCTTTGAATAATCGAATTATTTCAATACCAATTCGCTTTTTATTACCTCTAATAATAAAATCAGGGCTTTCAGAATCATCTATTTCCCCAATAGGAAAATTTTTATAAAAATTTTTAACTTTATTTAACGACTTCTTCTCTTGTTCTTTTTTATCCATACTTCATGCACTTGCTCTCTTCACCCACTATGGCGCAGAATTTATTTTCTGACGAAGAATGAGAATTGTTTTTTGTTTTGAATGAAACTTATTATTTCTTTATTCTTTAGTCAAGCAAAGTTGAAGAAAAAATGTAACTATAGAGTTGCCAAAAATGATCTTGATTATATTTCAGAGTTTTAGACATGAAAGTTCAAAGATGCTGAAATAAATTCATCATAAAATGCTTTGCTACTTTTTGAGATTAACTTTACTTTTACTTTATGATTACTTCAGAACTTCCATCAACTCTTCTCAAAGAAGCAGAATTCAGTGTGCTCGATGTTGAGACTACCGGACTCTCAGCAAGAAATAATCGTGTAATTGAGATTGGCATTGTACGGGTTAAGAACTTAAAGATTACAGATAAATACTCAACTCTAATAAATCCCGGCTGTGATATTCCGTATTTTATAACTCAGTTCACAGGTATTTCCAATAGTGATGTAGCACACTCACCGAGCTTTTATGATACTGCTGAAGAAATTGAAGAATTTATAGGTAATTCAATTATCAGCGGACACAACTTAAGTTTTGATGCAGGATTTTTAGGCTGTGAATTCGCAAGAAATGGTTTTGAACCATTGAGTAATCTGTCAGTCTGCACATTAAAACTTTCGAGGAAAATTTTTTCATCTCTAAAAAGTAAATCATTAAGTTCTGTATCTGAACATCTTGGAATAATAAACAGAGATTCCCACCGTGCACTTGCGGATGCAGAAGCTACAGCACAAATTCTGATTAAGCTTGTAAAAAAATTATCCAAAGAAAAAGGAATTAAAACTGTTCAGCAATTACTTGAGTTTGAATCATCAACGGCAGCATCAAACCAGGTAATAAAATTGCCAAAGGATGTCCACGAATCCCTTTATTCTCTACCCGAATCGCCGGGTGTATATTATTTCCTGAATAAAAAAGATGAGATCATTTATATCGGAAAAGCAAAATCATTAAAAGATAGAGTGCGAAGCTATTTTGCAGCTACAGCCGTCGGGAAACCGAAAAAGATTGTTAAGCAGGCAGCGAAAATAAAAACTGAAATAACAAATTCTGAGCTGACTGCACTTTTGTTAGAAGCTGAAAGTATTAAGCTCATAAAACCACGACACAACCGTCAGCTAAAAAAATATGGGAATAAATACTTCATCAGGATTAACAAGAGTAATAAATATCCTAAACCTGAAATAACGACTAAATTCGATTTTGATGGTAATGATTATTTCGGGCTTTTCATTTCACGAAGAAAAGCTGAAGTAGTTATGGACATAATTGATAAAACATTTGCTTTGCGAGAGTGTGATGAAAAAGAATTCAGAAAAGGAAGGAAATGTTTTCTTGCTGATATTCAAAGATGCACGGCACCATGTATTAATGGTGATGATCCCATTTATTTCGAAGAGTTGGAAAGAGTTTATGAATTTCTTTCCGGAGGGAATCAATCAGCATTAAATCGAATGCTGAATAAGATGAAAGAATACGCAGCCTGTGAGAAATTTGAAAAAGCTGCCGAGACTAAGTTCGTGATTGATTTATTACTTTCGCAAACACACAAGTCTTCCCTGCTCTCTGAACCAATTAACAAAGCAAATGTACTTTTTGAAGTCTCAGAAGGAATTAACAAGGATTATGTGCTGTTGCTGGAGGGGAAATATTTTATCAAAAAGGAATCTGTGTCGGGTAATGATAATTTCGAAATTGCAGTAGATGATTTCTATTCTCAGACGAGCAGAATTGATATAAATCCGACTGAGGAAGATCTTGAGAAGATGAAAATAAGTTTGAATTGGTTAGCAAAGAATCGCAATAAGGTTAGAATATTTTATCTGAAGGATTTCGGTTCGAAGGAAGAATTATTTAGTGCAATCAGTTCAAATAAAGCATCCTCGAAAAAGTCAGCAAGAAATTTTAATCTCAGACGAATTGTTGTTCAGGATTCATTTGATGAGTAAAGTAAAATCACACAAACTTGATAGGATCATCAGTAACAAAACTCTTGGTTCATCTGAACTCGTACAATTGTTGAACGACTACTTTCTTTCCGTTTACAAAGATAAAGCAGAGCTGTTAAGAAGTGTACCTTTAATAAAAGCAAAGCTAGGTCATTTTAAAGATGTGAACTACTATATGAAGAATTTAAAATCAACGGCACAATCAGAGAGTAGATTGCTTAAATTTTTGATAGGTCATTCAGCTTTTCAAAAAGATAAAGTTGAAATAATTTTTCAAAAGATATACCCGCGGTTAAAAAATCTAAATAGTCTGATTACTTTGTCAAGAAGTGGAACCGTTCTTGAAATATTGAAATTATGGCATCAGGAGAATAAGAATATAAGAGTTGTTGTTTGTGAATCACGACCAAAGTTTGAAGGCCGATTGATGGCAGAATCTCTGGCTGATTCAGGCATTAAAACCGAATTGATAACAGATGCAATGATGGGCATTTACATATCAAAAGTGGATGCAGCTCTGATTGGTGCTGATGTTATTTTGAAAAACGGAAATGTTGTAAATAAAGTCGGAAGTAAGTCATTAGCGATGCTGTGTAAAGCGTACGGAAAACCATGTTTTGTTGCTGCAACAAAATCAAAATTATCAACCACCAACGAATTCAAGCTAAAGAACGAAGATCCAAAAGAAATATTTAGCAGAAAAGTTCAGAATCTTGCGGTGTCAAATATTTATTTCGAGGGAATTGATAAAAGTTTAATAAATAAAATCTTTACTGATTAAACCTTAATAATTTGTTTACTCCTGATATTGAATCGGAGAGTAAGCAGTATTGCAGAAGTCGTCAATCCTAATAACAAGCCAATCCATACTCCTTGTACGCCGAGTCCAAAATTAAAACCGAGCAGATATCCAACTGGCAATCCGACAATCCAATAAGCTATAAAAGTAATTGCCGTTGGAATTTTCACGTCTGTTAAACCTCTGAGAATTCCGATTCCAACAGCTTGCGTACCATCGGATAGTTGAAATAATGCTGCAATAATTAATAATGATGAAGCATACGCAATCACTTGCTCATCCTGAACATAAAGTGTTGGCAAATAATTTCTTAATACAATAAAAATGACTCCAGCTACAAACATAATTGAAGCTCCAAGAAGTGAAGCAGTAAAACCAGCTCTCCGGGTTTCAGAAATGTTTTTCATACCAACAGCATTTCCGACACGAATTGATCCAGCGACAGAAATTCCGAGCACAGCCATAAAAGAAATAGACGCAAGATTTATTGCTATTTGGTGAGCAGCAAGTTGCTTAGTTCCAAGCCAGCCAACCATAACTACAGCAAATGAAAATGCACCAACCTCAAAGAAATATTGAAATCCACTTGGTAATCCGAGTGACAGAATCTTTTTAATTATATGCCAATTACTATTTCTAAAATGATATCTTACATCATATTGCCTGAAAAATTTACTCTTCATCACAAAAATCATTAGACTGATTCCCATAAATACTCTGGATGCAAATGTTGCCCAGCCAGCACCATCCAGTTCAAGCCGTGGAAAACCCAATTCACCGAAAATTAATATCCAGTTAACGAAGGCATTTACTAAATTAGCGAAGATTGCAATGATCATCGCAGGTTTCATAATTGAAAAGCCTTCAATAAATTGTTTGTATGTTTGAAAAATCAATAGCGGTATTGCACTAAATCCTATTATTCTCATGTAAGATTTAGCGAGAATTTGTACTTCAATCGGCTGATCAAAATATTGAATCAGATCTGCAGCAAAAAAAATAGCCAATGCAATAACTATTGATAAAATACTATTAACTATGAGTGATTGACGAAAGTAAATTCCACAATCATCGTAATTATTTGCGCCAACAGATATCGCAACTAGCGGTGTAACTGCAAGTGAAACACCTATCCCAATGATCATTAAGATAAATGCAAGACTATTTCCGAGTGACGCAGCTGCAAGATGAGCAGCACTAAGGTGCCCAACCATTAAACTGTCCACAACACCCATCATAATTATCCCGAGCTGTCCAATAATTATAGGATAAGCCAGTTCGAAAGTGCTAACAATATGTTTTTTTAAGCTTGTCATAATTTTGCCGGTAAAATTACAGAAACAAAAAAGAAATATTGTGAGAATTATCAAATGGGTTTAAAAAGAAAAGTCCCGAAATACTTCGGGACTCTTCCAGGGTAGCATGTTTATCTGCTGTCTTGGGGGGAACTCTTTCTTAATTATTACTTCTCAAATCACTGTGAGAAATATAATTCCCATTCTTTCGTTCAGAAATTAGATTTTTATGAGTGGTGAATTTATATGATTAGAAATCAACAACCTTTATGAACAGAGAACCAATATTTTACCTGAATTTTAAAGGTAGTTGTTTATGAGCATAATGTTTTGAAAACTGAAAATTAACTGAAGCACTGAGGCTATCGATCTGTTTAATTGATATGTTCTGAGGTGGGTAGCTATAAAATATATCAGTGGATTCTGGAAAGAATGTTTCTGAATTTATCTTTTTATCCAAAACCAGCAGATAAATAATAACCAGTATAGAAGCTACAAGACTAATATTCACGATATTTATAAAAACTGATTTCATTTAAGCAAAGATTTAATAGTTATATTTAATTATCATTTCAACCAAATCATGCGGAGAGGGAGAGATTCGAACTCTCGGTTCCGCAAGCGGAACAACGGTTTTCGAGACCGCCCCATTCAACCACTCTGGCACCTCTCCATAGGAAAATAAAACTAATTTATACCAAATATATAAATTTAATCTTACTCCATTTTGTTAATTATAATCAAAAAATTACTTCTGATATCTGAATGTTTGTGGGGTATTTGATATATTTGCAAACCAAATTCGGAGAGATGCAGGAGTGGTTTAACTGGCACGCCTGGAAAGTGTGTGTACGGGGAACCGTACCGAGAGTTCGAATCTCTCTCTCTCCGCTAACTTATCATTTATTTTCAAATTATGATGTACTTTGTTTATGTACTCTTCAGTGAAAAATTAAATAAACGTTACATTGGATCAACTCAGAATGTTGATCGAAGACTCAATCAACACAATCTTGGCAAATCTAAATTTACCTCAGGTGGAATTCCCTGGGAGCTTATTTACAAGGAATCATTCCCAACAAATGCTGATGCAAGGAAAAGAGAGATGTTCTTAAAATCTGGTGTCGGCAGAAAAATACTTGATCAAATTCTGAAATGAATTTACCGAGGGTTCTGAGCCAAAGGCTCATCAGCCTCTGGCTGAGAATCTCTCTCTCTCCGCACTTCATAAAAAAAGCCGCTAGAAAGCGGCTTTTTAATAACTTATTTTGATTCCGTTATTCTGCTGTCAATTCAGCAATTGAGGATTCAAGTAGTTGTTTAGCATACTTGGTATTGTGTACTCCTAAGCTCAAATCGTGCTCAACAAAGTAGAAGTTATACATAGCACCTGATAGATAAGCTGGAGCGATTTTTAATGGATTGCTGGTACTTGCATTAGTACTTCCTGATGCAGTTATCCACTCCCTGTCTAAAAGAAGTGTTTGTAAACTATCCAATAATCCTTGAATTTCGGTCTGAGTTCCTTCGTAGTCAAGTTCGAAAGGTTCTGAATGGCAGCCAGAGGTCAGACATCCAACAGTTAATTCATTATCATCTTCATCCGCAAGATTCATGGAATGACCACCGAGAGTAGTTTCTATATCCTCTGCCATGTGGCAAATAACGCAGCCTTCATCCTTAATAACTTCGCTGGTAGTATGGAATGAGTTAGAATATGTATATCCCTGGAATTCAAATCCATTATACCCAGCCAGCATTGGAGCCTGAACTCCATAGTGTTGATACCAACGAGATGTTGTTATAACAATTGTATCTGTAATAGCAGTTTTTGTTGGGTCTGGTTTTGGACTTATGTTTGAACTACCATATGCCGGTACTCGTGGTCTATGGCAATTGCCACAAAGATTGCCTTTACCATAATCAAAAGTTTGATCAGGTTCACCTTCTACACCTGCTGTAAGTGTTACTGGGTCTGTGGTTCTTAACGAGAAATCAGCCCTTGAATGCGGTGAATGACAAGCAAAGCATCCGATTGGCGATGAGAGTGAATGATCGGTTATTGGTCGCCCGAGATACGCCTCAATAAATCCTTCTGTAGTATGGCAATATGAACACCTACCGGCGTTTTCTGTATAAGCACCACCGATGGCATGTTTAGAAAATGACCACGAAGCCTTTCTTGCCCAAACGAAATAAGTTGTATCAAAGTCAGGATTATGACAATCGGCACATTTAATGCCTTCTTTAAATCCTTCCCAGTTTACAACTGAGCCAGGTCCGGGATCGCCAGGATCTCCCTGATCACCTTTTGGACCTGCCGGGCCTTCCGGACCTTCACAAGCTGCGAACATACCAACTAAAAGAACCCCTGCTACTAATAATCTAAGTAGGTTTCTTAGTTTTTTCATTTATGTACTCCTTGATTAATTATTTATATTAATTGATTGAGAACTAGTATTTAATATCATTTCCAAAAAGATTTAGCAATCCATCTATATGCTTTGAAGGATTAATTATATTTTGGTTAGCATCAACTACACCGCCATGACACAAATAGCAATCGGCATCGCTTGGATGTGTTCCATCGGGTGCTCGTTTAGGTAACGGATTTGAGCCATCGCCATGACAACTTCCGCACTGAGATGTTGATGGATCTGTCCAAGCGGGTTTATTATCCGTATTTCCATTTTTGAAGTAACCGTGACAATATGTATTGGAACAAGTTAAATCATTTGAATTATAAGCCGGATTCGGTTCAAATGTAGCAAGAGTTGGGTCATATTCCGATGTCGAAGGATCATTTGTAATTGTATTTGCACGCGGATTATTCATCAGAACTTCAGCAGGGAGTTCAGAATCTACGTGTCCGGGAGTGTAAACACCGCCTGGCACATTGTGGCATTCTGTACACGTTAAATTTCTACCCACCTCACCACCTTTTAGATGTATTTGATGAGCACCGACTCCTCTTTCTGTTGTAGCTGTATTTCCATTAATGTCTTTTGGAGGAGCATTCGAAGTTGCGCTTCCATGACAAGTTGTACAATTTTCAGGTCCTCCAACATATGTATGGCAATCCAAACATGTTGGAGAAACATATCCCCCTGAATAATCTTCAGCATGACAACTTTGACAACCAGCCATGTCCCATTGATTGTTCTTTATATAATTACCATGAAAGTTTGCACTGGTCGGGTCAATTATCCCGGTAAGGTGAACACTTATTGATGGATGGCAGTTACTTGTATTACAGCCAACTTTAGCAACTCCTCCTGAAAAATCTGCTGCATGACATTCCTGACAATCATACATACCATTAATTGAGCCAGCGATCGTTTTCGGATGATAATTTTCTGAGGTTGGAGAATATAAACTGTCGCCGTGTGTATTAACTATTGGAACAGAAGGGATATCAGTATTTAATTCACTGCAACCAATAAACGAGATTGCAAAAAAAATTGTTAAAAAGAATAAGACAAAATATTTAATTTTTGAATTCATCATTTTAGTTATCTCCATCAGTTCCATGACAATAACCACAGAATCCAATACCCGCCGTAGATGAAGGTGACTGACTGGTATGGCAATTGTAACACATGGATCCCTGGTTCTCGTGCCAATCTCCTTCTTCATCCATCATATAATTAGCTTCGTGTGTTTTTGGATTAGTTCCTTTAATACCATCACTATCCAGATGACAGGTTATACAAGTTGGATCTCCACCTTGAACATCATGGCAAGAGACACATTGTTCAATATCTCTTTTAGCTAAGCCTGCATGATCACCACCACCGGTTCCCACCCCGAGAGTTTTAAATGTTGGGGATAAGTGAGATGATGGGATAATTCCACCCATTGCAAAATCTCTATTTTCAGATTGATGACAATTAGCACAAAATGTTTCTACCTGGTGACAGCTTTGACATTCAGTAGTTTTACCTTTTGCATCAATTCCGTGTGAATAACGATAATTGAAATCTCCGTGTACTTTCAATAGTACTTGCTGCTTGGCTCCATCGATTGAATTACTTGGCATATAGGGTGAGTAAAAATCATCTGGTACATTTGCTTCAGTAATTCCTGTAGTTGAGACGTGACAATCCTGACAAGTAGTATTATCATGACACATCATACAATTGGCATCCTGTTCCCAGGCAAGAAATTTATGAGATCGAGTGTAATCTACATTACGATGATTTTGTGGTAAAAGGTTTTCAGTAGCAATATGACACGATTCACAAGCATTAGAAGCAATTTGGACTTCGTTATGACAAGCTGCGCATATCTCCATCGAGGCATTTACTTCTGTACTCTCAAAACTGTAATCAACTTTATCAAGCCCTTTGTGGCAATCAATGCAATTCATTCCCTGAAGGTTATGAATCTTGTGGTTGTAAATAAGTTCAGACTTCTTCTGAATCAAAGGTTCATAATTATCGTTTAAATGACAGGTGCTGCATTCTTTATCATTCTCCACGTCATGACAATCAACACAGTTTTCATGGTTTGGTAAGAGTCTGTCAGTTAAAGAAATACTCTCTGCTACAGATGAATGACAATCAGCACATTCAACAAGTTCAGAGTGCAGTGAGTGAGAAAATTTGATCAGATCTTTATTAGTCATTATCGGATCAGAATTCTGGTTCAGGAATGCTGCAAACATCAAGAAAGCTGCACCGATAATAAAAATAGTAATGTAAATATTCTTAATCATAATATTCAATTAAAAAATTGTATTAAACCAGAAATTAAGTTTAAAAAATAATCTCCAGTCATTACTGTAAATTTTGTTATCCAGAAACTGACCCTGAATATCAAAAGAAAGAGTCCTGAATGGTCTAATATTCGCACCGCCAATAACAGATATTAGTTCGTTTGACGGATCATCTTCATTGAGTTTATATCTTGTATAAGAGAAACCTAATGAAGGAGTTATTAATCCATCAAATTGAGTGAGTGCTGTATAAAATGAAATTGCATCCATCTCACCAGCATAACCAAAATTCTTTCTTGCAGTGATGGACCCGTATTGAGATGAAATCCCTAATGTTAATCGTTGAGATCTTTCATCTTTATAAGTTACGTTTGCAAATTTTCCAATGAGTGTATATTTATTATCTACAAGATAATCTACACCGCCTTCTATTTCCCAGGTGTTTCCATAATCAAAAACCGAGAATATCGAATTGTATCTTATTTTTGGTTCCCGATAATTGTAATATCCATTTATACCAAGATTCTTAATGGCTTCGTATCTTCCGGAAATTTCAAATCTGGATGAAGTTTGATAATTGAGATCATAATCATAACGGATATTTGCACTTCCTAAATTCTGTTTATTATATGAAACTTCACCCGACAGAAACTGATATTGATTTGATTCGTTTTCTATTAAAACATTTATTGGGTTTAGATCGGGATCTAATCTTACTGCTGTGTAGGAAGGT
>Ga0208980_10000058_pt1 | contig 47248 bp, 34 predicted proteins | sample WetSurMetagenome_3_FD_187993 | JGI IMG/M metagenome (GOLD analysis project Ga0208980, IMG submission 187993) | Wetland microbial communities from Twitchell Island in the Sacramento Delta, sample from surface sediment Aug2011 Site A1 Bulk (version 2) | ecosystem: Environmental > Aquatic > Marine...
AATATGTAAATTTAATGAAACAATCAGCAACAATTTTCTGAGGTTCTCTGTATCATTAAACAAAGAAAATCTGAACAGAAATCCGCTGGTGAAATACCAGTATTATTTTACATTCAATCATCTTGACTATCTGGCTAATGGGTATCTTAGAAGTCTTAAAATTGAAAAAGTATCTCCATTAGGATCAATCATAAAGATTAAGTTCTCCGAAGCCAATCTTGATAAAACAATTGATTTTCTTAACAGATATCTTACCACATTCCTTGATCAGAATCTTTCAAAAAAGAACAATGTAGCCAGAAGCACTGTCAATTTTATTGATTCCCAGATCTCAGAAATATCAGACTCTTTGGTGCAATCAGAATCTGCACTGCGTAACTATAAATCAGCAAACCAGGTTATGGATCTGAGTTTTCAGGGTCAGCGTATTTATGAACAGTTAACCCAGATTGAAACAGACCGTGCAAACTTACAGGTCACCGAACGGTACTATAAATATGTAATAAATTATTTCAAGGCAAATGATGATATGTCAGGGGTTGTTCCACCATCTGCAATGAATGTAAACGATCCGATCATAAATCAGCTTATCACAACACTCAATGATTTGAACACCCAGAGAGCAACTCTTCTGTCCGGAAGCAATCCGCAAAAGAATATCTTCATTGGTCAGATTGAAGCCAAAATACGGATCCAGAGACAGCAAATACTTGAAAACTTCACAAATAATCTTAACACTCTTACCCTTTCATTGAATGAACTAGACTACAGGCAGGAAAAGCTTTCAAAAGAGATCTCAAAACTTCCGAGGACCGAAATGAATATGGTTAGTATGCAAAGGGATTTCAACATAAATGATGTAATTTATACTTTCCTGCTTCAAAAAAGATCAGAAGCGGCAATCGCACTGGCCTCAAATTATCCAGACTATGAAATTATCGAACCTGCACGGACGATTACTTCTAAAATCGTCTCTCCAAAGAAAACCGTCAATTTCGTAATAGCATTTTTCTTTGGCCTGGTTCTCCCGACACTTTATCTTATCATAAGAGATTTCTTCGATGATAAGATCAGAAGCATAAATGATGCAGAATATCTGCTCCACCGTTCTGTCATGAGTGTCATTTACAGTAATAACCTTAAGAGTGAAGCAGTGGTTGCAGAATTTCCTAAATCTGCAATTTCGGAGTCATTCAGGAATCTGCGAAGTAACCTGTTCCTGAAATCGGACCACGAAAAATCAAAAGTCATTCTGGTTACATCTTCACAACCACAGGATGGCAAAAGTTTTGTTTCACTTAACCTTGCTTCATCAATCGCATCAGTAGGATACAATACAATACTTATAGATTGTGATTTACGACGTCCTACACTGCATATTAAAATCAAAGAAGATAATACTATCGGATTAACAAATTTTATGACTAAAAAGGCTTCGGCTGATGAAATAATCAAGAATACTGCCATTGCAAATCTCAATTTTATTTCGGCAGGTCCGGTTGTCCCAAACCCGTCAGAATTAATGGAATCCGGCGTCCTTGATAATCTCATCAACTACCTGAAAACAAAATATGACTATATTATTATAGATACGACTCCTGTAGGTATTGTTGCTGATGCTATTCTGTTGATGAAATATGCATCGAAGGTGCTCATGGTTATCAGAAACAATTATACCAGGAAAGACATTTTCACTAATGTTATAAATAATCTTAAGACAAATAAGCTCAGCAATTATGACATTGTCTATAATGACCTGAACCTCCATAAGAGTTCGTATCGTCATTACAGCAACTATTACATAAGGAACTAAGCAATAATTTGTTTCATTTTCAGTTAATTATCTATTCTAATATTTATTATTCATACTACTATGAGTACTGATGCAGCTACAGTCAGGGATAAGGTCAAACAATATATTCAACAGGCAACTTTTGTTGAAAAAGACAAGATTAAGGACGATTCCCTGATTTTTAAAGAAGGGTATTTTGATTCGATGGGTTTCGTGGTCCTTATAACCTATCTCGAAGAAAATTTCGGAATAAAAACTTCTGATTCCGATCTGGTCGAAGAAAATTTTGAATCAATTAATGCCATCACTGATTTCATAATTCGTAAAAACGGTAACTGATAATGTGTGGAATCGCAGGTATCATAGATTACAGGGACAGGAATACGACCAAACCTGTGATCGAAAAGATGCTCTGTACCCTGGACTATCGTGGCCCGGATGAAAGCGGTATTTACCTTTCGCGGTTTGCAGCAATTGGCAATGTCAGATTAAGCATAATCGACCTCTCAACCGGGCAGCAGCCATTATCGGATCTCTCAGGTCGTTACTGGATAGTCTTCAATGGAGAAATATTTAATTATCGGGAGCTAAGGGAATTGCTCATAAAAAAAGGTTATCAATTAAAAACCCATTCCGATACTGAGGTCCTGGTTCAACTTTATTCCATTTATGGGCAAAAGTGTCTTTCAATGTTAAACGGCCAGTTTGCTTTTGCCATCTGGGATAAGATAAAAGAAGAAGTTTTTATCGCACGCGACAGAATCGGGATACGTCCGGTATTTTATAATTTGTCCGAAAATGTTTTTTCTTTTGCTTCGGAGATAAAGTCACTTTTTACACTGGAAAGTGTCAGTCCGGAATTATCCCATAAGAATCTGTCACAGATATATACTTTCTGGACTGCAGTTACCCCCGGTACAGCATTTAAGGACATTTTCGAATTATCACCAGGTCATTGCCTTACTTATAGCAGGAAAGGACTGAAAATAGAGAAATACTGGGAGTTGCAGTTTAATGATTCTGATAACTCAATTACTCTTGAAAAAGCATTGGAACAGTTTCATGAACTGTTTTATGACGCCGTCAAGATCAGGCTCAGAGCCGATGTTGAAGTAGCTGCTTATTTAAGCGGAGGAATTGACTCAAGTTCTACTGTGGCATATATTAAGAGAATCGAACCCGGGATATTAAATACTTTTTCCATTGGCTTTGACGAAAAAGATTTCGATGAAACGGTTTACCAGAATGAAGCAGTAAACTATCTGAATACAAAGCACAAATCTATTGTGTGCACTGCTGAAGATATTTCAAGGATCTTTCCAAAGGTGGTATGGCATGCTGAAACACCTGTTACCCGAACAGCCCCGGCTCCAATGTATCTGCTTTCAAGGCTTGTAAGGGACAATAACATCAAGGTTGTCATTACAGGAGAAGGAGCTGATGAAATGCTGGCAGGATATGACATTTTCAAAGAAGCCAGGATCAGAAGATTCTGGGCCAGCCAGCCTGACTCCAAAATTCGCCCGCTTCTGCTTAAAAAGCTTAATCCGTTCCTTCCGCAGATGAAAGATGCAAATCCTGTAATTCTTAAAATGTTCTACGGATATAAACTTGAGGATATTGGAAATCCGTTCTACTCACATCTGTTAAGGTGGAACAACTCCAATCATATTAAGAAGCATTTTTCAGATCAGATTAAATCAGAATTAAATGGATATTCCCCTCTTGAAAACCTCGAAGAAAAACTCCCCAAAGGATTTGATACATGGGATTATCTTCAGAAGGCCCAATGGCTGGAGACTTCTGTTTTTATGAGCGGTTATCTTCTCTCTTCACAGGGCGACAGGATGGCCATGGCAAATTCAGTTGAAGGACGTTATCCGTTTCTTGATTACCGCGTTATAGAATTCTGCAACAAATTACCCGGAGATTTTAAGCTGAACGGCCTTAATGAGAAATTTTTGCTGAAGAATCTTATGAAGAATAAGATCCCTGATTCGATAGTTAATCGTTCAAAACAGCCATACAGGGCTCCCATTAAGAATGCCTTCGCCTTTGGCAATTCTCCTGAATATGTAAAAGAAATGCTGTCGCAGGAGTATTTCAAAAAAGTCGGGATTTTTAACTTTGATTCTGTCTCAACTCTGCTTCAGAAGATAGAGAAAACCGGGAATTCATCAGAAGTTGAGGATATGGTACTGGTTTCAGTCATTTCTACACATTTGATCCATAATCAATTCATCGAAAGATTTCAGGAAAACCTCCGGAACCGGACATTAAACAACCTGAAAATAATAGATGAGAAAAAATGATCCATTCTATGAAAAACAAAAAGCCTTTCTCAAAAGAGATAATCTTAATTGAAAATGTTGAAATTGCAGTAAATGAGATAGTAAAGAAGCTGCAGCAGGATGTGTTATATAATTTCAAACGGATCGGAGGAGTAGTGGGGATAAGCGGCGGTATTGACTCTTCAGTTTGTCTGGCTCTTGCTGTCAAAGCTTTTGGAGCTGATAAAGTATTGGGAATAATAATGCCTGAAAAGGATTCAAGCCCCGACAGTGAAGAACTGGCCCTTGAACTGGCTCAAAAATTTGGAGTTAAAACCATTAAGGAAGAAATTACCGAAGCACTCAACGGATTCAGATGCTATGAAAGGCGTGATGAGGCTGTAAAAAGGGTCTTTCCGGAATATGATCCAAGGACTTATAAGATGAAAATCGGGATAAGGCAGAGTGGTCTTTTTAATAATCTCCCGCCTGTTTTTACCCTTAGCATAATTGATAATACCGGCATACAACAGGATAAAATACTTCATGCCCGTGAATATCTTCAGATAGTTGCTGCTTCGAATTTTAAGCAGAGATCCAGAATGTCAATATTATATTATCATGCTGAAGCTCTTCACTATGCCGTAATAGGAACCCCAAACAAACATGAGCAGGAACAAGGCTTTTTTGTTAAATACGGAGACGGCGGTGCCGATCTGATGCCCATAGGAAATCTATATAAAACACAGGTTTATCAGCTTGCAGAATACCTGGGAGTACCCGACCGGATCATCGAAAGAACCCCGACAACCGACACATATTCAGCCACACAGACACAGGAGGAATTCTTTTATCAGCTTCCGTTCAGACTTATGGATATTTACTGGTATGGATTTGAGAATGGTTATCCCTCGCAGGAGGTCGCCAGCGCCATGGGAGAAACTCCTGAAAGAGTGGATGCTCTTTACAGGAATTTTGAAAGAAAGCGCAAAACTACAGAATACTTAAGGATGTCCCCGTTAAGGGACTACTACGGAGTATAAGAAAGACAACCAAGATGAACGCATTTGACTATTTTTTTGAAAAAACCTCGGACCAGGACAAACTCTTTCTGGTCGGCAAGGAGAATCTTTCATTCAAAGAGCTTTACAATTCCTCCCTTATTCTTGCTTCTTATCTGGAAAAAGAATATGGCCGGAATAAGAACATTCTGCTGTTGTCAGTCAACAATAAGTTCTTCCTGACAGCTTACTTTGCAATCATTAAATCGGGCAATGTTTGCATTCCCCTCGATCCGAATATTGAAAAAGAAAATCTTGAGTATATATCAAGGCTGACAAACCCGGTTATGATCTTTATGACAAGGGACATAGAGCGGAAAATATCAGCCGGACAAGCTAAATGCATCTTCCCGGATAATATTGGTAATGATGAATTCAAAGTATTTTCTGCAGGAAAAGAGGATGATTTCGATGAACAGAAATGTGCTGAAATAATATTTACTTCAGGTTCGACAGGCATCCCAAAAGGTGTCATGATCTCGCACAAAAATCTGATGGCAAATACGGAATCGATTATTACATATTTAAAGCTAGGTCAGAACGACAGGATGCTTGTGGTGCTTCCTTTCTATTATTGTTACGGATTATCCCTGTTGCACACACATTTAAGGGCAGGAGGATCGATAGTGCTTAATAACTCATTCATTTTTCTGGGTAGCATTATCAACAATCTTCTAGAGTACAAATGCACCGGATTTGCCGGGGTACCCAGTCATTTCCAGATATTGCTCAGAAAATCGGATAATTTTAAAACCACAAAATTCCCTGACCTCAAGTATGTAACGCAAGCCGGAGGAAAACTTGCACCAATCTTTATTGATGAATTCCGTACCAGTCATCCGGAAATAACATTTATCGTAATGTATGGGCAAACTGAGGCTACTGCACGTTTATCATACCTGCCTCCGGAACTTTATGAAGCAAAAAAAGGTTCTATGGGAAAGGGGATCCCCGGTGTCGAGCTAAAGGTTGTTAATGAGAAAGGTGTAAAAATAAAACCCGGAGAGATCGGTGAAGTTATTGCCCGCGGGGACAATATAATGCTTGGGTATTTTGGAGATGAGGAGGGGACAAAAAATACCATCAGGGATGGATGGCTGTACACGGGCGATCTTGGAACAGTGGATAAGGATGGCTATATTTTCCTGACAGCCAGGAAAAAAGAGATAATAAAAGTAGGTGGTAAAAGGATCAGTCCAAAAGAAATTGAAGCTGTAATTCTTGAACTACCCGAGGTCGTGGATTGTACGATTGAAGGAGTCGAGGATCAGCTTCTTGGAGAGGCTCTTAAAGCAACAGTTGTAATCAGGTCTGAAAATGGGAAGGAAGCAATGCTTGATAAAATCAGGCAGCATTGTGCCAGTCATCTTGCGCTTTATAAGGTGCCGCAAGTATTTGAACTTAAGGAACAGCTCGTTATCAGCGCGACCGGGAAAAAAATAAAAGGTAAGCTTTGATATGTTTTTTTATAAAGGACCAGGACAATATTACAAAAAGTGAAATGCACATTGGACCACGGCAGTCTGTACTAACAGTACAATTGACAATAGACCGTTTTTACTTACAGATAACCTATGAATTTTAAAAATAAAATAAGAAATCTGCAGGCATTCTTTATAAAAAAAGCCGGGGACAAGCAAAAGACCTGGTATCTGCGTAGGTTGGGTGTGAAGGTGGGAGAAAACTGCCACATTAATACTATGGCATTTTCTACTGAACCATATCTGGTTGAAATAGGCAATCATGTTGCCATTGCAGCAGGAACTGAGTTTATTACTCACGATGGTGCCATATGGTGCTTCAGGGAGGAGATAAAAAACGGAGATATCTTTGGTAAGATCAAAATAGGTAATAATGTATTTATCGGAAATAACTGTACAATTCTTCCGAATACTCAAATCGGGGATAACTCAATTATAGGTGCCGGCAGTGTTGTCAGGGGAATATTCCCCGAGAATTCGGTAATAATTGGCAATCCGGCCAAGGTAATCATGAAGATGAGCATGCAAAAATTGTTATATCTGCAAAATAAAGGTTTGATGAGGACCAGCAATCTTTCTGAAGCTGCTAAAGATAAATTAGTTAAAGAACAATTTGGAATTGGGTGATGCGGAAATTTTTCAGGTTAGGTAAGATTAATATTATTTGGTCTTAATTATTCCGGCCTTTTCATCAGTATCAATCAGTTCAATGTTAAGGCCATATTTCGCCAGCAGAAATGCTATATTATGATCATTAAAGGCCTCCCCGGGTTGGGGTGAAACAAGTTTTAGAAGACCCTTTCCGGTTAACTCATCGATCGTATTATCTAAATTGCTGCATTTAAAACAAATATGATGAAATCCCCCTCCTCTGTTTACGAAATTGATTAATGACTGATTGCTATCCAATGGCTCAATAAGTTTTATCATTATACTGTCGTTCTTGCTCAAAAATACCACCTTAACCTTTTGCAGTGAATTCTTAACTATTTGCGTCATTTGTTCATAGCCGAAGATATTTTGCCAGTAGACAATGCCTTCATCCAGGTTCTTGACGGCAAAACATATATGATCGATAACCATCAGGATTTATTTTTATCGAGGAGTCTTAAAAATCCAAATTTGACGATCAATGTGAATTAAAGATAATGTTCAATTAATTCTTTTGTCTCTTTAAGATGTGATTTTGAAGAGGCACCAAATAATACCGATTCCAATTTTGGAAATTTACCCAGGTATTCTATAGCTTCAGCGGGTTTAAGTGCCCCTGCAGCTAAAACCTGCATAGCTATTGGTTTGAAATCTCTTTCATTTAAATACTTTTCATAGATTTCTTTCCCGCCCGACATTCTGAACCCAGATTTGTTTATCGAGCTGCATATTATCGGCTTATCGATACCAACCGAGTTTAATGCATCAAGCAAAGCCGGCATATTCATTGTGATATATCCGGGTTCAGCATTGTATTTTTTGCGGATGTATTGATCATACTCCCTGAAAACCTCGAACATTTTAAGGCCCAGTAACATATCAACAACAACATTCTGAATGAATATCACAGGAGTATCAATTCCTTTGAACATTTTCATTTCAGAATCAATGAGAATTTCCATCAGTTTTATAAAATCCTTACCCAGAAATGCAACTCCTCCTTTCGTAAAGGTGCTGAATATATTTCCGGGTACATATTGCTTTATTGTACCAATAATACCAAGTTCTGTAATAGCATTGGCATATTTGTGAGCATAAGGCATGCATGGAAAAATTTTAAAGCCATTGTATCTGGCCGGATTGCTGCGGATGTGCTGACAGATATTTGCAATTCTGTCGTGTGTGGTACACATAAAAGTCATAATTCCAAGCTCGATTGCCTGATCAATTACCCGAATTATGGAATCATCATCTTTAAACCGGATAGCTTGTGCACGTGATCTCTCATCCGAAAGATGACTTACTGCAAAAAACTGGTTATCACCTAACAAAACTTTTTCCATATTAATAATTTTTTGCATCCTTAATAATCAATTCTATCACCTGATCTGTATATAGTGCCTGTTCGAATGAATTATAAATGGCCTGTTTCTTTTCTTTTATACAATCTATAAAATAATCCAGCTGGGCGCTGTACTCTTCACCGCGGAGGTAAAAATTGACCGGAAGGGCAAAATCTGTTATATACTTTATTGTCCAACCCTTCTCAAGTTTTTCGGAGAGAAAAGGTTCTTTCAGGTATATTTTAATTTCGGTTGCATCGCATATGATCTTTCCCTTTTTCCCAAAAACAGTAATTGATGTTGACATTTTCCGATAAGTCTCATCGCTCCAATTGACTAATAATGCACCAGTTAAGCCACTCTTCAGCTTTAACAGGGAATATACCCCATCTTCAACATCTTTTGAATAGAACTTTTTCAGGAGCGTTCCGCAGATCTTCTCGGGCCGTCCAATAATTTCCTGAATAAGGTTAATAACATGCGAAGCATAATCATAAAGACAGCCACCACCCTCTTCCGGTTTAGACCGCCATGTACCTCCCTTCTCTTTCGTTACAACAGGTCCATAGGCTTCACCTGTAAAATGAACAATTTCACCAATAACATTTTTGTCCAATAATCTTTTCAGCTCTCTGAAAGTACCAATAAAATGATTATGGAAACCAACCTGATTTACCAACAATTTTTTGGCTGCCAGATCGACCAGCTCTTTCCCCTGAGCAGTGTTCAGGCTAAATGGTTTTTCACAAAAAATATGGAGTCCTTTATCCAAGGCAAATTTCACGATTTGATGATGAAATTTCGTTGGCGTAGCGACTATTGCAAAATCGAGAGGAACTTCGTCAATCATTTTCTGATAATCGGTATAGGTTTTAATTGCACTGAATTTTTTGAATGCATCCAATACAAAGGAGGAGGTATCACAGACTGAGATCAGATCCACATCATGATGTGCTCCGATTATTGCTGCATGGGATAGCCCCATTTTTCCCAAACCTATAACTGATCCTTTTAACTTAATCATTTTTCAAACTGTTAATGATAATGTCTTTAATTATTGAATATGATTCTTTCCCTTTATTCAAAGAAACCCATTCTTTTTTAAATTTCAAATCAGAATTGAGTACAACTTCAATTTCTTCAAAGGTAATCTGAGGGTTTAATTTCATTAATCCATTATCAACCAAATATTTATCTACGCGAAGCAGTTCTTCCTGGTAAATGGAAATTACAGGAATTTCCAAAACTGCCAATTCCCTGGTCATCGAACCTCCGGCCCCGATGAACAACCGGCAGTCTGATATTATTTCGTGCAGACCAAGTGGTTTTTGTGCAACAACCAGTGAAGCAAACTTTTTCTGGTTGTAGTGATTTAATTGATTATTATCCCTCGGAAGTACGATCACCTCAAATTTATCCGAAAGCTTCAGCAATGTATTGTCAAAGAAATTTAACGGTCCATTATAATACTGTGCTGACCATGGTTCGGGCCTGAAATAGATTTTATTCTTTTCCCCTGCCATCAGATGTAATAATTCGGGATCCTGTGAAAGATAAACAGCTTCTTTTACGCTTGGATAAAAAGATACTTTGTTGTTTAAAGGCCATTTTTTTGTAAATCCTTCATTCTTTAGTGCAACAGGCAAAATAACCCTTCTGGCAAACAAAAAACCGAATAAATTACCCTTTGCATGTTCATTGTCATTTGTATACAAACAAGGTATTTTAAGCATCCAGGCAACGACAGGCTGATAGAAACTGCTCTGACTTGCAGCAGCATCAGGTTTACATTTACGGATAAAACAATAAAGCATAATGATCCTGCGGGGGAACGACAATAATTTATGAATAATCTTTTTGCTGACTTTCCTGCCAACAACATGAAATTCCAATTCATGTTGTTTTAGCAAATCGATAGTATTTCCGGAATCCCTGCATGTAATTAATACTTCATGATTGCTTTTTCTGAAATCCTTAATAAAAGGGACAAAAAACGATACTTGCGGCGTATTTATAAAATCAAGCCAGATTTTCATTGCAACAGGATTCCTATTATCCGTTAAAAATACAAATGTGAGCTATTGTTCAAACGACTTCACCAATGTTTCCACTATCCTGTTTGCCGTGTGTCCATCCCACAATTCAGGCCGTTTCGGATTTCGTTCCATAGAAAGAGTATTATAATACTCATTTCTGATAACGCTTATACTATTGCCAACGAGGACACTGGCGCCACCATTTTTCCGTAAGGTAACAGGCCGTTCTGTATTCCATCTTAGAGTCAGACACGGAGTACCCAACACACAACATTCCTCCTGAAGACCACCGGAATCGGTCAGCATGATCCTTGCTCCCAGGTTCAGTCGCAGCATCTCATGATACCCCACCGGCTCCAGCAGAATGAGTGAAGGATGATTTACCACATCATCAAATAATCTGTATTCTTTTAATCGTTTTCTTGCCCGCGGATGAATTGGCCATATAAGAACTAAATCCCGGGTAACTTCATTCAATAAAAACTTTACAAGCGGAACGAAGACCTCTTCAGGATCAACATTGGAAGGACGATGCAAGGTTACCAGGCCGTACTTATTATCAACAGTGAAAGCTCCGGATAAATTTGATTCGGGGATAATATTCTCCCGGATAATACTTTCAATCGATAGTTTTTGTGCATTGACCAGGTTGTCCTGAAGGGTATCAATCATAATGTTTCCGACAAAGAATATTTTGTCATCGGGGGTACCTTCTTTTTTCAAATTTTCAGATGATAGTCTGTCCGGAGTAAATAATAAATCGGAGAGCCGGTCCGTCACGATACGGTTAATTTCTTCAGGCATACTCATGTCACCTGAACGCAGTCCCGCCTCAATATGACATAACCTGACATTTAATTTTTTGGCTACTACGGAACAGGAAAGTGTCGCATTTACATCGCCAACCACCACGACCAGGTCAGGATTCTGCTCCAGAAGGACTTTTTCAAAGGCAATCATCGTGTTGCCTATCTGTTCCGCATGCGTTCCCGAACCTACTTCGAGATTAATATCCGGGTCTGGAATATTCAGTGCCTTAAAGAAAGCTTCAGACATTCTGATGTCATAATGCTGACCGGTATGAACCAGGATATTCTGAATCTTATGATCGGCTGTTTTATTGTATCTTTCTACCTCACGAATAAAAGGAGCGATTTTCATAAAGTTTGGCCGGGCACCCACAACCGAAATAATTTTCATTTCTGGATTAGATTAATATAATAATATTTAAGCCTGTGAATGGTCCTGCATTAATAGTAATTATAATTATTATTCCATTAGTCTATCTTTCTGGCGTATAACAGATAAACAGAAAAAGCATAGAACATCCAGGCTTGTGACCATCTCATGTAGGCGATCTTTGATTTGAAACATTTATTTATCTGATAATAGAAATAGCCTTTATCTGACTGCATATTATCGATGGTCCATTTGAGTATTTTTTCCATAAATGCCCTTCTTTCTTTAAAAAAACCCAGTTTTGTAATGGTTATTACTAACTGAGCAGGAGCATGAATATCGATAGGATATGTCGAATTATTGTAGTACCTGGGGACACCTTCATCAGTAAAAAAAGTATTGATATAGTAACTGAAGCCCTTATCAAGATTTATTTCAAATGAACGATCCCCGGAAAATCTCATATAATCTGAAATACAAACCAGATTATAGCCTGTATGAAAATTATCAATCCATTGATGAAATGGCAATGTGCCATATGACCATGACCCTTCGGGTTTCTGGGCGGCACAGCAGAATTCAACAGATTTACCTGCTTCATCAGCTAACATTTTTTCTCCGGAAATGCTGTAAACTCTCGCCAGGAGCTGACTACCCAAAAGAGATGCATTATAAACCACACTTTTATCGATCCTTGAGTACGAAAAGGCGAAGCTGCCATTACTATTGTAAGTTCTGTTTAAATCTTTCAGAATAAAATCACAGGTACTTCTTGCTGCAACCAACAACCTGCTGTCGTTTATTATTTCATAAGCATCAAGCAGGGAGTTTGCTATAAATGAAGAAACAACGACTGTCGGAGTATATTTTGGCTGAAAGAATGCCTTTGATTCCCAGTCAAAATTGTACCCCCAGCATAATCCGTCATAACCAGGGGACGAAAGTTCCAGTATCTTATTGATAAAAAAATTGATCCTTTTCAAATATTCCTCTTTACCTTCTGATCTGTACAATGCACAATATCCGCTTAAAAAAAGGCCTAAAGCTTTTGGATTAAAATCTTTCTGTATTCCGACCAATGGTCGCAAGTTGATCGGGGACCGTTTAAATCCCTGAATCCAGGCCAGTCTGGCAAATCGACTTTTTCTTATCCATGGTAATGATTGGAATAGCCGGCTGTTAAGCCCATCATAAGGATCAAATCCTTTAAATTCTTCATGAATGCAATATGCGGCTAATTTATCGAATGAGTTTTCTATCTCACTATACATCTGAACTGATCGATTGAGGTAAACCTGTCTGAAGGCTATCAAGGATTTTGAAGGTAGTCATGGTGGTTAAGAAGATAGAGTTAAAAGGGATAGGACTCTCCTTTCCTTCCTTAATGGAGTTTAAAAACGACTCGATTTCTTCCTTGTGCCCTTTACCTGTGGATTTTAGTTTGGTAACCTTTCCATTTCTGAATAATAAACCATCCCTGAAATCATTAATTACGCCGACGGTTCCGGCTCCGAATACCTCAATCCTTTCTTTAGGCAATGATTTGTCACCATTGGCCAGATAGGTCAGATTGCCAACTGACCCGTTATCAAACTTAATAATGATCGCAATGTTATCATTTGAGGTAATTTGAGAATCCTCTGTATTGATGGATTCCGCAAAGACCCTGACAGGATCAGAACCAGTAAAAAATTGCATCAGATCGATAAAATGACAGATCTCGCCAACAATTCTGCCACCTCCCACTTCGGGATTTTGTATCCAGCTTTCTTTGGGAATCAAACCTGCGTTTATCCTGATATTAATTACAAGTGGTTCATTTACACTGATAAATTCTTTTTTAATAGTCCGACAAACAGGAGCAAAACGTCTGTTAAAACCGACCATAAGCATTTGACTGGATTTCGATGCGATGTCTCTTACGGAATTGAGCTGATCAGGCGAAATTGCAACGGGTTTTTCCACAAAGACATTTTTGTTTTCTTTAAGGGCTTTAACAACCAGATCAGCATGGGAGGAATGTGGTGTTGCTATGAAAACAGTGTTAATTTCCTTCCGGCTCAAAACATCATCCGGTTCAGTTGAGCAAAAATTAAAACTGAATTTGTCAGCCACATTTTTCGACGTTATGCCTCTTGATGTGACCACACCATCAAGAGAAGCCCCAAAGGATTTGACATTAGGTATTAAATAGCTTTGCGCAAAGCTGCCCGCACCTATGAAACCAGTATTGATTTGTGTTAACGGAGAGTTTTTCGACTGAATAATAGTTCTTTGTTTACTTGTATTGGAGGAATACTTCAGTAAAATACCAATATGAGGCACTCCGGTTTTTCCCAAAACTATATCATATGCCTGGTTTGCCTCAGCGATATCAAAAACCTGAGTAATCAAAGGCTTTACGTCTACTGCTTTCTTTGAAAGAAGCTCGAGGAATGCTTCCATGTTTCGTTGTTCTGTCCAACGCACATACGCAAAAGGATAATCATTTCCTGATTCTTCATAAAATGAATCGTAACGTCCGGGACCATAAGAACATGACATCCGCAGATCCAATTCCTTTTTATAGAAGTGAGGATCTCTTGGAATATCCATTTTAACAGCACCGACTACAATGATTTTGCCTTTTTTCCGGGTAATTTCAGCCGAAAGTTCGATCGTATCATTCGATTGCGTCGCAGCTGTAATAATTATTGCATCAAATCCATGGCCATTTGTAAAACTATTGCAGGCAGAAATCAGATTCTGATCATTTCTGTTCAGTGCCTGATCGGCTGCTGATTTTTTTGCAATTTCTATCAGAGTGTCGCTAAGATCTATCCCAAATACAGAACATCCGTTTGCCCGTAAAAGCTGACAGGTTATCTGCCCGAGCAGACCCAGTCCAATTACGCATATTTTTTCTCCGAGTCTTGGTTCAGCCTGCCTGACTCCCTGAAGTGCTATCGCACCTAAAGTTGTAAAAGCGGCTTCTTCAAAAGTCACATTATCGGGGATTTTAGCTACAAGGTTTTGAGGGATAGCAACAATTTCAGCATGAGATGCATAGTCTTGTCCGCCGCAAGCAACCCGGTCACCTGGCTTAAAATTACCGTGAGTGTCTGAAGAGGCGATAACTCTTCCTGATGTACTGTAACCCAAAGCTTTCAATGAATCAAGTTTGGTTCTGACTTTTGTCAGGGTCGCTGATAATCCTTCTTTCTTTATATTTTGCATAACCTGTGCTACTAGATCAGGTCTCTGTCTGGCTTTCCCCAAAATACTCGCCTGTGCAACTTTGACAGTACTGCGCTCAGTACCTGCACTAATCAGGGAGAACTCATTCTCGACCAAAACTGTACCGTGCGAAAGTGAAGGAACCGGTACTTCGTCAACATATAATTCACCGGTTTTGAAATTCTGGATTAGTTGTTTCATTTTTGAAAGAATGGATTTCTTAGTCTTATTACCTGGTTGATGTCATATTTAGAATTTACTAACGATAAATGCTTTGTTAAAATTTCATCTTCGAATCTTTTTTTTATTGGTTTACAAGGATTCCCGACACAAATGGAATAGGGAGGTAACGATTTATTAACAATACTTGAGGCTCCTATTACGCAACCTTCGCCTATTGTTACTCCATCCATTATGGCAACATTACCTCCAATCCAGACATCATCTTCAATTACAATGCCTTTGGATGATTTAGAGGTTGCATAGGAGAACATAAGTTCCCCCACTTTATTATATTCATGGTTGGAGCATTCAATTAAAACATTCGGACCAATCATAATATTTGAACCAAACACCAGGTTGTTTGCAGAAATATGGAAATTTCTGCCAATAAAGATATTTTCACCAAAGGTTATTTCACCTGGATTTAAAATGAAGCCTTTACGCGATAATATAATATTTCTCGAACTTCCCTTGAATTTATTATAATATCCAAAATAATAAATTCTCCGCAAAAGTTTCTTTAAATAGTTGATAGCCATATTTTTTCCAAATCATTTTTCAAAAATTCGACTGAAAACCTGTTCCTGTGATTAAGGGAAAACTTAATTACATCTTTCAAATCAAGAGCTTTTTTGATCATCCTGGCAAAATTAGCAGGATCACGGTCACTGACAATATATCCATTGATACCTTCTGAAATGATCTCTGAAGCTGCAGAAACGTTTGTTGAAACCAACTTACATCCACAGGCAAGAGCCTCAACCAGGGCTGTTGGCCAACCCTCATAATGTGATCCCATAACGAAAACATCTGCTGCATTTAAATATTTGGAGAGAACCTCCTGTTTTAATTTTCCGGTCAATGATATAACCTTATTGTCAAACAGGAATCTATTATAATTTTCAATGCTTGATTTATCTTCTCCCTCACCGATAAAAACTAATTTAATTTTCCTGAAATCATTCTCCGAATATAATATCATTGTTGCATCAATAAGCAATTGCCATCCTTTGACCCAACATAACCTCCCGGAAGCGACCAGTATTATTTCTTCTTCATTTATATTAAGTTCTTTGCGGCAAAGACTCTTATCAGCCGGGGAAAAAATTCTGGGATCAAATCTGGTAGGGAAGGTAATAATTTTGTCAGGATTTAAAATATTTCCGGTTCTTCTTACAGCTTCTGAGATTGAGTTTTGATCAGCCGCTGCCAAAATTACATCTGCTTTCTTTTTCAATATTTTGAACAGGATTTTCTCATAAATAATTCCTAGATTCCTTAACCATCTGTATCGGGAAATAGCTACTGAATTTGCAGTTCCGGCAAAACAGAAGCACAAACTGCGCCAGTTAAAAAAATTAAGGGCAAACAGAAACTGAGGTGATTGAGTGAAGACATTTCTGTTGTTGATCTTCCTGATTCTGGGCAGGTAAAAAAGCAGCTGGGCAAATGTCTGAAGCCGTATAGGAATGAAAGGTTTCTTTTCAGATTTTATGTACCGTCCTATTCCAAAATAATTAAAGCTTATACCATTAATCTCTTTATGAAACCATTTTCCGACAGGATCACCATCATCAGTTATTAAGCCAACCAAAGCTGCCTGCACATTGAATTCAGAGATCATCTGCCTTGAAAAAGAAAGAGTACCCCCTACCGGAAAATCCTGAAAATTAACAGGATCCATGTGGATAAACTTAATGCTTGTTGAATTTAACAAGGGATTAATCATTGCTTTTTCAGTAATCTATTTTCAGGAAACTGACATTAAGAAAAGTAGAGATGACTTAATTTACCATCCTGGATCGACACTCTGAGTAGAAACAGCCTGCAAAGTAATAGTTTATGGAATTCTAGTGATCCTTAACAGGTATAAACTTTTGCCAGATCCCTAATATCTTAGAGATATTCTCGTAATATCCTCCATTGTCATATAATGCATTTCTTGGAATCATGTAAGGATTTACCTCCTCGATATCGATCCTTCCCGGATTGGTAGTAAACCCGAGTTTATATCCACATTGTTTTGCAATTTCGATAGTATTGTCATCAAAGTTGCCGTTAGGATAAGCTAAATAATCAACTTCCTTGTTTAATAATTGACTTAAAATTGTTTTAGACTCATATAATTCTTGCCGCTGGGTCTCCACAGAGCAAGAGGTTAGAATAGGATGTGTCAATGAATGCGATCCGATTGTTATATACTCATTTTCGCTTATTACTTTTAGTTCATCCGCAGTAATGCAACTTCTCTCTTTTAAGGAATAATTTTGTTTCAATATTGCAACTTTTTCTTTAAAGACATCTTCCGGTAACTTCTTAAAATCTTCAATCTTTTTTATGCCGGAATACTTGTACTGATCTTGAATAAAGGTGTATTCCCACCAATAATTGCCATTTTCCAATCCTACCACAGGAACAAAAATTACCACCGGGACTTTGTATTTTTCAATTAATTCAACTAAATCAAGATTCCCTCTCCATCCATCATCAAAGCATAAGAAGGCAAGATTCTTTGTATCAGTTTTCGTACCTATAATATTTTGAAGCTCTTGTATCGAGACAAATCTATATCCTTTTTTAACCATCCATTTTAGGATCTTATCAAAAAGTTTTGGTGGCGGATTGTGGAAATAAAAAGAAACAATCCCTTTAGTTTTTGGTCTGCTCACATAATAAACCTGCAAAAGGAAAAAAGCTATAGATTCCCTTAAGAATTTCTTAAAACTATGGACTTCCTTTAACTGCAGTTTTGCATGGATCTCGCTATACAGATCGAGGTAACTATTTACCATATTGTCTATAGCAAAACACTTCTGAATTCGCTCCTTACCAGCACATCCCATTTTTACCCGTAATTCATCATTGTTTAGCAGTATTTCCATTTTTTCAGCCAGCTCTTTCGGATTAGACCGGCTGGTTAAAAACCCTGTTTCCCTGTCAACAATAATTTCATTGGTTCCGCCTCCATTTGTTGCAATTACAGGCTTTCCCATTGCCATGTATTCAAGAATTGAGTTTGAGATTCCCTCCGTAAACGTTGATAAAACTCCTATATCCATCAGGTAGATAAATGATTCCACACTGCTTTTATTCCCCAACAATCTGAAGAAATCTGCATTCTCATGCTTAATATGATGCCGCGATAAGGTCGAATCGGTGTCCTTTCCCACGGCAAGAAAAGTAACGTCTTTTCTTTTATGTAAAAGTATCTGGGCCGCTTCGAAATAAGTTTTGTAATCCTTATTATTTGAATATGAAGCGACCATCCCAATAATGTATCTGGTGGTTATTCTTAATTCTTCCCGGATTTTATTATGGTCAATAAGGTCATCAGCTCTTTTGAAGTTAAAACCATTATAAATGACATGGCTCTTATTATCCGGTGCCCGGTAAGCGGCCAGTCCGGCCTTGGAATTTCCGATTATCACATCTGAATAGGCGAAAGTCAATTTCGCTCTCCGCCAATGCTTATTCAGGATGTTCTGTCTTTCAGGCGAGTTAACGACCATGCCATTTACCAACCTTATATTCAGTAATTTACAAATAGGCACACTATACATGGCAGTCATGCTGTCCCAGCAATGTACAATGTCCGGGTTAAAGTCCTTGCAGACATCATAAAACATCTGGAAGATGGAAAGATCTCTCTTTGTTCTTCTTATCAGGTAGTGTATGGGGATATTCAGATCAAGTACTTCTCTGAAATAGATCTCATCATTCATTATAGCAAGCTCAAAATCACATACCTGCCTCTGTTTGAGTACCTTCATCAGCTCTGTCAGCCTTCTCTCCTTTCCACCACAGGTAAGGACATTTATAAAAAACAGAATTTTCATTTGTTGGTTTTTTCTAATCAATATTTTTGTAAAAATGAAATTGCTTAATCACTGGTTCTTTAATAGCTTTTCCTTGCTATTTATATGCCAGGGAGTCTTTGTCACAATGAATATACGATAAATCCTAAATCCGGCTGTTTCGGTTATTATCCTGTCAGTAACAGAATCCTCAGTTATCCATGTAAAAACGTCGCTGACACCATTTGAAACACATTCTATTAACATTTTTTCCAGAATTTTCTTAAACAACTCCGGCTTGCTGAAACCTGGTTCAGTAAAAAAATCGTACAGAAGGCAACTGTTCTCCGGATAATCGAGCTTAATATCAAAATTCGTAAATCTGTGATTTCCCCCTTCTCTGGTCATCCAGCCATACTGGACCAGGGTATCATTCAGGATCAACGAAAATAATAAATCCTTCGTTGCAAAACGTTTAAGTGCCACTGATAAAAGCTCTGATTTTTTTAAATCCTGACGTGAGTCGTTATACAATAAAAGATCTGAATATTTATTTACAGCTATGTTTTCATGATTTTGAAAGTCATTCAGAGATATGCCATTAATCGAAAATTTATAAAGGAGGTAAACTTTTCTTTCATAGAATATTGAAATTGTTTTTTTTAAGTTACCCGATGTAATAGTTTTCCAAATTTTCTTTGCTTCTTTAAGAGCATTATCCAGTCTGGATTTTACAATTTTTGGCTTTGCTCCGGTTGAACTTATCAAGTTTTTCGTTGTTTTTCTGATAATATCTTTGAAATCAGCAAACAGTTTATCTCTTTTGATAAAATATATTGTTGGTATATAAAGTATTTGGTAAAAACTACTAAAATGTTCCTTGTATTTATCCCCTCCCGGAGTCAGATCAAGAAACCGAAAACCTTCGTTTTTCAAAAGTTCCATCAACTTTACCATAAGAATAGTCCCGGGGGAGTTCTTCTCCTCAAGTGGATCATAGGCCGCAAGACCCAGGTACACAGTGTTTGAATCACAAGCTCCAAAATGGTATGCTACAGGATTGTTGTCAGCCCATAATATCGTAAAGTGATTATTTTCAGGGAAATTCATCCTTTCAATATAAAAATGCTTTTTATTCCCATCGCTGGCAAATGGCGTGTTCTTATGTGCTGCCATCTGCCGAAAATCACATTGAACTGATAATATGTCGAAGACTTTTTGCGCCTTTTCTTTGGACTTGATTCTTTCCAGATAAAAACCATTTCTTTTGGTATATCTGTTAATAAGATTTCTGGTCGATTTATTCCTGATTATTTTGTTTATCCTGTTTTCATCATTTAAATCAAGAACAGGGGATTCAGTTTCAACAATTCGTACATAAATATTCGCCTTTTTTAGAATATCTGAATGTAACCAGCTTACCTGAGACCGTGGAGGAATGGGGCGCCATTGCCATTTCCGTAATTTAAAACTCTTTTTTACGGCAATCAGTGCCTGAATGGGGAAATCTTGTTCTGCATCTTTCCGACATAGCCAGCCATGATATTCTGCCTGTCCGTTCCCGGCGTGTACAAGGTAATTGTCTTTAATCGACAATGCCAAAGGCATAAAGCCGACCAACTCAGAGTCATTTTCCAATCCCAAAACCAGAATCGGCTGATATTTGTTTGAATATTGACTGTACCAGGTTATGACATATGGGCGTTCCTGGATAACCGTCACTTTCTCATTCTGATCTGCTAATTCCTCCCATTGTTTGATGAAGGTTTTATCATTTAATAATTCAAATACACCATTTTCTCTGACTATTTTTATTTCAAGATTCATGACACTTTTCTTCGTGGCTTAAATCAAATCTGTTCAGATGTTTTTCTTATGTCCGGTCGTGGGGCAGGATCAAAATAGATAGGAATTAACAAATTTTATGAGACAGTTTTTTCATATATTTCCATAAATGCTTTGCTCATCTTCTCAATTGAGAATGTTGAAATAATTCTCTGTTTCCCGGCTGCACCAAGTTTAAACCGGATATTTTCATTGTCTAATAATCGATTTACCAATGGTACTATTGCACTGATACTTCTTGCTGTGCAAAATCCCGTTTCTCCGGTCAATACAATTTCGCTGCTGCCGCCAATTAAATCAGATACAATGACTGGCTTCCCTAAAGCCATGTATTCAATAATTGAGTTTGAAATGCCTTCTGAATATGTCGTTAAAAGTCCTATATCTGAAACAGCAATAATTCGTTCAACTGCATTTTGAGGACCAGTGAGTATTACATTATTTATTTGTTCATCTGTTATCCTTTTTTTTATCCTGTTCCATTCACTGCCGTCACCTACCGCAACGAAGGATGTGTCGGACCTTGTTTTCCCAACCTCTTTTGCCACATCAAGAAAAAGATCATAATCCTTAAATCTTGTAAAAGAAGCAACCATTACTATAATTAACGGAGTATTAAATCCATACTCTTTTCTGATACTTTCAATATCAAATTTTTGCATAAACCTGTCGAGGTTTACTCCATTCAATATAACTTTTGCCTTGTGAGATGTTATCCTGTAAGCTTTAAGACCTGCTAAAGAGTTTGAAAGTATGGCATCGGCGAAAAAAACATCCGACTTGTAAAAAAAATTATCCAATGACAATGACTTATAATTTCGTTGAGCATCAGCAATCAGATTTGATATCAAAGGGACCCTGAGAGCAAGTTTGGTTGGGATGGCATAGAAAGTTGTCATTTTCCCCCAAGTATGTATTATATCGGGTTTAAAACGACGACAATATTTATAAAAACTAATAAAAAGCAGTGGATCAAATCTTAAGACTTTTCGCCTGATGATTTTAATAGGAATTCCAAGATCATGAACATAAGAAAAATGTATTTCGGGTTCTGTTATTACTAAAGCAATCGTGTAATTGGTATTGGATCTTAAATATAGTATTAGCTCAAGCAAGCGTCGTTCCTTGCCTCCGTAGTACAAGTTTTCAGTAAAAAAAAGGATCCTCATTCTAAAATATCATTATGAATAAATCCTGGCATCCATTGGGGAAAACAGACTGTTTTTATTGGATTTCTGCCCTGTTGTCAGGATTAACCATCCGGGTTGGATCTGATGTCATATTTTGATACACTTAATTGCCGTTCCAGTCTCCTGTTTCTTATAAATGTCCTCCATTGATCAAATGGAGAGAAAGTCCACTTCATTCCATCTACAACAATTAATTGATCGGCAAAGTTTAAAGTATGTATTGTATGCATCTGACGATTAGAATGTCTGTTCTTATTTAATGAAATAAGCATAATTGGTTCTTCTTCAAATCTATGCTCATTTAGTACATTGACCTTATTTATTGTTATTGAATCACCGTACCGTGTAACACAGTTTTGTGTCGGTCTGTAAATTATTCCATTTATTTTAATAAAATTTCCAGCCGGCCTGGAACCAATTAATGAGTTTTTAACAGGATTATCATGATGCGGATTATAGGGTCCAAAAAGATTCTCAGAAAAATAAATATGAAGTTTACTATAAGGATCCTGTCCTTTCATTGTTGCAAACAGCCAGTATTTATCTTCGTACTTCAGAATTGTCGAATCAAGAAGGGGCAAGTCAATTATTTGCTTCAAAAGATTAAGGGATTGTTTCTTCGGGTCGTATTCGTAACAAAATAAGCCTCCGCTTTGTGCCGATTCCGGAAAGACATATATCCTGTTGTCTTCTTCAAAAATGAAAGGATACGAAAAGTGGCATCCTGTATCTAATAATACCTTTTCGCTGATCAGCTTTAGATTCTTATCAAAAGAAACAAGCTTTATTTTACCATAGAATTTATTAAAATCGAAATCTTCAAAAAAGATATTGATATTGCCATTCTTTGTTATAAACAAAAATGGATCAGCATGAAAATTATCAAATGATTTTACTGGTATCCAGGTAATTTCAGGATCAAAGCTTTTTGTGAGGATAATGTCCTTTATGTCACCTTTGCAAATTCCTATTATCCATTGTTTATGATATAATTTCTCAATGAGTTTTTGTATCAATCCTGACATTTTAGTAAATGGTAATTTACAGGATAAAGAGGAATTTATTTCCTTATCCTGTACATAGTTGACTTTTATCCTGTCTTTAAAAGATTTAATTTTGATTTGTGCAGATGGATTCAAAAATCCTGGTTGTCTCTGATACTTTTTCCTTATTTAATGTGTGATTTTGTTCTACATATTTCTTTGAGATTTTCCCAAACTCGTCATAATTTATGACATTATTCATTGCATCGCAGATTTTTGACATATCTCCATTTGCCGCTACGCCCAAACCTTCATGGCTAATAACATCTCCCGGATCAAAATGTAAGGAAAATACCGGAATACCCAGCGCCCACGCTTCAATAAAGATATTTGGAAAACCTTCCATAGGTGAAGTGCTTATTAATGCTTTCGAGATGGAAATCTGATACAAGGTTTCGGAATGACTTAATGATCCCAGCAATGATACATTAGGATGCATTTTTAATTTATCATAATATTTGAAGCCTGTTTTGTCGCGCGGCATACCAATAACCTTAAACCTATGCAAAGGCGATTTTATTACAAGTTCATAGAATTCCGCAAATCCTTTTCTTTTATCAAGTGCTCCGACAAAAACAAAGTCCTCCCGGGTTGAATTTAACAATTCCGGTAAAGTATCAGAATCGATTAAATTCTGATATAGTATTGAGTCAATATTCTTTCTCTTTAATATTTGTTTCTGTCCGTTATGCTGAACGAGTAATGCATCAGATTTTCGAAGCAGGCGGGGATGTATTATTTCAGTCATTATTCCGTTAAAGAGCCACCAAAAACCTCCGAAATTAGGAATATAAAAATATTTCATACGCATCCGGAGACCAAGTGCATCGAGATCAGATGCCATTGCAAGAATAAACCTGCCTTTAACTTTACGGGCAGCCCAATAAGCTAGTATATGGGTAAAATCGCGCATTCTGCAGTAATAGATATCTGCTTTTTGTTTCTTCAGGCTTGAATACAAACCCGGAAACCGATGTGTGAAAATCCTTAAAAATCTGATCCCATTATTCCATCCTTCGATCATGAAAACTTTTATCCCCTCATCAGTCACATAATCTTCTGAAACCTCAAAGTCAACAATTGCAACCTCATGACCACCCTTAACAAGGGCTTTTGCAAGCAAAGCGGCCTGGAGCTCACTTCCTCCATTGGTACGACCTTTAAGCGCCCCTGCTATGTCACCCCATATGCATATTTTCATATAGAGAATGTTTTAGCGGCTTCCGCTAATGTTAAAGACTCTATTTTATTGATGCTCAGATGGCCAAAAAAACCTTCCAAAGTAAGGTAAAGTTTTTCAACAGATTCTTTATCTTTCCTGTAAATTGAACCGCCAGGCATTAATTCACTGGAATGAAACATCATAACTATATATGGTAATTTCAGCCTTTTGGCTTCGGCCAGTAATTCTTCCAACATACTGACTGACATTAAAGGATGAGGTCTTAACCATAATGGCTGATTCCTGTAAAAGAGCTTCCTGACGATTTTTAGTGGTAAATTCTTATCAACATTGCTGAAGTAATATTCTGCTATTGAGTGGAATTTGTTTAACGGGAATCTTGTAGGAAGTATGGTGACCGGAATTTCAATTAACGAGCCTGAGTTAAAACTGTATATGTACGGGTATGGTGAACTGCCAATAAAATCAGGTCCTCCCCTTCCCTTTGATATCCCAATATTATTGATCCAACTGACAAAAGGAGTGACCGATGAATCAATAAGATAAGAATTTTCTGCAAGAATTTTGGCTACATTCTCATTAAATCCAAATCTCCCGGAGCGAAATGATAATGGACGTTTACCAAAGGAAGCTTCAATCTGATCGGTGAGGTGGCTTATCTTTTCAGATAATAATCCATCAGGAATCTCGGTGGCGAAGGCATGATTTTTATCATTGAATCTGAAATCATCCTTATCCAGGAAAGGCGGAGTTGTCCAAGAGTGCAAGTGGGCTCCAACTTCGGCATTATTCTTTGATATGTATTCAGTAAAAATACTTTTTGCCAAACCATCATCGCACACCTCAGAAGTCACCAGGTAGGTCGGCTTTATAAAATACTTCTCACATAAATTCTGAAAACGGGGGACATATTTGATGTTTTCAACTGTAAGCCGGGTACCATGGTTCCATTGATTATCCCCTTCCGTATCTATTGTAAGAATAAATTTCATAGTTCTTTTTATTGGCCCTGAAAAGTAAAATCTATCAATCTGACTACTGTCCAATCAGAAGATTAACAGAACTTTTACCAGGAATATCAAACCAGATAATTGTATTTCCTTCTACCTGTCTGGAATCTGCAATCTCACCATTTATCCTGATATTTTTGGATTTAGTGTTCAGGGCCATTGATAGCCCCTTAATTGAATTATCGTTTCCATTAGATATTTTAATTGCTCCAGAAGGCATGTACTCAAAAGAAACATCTTCAAGACTGATCCAGTAATTTAACAAATCCCTGATTGTAGTAAGGTACAAGTCCCCTTCATCCCTTTTGACAGCCATAAATTCAAGGATTTTGTCAAAAAATGGATTGATGACAATCTTGCCTTCTGACTCAATTAAAGTATCATGACCTTTACGGTTACGAACAAAATAAGCGTGATTTACAAAAATACCCCAATCAGATATAAGCAGGTTAAGTTGAATTTTTGATTTCTTGAGCTGATCTTCTGCCTTCGCTGTTGAAAATGCACGATAATCCTCTGTATAATTAGTTGTCCATGAATAGAATTCTCTGGTTCTGGTATGATTTTGCCAATATAGGGGAGTCGGAAAAGAACTGCCCTTAAACGGCTGCAGTGAATTCGATTCATACCTCGGTGAATAGCCTTTTAAAAGTTCAAGAACTGAACCGGTAAAGGTCAGTCCGTTATATCTTCTCTGGTACCGATATCGTCGCCATAGTTCAATTGACACATTTTTAAATCTTAATTCCCTGATCTCTTTTTTAATAGACGCTTCAGGCTTATTCATCGACTCATCTGCTGTATTCCAGAAGTATCGGGTGCCGTATTTTTCCCACAAATCAGCGGCATAGAATTCTGAAGCCGGATTTAAGCCGTCACAGACAAATGATTCCCGGTTAATTTGTCCGGGATACATTCCATGATCGATCCAGGTACAGGTATTAAATCTCTCTTTCATAAATTCAATTGCTTCGGACAATGACTTCCGGTCTGAACTGTAACCTTCGGGAGTATGGAGACAAATATCATATAATCCTGTTGAATCCAGCCGATCTAAGAATTCCAGAAATTGCGGTTTATTGAGGTCATCCCTGATTGAAGACCCAGATGGACGCCAATTGGTTGTATCTGAATAGAATACACTCTTGGTGACAGGGACCTTATGCCCGGCAAACCCCCCTGTGGCATTTTTAATATCTGTTATATCCTCTGCTCCGAAATAAGCTGCACGATGAGTTTTAATGTTTCCGCTGTCAGCATGTTCAGTGAATACAAATCCGGAAAGGTATCCATAGGGAACCGACATTAACCTCGGTGTTACCTTAGGAAGATCACCAAAATATATTGAAAAGTCATTTTCTTTTTCAGCACCTGCACGGTAATCTTCCTCAGAAAGATCTATCCATTTACCTGCTCCGTCTTTTTGATATGGTATCTGGATGTAAGGATGATCCAGATAAAAGTCCAGATTTACAAATAACATTCTTTTTTCCGTGTTCAACTGCAGTGATGAAACATGAGGGGTGTGATAAATCAATGATGATCTTGAACCATTGCCAAAACGTGCTCCTTCCCTTTGCAGCCAGTACTCTGATGCAAAATGATCAATATCGACTTTTCTGTTTTTAAGGTAAACCTCAGAAACAGGAACTTCAAATTTAAATACGAGTGCTTCCCTGCGGACTGATGTATTTAAACTATAGTGAGTCCGTACTTTAATATCTAATTTTGGCGAAGCCTTGTGAACTGTAAGCAACAGATCTATTGATATATCCAGGGGTCCATTTCCTGCTATAGATATTGTACTGTCGTTTCTGAGATTTACTGTCATATTATCTAATCCCCAATTCTCACTGACGCCATTAAAGGCCGAATAGTATATCATATCTGATACGATGATCTCACCAGCAATCGATTTGACGGTCACCTTGCCATTCTGATCTGTCTGAATGATATACCATGGATTCTTTAATTCAAACTGGTTCCCTCCGGAAAGATAAGATTCAGGTTTTCCTGAATGCATCTCAGGCAGATATGCCGGGTGCCTGAATGAGGCATAATATCCTGATATTATTAAAAATATAAGATAGACTGCTGCACAAAGGAGAATCCACAAGAGAATTGTTTTTCCCGGCACTTTTAAGTACCCCAGTATTCTTTTCAAAACTGTCCCTTTTAAATTAGATTTCAGTAATTCTTACCATTTATTTATTTACCTGAAAAGCGAAAGTAAGTTATTATGGTTCGTAGGTCAATTCAGGTTTTTCATCCAGGATATCTTTCCGTATATACGGGAGTTTTAATAAAAGACTGATTGTTTCTTTAACAGAAAGCTGAGAAGTATTATGTGAATTATATTCGGAAGTTGTTGAAACCTCTTTCTCCCCTTCAGTAAAAAATTTATTGTAGTTCAGGTCGCGCGTATCAGCAGGGATCCTGTAATAATCGCCCTCATCAACTGCTTTTACCATCTCTTCACGGTTTACAAGGGTTTCATATAGTTTCTCTCCATGACGGGTACCTATAACCTTGACAGGCGATACGGATTTATATATCTCTTTGAGCGCCTCAGCAAGATTTGCGATTGTTGCAGCTGGCGACTTTTGTACGAAGATATCACCATTGTTCCCGTTCTGAAAAGCAAACAAAACAAGTTCCACAGCATTTTCAAGTGTCATCATAAATCTGGTCATATCAGGGTCAGTGACGGTGATTGGCTTATTTTGCTTTATCTGGTTGACAAACAAAGGAATGACTGATCCCCTTGATGCCATAACGTTGCCATACCTTGTGCCACAGAAAGTAGTGCCTGTCCCATTCAGATTTCTGGATTTGGCCACCATAACCTTTTCACTCAATGCTTTTGACATACCCATTGCATTAATAGGATAGACCGCTTTATCGGTACTAAGGACTATCACCTTTTGCACTTTATACTGAAGAGATGAGTTAAGTACATTTTCACATCCCAGAACATTTGTCCTGACAGCCTCAGCCGGAAAGAATTCGCATGAGGGTACCTGCTTAAGAGCAGCGGCATGAAAGACATAGTTAACACCCTGCATGGCATTATCAATACTCTGACGGTCGCGTACATCACCAATAATATATTTTATCTTAGGGTTCTTATAAAACTGCCGCATGTCATCCTGTTTCTTTTCATCGCGACTGAATATTCTTATTTCACTTATTGATGTGTTTAAAAACCTGCGTAAAACTGCATTTCCAAAAGAACCGGTACCTCCTGTGATCAGAAGACATTTGTTGTTAAAGTCCATATCAGAAGTTTTTTAATTAAATGAGATTTTCTTAAAGATATTCTTAAAAAACAATAAATATCTGTAAATATTATACCCGTTGGGAATCAGACTAATGTTCATCTTCTTTGCAAAAAAAATGTATGATCCTCCGAATCCTTTTTTAAAATGATTTATATTGAATACCTGGTCTCCCTCCGTTGCAAAATGATTATATCCCCAAAAATCAAAGAATTTGAAATTATCTGTTTTTGCTTTTTTAATCGCCTCATATAAAGCAAGATGTAAAGTTGGTATATCACGCTTATCAGGATCAGAAGCCCCGAAGAAATACCTTACTGAAATTCCCTGGTACACTAAAATAACACCTCCCAATATTATTTCATTTACATCCTTAATTAAAAGAATAAGTCCTTTTTTATTATTAATCAGGTAGTTATTAATTTTGATTAACTGATCTAATGAATAAATTCCGACTTCATGCTGGCGGATCTTACTCATTTTAACGATTATCTCAAAAAAAGCGGCCAGTTCAGACTGATCCGCAACTTCAGTTACTTTCAAATTCATTTGGAGCGCTTTCCTGATACTCCTTTTATGATTGTTCCGTAGATTATTTAAAATGTCTTCCTGCTTATCTTCAAGATTGATCTCAATTGAAGATTTAGTATTCAGATTATCAAATTTATAGGTTACCTTATGCAATTTGTTTATTGCATACTCCACGTATTCAGAATCATGACCTGATTTAAGATACATCTGGATATTTAAATATATATACCTATGATTTTTGTAATAATGAATTATTTCATTTATTGAATTAATCATTAAGTCCTTATCGCAACAAACAGGTCCAAAAATTATACTTGCGAATCTGAAATTCTCATTGATCTGTGCAAAGCTTTTAATTGCACCCTCATCAATCAGATAAAAATAGCAAATCTTTGATTCACAAAACATGTGAGTCCATCCTATTGATTGCTCAATTGAACAATAATCTGCAGAATCACAAAATGTCTTGATATTCTCAACTTCAACCTGGTCCAGGTCATATTTGAAGATAGCCTGCATTTTTAATTTTTACGGAATAACTGATAATTAATACAAAAACAATTCATTTTTTCAACGAATTTATATATTCAATAATTCTACCTGCCTGATACTTGTAACTAAAAATTGAATCAGCTAATTCTTTTCCTTTTCTGGCGACCTCCTTTGCAAATTCATAATTTCCAAGTACAAAATCCAATCTTTCTGCGAAGGCATCGACACTGTCAGGTTCTGCTAAAAATGCGTTTATGTTATCTTTCAGATAAACGGGTATTTCACCAACTTCAGTAACAACAACCGGGATCCCTGTCACAAGGTATTCGGTAAGCTTCGAAGGGAAACCTGCATCAGCGACTAAACTTTTAGGGCGAGCCAAAGCGAGTATTCTGGCATGTTTAAGATATGCAGGAATTTCTGTCCGTAACAATAAGCCCAGGAAAAATACTCTATCCTTTATGCCTAGCTTTTGCACTAATTCTTTAAGGATCATTTCATCATTGATGGAATCCCCTTTTCCTATTAAGACCAGGTTTATTTCGGGGTACTTTTTTGAAATTTGAGCAAAGCTTTCTATCAGAATGTGAACGCCATCCTTCTGGAAGGTTAATCCCCCACAATATACTATGTATTGAAAACTCAATGGTGAATTAACTTCCAGACTAAATCTTTCTCCATCAACTGTACTGGGGACATTAAATAGTTTAGCCACAGGAATTCCATAGCTTTTGTAAAAATCGATTAAAAATTGAGAAATGCATAATATGCCGTCACATAAATACGACTCGATTCTGACCTTTAATAATCCTTGCTTTTGTTTCCAGGCGCTATTTTGAAAATTCCTTAAAGGATGTTCACCGCATTCATTTATCAACAAAGTTCCGTTTATCTTTGATAAGAACCATGCAAATAAATGAGTATCAAGCAACATAGAATAATCAATGATTGCATTTATCTTATCTTTTTTGCTTATTCTTCGGAATATCGCAATTGTATTGAAATATTTCAGGAGTTTATACCAATTTCTGATAAAATAGTTTTTGTTACGCTTTTCCTGTCTTAAAGGGTGGTAGAAATATATCCCGTCTTTAATCCCGTCACCGGACCTGGTATATTCAGTCAGAAAACAGATTACATGAACATTTACTCCGTTTTCATATAATCCTTTTGCATAAGTGTGAACTCTGTTAGTAGCAGCATCACCACCATCAGGAAATGAAAATAAATCACCAAAAATTACGGCAGTCATTTTAAATTTTTACGGATAAATACCACAAAGCACTGAGTATGCAAAAATGAAATTTGTTGATAGAAGCTTTTAAAACAGCAGGCGAATAGTATAGACAGGATATTGCAAAGACTATTTAAATATCATGAAGATATCAGCTTATATTTGATCAGATTTCGTCTGATTCTTCGGGGAATATTCTTAATCCGACCTGCCTGAAGGAGAATAAATTTTGTATAAAAATCCCATTTATTATATAATTTCATTAAGAGGGTTTTAAGCCGATAGAATTTTCCCCCCAGAATTGCCTCCACATCAGAATTATCCCTCATTTCAATCTTTAAAATCCCTGATTTGATATCCTCCATCATTTTTGTAACCTGATTGGGATGATTGTTTCTGTAATAAGTCAACCAACTGGGGTACCAATAGTGCCTTTCGATATTAAATGGATTTGTTATTTTGTAGTAATTATTCTCGGCCCATTCCAATATGTCTGAACAATCTTCAGGTTTTTCATCCTTGTATATCATTGTCTTTTGCCTTACCTGCCACGGAAATAGATGAGAATAATGATACATAAATATTCCTTTTCTCATTAATTTCCTTCCGTTTATCCAATTAATTTCTCGTAAATCTGTTCCTTTTTCATCTGCAATGGTTGGCGGCTCATGAGTAATGTATTTGTAATCTTTATTCCATTTAAAGATCCTATGACAGAAATTTCCACCTCTCAAAAATTTCCAGCCTTCTATCCTGTACTTAATATCGCCCCAGAAATTTATAAACGGAAAGGTAACTGCTGTAATTGAGGGATCTTCCTTGAGCATATTTATTATTGAGATCATATCTTCCTCTTTGTAGAACTCATCAATATCTATTTGCCAAAGATAATCACCACGGGCACGCTCAGCATAAGCTCTGGATTGTGGAGTTCTATCGTTACCCAACTCATCCTTTTTTCTCCAGAAACCGTCAATTGTGACGATAGATAATTTGTTTTCAGTATCTTCTTCTGCTTTAAATTTGTATAAACTTTCCAGGGTACTATCGATTGAATGGCCATCAGGGGTGCACACCGATTTTGCATCTTCATGACCTCCTTCAACTACAATTATCTCATATGCAAAAGGATATATCGATCTCAGGCAATAGCGAACAAAAGGTTCACCATTAAGAACTATAATGCCAAAAGTTATTTTTGGGAATTCAACCTTGTTCATTTAATAACAATTCTTTCTTTACAAATCTGTCATTTGAGCCCATTTTAACAATGACTGATAAGAAAGCAAAGTACCAGAAACCTGTTGCATAACTATCGCCACAGAGGAATGTCCATGATACAAAACTTTCCATAATCTGTGAAATCATGACCAGTAACAGCAATAAAGTAAGGTCGGACAGAATTCCCTGGGATTTAAAATAAAATTTGAAAGCTTTTATTAAAGATAAAACATAAAGCAGGCAAATTAAAAACAGTCCAACAAAACCCCACCGGAAAATAACTCCTGTCCATACGAGGTCAGAAGTAGCCTGATTCAACTCCGGCATGTATGGTACCTGGTTTTCAGTCACGGGACCATTACCTAGGATTTTATCCTTATTCTCAACTTTTGAAAGTACTCTCTTTGTCATAATAAATCTGTACTTCATATTGTTGGGTTCGCTGTATGATTTGGTATGTGCAACCTGGGCAAATCTGTTAACGAGATAATAGGTGCTCTCTGGAAATACCTTCAAAACGATTACAAAACTAATAGCACCAAATAATCCATAAATCATGAAATTCTTGAGCATAAGCAGAAGGCTGCGTTTTTTCAAACCTGTAAGTACAAAATACAGAAGAAAAATTATAATAGCAGTAGCAATTGTTGATCTCGTGTAGGTAATAAAGATAGCAAGCAGGGTTAAAGCCAGAAGCAAAGTATAAATAATGAATTTATTCTCTTTAAAAATCAAAAGGTATGCAACCGAAAAGGTCAATAAATGAGGTGCAAATGTGAAAGCTCTGGCGAATTGCATCCTGTTAAATATTTCCAGGACATACTCTTCTTTAGGATATATATCAATCTTTAATCCCTGATTTAGTATATAAAGCATCGAAGCAACACTATTGACAATTACCAGGCTGAACAGGAATTTCACTATTACTTCCGGCTTATCAATATAAATCCATTCTTTCATTATGAAATAACAAACAAACAGGGAGGCCAGATTTATAAATTCTTTAAATACTCCCTCTGCGTCTGAATATTTTATAATAGTCATCCCTAATCCATAAACAGAGATTATTATTAATCCTATAATACATATATCCAATTCGTTTAGCTTCAGTTTATTGCCGCTGACTTGAGATTCCTTGTAAAACCTTATTATTTTTGACGCTGCCCAAAAGATCACAAACCATATAAAAATCAAGGCCGGCTGCAATCGGCCGGGTACCCTAAAAATTTTCAAGTTCTCAAAAAAAACGGATTCATTCATAAACATGAGAAAAGGAATCCCTAAAAGATAAATAGGTTCTTTAAAAGCTTTGATAACGAAAAATATTATTAACGCATATGGTAAAACCTGGCGTAAAAGTTCAATCATTGATTTTGTATTTAAGGTTGTTTAATGTGATTATTATTTCCACTAAAAACATTTATCAGCACATTTCTTAATTGATCAGGAGTTTGATAATTCATGTAATCCCCAATTGCTTTTTCAAAACTCCGTGGATTTATCTGCCTGAATTTAGCAAATTGATTAATAAACGACCTTTTACCTTTATCATAATAGGTCATGCCGAGTTTGTATTTACGGATCCTGTATCCAATAACACCAATTGCCGGAGCCAATACAGGGATACCATAATTTAAAGCCTGGAGCATGACCCCGCTTGATCCGAAAAAATTTCTGTATGGAAGAACCAAATGAGTGACTGATCTAAAAAAGTGTTCAATGCACAATGGATCTGCAATAAACTGGTCAGTCTCAAATAACCGTCCATCTTTCATAAGGGATGACCTTAAATCATCTGCATCATATGCATATTGCTCCATGGAATTTCTTAATCCACAGTGTATAAAGCAGCCGCCTGATTCTTCAGCCATTTTAAGCAGTAGATCGTATCCTCTTCTGAACTGAGCTGTTCCAAAATAGAAGAAAAAGAACTTACCTTCGTTTCTCTTCCTAAAATCATTTAATCTGTTAATCCAGATTCTTTGTTCTGATTTCTCATCCTGAACAATCAAATCGGCAAACTGTTGGAATACATCGGGTAGCCATGTAAAATATTTATGATGAGCTACAAAATTCTCGTCGATCGACAAAGCAATATCGAGAAGTGAATGTCGCTTTAAAAAGAATTCATGGAATAACCTGTCGTCATTTTTCCATTTTGAGGGTAAATGCTTAAAATATTTTAGTTTCTCAATCAGACTTGTTCGTTCATAGAAGTAGAAAGGCCGTAAAAAAATCCCAATTAATTTCCCTTTCAATTTAACCTTATCAGAAGTAAACTGAGAATTAAATAATGATATATGATGATCGGCTTCTGCAAATATTGTCAAATCAGGGGCTATCTCATTCTGTAATTCACGGAAGTCTTCAGGATTTATATCAATTCCGCCCTGTTCATATTTACTTGTATCAATAACCTCCACATCAGAAATTTCCCTGAGTTTATCGATATAAAATGAATTTGATATTTTACGTTTTATATCGCCGGCTATATATACTCTGAAATTAAGGTCTCTTAGAATGTGCGTTATTACAAAAACGTAAACTTGTCTGTGCCCATCAAAATTAGGTGAAAAAATAAGTGCATTAGGCATGATAAAAATCTGTAATTGTTACAGGTTATAAGATCTCCTGGTTCTTGTAATATTTTTCAATGAATGAATTTATATCAAAGAAATACTTCTCCACATCTTTAAGTTCTTCTTCCCCAAAATCCCACCATTTGATAAATAACAGCTTGTCAATGATCTCCTGGGGGAATCTGTATTTTTTTATTATTACCGGACATCCCACCGCTATTGCATAAGGAGGTATATCTTTTGAAACTACAGTCCCTGCACCAATTACAGCACCGTCCCCAACCGTCACCCCGTCTAAAATAGTGACATTTGCTCCGATAAATACATCATTTCCGATTTTTATTGCTTTTCTCTCTTCTATCTTATCATTAAACGATAAAGTCCGGCCGTTTTGTTTTTGCGTTGAATAAAACATTGGAGAAGTTGAGATTCCGTTTGTCGGATGAATACCCCATCCGCACAAAAAATTTGGTCCGATTGAACAATATTTTCCAATAACTGCCATGGAAACAGATGAGTTGGAAGCAATATATGATCCTTCACCGATTTCCGATTTTTCTATTCTGAAAGGTGGCTGGATCCTGGAGAATTTGTCAATCTTTGAATCAGAATAATCTGACATTAGATAAGACCAATCCAATCTCTTATCTTTCAACAGCTTTAACTCTGGAATCATTTTCGCAAATATCCAAAACGCCATGTTATGAATGAAATCCTTTACTTTTCTTCCCATAAAACCGGAATGTTTACAAAACCCAGATCAGCATTATAGATAGCATTTTTGCTTCCCGTTTCTTCTACAGAAAAACTTATATACTCCTCATTGTTATCAAGAAACCTGACGTTTGGAATATGCAACATTGATTGCAGATAATATTTACCGGGCAATAAAATCTTCATTGGGATCGTGGCAATAAGCCTGCCTTTGATTTCCTTAACCAGATGATGCTCAGAAAAAATCGGATTCAGGTTCCGGTCTCTGACTATAAAGGTCAACGTGGTCTCTTTATTCAGTTTCCTGCCGTTTATTTCAAATATGCAAAAGATATCATCAGAGAACGAGAAAGTATTAATTGGCTGAATTTTATCTCTGCTCAGGAATATTCTTTCAAAATATATCTCCTTGTCGGAATTACCTCCTTCCATAAGATAAGAATCATTCTTAAAGCAAGTGGAAATATAAGTATCAACAACAGTACCAATATCTGAATCTTTAACGATTCTGCCCTTGTTGAGAAGAATACCCTTATTGCACAATTTTGAAATTGCGGCCATATTATGACTGACAAAAAGAACTGTTCTTCCCTCTTCTCTGCTCACATTCTGCATCTTTCCCAAACATTTCTTTTGAAATTCCGTGTCACCAACTGCAAGGACCTCATCAACAACAAGTATTTCCGACTCCAGATATGCTGCAACGGCAAATGCCAGTCTTACATACATACCGCTTGAATATCTCTTTACAGGTGTATCAAGGAATTTCTCAACCTCGGCAAAAGCAACTATCTCGTCGAATTTTTTCCTGATTTCTGTCCTGTGCATTCCCAGGATTGCCCCATTCAGATAGACATTTTCACGACCTGATAATTCAGCATGAAAGCCTGTGCCAACTTCGAGTAAGCTGGCAATTCGGCCATTTATAGATATCTTCCCCACTGTGGGTTCAGTAATACGACTTAAAAGTTTTAACAAAGTAGATTTGCCGGCCCCGTTGCGCCCAATGACTCCTACCCGATCACCCTTAAGGACTTCAAAATTTATGTCATCCAATGCCCAGAATTCTTCTCTGCTGTTTGAGGGGAAACCGGATTTCCCGGAAAATAAGCTTTTTGTCTTCAGCAGAGTCCCTTTAACATTTTCGGTTATTACATCTCTAAGGGCATCATGTCTCTTTTCACCATGATGCCTGATGATATAACTCTTACTTAGTTGTTCGGCTTTTATTACTACACTCATAATCTAATTTAGATAATATCAGCAAATGATCGTTCGGTTTTTCTAAAATACCATATGCCATAAAAAAGCAAGAAAAGAGTTACAGTGATCGAAAGGAGAAGACCCGGCATATAGATATGATTGTTGCCCCCTAGAATGCACCATCGGAATCCATCAATTACTCCAACCATCGGGTTCAGTGAATACAATAATCTCCATTTTTCCGGGATTACCGTGCTGCTGAAGCCAACAGGAGAGATGTACAGGCCAAATTGTACCACAAAAGGTACAATGAATTTAAAATCCCGATATTTGACATTTAATGAAGCTATATATAAACCTGAACCTGCAATAATAATAAGTGTAAGTACAAGAAACAAGGGAAGAAAAAGGATTGTCAGCGGTGGAACAAACTGATACCAAATCATCAATCCGATAAGAATAAGAAGCGAGATCATGAAATCCACGAAGTTGACAATCACTGTACTTACCGGAATTATTAACCTTGGAAAATAGATTTTTGTGAGCATGTTTGCATTAGTAATTAGCGAATTGCTCGCATCACTGAAGGAAGTGGAAAAGAACTGCCAGGGGAGCATTGCAGCATATACAAGAATAGCATAAGGCACTCCTTCGGAGGGAAGTTTTGCAACTCTTCCAAAAATGATGGTAAAGACGATCATTGTCAACAAAGGGCGTATTATACTCCAGGCTAAACCAATTATTGTCTGCTTATATCGCACCAATATATCCCGCCAGGCCAGAAATAGAAACAATTCACGAAAACGCCATAGATCAAGCCAGTAATTCCTTCCTAACCGGCCAGGCTCAATTACCAAATCGAATTTCTCATTTGCTTCTGCCATTTGATTGCAAAGTTATTGTAAATGAAATATATGAAAACTGATCAATTATCTATAGCTCCGCTTCGTCAGTTACATATGATAAACCAACAAGTATTGAATTTAATAATAATAAATCCACTTTAAATCAACCCTTTATGAAAGAGTTTTCTTTCAAGTAAAACTCATATTCCCATTTTCAATTCTGTAAAAATATTGAAAAAACATCTGCATTTCCTTCATTATTGATTAACAATCGACGATCAGATATGAACTTATTCTTTCAATGGGTTTTAAAAGAATTGAAAAGAATCAATTTTAACCTTTGTATAACTCAGCATATGGACAATTTATTTCACAAGAAATATATTTTCCGGAAAAGCGATGAATTGCATTAATAATTGGGTAAATTGGTTAAGAATTTATTTTAGAAAGATCCATAAAAAAGATTTTACCGGGAAAGAGAATATAATGTCTTGCAGATCAGTTAAAAAATCACTAATTATTATTTTTTCAATACTCCTGACAGCTGGAATTTTGATAATTCCTCCCTTTTCATCATTGATCTTAAGATTTCTTTCAAGGACAGAAAAGGTTGAAGCAAATGTTTTGCTGGTTGAAGGATGGCTTCCTGATTTTGCTCTAGACGTTGCAGCAAATGAATATTCAAATAATTCCTATGACCTGATTTTGACTACCGGTAACATAATTCCTGATAGCTATTACACTATGTACGGCAGCGGGTATCTTACATTCTATCTTGAAAATCTGACAGCAGCCAGGAATGATGCTAAACAACATAAAATTGAAGTTGAGGCATATAGTGAACTAGAAGGAGAAAATTGTGCCCATTTTTACTTTTACGTAAACGACTCCATTTGTGCTGATTTCTATGCAGACAAAAAGGAAAGAAAATATGGAATCAACTGGAAAGGAGACATTTCAGAAATAGATTCTGTTACGATCCATTTCGATAACGACAAATGGGGTGAATGGGGTGACCGGAATCTATTTGTTAAAGAGATCATAATTGATAATAAATTACATTTCCCGTACTTGCACAATTCAAAGTATGATTACCTGGATATGGATGGAAAGGATATAATTATTTTTAAATATAACTCTTATGCAGAACTGGCAAAGAACAAACTAATAAATATAGGCATCGACGCCGGTTCAATTACCGCAATCCCAGGTGAAAGAACCGCCATTAACAGGACACTGAAAAGCGCTAAAGCGTTTCAAGTATGGCTGAAAGAGTCAAATTTAAAAGTTAAGGGTATAAATATAGTCAGCCTGGGTAGTCATGCACAAAGAACCTGGATGGTTTACAGAAAAGTGCTGGGGAATCAATATAAAACAGGCATAATTTCGGTTTCGGATTATGAGAACAATCTGGCAGAAAAATACAATATTATGACCCCTCTAAGAGAGATTCTTGGAATTATTTATTACTGGTTCATTCTGATACCTTATTATTTTTGAAACTGTATGGACTTTTTTACGATATCGGGACCTTATTTCAATTCAACATGAAAAAACTTATTATTTCTCATGTCCCTACAATAAACTTAATAATAAATGCACAAATTATTTTAATTATTGAAGGCCGGGCATTTAATTACTCACCCGGAAGTTGGAAAGGGATCGATTTTGGATCCGAATGGTATTCTGGCCTCTTATTAAAAATGATGGTCATCAGATACCGATACTATGAGCCAGAATGAAAACTGGCAGGCAGGGGCTGAAATTTATGATTCTGAAAAGAAAAATCATCAGGATTGTTCAGTTTTAGGAGAATCCGGAGATCACCGGAGATTGCATAAAATTGATTGTGTTCATTGAGAAAAGTTTATAAAAGCTTATAAAAAAATCCTGGTCTGAATAACAACTTTGATATTTTATCGTTTAAAATGATATATTTGCAAAAATTTTCACAGCATTAGTCAAATTTTTCTTACATGAGGAGTTTTCTTGCAGGAGTATTTCTTTTGATTAGTATATCCCTGAGTGGAACAACATATTATGTTGCTACTAATGGAAATGATAGTAATCCTGGCACTATCTCCCAGCCTTTTGCTTCGTGGCAGAAAGGTTTTGACGTTGCCCAGGCAGGAGATATCGTTTATATACGCGGAGGTACATATTACCCGACAGGAACCGGATATGGTCATGGTTATTACGGAGCTGTGGCTCTGCGGAAAAATGGCACCTCTGAAAATATGATAAATATCTGGGCTTACCCTGGGGAAACACCTGTCCTTGATTGCAGAAATCTGTCGGACGGAACAAGATATGGTATATTTCTTCTGTACTCGGATTATTGGTATTTAAAAGGTCTGAATGTAACAAGAGTTGACCAAAGTTATCCGGATGGTACGAGTGAGGGCATTATCCTTCAATACTCAAATCATAATGTGGTAGAGCTGTGCAATACATATGAAAATGGCGGAATAGGGATTGATATTTGTACAGAATCTGAAGATAACTTAGTGCTTAATTGCGATTCATATTATAACTATGATCCCTATACATTATCTGATGGCGATCCTTATCCGGGAGATAATGCTGATGGATTTGTTGCTGAGAATACTCCTGAAAGAATTGGAAATGAAAGGGTAAATACTTTCAGAGGATGCAGAGCCTGGGATAACGGGGATGATGGTTTTGACTTTTTTGCATGTGACGGAATGATTATTATTGAGTCGTGCTGGGCCTGGCATAATGGAGTAATTCCTGGTACCAACTCTGTTGCCGGGAATTCAAACGGATTTAAACTGGGTATTACATATGGATCATCGGAGAGAACTGATTATTTACGGGTTTTAAAGAACTGTTTAGCTTATAATCACAGACAGGCAGGGTTTTCACAACAGGAAGCTGATGTCAATATGATACTTTATAACAACACTGCATATAAAAATGGCTATCAGGGATTTGAATTCGGAGTAAACAACAGACCGGATATTTTAAGAAACAATATCAGTTACAGTAATGGGAAAGATGTTTTCCAGTCAAGACAGATTCATGATCATAACAGCTGGGATAGCAATATTAGTCTCAGTGATGGTGATTTCATAAGTTTTGATGCTTCTCAATTAGCCGGACCAAGAAAATCAGATGGCGGTTTGCCTGATATTACTTTTTTGCATCTTGAATCAGGTTCAGATTTAATTGACAAAGGTACAGATATCGGACTCGAATTCAATGGTGATGCTCCCGATCTGGGAGCATTCGAAACAGGATCCGGCTCAGTCGCACCGGCCACTCCATCATGTATAAGTTTTTCTTTGGAAAATGCTTCTCCCTCAGTAATTGAGTTGACCTATAATCTTTCACTCGCATACATTGTCCCTCCGACAACAGCTTTTTCTGTCGTTGTTAATTCTGTTTCCAGAAGTATAAACTCGGTTTCTGTTTCAGGTACCAGGGTTCTGATTACGCTTTCAAGCCCGGTTGATTATGGAAATAGTGTAACAGTATCTTATTCAGTTCCCTCTTCCAATCCATTACAGACACCTGCCGGCGGCGAAGCTGAATCATTCAGTTCTCAGGCTGTCGAAAACAACATAAACCCGCCTCCTGCCATTCCGGTTTATGTTTCCTCCTCAGTCGAGAATTCATCTCCTTCAGTACTCCAACTTATTTATAATCTTGCGCTGGCAAGCATTGTTCCTGCAACATCTGCCTTTTCCGTACAGGTCAATTCAGTGACCAGAACTGTAACCGCGGTATCTGTTTCCGGAACCAAGGTATCACTTACCATATCAAGTCCGATTGCATATGGCAACACCGTAACAGTTTCTTATACAGTTCCTTCGTCAAATCAATTACAGACGTCTTCTGGTGGCGAAGCTGATGCATTTAGTTCTAAATCCGTTACAAACAGGGTAAACCCTCCGGCTGTTCCGGTTTATGCCGGAGCAATAATTGAAAATGCCACTCCTTCAGTAATTGAAATATCCTATACATTGCCTCTTGCTTATATTGTACCTTCTGCTTCAGCATTTACTGTAAAGGTAAATTCTACAGCCAGGGCAGTCACTTCCGTTGCAGTCTCTGGTCAAAAAGTAAAGCTTACTCTTGGCACTCCGGTAGTAAATGGAAACAATGTAACGGTTGCATATACAAAACCGGCTGCCAATCCCTTGCAAACACCTTCAGGCGGAATAGCTGCAGCATTGAGCGAGCAAACTGTAACTAATAAAGTCAATGCTGTAACTGCACCCCCTCCTGTAGTAACAACATCCACTGTGATTCCAAAGAATTCAACACCTGTCGCAGTTGTAAATTACGTTAAAAGCACCAATTCGGGATTTGTAAGTGAGTTGAATGCAAGCGGAAGTTATGATGCGGATAAGGATAATCTGACTTTTACGTGGAAGGTTCCTGTCAATTTATCTGTTTCCTCGACAAACGGTTCAGTGATCAATTATCTTGCTCCTGTTGTTGAAACGAAGCAAACTTATGAATTTACGGTTACGGTAAGCGATGGTAAAACCAGCCAGTCAAAAACTGTTCCTGTTCAGGTTCTCCCCTATCAGCCTGAACTTGAGAAAGCTGAAGTGATCTCTGTTGAGGCCAGCGGTTTTCAATCCCCTAACAACCCTTATAATGTATTAGATGGCAATATAGCTTCCATGTGGTCGGTCGCAGGAAGTGACCAGTGGATAATTCTTGAATTGAGCGGACCTTTCAACATTCAGCATATCGAACTTGCTTTCCAGCCAGGACAAAAGAAAGAATCTTATTTTGAGGTCTTCGGTTCAAATGATAAAATAAATTGGGAACCAATTCTAGACAAATCCAAATCGTGTGCTTTTTCAGGGAATCTTCAGGTATTTGATTTCCCTGCTTCAAAAGCAGAAAAAGAATTCAGGTATGTGAAACTTGTCGGACTGGGTAATTCAGTTGATAAATGGAACTATATTTCAGAATTCAGGATTTTTGGATACAAGCATAAAAATCCAACAGATTACGAAGAACTGTTAGTGAAAATCTATCCTAATCCGGCCAGCGAAGTGGTCAATATATTGATTGATAATCAGGCTTTTATCCCTGATTTTGTTAAGATCGTAAGCATGACTGGGAAAGTTCTCTTTTCTGAAAAGATTGATCCTGATATCAGACAATTTCAGATCCCTGTAACCTTCAGGAGCGGTATTTATGTATTACAAATGGGAACCGGCAACATTACAATGTTCACTCAAAAGCTAATTATAGCAAATTAAAGCGATCCAAAATTTTCATTAAGCCTTAACAAACCGGACATTTGCTTAATCACCGTCTTTTTCGAGGGCATCAGTTTTATCAAAATATATCTGCTCATTTAAATATTTTGAAAATAAATTTGCTCCGATGCAATTGAGGTGAGTGATATCGTAATAGCACGAATCAGATAGCGGAAATGACGATAATTCCATCAAAGAATCCTGCGGTAAGGAATTACGTACTGAGAGCCAGTTGTCTTTTATTTCTTTAGTTATTCTGTTCGAATAATAACTATGCTTGGGTGTATTTAACAAGATCAGTCTGACAGATTTTTGTCTGCATAATTGAGATATCATCTTAAGGTATTTCTCCTGCTGTAAGCCTTTCTCGGGTGATTTGCCAGATGACTCCTGTTTTGTGTTCTCCTGAAGTCTGATATCTTCTTTAAGTTTATTCCCATATAAATATAAATAACCTCCAAAATCAACGAGTATTGAACGTGAATCGGTTGAGGCACAACTTTTTGCAAATACCACAACATTGTTAAATATACTTTGTAAAAATCCCTTTAAATAAGCCAGATGATTATTCTTAAATATCAGCCCTTTTTCGGTTTTATTTAACAAATAGTTATACAGTTTGATTTTTTCAATAATATAGGAATCTTGAAACAAGAGTAAATCTTCTTTTTCCTTTAAAATTTCGTGAAAAGAAAAGCCGATAAATACTGTTTTTATCTGTTTATTGCAATCAAGTAATTCCCTTAATTTAACATATGAGTAAAGGTAGGCTTCACCTGATTGGGCAATATTTAAAGAGCCTTTGACTATGCTGTCATTTATTGAGCATTCTACATTTGAGTCGCCTGCAAAAACAATATTAATATCATTGCTGATTTTGAAAAATTGGGGCATTTTTTGCTTTATGGCGAAATCAGATATTTTGAACAAGAGGGAAATTAACAATACCATAAGCACACCAAAAAGTAAACATTTGCCCAAAAACCGCCGTAAATCAGTCCGCATAACTAAAAAATTAAAAGAATTAAATATTGAATTTCTTCAATTCAAAGAAAGTGCTGTCCAGGTAATTGAAACTTATCCGGGTTTTCAAAATTGGAAATAAATGAATTTCTGATTTCCGCCACCCAAAAAAAGTATCAGACAAATACATCCTATATATATCAGCCATCTTAATGCCGGCAGACTGACCCTGTCAATCTGTAATGCAAATTCTTTTTCACGCTGAATCCATTCCGAAAAAATAAAAATCACTGAGAAAAAAATTGCTTTTACAGGCATTAACTCAGGCAAGGAGAAAAATGACCTTGTCAACATTCCGTCAATATAAAAAAGTGCTTCCTGTATATTGTCAGCTCTGAAAAATATCCAGCATAACATAATAATGCAAAGAGTAATAAATGTCTCAACACATACTATAATTATGTTATTATTATTAATTCCAAATTTCTTAAAAAGCTTCTTCCTCTGTTTCAACTGCAAATGATAAATAATCAGGAAGAAACCATTAATCAGCCCCCATAAAATAAAAGAGTAACTCGGGCCATGCCAAAGCCCTGTAAGGAACCATGTTATAATGCTGGCTGATATATAGATTAAATGATCCCTTTTTATACCAAAAATATTTCCATTCCTCATTCTATACGAAATAGAAAATGAAATTGGCAAGAAAACATAGTCACGAAACCAGGTTGTCAAAGAAATATGCCATCGTTTCCAAAATTCAGTGATATCCCTCGAAAAATAAGGATAAGCAAAATTCTGCATCAAATTAAATCCAAACAGCTTAGCTGTACCAATTGCTATATTTGAATATCCGGAGAAATCTGAATAAATCTGAATGGTGTAGAATACTATTCCCAGAAAGAGTGTACTGCTGTTGAAATCAGCATAATTCTGAAAAATCTTATCAACCTCAGGAGCCAAATTATCCGCTACCGCAACTTTAACAAAAAGTCCCCACAATATTTGTCTTATTCCATCGACTGCTTTATCATAATTAAAATAGCGTTTTTGAGCAATTTGTGGTAAAAGTGATGAAGGCCTCTGAATAGGTCCCGCCAGAATTATCGGGAAGAAACTCAAGGATAATAAGACCTCAACAGGATTCCTGTTTGCCTGAAGGTTCTTTTTATATATATCAATTATGTAGCTTAAGGATAAAAATGTGTAAAAGCTGATTCCAAGTGGAAGTATTATCTGTGTTGTAGATTTAGGCAGAGTGTACCCAATTATTGATAAAAAGTCAATAAAACTATCAACAAAGAAATTGAAATACTTGAAAATGCAAAGAACTCCGATATTTATAATTAAGTCGAATATAAGCAGGATCTTCCTTCTTTTATGGTTATTGTCAGAGTCGATCCAAATTCCAACAAGGTAATTAATAATAGTTATTGATACCAGCAATAACAAAAACCGGTAATCCCACCATCCATAGAAAACATAACTGGCCAACAGAAGCAATATATTCTGCTGCCGGAGATTCCTGTTTGCAACAAACCAATAGGTTAAGAATACCATTGGCAAGAACAGAGCATATTCTATTGAGTTAAATAACACTATTAAAGGTTTGAAAAATTAGACATTAAGGTCTGAGTTATGATGATAGCATAAATGAACGAAATAAAAGACATTTTATTACTTAAGAAGAGTCTTTGAAGAATCTTTCAGGTCAAAGAAATGCTAAGTTCCTTTAATTGAAAAGATTGATCCTGATATAAGACAATTTGAGATCCCGATTAACTTCAACATGGTACATATATAGTTCAAACGGGAACCGGCGGAATCACAATGTTAACCCGGAAACTAATTGTGATCAACTGAATAATATCGTTCCCTGGCTTTCACTAAGGGCTCAGGGGTTTTGCTTTATAATATTAAAATTAATTCTCCTGTTAAGTTTCCTGTCCGACTCCTGATAATTTGGAGCTATAGGATTCGTCCCCCCCAACCCTTTTGCAATCAGCTTCTCCCGGCTTATACCGTTAAAGACAAGATAGTCAACCATTGTTTCGGCCCGTTTCTGGGACAAATACTGATTCGAAGCTGCCTGTCCGACATTGTCGGTATGGCATTCAATTTGAAGTTTAATATCCGGATATTTTGAAAGGAATCCAAGGATCAGATCAAGTACCTGAGTGCCTTCAGAAGTCAGATCAAAAGCATTTTTCCTGAAGAAAGTATCCGTGGACATCCCGAATACCCGTTTCATATTATTAAGTTCCCTGGACGCAGGATCATCGATATTTATTGCAATAACTCTTGCATTAGAGTAACCAAGACCTGTTATTTCATTAAATGCCGGATATGTTGCCATCATGCTTAGTTCCTCATCAATTGTATAACTGTAATCTTTTTCACTGGGCCTGTACTCTTCTTTTACAGTGTATTTCTTTGGAACATTTTTAAAAAAATTATCATCTGGTTTAAGCCTTATTTTTGAATTTGCAATCTCAACCCTGTAAACTGCATCCTGAGTTATATATTTCTCAGCAGAATACATATCCCCGATAGTTGCGTAATCATAATCAAAAAGATTGATAAGCGGAGCAGGCTTTATTTCCCTATTGTCAAATTCAGCTTTTTCAAGCTTGTCGCTGAAAATTTTCAATGGTTTCACGGAGCAGGCTTCATATATCCTGCCAGTTTTACTATTTCTGACAATAAGCCCAAGTTTGACATCATATTCTCCCTTCTCCAGGTAGGTATGATTAAGGATCTCACTTTCTGCTCTGTTCTCATCGCCAAAATACCAGGTATAAGCAAGTATTTCAGATCCCGGGAAATTCGATGATAAACCGTTAAATTTAACTGGTTCTCCGGTCATAGCGGAGGCCTGAGAAATAATTATTGGTTGTTCAATATCTCTCAGATCAAGATTATATGACAATTTAGTAAAAAACAGATGTCCTGAAATCTTATCGACAACATCCAGTTTTACAGCGTATTTACCAGGGCCTTTAAAACAATGTTCCACGTTCTGGCCCACTGCTATTCTTCCATCACCAAAATCCCATATAAGCTGTACATATCGTGTGTCAATTGCAATTTTGCCTTCATCAGTGAATTTAAAGCAATATTGATTTGCCCTTTGATCTTCACAATAGAAAAGCTGGCGGATATTGGTACTGAATTTATAAATGTCGACAGAACTTTCTCTTTTTGAAGAGAAATAACCTTTACCCATTGCTGAATCAGCAACAAATGCAAAATCATCAAATTTCGAATTTACAGGGGAGTCAAGATGAACAGGGGCAAGCCATTTCCCTTTCGATTGTTTTGTATAAAAGATATCCTTGCCTCCAAGTCCCGGATGACCGTCGGAAGAAAAGAACAGACCACCTTCCCTGTTTACAAAAGGATATGATTCGTTACCTGCCGTATTTATTCCCGGACCCATATTTACCGGATCATCCCAATAATCAGTTTTCCAGTCACAGTAATAAATATCAGTTCCACCAAAGCCTGCCGGATTATCGGATGCAAAAAACAATCTCTTCCCGTCGGGAGAAATATAAGGAGTTGTGATATTAAAATATTCATTATTAAATCTGACATCCAATATCTTTGACCATGTGTTATTTTCA